>Ga0209494_1000046_pt1 | contig 59034 bp, 55 predicted proteins | sample EN1Hudseemescosm_FD_184628 | JGI IMG/M metagenome (GOLD analysis project Ga0209494, IMG submission 184628) | Methane-oxidizing microbial communities from mesocosms in the Hudson Canyon - EN1B Hudson Canyon (SPAdes) (version 2) | ecosystem: Environmental > Aquatic > Marine > Cold seeps | place... | reverse complement strand
ACCAATACCAATACCAATACCAATACCAATACCAATACCAATACCAATACCAATACCAATACCATAACGATTGACTATACAGGGCTTCGAGACGGTGAAAAATTGTATGAAGAACTATTAATTGGCGATAACGTTCAAGGCACAGCGCATCCTAAAATCATGACAGCCGACGAGGTCAGTTACCCCTGGCCGGAGATGGAGCGCATTCTAAAACAATTTCAAATGGCTTTGGCGCAAAGGAGCAGTCATAAGATTAGAGAATTATTAAAACAATATGTTGTAGGGTTTACCCCGCAATGTGCTAATGAAGATTTGATGGCTGAGTCAGTTGGGGTGAAACCTATGAGTTCCTTGGATGATGTTGTGTCGATTCGTAAAAAACAATAATCTTAAGTGGAGCGATTCAATTCATGTGCAGATTGCTCGTTACCTTGACTTAAAAAGAGACCAGTTTTTATGTTTGGATTACTCAGTTTCGTGGAAAAGTTCTTGTTTCGAGTTATGATATGGCGGTGGGATAAGAATTGGCCTTTTTAGCATATGTGTAATTTTGTATTCTGAAAATTATTTAAATATTAATAATAAAAAAGGTTTTTTATTGAATGAAAATATTGGTGACTGGAGGTGCAGGATATATAGGAAGTCATACCTGTGTTGAATTTATTAATGGAGGCCATGCTGTTGTCGTAATTGATAATTTTTGCAATAGTTCAGTGAAGTCATTGGAGCAAGTTAGGAAAATCACTAATTGTAGTCAGGAGCAATTTTTTATTTACCATGGTGATATATGCGACAAATTGGTGTTACAAAAAATTTTTAAAACACATTGTATCGATGCGGTCGTTCATTTTGCTGGTTTTAAATCAGTTAGTGAATCGTTTGAAAAACCATTAGAATATTATAGAAACAATGTGGTAGGTACTCTAAATCTACTTGATGAGATGGAGAAGGTTAGGGTAAGAACTATTATTTTTAGTTCTTCTGCAACGGTATATGGTAAACCTAAATCAGTTCCAATTAAAGAAAGCGCTCCAGTGAGCGCAATAAATCCATATGGAAGGTCTAAGCTTATTGTTGAAAATATACTTCAAGATCTATATGTAGCCAGACCAAATTGGAACATTGGCTTGTTACGATATTTTAATCCTGTTGGAGCGCATCAAAGCGGAATGATAGGCGAGTTGTTGAATGGGGTCCCAAGCAATATTATGCCAATCATTTGCCAAGTAGCTACTGGTAAGTTAGAAAAGGTTAAAATATTTGGTGGGGATTATTCAACACATGATGGAACGGGTGTTAGAGATTATATACATATTGTTGATCTCGCTAGAGGACATATTGCAGCTTTAAATTTTTTAGTTAATGGGGATGGGAAAGTTAAAAATAATGGGGTTCTTGTCGCTAACTTAGGGACAGGTAAAGGATATAGTGTATTAGAGCTAATGCAGTCGTTTGAAAAAGTTACGGATAAAAAAATACCCTATGAAATTATATGCAGGCGGGACGGAGATGTTGCAGAATGTTTCGCAGATACAGAGCTTGCAGAGAAGAAAATAGGTTGGAAGTCACAGCTTACGTTACAGGATATGTGTGAAGATGCTTGGCGGTGGGTGAGCAATAATGAGGGTGAATATTAATTGTTAACAGGTAAAATTAAAATGTATAGTGATGAAAATTATTAATAGGCTTTCGGTATTTTTAGATACGATTAAGAACACTGTATGTCTCACTGGTCAGGGAGAGGCGCTTGATATTGATGAAGCGTTTGATATGTTAATATCGCAAATAGAGCAATTACGAAATAGAGGGTCATCTATTTATTTGATAGGAAATGGCGGCAGTGCAGGAATAGCTAGTCATATGGCCATAGACTTAATAAATATGTCAAAAGTAAAAGCGCATACGTTATTTGATTTATCTATGCTTACATGTATATCAAATGATCACGGCTACGAGGAGGTTTTTAAATTTCCACTTGAGGTTATGATCAATGAAGGCGATATTTTAATAGCAATCAGTAGCTCAGGGGAATCAGAAAATATATTAAATGCAGTTAAACTGGCAAGCTCAAAAGATATTTATACAATAACCCTGTCTGGTTTTTTAAAGAGTAACTCATTAAAGAAAATAGGGAATATGAATATTTGGTTAGATTCAACTAATTATGGGGTTATTGAAATTGGGCATGCATTTTTGCTTCATAATCTAGCTGATAGGCTTGCGGAAAAGCATCTTAGCTGATTTTAATAATTACAGAATAAATAAAGGGGAGTTAGTGTTGAGGACTTTAGTTACTGGAGGCGCTGGTTTTATTGGAAGTCATTTAGTTGATTTATTGCTTGATGAAGGGCATGAGGTAGTAGTGCTTGATAATTATAGTACTGGTCGAAAGGATAATTTACATCATGTAAGTAATCTTTTAAAACTTGTTGAATGTGATTTGTCCGTTCCTGGTGATTGGATCAATGAGTTTAAAGGTATTGATTGGGTTTTTCATTTGGCATCACTGGCTGATATTGTGCCTTCAATTCAAAACCCTGAGTCATACCATCGAGCAAATGTCGATGGTACATTTCATGTGTTACAGGCATGCAGGCATGCAAATATCAAACGGTTTATTTATGCGGCTTCATCTTCATGTTATGGGATTCCAGATAATTACCCAACTTCCGAAAATGCAGAGATTAGACCACAATACCCATATGCCTTAGCAAAGAGGATGGGGGAAGAATTAGTTATGCATTGGTCTCAGGTATATAAGTTACCAACAATTTCGTTGCGATTTTTTAATGTTTACGGGCCTCGTTCACGTACGTCTGGCACCTATGGTGCGGTCTTTGGGGTTTTTCTTGCACAGAAATTAGCAGGTGTGCCTTTTACAGTTGTTGGTAATGGTGAGCAGACAAGAGACTTTACGTATGTGACCGATATTGTCAAGGCATTATTGGCTGCAGCTAAAAGTAAAAAAAGTGGAAAAATATACAATGTGGGTAGTGGAGCAACAGTATCAGTCAATCGAATTGTTGAGTTGCTTGGAGGAGAGAAAGTTTATGTGCCCAGAAGACCCGGCGAACCAGATTCAACCTTTGCAGATATAACGAAAATAACAAATGATTTGGATTGGAGGCCTAGTGTCTCTATCGAAGAAGGGGTAGCAGCTATTATTGAGAATATCGAATACTGGCGAGATGCGCCAGTATGGGAACCTGAAACTATTGCTGATGCGACTGAGGATTGGTTTAAATATCTTAGTTAGGGACTATAAATGCAAGAAACACGAGCGTTATTGTTAGCAGCTGGTATTGGGTCAAGGCTTCGACCTTATACGGAGCATTGGCCAAAATGTTTGATGCCAATTCAAGGGCGTCCTTTGCTTGAATATTGGTTTTCGACATTGCAAAAGATGGGTATACACAATGTGCTTGTTAATACACATTGTCATGCTGATATCGTGTTGGATTTTATTCAACGTCCAAGTTTCGTTGGTTGGGTGAAACCTAGCTACGAAAAAAAATTATTAGGGACGGCAGGTACTCTTCGAGCTAACAAGGATTTCTTTAAAGACCATACTATCTTATTGGTACATGCAGATAATTTATGCTGTTGTGATTTTTCTGAATTTTTAAATTTTCATCAGAATGAAAGACCGCCGGGGACCAGCATGACTATGATGACATTTGAAACTCCTGCGCCATCGACTTGTGGAATTGTGGAAGTAGATGTAGATGGCATCGTTTATGGTTTCTATGAAAAAGTATCAAATCCTCCCGGTAATTTAGCTAATGCTGCAGTTTATCTTCTTGAACCTGAAGTTATTGATTGGATAATGAAAAATCCTGAGATATCAGATTTTAGTACGGAAGTATTGCCGTATTTTAGTGGAAAGATTGCAACATGGAAGAATGAAAGTGTACATCGTGATATTGGTACGATTGAAATGTTAAGGGTTGCTCAAAAGGATGATTGTCTGCTCCCTATATGGCCAAAAGACAGCTGGGATAAAATATTTTTAACTAATCCCATACATGAATTAATTTTATAAATTAGTATGAATCAACCGTCAGATAAAGTTATTGCAATTAATGATTACATAAAGGGTGATAATCGAGATGGGACTTTGGTGGTCTGTTATGGGCACTTTAATGTTATACATCCTGGTCATCTACGTTACCTTAAACATGCGAGGAGTTTAGGCGATAGTTTGGTTATTGCGTTGCTTGATGATAAGTATTTTCTTGGAGATAGTCACTTTTACCCAGAGAATGATAGAGCAGAAGGGGTCTCATTATTAAATTTTGTTGATAATGTGGTTATTCTTAATGATGGTGGGATTGATCAGCTTGTTCAAATTGTAAAACCTGACATATTGGTCCTTGGAAATGAGTATCAAGATCGGAGAGATGAGCAGATTGAATTGGCAGTTTCATTGTTGAAAAATCAAGGGGGTCAAGTTGTTTATCATGCGGGGCAGACGCAATATGCGAGCGCTGACTTATTGAATTATGGGGTAGATGATTTAGAGAAAGAAAAGATCCTTGTATTTAAAAAAGCATGTAGCTCTCAGTCTATTAAATTAGAAGATGTTAAGAAACGTTTAAATGAATTAGAAAAAATTAATCTTTTAGTAATAGGAGATACAATTGTTGATCAATATGTAGCTTGTGATGCTCTCGGTATGAGTGCGGAAGCTCCCGTTTTGGTTGTGCGAGAAATTGAATCTCGTGAGTTTCTTGGTGGTGCCGCAATTGTTGCATCACATATTAGATCTTTAGGATCGGGTTGTCATTTTTTATCAGTAGTAGGTGATGATCTGCATGCAAGTTATGTCAAAGAAAAATTAATAAAGAATGGAATTAAGCCACACTTGATCTGTGACCCTAGTCGTCCTACGACATATAAAATCAGGTACATGGTAGAAAATCAAAAACTATTTCGGGTTAGTCGCCTAAAGGAACATAAGTTATCAGTACAATTAGAAGAGGAAGTGATAAAGAAAATATATGATATTGCCGCTGATATAGATAGCATCCTTATAAGTGATTTTGTTTATGGTGTTATAACAGAAAAAGTACTTAATGCAGTAAGGGATGTTGCGTCTATGTATAATTTAAAAATTTTTGGTGATTTGCAATGTAGTAGTCAAATGGGCAAAATAACCAAATTTAGGGGGTTTGATTTGATTTCCCCGACTGAACGAGAAGCACGAATAGGAATGGAAAATAGTACAGATGGGTTAGAACAAATTGCAACCTCATTGATGGAAGAAGTGAATTTAAATGATTTGGTTATAACATTGGGTTCTGATGGATTTGTTACCTATTCAAAACAAAAAGATGGATTTTTTAAAAGGCAGCATTACCCTGCGTTGACAGTAAACCCAATAGATGTTGCCGGTGCCGGGGATTCAATGTTTTCAGTTATTTCTGCTTGCATATCTTCGGGTGGGAATGCCATGGAGGCATCTGCTATTGGAGCGTGTATGGCATCGCTTGCAGTGCGAGAGATTGGTAATAACGTAATAAGTAAAGAAAGGTTAATGAGTTATATGTTGAAAATATTGGCTTAAGAGCGAATTATTAATAATTAAGCGTGTAAAAAGTGAGGATATATGTCTGATCAATACAGTATCGATAGTCACAAATTAATGTATCACCCCAAAAGAGTTGCTCAGCTACTTGATGTTGGTTCTGATTGGGAAAAAGCAAAAGAGGTTTATCCTATTTATATTGAAATGGCCCCTGTTGGAGCTTGTAATCATCGGTGTACGTTTTGTGCTGTAGATTATATTGGGTATAAGGCTCGGATGCTTGATGTGGATGTTCTAAGCAAACGTCTTCCTGAAATGGGTGACTTAGGTGTTAAAAGTATTATGTATGCAGGTGAAGGTGAGCCTTTGCTTCATAAGCAGATAAATGAAATTGTTAAATTAACTAAAGATGCTGGCATTGATGTTTCTTTTACAACTAATGCAACTGTTATGACAAAATCTTTTATTGAGCAATCATTAGCAAGAGTTTCATGGATTAAGGTTTCTATAAATGCAGGAGTTGCTGAAACTTATGCAAAAATCCATCAAACAAAAGAAAAGGATTTTTATAAAGTCATAGATAATTTAAAAAATGCAGTTAAGTATAAGCGTGAAAATAATTTAGATTGTGTTATTGGTGCTCAAACATTGTTATTACCAGAAAATGCATCTGAAATGAAAGAGTTAGCATTGATATGTCGTGATGAAATTGGACTGGATTATTTGGTTGTGAAGCCTTATTCACAACATAATTTTAGTGAAACTAGAGTGTATGAAGATTTAGACTATTCTGAATATTTCATGTTAGGGGATGAATTAGAGGTATTAAATACAGATTCATTTAAGGTTGTGTTTCGAGCAAATACAATAAAAAAGCTCATGGACAACCATACTGAAAGTTATTCTAAATGTAGCTCTACTCCTTTCCTATGGGCATATGTGATGGCAGATGGTGAATTATACGGATGTAGTGCTTTTTTGCTTGATGAACGTTTTTGTTACGGAAATATAAACGAAAATAGTTTTAAAGAAATTTGGCAAAGTGATCGGCGTAAAGAAAACTTTTATTTTGTTTCAAATGAACTTAATATTTCGGAATGTAGAAAAAATTGCCGCATGGATGAGGCAAATCGTTATTTGTATAATTTAAAAGAGGATGCTGTCGCGCATGTAAATTTTATTTAATCATGAGGTGATGACGCTTCTAACGTTATTATAAAAATTGAATCCACTTAATTGGAGTATTTCATTTTGTATCTGAAGTATAGAGGATTGAAATGAGAAAACTCGGGTCAACATAAGATAAATTTTTGCATTTTTAAAGAAGATTATTTTTGAATAGGTGTGAGTTTGATTTCATCAAGCTGAGTATGCTGATTTTAAATAATCCTTTCTATGTAATTAATAGAACTTATACAATTAGTTTAAAATTCTTATTTGTTTCTGTCTATGATGCAGCATGAGCAATCAATTTGAGGTTTTTTTAAATGCGAATAGGTATAGATCTTGATAATACTCTAATTTGTTATGACCATGTTTTTCACTCTTGTGCAATAAGTTTAGGTTTGATTGTTGGGGGCTGGAGTGGAAATAAAGAACAGCTTCGTGACTATGTTCGCAAACTACCTCGTGGGGAATATAAGTGGCAGCAATTACAAGGTTATGTTTATGCAGAAGCGATTGTAAATGCAGAGCTTTTCTCTGGGGCATTCAGGTTTTTATGGCGTGCCAAACATAGAGGTCACAAATTATTTATTGTTAGCCATAAAACAAAATTTCCTCATCATGACCCATCTAAAAAACTTCGTGTTCCAGCTATTAATTGGCTGAAAGAGAAGGGTATTTATGATGAACACCATGACTCTTTGATAGAGAAAGTATATTTTTTATCGACCCAGAAAGAAAAAATAAACAAAATTAATGAATTAAATCTTGATGTTATTATTGATGATTTAAAAGAGGTCGTTGAGCACCCATTATTAAAAAATAATATCAACTCTTTTCATTTTGGAAGTAAAGAATTTTCATCGTGGATTGGGATTGAGAATTATTTACTTAAAGGTATTGATCAAGATGATTGTTTTAAATTGATAAATCAATTATCACTAGGGAAGGCAATTTCTTGTCACCCATATAGTAATGGTGGGAATAGCTCTGTATGGAAAGTGGGGGTCGAGAACGCCTCTCCTTTAGCAATAAAGTTTTATTATAACGATTTAAATCATTCGGATAGACGAGTTAATGAAGCGCGGGCAATAAAAGCCATGCGTCACAATGGTATTGATAATATACCTAATATGGTTTTAACGGATGAAAAAATTGAAGTTTCTGTTTTTTATCATATTGATGCTGGGGTGGTTGACGTACTCAATGAAGGAAAACTAAGAAAAGTTGCAAGTTTTATTGAAAGATTAAATGATTTAAAGAAAGAATTCGGCACTGATTTTCCGTTAGCATCTGCAGCATGTTTGAATGGCGTAGATATTGTTAAGCAAATTGATAACAGGCTTTTAAATTTACAGAATTCATGCCTAGATAATCATGATTTAGGCGGTTTTATATTGGATAGATTCATTCCTCTTTTTAAAGAATTAGAAAGTTGGGCAAAATGTAATTGGCCAAGTAGACTTAATTTTAATACACCTCTTGAAATTACAAAGCAAACCTTAACACCTTCAGATCTAGGGGTGCATAACCTGTTGGAAGCGGGTAATGGGGATATATTCTTTATTGACTTCGAGTATTTTGGGTTTGACGATCCTGTTAAAACGACATCAGACTTTTTGTGGCACCCAAAAAATAAGATTGATTCTTCAATGGGGAAATATTGGGTATTACTTATGACAAATATATTTGCGAGGGAGGATCATACTTTTTCAACAAGATTAAGAATTTCTTGGCCTCTCTATGGCTTATGTTGGTGTTTAATTTTATTGAATGAATTTAGCATTAATAATTGGCAAAAAAAGATTCAGTTTAAAGGTTGCTCTAGGAAGGAATATGGTGAGGTAAAATATGTTCAACTTCAAAAAGCAAATAAATTATTAGATTTTATCAAATTAAACTATCAAGACTTTCCATATCACAGTTAAGGTATAAGAATTATGGATGAGCAATCGAAAAAATTAAGACGACTAGTTGTTAGTGCTTTTGAAGCGGATAAACGTGGGCATATTGGTCCGACATTATCTTTAATTGAAATACTTCGGGTTTTGTATGATAGCTTCCTGAGATTTCGAGCAGATGACCCAGGTTGGAAAGATAGAGACAGGCTCATACTGAGTAAAGGACATGGTTGCCTAGCTCTTTATGCGATTTTAGCCAATAAAGGTTTTTTTTTAGAAGAAGAGTTGAAAACATTTTGTAAGCATGACTCTAGGCTAGGTGGGCACCCAGAGCGAGGGAAGTTGCCTGGAATAGAGGCGTCAACAGGAGCATTGGGTCATGGTTTGCCTATAGGTGTCGGAATGGCTTTGGCTGCAAAAATTAGGAGGGAAAACCATCGTGTAGTTGTTGTAACGGGTGATGGTGAACTCAATGAGGGATCAGTTTGGGAGGCGGCACTATCTGCCTCAAAGAATAAATTGTCGAATTTATTAGTCTTTGTTGATCATAATAAGTTCCAGTCGTATGGGCCAACTAATCAAGTAATTGATATGGGTGATCTGGCTGAAAAATGGACGAGCTTCGGGTTTGTTTCAGAAGATGTAGATGGTCATAATGTTGGTGAATTAGAAGATCTAGTTAAGCGACTTCCTTTATCACAAGAAAAACCAACAGCCATTATTTGTCATACCGTAAAAGGTAAAGGATTTCCATTTGCAGAACAAAATGCTGGTTGGCATCATAAATCTGGTTTGGATCAAGTTACAATTGATGAAATGTATAAATGTTTAGAGTGATTTATTATGCGTAGAGTATGTCTTAATAATGTACATAAACTTGCGAGCGTAGATGAGCGCGTTGTTTTTATTGGTTCAGACTTAGGTCCTGGTACGTTAGATGGTATGCGTGAAGAAATACCAGACCGTTTCTTTATGGAAGGAATTAGTGAGCAACATATAATAGGTATGTCTGCAGGTTTGGCTATGGAGGGTTTTATTCCATTTGTTAATACAATTGCGCCATTTTTAACACGACGTTGTTTTGAGCAGATTGCAATGGATTTATGTTTAAATGATTTGCCTGTGCGCTTAATTGGGAATGGAGGCGGTGTCGTTTATGCCCCTTTGGGACCAACGCATCTTGCTAATGAAGATATTGCTATCTTGCGTGCGTTACCTAATATGACAATTGTTGTACCTTGTGATGCTGAAGAAATGGCTCGTTTAATGGAGCAAACGTTGGATTGGCCTCATCCTATGTATATTCGTTTAGCAAAGGGAGGAGATAAAGTCGTTAGCAAAGACGAGTTTGGGTTTGATATTGGTAAAGCAATCATGTTGCGAGAACCAGATGAAAGTCTATTTATAACGACTGGTATTATGACTCAGCTTGCGTTAGAAGCAGCAGAAAAACTTAAGGTTGATGATGGAATAAGATGTGGTGTTTTGCATATTCATACTATTAAGCCGCTCGATTCAAAAACATTGACTCACTGGCTGCCCAAAACTAAGGCGGTGGTTACTGTTGAAGAACATACACGCATTGGTGGATTAGGTAGTGCTGTACTGGAATTTTGTAATGATGAAATGCCGGAACAGGCTGCAAAGATCATCAGGATAGGTATTCCTGATGAGTTTTCTGATAAATATGGAAGCCAAGATTCATTGCTTGCACATTGGAATCTTACTGCTGATTCGCTTTACAAAGTTATGCTTAAGCAATATCAAAAAACCTGATTATGTTTCTAACAAAAGACGAAAATATTCTTATAGATGAATATCTACAAAAGGGTTATATCATTCGTCCTGTAGCAGATCTTGAAGCACTAAATTGGATAAGAAATAGGTTTGTTGATTTAATAGGTGAATCAATAAATGTTAAAGCGGATTCTAAACCAGAAGAAATTCTTAATCTTTTTCATAAAAATGTTCCAATATCTGAACTGAACGTATTTCGCTTAAGAATTATAAGAGGGTTGAACTCTATAGAGGGTTTTAGGGAGATGTATTTTAAGGTTGCAAAACCTTATTTGGAAATGCTGGTTGGTAATGAGCTGGCCATGCAATTAAGAGTTAATGTTAGTATCCAGATTCCTGGAGATGCAGGCTCATTATTACCAGTGCATGCGGATACATGGTCTGGAGATTCTCCTTTTGAGGTTGTGGTTTGGTTACCATTGGTCGATTGTTTTTCTACCAAATCAATGTATATATTACCACCAGAAAGTTCTGAAAATTTAACTCATAATTTTTTAGAGCAAGCTGGCAATAGTAGTGAGGATCTTTATCAGTCAATCAAAAATAACATTCAGTGGCTTGATGTTAACTATGGTGAGGTTCTTGTCTTTAATCAAGCATTGCCCCATGGAAATCGAGTTAATAAAGAAACGGAAACGCGCTGGTCAATGAACTGTAGGTTTAAGGGCGTATTTACTCCTTATGGAGATAAAAAACTAGGTGAGTTTTTTGAGCCAATTACATTGCGTGCAGCTGCAAAAGCTGGCATGGCATATCGACATCCTAAAACAGTATGAAAAAAGTTCGTGGTTATATTTTTAGTAGACCTTTTATGGGTGAGCGGGTGCCTCAGCATGTACAGAATTTGGTAATACGTGACTATTGTGAGCGTAGTGGGTTACACTTTTTGCTTAGTGCTGCTGAATATGCGATGCAAAATACGCATTTTATTTTTGAACAGGTTATTGGTGAATTAACAGATATAGATGGCATTGTTGCATATAGTTTATTTCAATTACCGGAAGATAGTGCTCGACGAGAAATTATTTACAATCAAATCGTTAGCATGAACAAAACTTTATTTTTTGCTGTGGAAGGATTGAAAGCAGGCTCATTGTACGATTTCGAAAAAATTGAGATGTTGTGGCTGATTCGTCAAACCTTACCCAATTGTATTCAATCCACCATCTAGTGATAAAGATTCATACCTAACTACTATAGTTCACTTAAGTTTCTGCATTTTAGCGAGTACCTTAGAGCAATTGATAATGGGGATTTTTGTACCAGGGTCTATGCGAGTTAAACTTATTAATCATTGTGTGAATCATCGAAAAAATCTTGCTATAAATGAATATCTTTTTTTGGATAAAGAACATTCGTATTGTGTTTAAGGATAAGGTTTAATCATGGGGAAACTTCAGAATTTTGTAACACCACTGCATCAAGCAACAAAGCGTGACGTATTAGCGCGAATGATTGATGATAAGGTCCAATGTATGGATATATCCAAACAATATGATAATGATTATTGGGATGGTGATCGCCGCTATGGTTATGGTGGTTATAAGTATATGCCGGGACGTTGGAAACCGGTTGCGGAGGCACTTATTAATGGATATAAGTTAAAGCCAGGCTCCAAAGTATTAGATGTTGGTTGTGGCAAAGGCTTTCTTCTTTATGAAATGCTGCTTCTAGAGCCAGAGTTGCAGATTGTTGGTATTGATTCTTCAATGTATGCTTTAGAGAATGCACATAAAGAAATAAAATTATTTTTATCTTTAGGTAAAGCACAAGATCAATATGAATTTGATGATAGCTATTTTGATCTCGTTATATCACTGGGCACATTGCATAACTTGAGATTATTTGAGTTGCAGCTAGCACTTTCAGAAATTGAAAGAGTTGGCAAGAAGGCTTATGTGATGTTGGAGAGTTATAGGAATAACCAGGAATTATTTAATTTGCAATGCTGGGCATTAACGGCTGAATCATTTTTTGATAAAGAAGAATGGATTTGGTTATATGAACATTTTGGGTACACTGGAGACTACGAGTTTATTTATTTCTAGATGTGATAATAAAAAAGCTGTTTGAATTATTTTATTTACTAAGAAGGTGTTGTTGATGACAGGTGAAAATGAATTGCAGGGCCTAGATAAAATCACATCACATCGCGTCAAGGCTTCTTCTGATAATACAATGGATTTGTTAGATTTATGGATTATGCTGGTACGATGGAAAGTAGTGGTAATTGGGGTTGCGTTTGTGACATTTTTTGTAATTGTTGTCAATGCATATCTTAATGTACCTGTGCCCGTATATAAATCCAGGGCATATCTGTCGTTACCATTAGAAAGTGATATTGAGGGGGTTCAGGGATATATACCGCAGAAAGCTTTTGATGTTTTTGTCCAGAACCTAAAATCACGAGCTATGCGACTTCGCTATTTTAATGAAAATAAGCTGTTGGACAAGCTTGTATCAGATCGAGATATGGATGCAGAACAGATGTTCGAGGAAAAATTCAATAGTATGCTCTCTGTTATAAGTCTGGGAGATCATGCCAATGTCAGCTTTGAAGGGGGGGACGCCAGGCTGGTCGCCGAATGGGTGAATGGTTTTGTCACGTTGGCAAACGAGGAGACAGTCCGTATGTTGATACAGGCTGAGATCTCTAGAAGGGACAGTGATAATAGTGCGATGGGGAACCAGAAGAGTGAAATGGAAAGTAACATGAATGCATTGCGCATGAGTATTGCTAATATGCGCAAAAATGCTAAACGAGAGCGTGAAGATCAGATCATCCGACTGGAAGAAATGGCTCTGATAGCTGAACGCATAGGAATAAAAGACGAAATTTTAACGTCAAGTGTTTTCTTGTATCAGTCAGAAATGCCGCTTTTTGTTAGAGGGGCAAAGGCTCTGCGGGCGCAAGCCGGTGTGTTACGTGAGCGGAAGAGTGATGATCCTTTTAACAGTGAAATACGCAATGCTCATTCTCAGCTCGCTCGTATGGAGTCTCAGATCGCTCATATACAGTCTGATTCAGCCAAATCGAAACTCACTCAATCCGATTTATCACATCTTTCCTCCATGCAGGTTATGCAGATGGCAACGATCCCCGAATGGCCCATCAACAAACAGGTATTCAAGTGGATAATATTGACTGCAGTACTTAGTAGTCTGGTTTTGGGACTGCTCGCGGCCTTCTTTGCCGATTTTATTGTTAGGGCGCGTGAGAAGGAAGCCAGGCAATTAGGTTAGAAACTTGCGGGATAGTTGGCGAAAGTGTTTGCAATTAGGCAGCAAGCTGCCTTTTCTAGATCATTATCATTGGAGATGAAATAATTGCAGAGTTTAATCCTCAAAAGTTGGAGTTCGGGCAATTTAAGCCGCCTCTGGCATCATCTGAGCCGGCGTCGTAGGCGGCAATTTGGAGCGCTTCTTGTGTTGATGTTGGTCAGCGCATTCACCGAGGTGGTGAGTCTGGGAGCCGTCTTACCTTTCCTTAGCGTCCTCATTGCACCTGAACAGGTGTTTAAGTATCCTATAGTTGCGAATCTGACGCAGGAATGGGGTATTGTTTCGCCCGATCAATTGATATTACCCTTAACCGTGGCTTTTGTTATTGCTGCCATCACCGCAGGGAGTGTTCGTTTACTTCTGATGTGGGCTAATCTTCGGTTTTCGAATGCCTGTGGTGCGGATCTCTGCATCGAGGTATACCGCCGTACCCTCTATCAACCTTATCGTGTGCATGTGGCTCGCAATACCAGCGCAGTGTTGAGTGCTATCAATAAGGTTAGTCTTGCCCAATCGGTATTGCAGGCTGTGTTGGTTCTAGTGAGTTCGGGGGTGCTTATTATCTCTATTATGCTGGCATTGCTTGCCATCAATGCGGAAGTGGCATTGATGGCGGGCATTGGTTTTGGTGGCAGCTATGGGTTGATCGTTAAACTATCGCGCTGGCGGCTGGAGCGAAATGGTGATTGTATTGCACGAGAATCGACTCAGATGATTAAGGCCTTACAGGAAGGACTCGGGGGGATTCGCGATATTCTTCTGGATGGGACACAGGCTCTTTATTGTAGTATCTACCGTGATTCACAACTGCCGGCGATGCGGGCACAAAGCAGTAATCAGTTTATTGCTTTGTGCCCGCGTTACATCATGGAAGCGTTAGGGATGGTGTTGATTGCTGCATTAGCCTATGGCCTTAGCCGTCAGGATGGGGGAGTGGCCTCTGCTATGCCCGTGTTGGGGGCGTTGGCGCTTGGTGCTCAACGTATGTTGCCAGCGATCCAGCAATGCTATACCGGTTGGGCTGGCATTACTGGCAGCCGAGCGTCGTTGGCCGATGCGCTTGAACTACTCGATCAACCCTTACCGGAGGAGGTTCATCAGTCAGAACCTGCGCCACTTTCCTTCGAACAGTCCATTCGTTTTGACAAGGTACAGTTCCGTTACGGCGAGGGTGGCCCATGGGTGTTGGACGATTTTGATCTTACCATACCTAAGGGAGCGCGAATTGGTTTCGTAGGCAGTACCGGCAGTGGAAAGAGTACGACACTGGATTTGCTGATGGGACTTTTAGAGCCTGTACACGGGCAGATTCTGGTAGATGGTCTCCCTATTGAAGGAAAACACCGGCGGGCCTGGCAGAAAACCATCGCTCATGTGCCGCAAAGTATTTATCTGGCTGATACTACACTGGCCGAGAATATAGCTTTCTGTGTGCCGCGTGAGGACATTGATATGGAGCGGGTGCGGTTGGCAGCCAGTCAGGCGCAGATTATAGATTTTATCGAAGATAAGCCTGAGGGTTTTCAGTCGTTCGTTGGCGAGCGTGGTGTCCGACTCAGCGGCGGTCAGCGTCAGCGTATCGGTATTGCCAGGGCACTCTATAAACAAGCCAGCGTGTTGGTGTTTGACGAGGCTACCAGTGCGCTTGATAATGCTACCGAGCAAGCTGTGGTGGATGCTATCGGTAATTTCAACAGGGGACTCACTGTTTTGCTGATTGCCCATCGCTTAACCACTGTTCGTCACTGCGATACCATTATTGAATTGGAACATGGCAGGGTAGTAGCGCAAGGTACATATGAAGAGTTGCTTGAGCGTAGCGAGAGTTTTCGCAATTTGGCTCGGGCTACAGTTTGAGGCTATCGTATCTGGATTTTAATACTTAATGAGCATGGGCATTTAGATTCACCCTGTTTTACAGACCGTTGGTTGCCTTAACTTTTTTTATATAGGACTGAATGCAGACTTTTATGCCGATATTAGTTATACGCATAAGTTATGATTTTCAATTTCATTGTTTTAAAACTTTGTATGATGTATTCATACAACAAGAAGGGTGTTATATAAATGAAAGTGCCATACATGGATCTCAGAATTAAATCACCGGATAAAAAATCCAAGTTATTACAAGCTGTAGATCAGGTTTTATCACATGGCAGGATCATTCTTGGCCCGGAGGTTGGGCAGTTTGAAGAAAATGTTGCAGCTAGTTGCCATACAAAATATGCAGTTGGTGTGGGCTCAGGTACTGATGCCTTGTATTTGGCTTTGCGCAGCCTTGATATTGGTCCTGGCGACGAGGTGATTACAACACCTCTTTCCTGGATCGCTACCGTTAATGCAATTGTGCTCTGCGGTGCTACGCCAGTATTCGTGGATATTGGCGAGAACATGAATATTAATGCAGGTATTATCGAGGATGCTATTACGGAGAAAACGAAGGCAATACTTCCTGTGCACTACACGGGGAGAATGTGTGACATGAAAAAGATTGCTCGGATAGCCTCTGCTCATGATATCTATATTGTCGAAGATGCTGCACAAGCATTTGGTGCAAATGTTGATGGTGCCATGGCGGGTTCATTTGGGCATGTCAGTGCTTTTAGTATGAATGCGATGAAGGGTTTAAATGCCTATGGTGAGGCAGGTACTGTTGTAACCAGTAATGAGGAGTTGGCTAATAAGCTAAGGTCATTGAGTTATGGAGGAACCATTAATAAGGAGGATTGCCATTATCCAAGCCTGAATGGACGTATGGATACCATCCAGGCTGCGATGCTGTTAGTTAGTATGGAGTACCTAGGAGAAAAAATTGCCCGCAGGCAAGAGATTGCTAGCTACTATACGGAGGCATTGAGGGATGTGGTTGTATGTCCTGAAGAAGATAACTCCTTTCAGGTTTATTACAATTACATAGTTCGTACTGATCAGCGAAATGATTTAAAGTCCTATCTGGGCTCCAGAGGGGTTGAGACAAAGGTTCACTACCCGATTCTAATGCCATTTCATACCGCCTATAGGGAGCAGTATTCAGGTTGCGATTTGCCGGTGGCGAAACGTGTGGTGAATGAGATTATAAGCATCCCAAATCATGAAGATATGAGTGACAGTGAAGTTGAATACGTAGTGGACTGTATACGAGCATTTTACGGTGCTTGATTTTGAGTTAGAAGAACCTCAGTAACTAGCTTAAACTAAAATTTAATTTTTTGGTGATAAATTGAGAATTATGGATAAATTACCGACAAGCAAAATAGATCAAATTCAGACAAAAGTGGATCATCTGCAATTTTATATGGAGCATAATATATCGCCCGTGCGTCAGGACATTGCTGATCTGTCCAGGCATTTTGACCGACGCGGTTCCCTTTACCGCTATCTCGGTTTGCCTAAAATGTTTTTCAGAGGCAAGGATGTTCTCGAGGTAGGGCCGGGATCTGGACATAATAGTCTTTATGTTGCGAGCTGCTTGCCAAAATCCTATGACTTGCTTGAGCCAAATCCTACGGGGCAAGCGGGAATCACACAGTTGTATGATGAATTCGCCATTGAACACACATCCCCTGATCTTATTAAACAGCGCCTTGAGGATTTCACATCAGAACGGCTATATGATGTTGTTATTTCGGAGTGCTGGTTGGGTGTTTCTCTGCATGAAAGACATATGATGGTTAAGCTGGGTACATTCCTGAAGCCTGATGGTGTTCTGGTTACTACATTGGCTTCGCCTATTGGTGCTGCGGCCAATGCTTTCCGTCGCCTGCTGTCAGATAAACTGACGTGGGAAATTGAATCAATGGAAGAGAAAACAGAAATTCTGGTGCAAGCATTCGGATCGCACCTTGAAACAATGAAGGACATGACGCGACCAAATGAGGACTGGGTTCAGGATTGCATGATCAACCCAGGTTTTATGACAATTTGTCCGACTCCAGAAATGTTTATGAAAGGCATGGGTAATAATTTTGACATCTATAATAGTTATCCAAGATTTGATGCTGACTGGCGATGGTATAAATCGTTGTATGGTGAAAACCGGCGTTTTAATGAGCGGTATATGGAATCATATTATATGAACAGCCATAACTTTTATGATTACAATACTCTTGACTCCCAACGTGATCCCAATAATAATATTGCTCTGGAAGACCATTGTTTAAGACTTTTATCATTGATTGTTGATATGGAAGAGAAGAAGGATCAGAACTATAGCAATGAGATAACAAATGTCGTGAAAGAAATCCAGCAAAACCTAGCAGAAGTGTCATCGTCCTGGGCAGAAGGTATTGAAGAGTTTCTAATGCTTTTTCAGAAGGATGCATTAACTATCGAGCAAGTATCGAAAATGGAAAAGCTGAAGCCTGTTTTTGGGCGTGAGTTGCTGTATATTACCGCTACTAGAGAAGCTATCAATTCTAGGGTGGATGATGCGAGATAAAATTCTAGTGATAGGGGCCTCTAGTTTTGTAGGGGAGCATTTTCTTAGCAAATACTCTGGAGAGGAGATCGTTGCTACATATAATAGTAACAAACTAAAAAATGCCATTCAGTTTAACGCACTTACTGACGATTTGAGTGAGGTTATCCTCAACCCTGAGGAAATACACACCAGCATAATTTTTCTGGGTAATACAAAGCCTGTTTCATGTTTTAAAAACCCTGAGCTCTCCCATCAATTGAATGTGGAGAGCATTATACGGATACTTAAGCGCCTGAAAGAATGGGGAGTAAGACCAATATTCATATCAACTGAATTTGTGTTCGATGGCAAAAAGGGGGGGTATAAGGAAGTTCACAGCACAAATCCAATCGTTCTTTATGGTGAACAAAAATTACTTATTGAAGAATACATTCTAGTTAACTTTAATGAATATGTAATATTCCGTTTGGCGAAGGTGTATGGCTTAAATAAGAATGACAAAACAATTTTTATAAATTGGATGGAATACCTTGAGCAGCATCAGGTAATAAATTGTGCTGATGATCAAAGGTTTTCTCCGATTTATGTAGGCGATGTGGTTGATGTACTCTATCAATTTAGCAAAAGTAAATATACGGGTATATTTCATCTAGGTGGGGCGCAAGCCTTTACTAGGCTGGAATTACTTGAACTCCTTCTTAAGGAGCGTAGTAAGTATTTAGAATCAAAAATAACTATAAACCCCTGCAGTTTTAATAGTTTTGATTTGGGGGGGGAAGAATGGCCAGTAGATGTTTCCTTGGATGTAAGAAAGCTAATGAAGAAAATTAATAAGAAATGGATGACCCCACAAATAGCTTGTATGTATATTGTTGAATCATTTATAACTGGAAGTTGTTATGAATATAACTAGTATTGATTTGAATAATGAAGATGATGTCTCGAGGGATGAAAGTGGTATTACAGTGGCTTATTTTAGTATGAAAGCCCCTGTTTTAATAGACAATCAATTGATTGAAGATCTTAAGAAAAAATCAATGGTTGAAGGTATTGATCTTAGACTATGTTTGCACAACGATAGTGGTAGTGAATTTCACAATATGATAATTGTGCAACACAAAGCTGGTTATTTCCCCCCACATAGACATCCATTGAAAGCGGAGTGTTATCATATTATTCAAGGTGAACTAGGAGCAGTTCATTTTGATGATTTCGGGAATATTATACATATCTGCAAATTGAGTGCTAGCAAAAATTTTATCCACCGTATTCAATGTAATGCATATCATGTTGTTTTTCCTTTGAGCGACATTACCATATATCACGAATCCAAATCTGGGCCATTTGTACGCAAACAGGATTTTATTTTACCTGAATGGGCACCTAATTTTAATGAGAAACAAGCAATTAAAGAATATAAAGACATGCTCGTGAGTTGTTTTGAAGAGCAAAAAGAATAGAGCATATAAATTGTACAAAAGTGAGTCAATATTGAATATATTTGTTTTTTCAGGTTAAGGGACAAATTCATAATTAATGATGTCTATTCTCTCTAACATTTCAGCATTCATTATACGGCAGTTGAAGCAGATCAAGGAAGGTGGGTGGCAGGTGTGTAAACGAAAACTAAAGTTTGTTTTCTATGCCATTGCCAGATTGCTGATTGCTTTTGTACCGGCCCTGCTTGTAGTGTTAATTATTCGGCTCATATCACCTGTATTTCTGATTCGATTGCAGAGGTTGATTAGTTGGCGTATTGGTCATTTTGCAGCCAACATAGAACTGTATCTATGTGAACTTGATGCCGGCATTAATAAGCCTGAAGGACGTTTTCTTGATATATGGTATTATCCTTGTGCACCGTGCAACCAACAGCTTGCACGAATGTGGGGCCGAGTGTTGTGTATTGGTCCGGCAATCCTGTTTGGATTGGTTGACTGTATTAATAGTATGATTCCTGGAGGAGAACTTCATAGAGTCGGTGAAAATTTAAAAAAAGACCGTGATGTACAAGGCCTCCTTGAGCGGTTTCCACCACACCTTTTTTTCAACTTTGAGGAAGAAAAGAAGGGAGAGGTTGGATTGCGTGCGCTGGGTATTCCTGAAGGTGCTCCCTTTGTTTGTCTAGCAGTTAGGGATAGCGCTTACCTTCATGACCAGAATCCACATCTGGATTGGTCCCGGCACAACTTTCGGGATTGCGATATTCAGAACTATATTCTGGCTGCTCGGAAACTGGCGGAGCGAGGCTATTACGTGGTTCGCATGGGGGCAGTGGTTAAGGAAGCCATGAAAATAGATCATCCTATGATTATCGATTACGCACATAATGGTATGCACAGTGATTTCATGGATATCTACTTAGGTGCGAAGTGTGCGTTCTGTATTTCTACCACTATAGGGTTTGATGCTGTGCCGTCTATCTTTCGGCGGCCGATGGTCTTTGTGGACTGCTCTCCATTAGAACTTATTCGTACAAGTAGTCCCGACTATATATCTACTGTCAAAAAGTACTGGTTACGAGATGAGGAGCGTTTCATGGGCTTTCGAGAGATCATTGAATCTGGTGCAAGTTCATTCTGGGTATCTAGTGAGTATGAGGCTATGGGCATTGACCTTGTAGAGAGTACGCCTGAAGAGATTGCGGCGGTGGTGCTTGAGATGGAGGAACGCTTGAAGGGATCCTGGAAGTCGAACAAGGAGGATGAAAGATTACACTGCCAATTTTGGGATTTATTCCCTAAATCTGAGCTTCATGGGGAAATTCGCTCACGCATTGGAATAGATTTTTTGCATCGGAATAAGAAGTGGTTGGTATGAATGCAGGGCCTTCTGAGATGATCTGTGCACTTTATGGGGATCCAGATAATGACGTCTTTGAAATTCTATAGGCACTTTTTACTATATATAGCTTTCGAGTTTGTAAAATGGGGGTATCTTTACAATACGCCTTGTGCATAGGTTGTTTAGCTACCTTAAGGATTATAAAACCACATCCAATACCACACTTTTCTGTGAAAAATTATATGTAGTATCAGTTGATAGATTATGTGGTCTACAAAGTGGCTATAAATTTACTCGAGTCGCATGCTTTCAAATTAACAGAAGAACCATACTGTGTTTCTGTATTTAGCTAATAAGGGGATATTATACTTTGAGTATTTTATTTTTACTGGAACCAAAAAGTTTTAGGTATGAAAAAAAATATCATATTCGTTCAGAATATGAAAACCTTATAAGAATTTCAATAAAGAAACACCCATCTATATTTAGTTCGGCCCATCCTACAAGATATGTAAATAATATTTATCTTGACACTAATGATTATTCTCATTACTGGGATAATGAAGCAGGGGTGGCTAAAAGAATAAAAGTTAGAATAAGATGGTATGGAGATGGTTTTGGTATTGCTAACAGTCCTGTTCTAGAATTTAAAATTAAAGAAAATATGCTTGGAAGTAAAGTTAGTTATCCTCTGGTTAATTTTATTGTTGATTCATCGCTTACGATAGAACAGATCCATGAGCAATTCAAATTGTTACCCATTAAGGATTCTGTAAGAGAATATTTATTATCATTACAATTCTCGTTAATGAATCGGTATTCTCGCGAATACTTCATTTCACAAGATGGTGACTTTAGGCTTACTGTAGATTCAGAACTGGGTTTTACTAAATTATCTAATCGTGAAAACTATTTTGTTAACAAGGTTGATTATCCATATTCAAAAATTTTGGAGTTGAAATACGATTCACATTTAGAATCTGATTCATCTATTGTTTCAAGCGCTATACCATTTAGGATGACGAGAAGTTCTAAATATTTATATGGTATGAAGTTGTTAAAAATCCAATAGGTGCCAACTATTATTTTTGCTAAAAATGAGGAGTTAGAGGTGAGTATTTTATGAATAAAGAGCAGACATTCCAGCAGTTTTTGACGGCACAAAGCGTACAGGTAGATATATATAACTACATTATAAATCTTTTTATTACAGTGCTACTTGCATACATTCTACAGAGATTATTTGTTAAATATTCTAATACAAAGTCAAATAAAGGATACTTTGCAAACAATTTTGTTTTGTTAGCACTCACTACAATGCTAATTATAACTATAGTAAAATCTTCTTTGGCTCTATCACTTGGGTTAATAGGGGCTTTATCTATTGTTCGTTTTAGAGCGCCAATAAAGGAACCCGAGGAACTTGTGTATCTGTTTCTTACTATTGGGATTGGGTTAGGAATGGGGGCTAACCAAAAGGTGGTTACCATTATTGCATTATCTATTATTGTAATGTTTGTTGTTATAAAGAATATAAATAAAAAAAGGAGTGTAGATAGAGGATTGTTTATGACAATATCCTCCAAGAACAGTTTGGATTTTGATCTAGTGAATGAAGCGCTTAACAAGTACTGTACTTCAATAGTTTTACAGCGCTATGATTCTTCAATAACTAGAACAGAAATGTGTTTTATTGTAGAGTTTAATGATCATAGCTGCATAGCAAAGTGTAGAACTCACTTGGGTTTGTTAGATAATTCTCTATCAGTCAGTATGTTAGATTATCAAGGCTACTATGCAGCTTAAAGAAGCTAAAGTAAGAAGAACTGGAATACTTTCTTCGTTCCTCGGTGAACTATTTCATAGGTGTAAAGGATTGTGTGTGGCTAACATTGTGAACAGAAAATTTATTCTGGTTACAATGTGGATGGTGGTGTTATTCGTTGGATTGGTTGTTGGAGTTGTTCTGCAAAGGAATTATGGTTTTTCTAATTTATTTGCTAAGCCTATAGTTATGGATGGTTTTGGGATAATCAAGAGGCAATTTTATTCTCAATTCGCGAACCCTGAAGTATTAACAATAGATATAAAGCATAATAATTACATGAAGCTTCTGTATGTAAGAGATAAAGTTATTCGTGCAGGGACGATATACGGTATTGAAAATGAATGGGTTAATATAAAAGTAAGGCATAACAATGATTCATACAAGGCAAAGATAAGATTGAAGGGCGCCACCGCAGGTGAGCACATGACAGATGAAAGATGGTCATTTAAGCTGAAATTAAAAGGTAAGAACAGCATTTTAGGGATGAAGCAATTTTCAGTCATGGACCCACTGAGAAGAAATCTTATTGGGCAATGGTTTATCAGAGAGGTGTATCGAAAAGAAGGATTGATTTCCAGAAAATATGAGTTTGCAAGGGTAATCATTAATGGTGAGGATAAAGGTATTTATGTTCTTGATGAACGTTATGATAAAACAATGTTGGCCAGAAATAAGAGAAAGGAAGGGCCCGTAATAAAAGTGGATCAGGCTACAATTTTTGTAAATGACGTTCATGATAAAGTTACGCGAGATGATTACTATCTCTCGATGGATTATATTCCATTTAATGAAAAGAAAATACTAAATGACGATGTGTTAAAGGAGCAGTTTCTTCATGCCAGGGATTTAATGGAAAGATTTAGGCTGGAAGAACTTTCAACCAGTGAAATATTTGATGTGGAATTAATGGCAAAATGGTTTGCTATTTCTGACGTTCTAGGTGCTTGGCATGGGTTTGGATTTCCTAATATGAGATTTTATTATAATCCTATTACGTCTAAATTCGAACCAGTTCCAGATGATGATTACAATGAGAGATCTTACAACTATGCGGCAGAAATTAGGTTGTTTAGACTTAATGATCAGTATAATAGTAGCAAGTTTTTAAGGCATATTCTCTCCGATAATAAATTTGTGGAAAAATATATTGAAGAGTTGGAACGCATCAGTGATATAAATTATATTGATAAGTTGTTTGCTGAATTGGGATATCAAATTGATCAGAAGTCCTTTATTTTGGCGGAAGACTATCCCTTCTATAGTTTTTTATTAGATTCAAAGAATAATATTTATAATAATGCAAAATCCTTGCGGACGATTCTTGATGTTCATTATGGGGTGCAAGCACATTTTAAAAGTTTTGAAAAAAATAACTTAATTAGTTTAGATGTGGCAAATAATCAATCTATTCCATTAGAGGTCTTATATTTAAGCGATGGTGGTGCTGAGATTTATAAACCTATTGCTGGCACGAGGAAGATTATTGATGGGAAAATATATCAGCAGCCTGTAACTCAACAAAACTATAGATTTTCTGTACCTGTATTAAATGATCTATCAGTTGAAACTCTAAGGAATATGGAGATATTTTATAGAGTTATCGGAACTAGGATAAAGAGATCTGTAAACATAATCCCGTACCCAGTATACGATTCTAATTACGATGTATTGGATGTTACTAGAAAAAAAGAAAATATTGATAGTTTTTCATTTTTGATTGTGGATAAGAATAAAAATGAGCTAACCTTTAAGAGCGGCGATTGGGTTTTATCTGAGGACATGATTATACCCGAAGGGTATACAGTAAATATACCAGCAGGTGTCACCATTGATCTTGTTAACTCATCCATGATTTTATCCTACTCTCCTGTATTTATAATTGGAGAAGAAAACAAGTATGTGAATATATCTTCGTCAGATAAAACAGGGCAAGGAATTACTGTACTAGGTGCAACTAAAAAATCCCTTGTTAAATATACAAACTTCTCTTTCTTATCCAGACCAAAAAAAGGTCGGTGGTCTCTCACGGGAGCTATTAATTTTTATAAGTCTCCTGTTAATTTATATCATGTTTCGTGTTTTGATAATGTAAATGGTGATGATTACATTAATATTGTTAAATCAAAATTCTCAATAAGTAATTTAAAAATAATTAATTCTTTTGCCGATGCTATAGATATTGATTTTAGTAAAGGCTTTATGAGTAATTCGTTGTTTTTAGGTTGTGGTTTTGGTGATAATAATGGGGATTGTGTTGATCTTTCTGGTAGTCAGGTTGAAATGGATAATATAGTCATAGATAAAGTTGCCGATAAAGGAGTAAGTATTGGTGAAGGAAGTAACGTGATTATTGATAATTTAAAAATAAAATCAGCACGAATTGCTGTTGCTGGAAAAGATGAATCAGAGGCCTCTGTCACCAACCTTTTTGTTGAGTCAAGTGAAGTGGGTGTTATAGTATTTAATAAAAAACATCAGTATGGGCCGTCTTTAATAACCATTAACAATGTAGATATGAAGTCTGTAAGGTATCCTTATTTTGTGGACCAAAAGTCATCATTGATTGTCGATTCAGTTGCATTATCCGCAACAAATGATGATTTGCGAGATAAATTCTATGGTGATTGATGTGGCAGTTTTATATTTCCTCTTTTAGGTTTTGTCTATATGTTGTTAAGAAAAGTAGAGTATTTAAAGACTTTCCGAGAGAAGTTGGAATTAACTGACGATATTAAAAGCATGTAGTAATGCTTGTTAGTCTTGTTGCTGACAAGACAATTATGTTAAGAAATCCATTTACGCATGACAGTAGACCCCTGTAGGGTTAAAGTGAGTATAAGGTTGCTTTCTATAATCAGTGAATTTTGTTGGAGCTTAGTTAATGATATTTTCGAAATTACACGTGGAAGTTGCTTGTACATGGAGTCGGGTTTTATGTGTCAGGATGATGGGGGGCAGGAATGAGCGATAGTCAGTTGTCCCTGAAGCTATTTATGGAAAATTTTTTTTTACTCATTTGGCGTAGATGGTCAATATTTATCGGGCATTTAAAGTCAGGAAATTGGATAGCAATTCTTTATATAATGAAAAAGGTATGCCTGAGGTTTATGAGCCTATTGCTTTATCCAGTTGGATTTCTTTTAGTAATATTTATTCGTCTCATCCGTCCATGGCTTTTGGTTAGGATCAATATCTTGACAAGTGAGCGCATAGGCCACTTTGCTGCCAATACAGAATTGTATCTGTGTGAGCGTGATGCAGGCATCAATGTACCTGATTGTCGGTATGTGGATCTTTGGTATCATAATTGGCCGATCTGCAACGAGCAACTTGCACGCATGTGGGGCCGCGTGCTACATGTGGGGCCGAGGTGCTTGTTGGGTGCGGTGGATCGGGTGAATGCTTCTATTCCTGGGGGGGAGGCGCATGGAATGGGTAACAATACTCGGAGTGATGTTGACGTTCTTAATTTACTTGATCGATTCCCGCCTCACCTGAGTTTTTTACCCGAGGAGGAGAAGCGAGGAGTGGCAGGCCTTCGCTTGCTTGGTGTTCCTGAGGGTGTTCGCTTTGTTTGCTTAATAGTGCGTGATAGTAGCTACCTGAATGAAGTCATTCCTTGGAGGGAGTGGACTCACCATGACTACAGGGACTGCAATATTCAGAACTATACCCTTGCTGCTCAGGAACTGGTGGAGAGAGGCTATTTCGTTATTCGTATGGGGGTAGTGGTTAAGGAAGCCATGAATATAGATCATCCTATGATTATCGATTATGCCTCGAATGGCATGCGTAGTGATTTTATGGATATCTATCTCGGGGCAAAGTGCGCGTTCTGTATCTCCAACAGTACAGGGTTTGATGCTGTCCCGTATATCTTTCGCCGGCCGCTTCTGTTTGTAGATGTTGCGCCGCTCGGTCCTATTCGCACGGAAAATGAAAAATTTATCAACACGTGCAAGAAATATTGGCTTCGTAATGAAGAGCGCTTTATGACATTTCAAGAAATTTTCAATTCGGGTGCGGCATACCTCACAGTTAGTAGTAATTTTGATAATTTGGGTATCGATCTTATTGAGAGTACGCCCGAGGAGATTGCGGCTGTGGTGCTTGAGATGGAAGAGAGGTTGCAAGGTACGTATGAGGCTATGGAAGAGGATGAGAAGTTGCAGCGTTGTTTCTGGGAGTTATTTCCAAGACACGAGATGCATGGAGAGATACGCTCACGGATGGGTGCGGATTATCTACGTAGGAATAAGGCTTTGTTGGCGTGAGGGATAGGGATTAGTTACAGGATTGTGATATCTCTTGAAACAGATAATTTCTAACTGTCTGATTGGTGCGGAAATTATATTCAATGAATCACGTTTCCCTGATAAGAATTAGCTGCGTTTTTGGTAGATAGGTTTTGTAGTGTTTACACTAGGGTAGGTGGTTTATGAAAAAGAAAATTTTTTTTGCTGATTTAACGCATACTGGAATAGTAATTAATGCAGATAACTTTCCATACGGTGCAGGTCTTGTTGCGGCATATGCAAAACAAGAATTGGGCGATGATATAAACATAAGTATATTCAAGTTTCCTGAGAAGTTAAATAAAGCACTCAAAGATGGGGTTCCAGATGTAATGTGCTTTAGTAATTATGCATGGAATGAAAATCTGACTTATGCTTTTGTTAGGTACATAAAGCATGAGAATCCTAATACTATTATCGTTATAGGTGGGCCAAACTTTCCTATTGAAAAGGAGGAGCGAAAAAGTTACTTAGAAGAACATCCTTACATAGATTTTTATATAAAGTGGGATGGTGAGATTGCACTTACAATCTTGCTCAAAGAGTTGATAAACAGAGGCATGAAGGCTGATTCTTTAAAAAATAATGTTAGGGATATAGGTAATGTTTGTTTTGTTTGGCAAGGTAATTACTTTGAAGGTCCTGATCAGCGTGTACATAATTTAAATGATATGCCGTCTCCGTATTTGACAGGGATGTTTGATGAGTTTTTTGATGACCAATTAACTCCGATAATGGAGACTACGCGTGGGTGTCCATACTCATGTACGTTTTGTAATGATGGACACCTTTCACGGAGTAAAATATTTAGGAAATCAGATGCGTTCATTTTTGAAGAATTAGAATATATGGCTCAAAGGTCCAGTAATGCACCTCAGCTGATGTTAACAGATTTAAATTTTGGAATGTATAAAGAGGATATTGTAACAAGTCATACAATTAAACATATGATTGATAAGTACAATTGGCCTGAAAGACTTGAGACATCAACAGGGAAAAGTCAGCCAAAGCGGTTGATTGAATCAAATAATATTATTAACGAGGGAAATGCAGGAATCCTGAAGCTGGGTTATTCTTTTCAGTCAACTAGCGATGACGTTGTTTCTCAGGTAAAAAGGAGAAATCTTTCACTTAATGATCTTCTCTTAATGAAAGAGTCCAAAACGGATGCCCAAAAAGATAATACGGAATTCTTTACGGAGCTTATTTTGGGGCTGCCTGGAGATTCAAAAGAGCATCACTATAGTTCGTTAAAGGACGTGATTGATACGCTTGAGATGAACAATATTGATGTTCATCAATTAACACTTTTAAAAGGCTCTGAGCTTGGTTCACTTAAATCGAGACAAGAGTTTGAATTTAAAATTGCATATCGTGTATATGTTGGGTGTTTAGGAGTTTACAATATTGGTACCTCTAAGGTTCCGGTTGCAGAGGTAGAAGAAGTTGCTATACAAAGCAATACGATGTCTTTTGATGAGTATATGGAATGTCGTCTTATGACATTACTTGTTAAAATATATATTGATCATGAGCCGTTTAGACCAGTTTTTAATCTTGTTAAAAGGAAAAATATTTCATCATTTGAGGTGTTGAGATTATTGAGAGAGCAATACTTAGACCGTTACGATTCTCTCGGGAAATTAGAGCAAAGCTTTAGGGATGGTTCAGTTAAGTCACTTTTTGATAGTTATGATGAGTGTATTTCATTTGTAGGTAAAAATGAAAATATTAATAAATATGTTAATGGAGAACTTGGGCAAAACGAATTGCTTGTTCATAGGCTTTTGGCTTACCGTGATTGTTGGGAAGATATACACTCAGCACTTCGAGATGCGGTTATTGCATATCTTGACAGTATGGGTGTGTTAAGTGATGTTGAGCGGGCGTATGTGAACGAGGCAACTATATTCAGTAAGCTGAAGAAGTTTAATCCTAACGAACCCCATAAAACATTGGAAGGTGAATTTACTTATAATTTCATTGAAGCATCAAAACAAATGTTTCTGATTGATCCTGAAAAATATAAAACAGATAAAGTGAAATATAAATTTTACTATGATGCTACTGCTCTTAGTAAGATTCGAAGTTTTACTTCAAGATGGGGGGAGTCTTCGTTATATGAAAATGCCAAGACTCTTCAAAAAGGAAATTTAATGTCTATGGAGAAAACTGTAGAAGAGATTGAGATTATATGAAAATCATCTTGAGATATCGATTTTTATCAGAATTATATGCTCAATTTCTAGTTGGTAATTGGATTGCGGTGAGACGAACGCTCATTAAATTGGTGTTGAAATTCATTAACATTCTTCTTTTGCCGATGGGCTTATTTTTGACGCTAATAATTCGAGTTATTAGCCCTTTTTTTTTGGTCAGAATCAATGTTTTGATTAGTGAACGGATCGGGCACTATGCTACTAACACAGAATTATATCTTTGTGAGCGTGATGCTGGTATTAATGTACCAAGAAAGCCACATATAGATCTTTGGTATAATAATTGGCCAATTTGTAACAGCCAACTTGGAGCAATGTGGGCGCGCATTTTACATGTGGGACCCAGATGGTTATTGGGGCCGGTTGATCTAGTTAACTCGTTTTTTCCGGGAGGAGCTACACATCAGATAAATCCACCTGGCATTGATAGAAATAATTTTCTTGAACGTTTTCCAGCGCATCTATGGCTTCTTCCTGATGAGGACGTGCGAGGGGAAGCTGCACTACGTGATCTTGGGATACCTGATGGTGCTCCTTTTGTTTGTTTACACATACGCGACAACGGCTATTTAAAGAAAATGCTTCCATGGCGTCAATGGGATTATCACGATTATAGGGATTGTAATGTCCAGAATTATATTCTGGCAGCCCAAAAATTGGTGGAAAGAGGCTATTATGTGATTCGCATGGGGGTTTTTGTGAATGAAGCAATGAATGTATCTCATCCGATGATTATTGATTATGCGGTGAATGGCAAACGCAGTGATTTTATGGACATTTACCTGTGTGCTAAATGTGCTTTTTTTGTGTCCAATTCAACAGGGATTGATGCTGTTCCATGGGCTCTTCGAAAGCCAATTGTTTATGTGGATATGGTTCCACTAGGAGAAATGAGCACGTCTAGTAGCAAATTTATAGCTACTACTAAAAAACATTGGCTAAAAAGTGAGAAGCGATTTATGACATTTTGTGAGATTTTTGATTCTGGTGTAGCGAGATTTGTTCATTCTGAACCATACCAATCTAGAGGAATTGATCTGATTGAGAGTACGCCCGAGGAGATAGCAGATGTGGTGTTAGAGATGGAGGAACGAATAAAAGGAACTTATCAAACAACAGAAGAAGATGAAGACTTGCAGGACCAATTCTGGAGCTTTTACCCAAAGTATGATTTTAATGGGGATTTGAGCGGAGAAATACGATCTAGGGTTGGAGCGGACTTTTTACGTCGGGGTGGGGGGGGGCGTCATTGACTTTTTTTCTGGTACAACAACAATATCTCTTTAGCACAAAAGAAAGATTTATAGGAAAATAAAATGGGAAATACATACTAGTATGAGCAAAATTGTTTTTTACGAATTCTATGACGTTATGGAAAAAGATTTTGTCAGCTTTGTAGTGTACACCACAGCAAGAAAAACGTTTGCTAGGATTGCTGAACTGGTTGATTTTGTCAGTGACAAATTGGGTATATGTTCATGAGTGAGTTTATAATTGGCAGCAGGAGGGTTGGCCCTGCATATGCACCTCTGGTGATTGCCGAGATTGGAATAAATCATGGGGGATCCCTACAGACGGCTTTTGAGATGGTTGATGCGGCCAGGGAGGCGGGGGTTGAAGTGGTTAAACACCAGACTCATGTAGTTGAAGATGAAATGAGTGGTGATGCAAAGAAGGTTATTCCTGGGAATGCGAATGAGTCAATTTATGAAATAATGGCTCAGTGTGCGCTTTCTGAGGAAGATGAAATACAGCTTAAAGAGTATGTCGAATCTAAAGGGATGATATTTTTAAGTACGCCTTTTTCACGTGCAGCAGCAGACCGTTTGGAGCGTATGCAGGTGCCTGCATATAAAATTGGTTCAGGGGAATGCAATAATTATCCATTACTGAAACATATAGCATCTTTTGGGAAGCCCATTATTCTTAGTACGGGAATGAATACAATTGATAGTGTCAGTAAGGCTGTTGACATATTCAAGGAATATAATATTCCTTATGCGCTACTACATACAACAAACCTGTATCCTACACCACCACACTTAGTAAGACTTGGTGCGATGGTTGAACTTGCTGAAGCTTTCCCAGGGGTAATTGTTGGCTTGTCGGATCACACCACAAACAATATTGCTTGTCTGGGTGCTGTAGCATTGGGAGCATGTATATTGGAACGTCATTTTACGGACAATATGGAACGGCAAGGGCCTGACATTGTCTGTTCGATGGATAAGATGGCTTGCAGAGAATTAATTGAATCTAGCAGAATACTGCACATGGAATTAGGTGGAACTAAAGGGCCTGCAAAAGAAGAACAGGTAACAATGGACTTTGCCTTTGCAACGGTTGTTACTATTGCTCCAGTTAAAGCTGGCGATGTTTTCTCTAAAGAGAATATTTGGGTTAAGCGCCCGGGTTCAGGAGAGATTCTGGCAGAAGGGTATGAGGATTTGCTAGGTAAGAATGCTGCTCATGATATACCTGTTGATACACACCTTAAATTAAAGGATGTGATCTAGCAGTATGAGTACAGTTGTAATAACGGGAGCTTCAGGGTTTGTTGGTCGTTATTTAACTGCGCATTTAAAACAAAATGGGGTAAATGTAATACCGGTATCGCGTGGAGCGTATCCTGGAGTAGTTCAGGTTGATGACTATACGCAAACTCCTTCAGGTGATGTGTTAATACATTTGGCTGAAGAACCTGATAGAGCAAAAGTAAATATGTTAGATGATGAAGCTTTTTCTAAAGCATCTAATCTTGTTAAACATTTCTCTGGACGGGCAGGGCAAAAAATAATTTATGCATCTTCTGCTGTAGTGTATGGGAATAGTAATGAACAGCCGTGTAAAGTAGATATGCCAGTTCATCCTGTTGATAAATATAGTGAGCTGAAACTTGTTAATGAAAAAATTGTCTTGGAATCGGGCGGGGTAGTGATACGTCTTTCAAATCTGTTTGGTGTTGGTATGGCAGGCAGTAATGTTATAAGTGATATCCTGAAGCAAATTCCAGGTAGTAACCCAATCAAGATCCGCGATGACCAACCTGTGTGTGATTTTTTGCATGTTTCGGACGCTGTTGCAGCTTTAGGGCTTTTAATCGAAAGTGGTTACTCTGGGATATTGAATGTGGGTTCGGGGATAGGCACATCGATTAGAACACTTGCAGAAATATTATTGTCAGCGGCAAATCAGGAAGACCGAGTAATTATGTCAACTCAACCATCACATAAAAAATCAATAAATGTTCTGGATATATCAGAGACCGTTAGAATATTAGGATGGCATACAAAATTTACTTTAAATGAAAGGCTAGAACAGTTACTACATATTGGGTTAAAAACAAAAAATGACTAAACGTAAAATAGCAGTATTCACAGGTAATCGTGCTGAATATGGACTTCAGTATCCTATTCTAAAAGCAATAGATGAGCATCCAGATCTTGAGTATCAATTATTGGTTTCAGGTGCGCACTTAGATAATAATTTTGGACGTACTCTCGATGAAATCCGTAATGATGGGTTTCGCATCGCTGCTGAAGTGAAAATTGATATGGATGTTGATTCAAAAATTGCAACAGCTCAGGCTATTGGTTCAGGTGTGTTGTCTATTAGTCAGGTACTAGAGGAAACTAAACCTGATATTATGGTCGTTTATGCAGACCGTTTTGAGGGTTTTGCTGCCGTAATTGCTTCTACTCAGATGAATATTCCAACTGCTCATATAGAAGGGGGGGATATAACTGAAGGCGGGGCACTTGATGATTCTGTGCGACATGCAATGACAAAATTATCTCACATCCACTTCACAACCAACCAACAAGCATCAAATCGGATACTTGGCATGGGTGAAGAATCATGGCGAGTACATACGGTTGGTTTTCCTGCTATTGATCTTATTTCAGAAGGAAACTATGCGACACCTGATGAAATTGTAGAACAGTTAAATTTAGATTTAACAAAGCCTGTTGTGTTATTTACCCAGCATTCGGTAACAACCGAGTTTGAAAAAGCAGCCGATCAATTAAAACCATCTGTTGCGGCAATGCGAGAACTTTCAGCAGAGGGTACCCAGATTATAATGACTTACCCAAATAATGATGCTGGTGGGAGAGCAATAATCTCGGGATTAGATGAATTTAAAAAGGAGGGTTGCCCTGGAATTCAAGTTCATCGTTCTTTGGGAAGGTACCTTTATCATGGTGTACTTGCATTGGCGCAAAATTCAGAATTAAAAGTAGCTTGCGTTGGTAATTCTTCTTCAGGAATTAAAGAAACCCCCGTTTTTGGTTGTCCTACTGTAAATATAGGTTCGAGACAGCAAGGAAGGTTACGTGGGGAGAATGTCATTGATGCCGATTATGATAAAGCAAGTATTTCCGATTCAGTAAAACGTTGCCTGTATGATGATTCATTTCGGGGAGTATGTCGCAAAACTACTAACCCTTATTATATGGGTGATGCAGGAAAGAAAATCGCATCAGTACTTTCTGAAGTATCTTTAAATCAGGCCTTATTAAGAAAAGCCATGATGCTCAAAGGTGAAGAGCGAGACGGTTATTTTTGTTGATTAAAGTATGTTTATATAAATAATTGATGGGTTGCACAATTGGATAATTGGAAAAAATCTTTAATACCTCAGACGGCAATATTGAAGGATGCTATTAAAAATCTTGATGATTCGCATCTGCAAATATCCTTGGTAGTCTCTTCTGAAGGGAAATTGATTGGAACCCTTACTGACGGTGATGTGCGTCGAGGCTTGTTGCATGGCTTGGAAATGAGTAGTTCTATTGACTCAATTATATATACAACACCCTTGGTTGTGCCTTCGACAGTTGTTCGGGATACAGCACTACAAATAATGCAAGCCAATAAAATTCATCAATTGCCAATTGTTGATAAAGATCAGTGTGTTGTTGGATTGCATCTTTGGGATGAGTTGAGTGCTCCAAGTCAACGACCTAATCTTATGGTTATCATGGCTGGTGGACAAGGTACTCGACTTCGACCCCATACTGAGAATTGTCCTAAACCACTATTGCCCGTCGGGAACAAACCGATGTTGGAGCACATTATTGAGCGTGCAAAGGTAGATGGCGTTAATCACTTTATTATTGCTATCCATTATCTTGGTCATATGATTGAAGACTATTTTGGTGATGGTAGTAAATGGCAAGTTAAAATTGAATATTTACGTGAAGATTCTCCGCTTGGAACAGCTGGCGCAATTGGTTTGTTGGAAAATAAACCGGCATTACCTTTTCTTGTGACTAATGGAGATGTGCTAACCGATGTGCGCTATGGAGAGTTGCTTGATTTTCATTCCCATCATAACTCATTAGCTACTATGGCCGTTCGTTTGTACGAATGGCAAAATCCGTTTGGTGTTGTAAATACTGAAGGTGTAGACATAAAGGGGTTTGAAGAAAAACCCATTTCTCGAAGTAATATTAATGCCGGCATCTATGTTCTGGAACCAAATGCACTTGATTTACTAACGGTTAATGAATATTGCGATATGCCAACTTTATTTACTCGACTACAAAATGAAGGGCATAGAACCATAGTTTATCCTATGCATGAACTATGGCTTGATGTTGGCAGGATTGCAGATTATGAAACAGCTAATAGTGATACTTGAACCCAAATGATTAAACGAGTTTTAATTGTGGGCTTAGGGAGTATGGGCAGGCGGCATGTTCGCCTTTTGCAGGAAGTTATTCCCAGAATAGAGATTACAGTGCTGCGGCATAAAAAATGCCAGGATTTATCTGATCTGGGTATCAAGAATTGTGTTACCAATATAAACGAAGCTCTGGAACATAAGCCACAAGCAGCGATAATTTCAAATCCTGCGAGCTTTCATCTTGATGTAGCAAGTCAGTTAGCAAAAGAAGGTGTTCACGTATTAATTGAAAAACCTCTGTCTAATACAACGGAAGGCGTAGCTGAACTTATTGAAACTTGCCGTCAGAAAGGCACTGTTTTGATGACTGGCTATAACTTACGTTTCTTACCTTCATTACAGAAGTTCAGGAGTCTTTTAAAAGAAAATTTGTGTGGAAGAATATTTTCTGTTCGTTCTGAGGTTGGGCAATATTTGCCATCCTGGCGTCCGGATTCGGACTACAGAAAAGATGTGTCAGCGAATGCTGTACTTGGTGGTGGAGTTTTATTGGAGCTCAGTCATGAAATTGACTACATGCGCTGGTTATTTGGTGATATTGAGTGGGTTACGGCGACACAACTGAAGCAGAGTAACCTTGAAATAGATGTAGAAGACACAGTGCATGCAATTCTTGGGTTTGAATATAAAGAGGGTGAAGTACCTGTTGTTGTAACGTTGAATATGGATTTTATACGTCATGACAGTACACGGTGTTGTACAGTCATCGCTGCGAAAGGGACGTTACGATGGAATGGCGTTGAAGGGAGAGTTGAATATTTTGAACAGGGGAAAAATGATTGGCAACTACTGTATGAAAATAAAAACGAAAGAGATAGTAGTTTTACTGCGGAATTAGAGCATTTTCTTGATTGTGTCGTTAAAGGTACTACGCCTCAAATAACCGGGGATGATGGTTTTATGGTGTTGAGGTTAATTGATGCTATACGGGAATCTTCATTAGCAGGTTCAAAGGTATATTTAAAATAGAGGGGTGATGTTTTAAAACATCATGATAATATTATGAAATTCATCGCATTAATTTGTGCTCGTGGAGGCTCTAAAGGTCTGCCTGGTAAAAATATTAGACCCTTGGCAGGTAAACCATTAATAAGCTGGGCTATTGAGCAGGCACAAGCATTAAAAAGAGTTGAACGTATTATTGTTTCAACAGACTCTGAAGAGATTGCTGCTGTTGCACGTGAATCAGGTGCCGAAGTGCCCTTTATGAGGCCGGAAGAACTGGCGCAGGATAATAGCCCTGAATGGCTGGTTTGGCGCCACGCATTAAATTATTTAAAAGAAACAAAGGGTGATTATCCTGATGGTTTGATAACTATTCCAGTCACAGCACCTTTACGTATTGTTGAGGATTTAGACGCCTGTTTAGATGAATATGAAAAGGGTAATGTTGATGTGGTGATAACGGTTACAGATGCACATCGTAACCCATATTTTAATATGGTAAAGCAAAATGATGATGAAACGATGGCTCTTGTAATACCACCAGAAGGGACTGTGTTTAGAAGACAGGATGCTCCGCTAGTTTATGATATGACAACAGTTGCTTTTGTTGCGAAACCAGAATTTGTTTTAACTCAAGAGCGGATTTTTGATGGTCGTGTACGTCATGTACATATTCCAGTCGAACGTGCATTAGATATCGATACACCATTTGATTTTAAAATTGCAGAATGCCTCATTAATCAAACAATATAAAGGAATAAGTAAGTGGTAACCCTTAAAAAATTAATGAATCTAGAAAATAAAACAATATTGATAACGGGCGCCACGGGCGGTCTAGGCCAAATATTTTCCAAAACTTTAGCGGAAATGGGCGCTAATCTTTTATTGGTTGATATGCCAGGTTCAAATTATAAAGACCTTGTTGATGAACTAACAGGTACATGGGGAGTAACAGTTCAGACGTTTGATTGTGATTTAGAAAGTCAACAGGAACGTGAAACGCTAGTCGAGCTTGTTAAACAACAAACGGATAGCCTAGATGTGTTGATTAATAATGCGGCATTCGTCGGCACATCTGATTTAGATGGTTGGACTACAGATTTTGAGGAACAGTCAGTTGCAACATGGCGAAGAGCCTTTGAAGTCAATCTTACTGCCGCCTTTGATTTGTCCAAAGCATTGACCCCTATGCTTAAGTACGGAAATGGCGGTTGTATTATTAATATATCGTCAATATATGGAATATATGGTCCTGATTATCGGCTGTATGAAGATACACTCATGGGTAATTCAGCTGCTTATGCGGCTTCAAAAGGTGGCCTGACTCAACTTACACGTTGGCTTTCTACAACCCTGGCTCCAGAAATTCGTGTGAATACAATATCCCCTGGGGGTGTGTTTCGTAATCAACCTGAAAAATTTGTTGAACGCTATGAAGCACGAACACCCATGAAACGAATGGCAACTGAAGATGATTTTCGAGGTGCTATTGCTTACCTGGCAAGTGATTTATCAAGTTATGTGACAGGTCATGATCTTGTTGTTGATGGAGGCTGGGGTGCATGGTAATCAATAGTAAGTATCTGAATTTATGTCTCGCGTAATGGCTAAAGGAAATGCGTTCATGAAAAGTGAAGTTCAACCTATGCTCCAGTGGCGATTGCCTGACTGGATGGACTCTCCAGTTGTATCTAACCGTAATCGATTTGCGCAAGCATATGCTGAAAAAACTGTCGATGAGATTTTGCAAGGCTATGTCGGTAAGTCGGCAAAGGGTATGGACAACTTCTTTGATGAGGTATTTTCAGCCGCTGGAAATATAAACCTCAATGGCGTCGGACTGGAACTGGGAGCGGGTGTCTCCATCTTTTCTACCTATATTGCCCGGCGCTTTCCGCAAACTAGCTCTATATACGCGTTAGAAGTGGTGCCCAAGGTGGTACAACTGCTTCAGCCGAGAATTATTCAGGCGCTATGCCCGAATGATTCGGAGCGTATTTTGCCTGTGGTAGGTTCTTTTGATGATGTAGAGCTTCCGGATTCAAGTGTCGACTTCTGTTTTGAGTACGCTTCCCTTCACCATAGTGATGATCTTCTAGTAACACTTCGCGAGACAAGTCGAGTGCTTAAGCCTGGAGCACCGCTAATTATGATCGATCGCATACATCATAATGGAGTAACAGATGAACAACGGGAGTTTATGCTTGATGTGCAGTACAGTCCAGAGTGGCTGGCGGCTAATGGTTACGATAGCGGCCCGTTGAATCGGAGACAGAATGGCGAGCATGAAATCCGTCGTGCAGATTGGGTAGCGAGGCTAGAACAAGCGGGCTTTAAGGTTGAAAAAGAAGTCCAACTCAGGGAGGCTTCATGGCGGCATTTGTATCGCTCGACTATGTTAAGTTTACCCTTTCGATTGCGTAAGGTGTTCAATCTATTGCCATCAAGGGTCAGTCCTCATCCTGGTGAGCTAAATTGGCTTGTTCGTCATCTTATGGGGAGCCAGGACAGTAAGAATTCGGATTTTGTTGCTGCGTCAAGCTCATTCTCTGTTATGGTCGCTAGAAAACATAAATAACACTGGGTTTAACCAAATGTCTAACGACTGTTGTGCTAAGTGGCTGCAGTTGAATAGGGAAAAGATATGGGTATAGTTGTCGGCGATGCAAAGGAGTTAAATGTTAACAGTAAAAGTGTATGTCAGTTTTACGAACAGTACTGGAAGAGAAAGATAGCATTATCAAATCATTCTTTTTATGAATGGCAGTTTACAGGGTCTCCATCTGATGCAGGAGATGACCATTGCATGCTTGCTATGGATGATTCTTCGAACCAATTGGTTGGTGTCATGGGTCTGAATACTCGGCCATTTTACATCGACGGTTCTATTGTGAATGGGGCAGAGTTGACAACTTGGATGGTCGATGAGAAACACTTTGGGAAAGGTGTTGGTGCCAAGATATTAAAAAAGATACAGGGAAAATACGATGTGCTGATCGGTATGGGAATAACAGATGCAGCCTTATCCGTCTATATGCGAAGTGGTTTTCGTTATATAAGAACAATACCTCGTTATGTAAAGGTTTTTGATTTTGATTCCGTGGCTGCACATGCAAAACATGATATGTTGGCTAAAAAGCTGGCAAAGCAATGGTCTGTTTTAGGTAATGATGTTCCTTTTGAAAGCAAAATTGCAGATAGTGAGAGTATCGAATTGCTCCAGCCGCTTATTGGTAAGCAATTGAATTTTTTTAGCAGAGATTACAAGTTTCTTGAATGGCGCTATGTAAATCATCCTGTTTTTGATTATCAACAATATGTGATTCATTCGAAGGGGGGCAAAGGTAAAGGTGTTTATGTTGCTCTGAGAGAAGAAACAAGTATTGAGAATCTGAAAATACTACATGTAATGGATTTTATTGGGGATCAAAGTGATATGCCAGCGGCTATTAGTTTCATTCATGATTACTGCACAAAGAACAAAGTTCATTTGGCTGATTTCTACTGTACGGCTACAACAATAAGTCGACATTTTATTAGTTCTGGATGGTTTTCGATTAATGACGATCTTTGTTTCCAGTTCCCTCATTTATTTCATCCTATGGAACTTAGAATACCTCCCACGACTTCATTAATATACTGGAGTCGTGATGACTTTTTAGAAATGTCTGATATTTCCAGGTTATATATAACCAAGCAAGATTCTGATCTTGATAGGCCAACGATGGATACCTACGAGAAGCTAAGTTATGTAGAACAAGGTGGTGTGTAATGAAACTTACGATAGTTATGTATCATTATGTTAGACAATTGAAACATTCTCTGTTTCCAGATATTAAGGGGCTTGAAACAGAATTATTTAAAGAACAAATTGCTTATATCAAGAAACACTATAGCGTCATAAGTGCGTATGATTTAATAGATATAATTGAATCAGGTTCTTGTTTGCCGCCGAATGCACTGCTTCTTACTTTTGATGATGGTTATATTGATCATTTTACGGATGTTTTTCCAATTCTTAAAAAGGAAAAACTACCGGGTTGTTTTTTTCCTCCATCGAAGCCTATTTTTGAAAATAAGGTGCTGGATGTACATAAAATTCACTTTATTATGGCGGCAACGCCCCAAAAGAACCTGCTGGTGGAATATGTTTTTGGTACGTTAGATGAATATAGAGATGCATTTAATCTCGAGTCGAATGATTTTTATTGGAATAAATGTGGAGTGCCTAATCGTTTTGACTCTGCTGAGACGATCTTTGTTAAGCGTATATTACAACGTGATCTTCCGAAAGAATTAAGAGGTATTATTGCGGACAAGTTGTTTGAGAAGTTTGTGTCGGTTGATGGTGAGGCTTTTTCTAAAGAGCTTTATATGAATCTGGATCAAGTATCTTATTTGCAAGCTAATGGCATGTATATTGGTAGTCATGGATATGAACATTGCTGGCTTGATTCTATTAATGAGGATGCGCAAAGGAGAGAAATTGATTTGTCGCTCCAGTTTTTGGATAGAGTAGGGAGTGATACCAGTCGCTGGATTATGTGTTATCCATGTGGTGGGTATAATGAATCGTTATTGAATATTCTTAAAGAAAAAAACTGTACAGTGGGTTTGACTACCAGAGTGGATATTGCAGATTTATCAAATGACAATTCGTTAACCTTGCCACGTATTGACACTAATGATTTGCCAATGAATTCAGAGGCAAAGACAAATATCTGGACTCAAAAAGGAACCGTTGCAGTTAACATAAGAAAAGCACTATGAATCTGAAAAATAAAACTCTGTTTCAGTGTTCGAAAAAAAATTTAGCTAGAAATCAAATATTTAAAGATCGTCATAAAGGTGAAAGCTGTTATATATTTGGGAACGGTATATCTCTTAAAGAAATGGATCTTACGCAGTTTAGTGATAAGGTGTCATTAGGTTGTACCTACTTATGGTTTCATAAAGATTTTGATGCGCTTGATGTTAGATATTATGCGACGATCGCACCATTCTGGTTCTATCCCTTTTGGCGACATACTATAACAAAAAAAATTGAACGAAATCATCATAGTCCCATGCAGAAAAGGTTGCAGAAACAGCATCCAGATATAAACTTTTTTACCAGTCTCTCTAACAGGTTTGGGCTATATGGTAGCAATATCTATTATGTACACCACTTTAATGTACCGAATCCTGGTAAAGAAACTTTTGATATGACAGGAGCCTTCTATTACAGAGGGGTGCTTGATGCTTTAATTGGTATGGCTATTTATATGGGGTTTACAAGTGCCCATCTGGTCGGGTTTGATTATACGCATTCACCACAGCGAATTTTACATTTTTACGAAAAAGGTCATGGTAAGATTCAATCTCATGATGATTATAATGCCGATTTTTTCAAGTTGGCACAGCAATATATTGACTTGACTACAATTACTACTAATGGTTCGACCAGTAAAACATTGAAGTATATTGAGTACAAAGATTTTACAGGTTTAGAGCCATTTTTTCGTGAAAATACTGAACTGGTAAGCAAAGAGTATCTAGATACTATGGCTATACTTGATGACTATTTAATCTATTAGTTATGGATCAGTTTTTTTGTTATTAGGATTGGATGAGAAATAATATGAAAAAGATTCTTGTTACGGGTGCAGATGGGTTTATTGGTTCACATCTTACTGAAGAACTGGTGAGACTTGGATATGATGTGCGTGCTTTTGTTTATTACAACTCTTTTAATTCGTGGGGTTGGCTTGATCATGCGTCTAAAGATATACGTGAGAGCCTTGATGTTTTCGCCGGTGATATTCGTGACCCTAATGGTGTCCGTCAGGCTATGAAAGGTTGCGATACTGTGTTGCACCTGGCGGCATTAATAGCTATTCCTTATTCTTATCATTCACCAGATACTTATGTGGATACCAATATTAAAGGAACACTAAATGTCTTACAGGCAGCTCGTGATCTAAATGTATCACGTGTAGTACATACCAGTACTAGTGAGGTGTATGGTACAGCACAATTTGTACCCATCACGGAGGAACATCCGCTGCAAGGGCAGTCACCTTATTCGGCTACTAAAATTGCTGCCGACCAACTCGCTTATTCTTTTTATGCTTCATTTGAGACACCTGTTAGCATTATTCGCCCATTCAATACTTATGGTCCGCGACAGTCTGCACGAGCGGTGCTCCCAACAATCATTACACAGATTGCCAATGGTACTCGCCGTCTGAAACTCGGTGCCCTCCATCCAACACGAGACTTTAATTATGTGAAGGATACAGTAAAGGGTTTTATGGCCGTTGCTGAAGCAGATGAGGCTATTGGACAGGTTATTAATATCGGCAGTAACTATGAGATTTCAATAGGTGATTCTGTCAAGATGATCGCAGAACTGATGGGTGTAGAGGTTGAGATAGAGACGGATGATGTGCGTCTTCGTCCTTCCGCCAGTGAGGTTGAGCGTTTGTGGGCAGATAACAGCAAAGCCCGTGAATTTTGTGGATGGGAACCGATGTATGGTGAACGTGAAGGTTTTCGACGCGGTCTGAGTGAAACGATTAACTGGTTTACTGATCCTGTTAATTTGGCCGGATATAAATCGGGTATCTACAATGTATAAAGGTTCAATGAAGAAAGTTATTTATATAAATATAGAGCCCTTAACAAAGCAAATTTTCAGGAATTTTTTTATTAAAGAACTTTTGCAAAATGGCATTGAAGTTGAGTACTGGGATATGAGCGGTCTTTATTCTCACGACTTTGCTATAACTGATTCAATAAGCTCAGATATTATAGTTAAAATTCACCATAAAAATGAGGTGACAAAAAAAATCAATTGTGAGGATGTTGAGGACACTATTTTTATACCAAGTTCTCCTTATGAATGGGATAGTTTGTGGTTGTACAGGTTGTTTTTAAACAACAGATGTTATATTGCCTTTTTTGGAAGAGGAGCTCTCCCATTTCCCAAGAGGAAAAATGGGATTAGTCGAATTGTTCAGAGAGTAAGGGAGAAAGAAATAGTCCATTTGTGGAAAGGATTTCTTAATAAATGTGCGGTGTACTTGCGTGGAAAGGGTATGGCAAAAAAATACGATGTAGTTTTTGCTGCGGGAAGAAAGGAGATTGAACAAAATAAGAATGAATCTCAAATTATCGAAGTTAATCATTTAGATTATGACCATTTTCTTTCGCTGAAAGGTGATGCAACAAAGTTGGTGAAAGGTCGGTATGCTGTTTTTCTTGATAATAATATGCCTTACCATCCTGACTGGAACATACTAAAAATGAGAACGATCAATGCTGATGATTATTTTCGGGGGGTGAATCGTTTTTTCGAAATGGTGGAAAAAAAATGGGGTGTTCGCGTAGTTATTGCAGCACATCCTACATCAGACTATAAACAATCTATCTACCATGGTAGAGAAATGTTTAAGTATAAAACCAATGAGCTGGTGAAGGACTGTGATTTTGTCCTTAGCCATATTACCACTTCTGTTAGCTTTTCGGTTTTATATGAAAAACCTGTTCTATTCCTATGTAGTAATGAAATGAAAACTGATGGGCCAGGCTGGGTTTTTCCTTTTATTGAGAACCTTGCAAAAGTTGTAGGAGGGGAGGTTTATAATGTGGATGATATCTATAGTGAGGATCATATTATGTTACCTACAGTGGATCCAGGAAAATATAAAAAATATAAATATGATTATTTAACATCACCAAAATCTGAGAATTGTTTTACCAAGGATGTTTTTCTTGATTTTCTTAGGACGGATTGAATTTGTTGAACTACAGGACTTTATTATAGGAATGCCGGGGCGAACCTGTTAATTTACCCTACCTTAATTTAGGTTTTAACAAATGCTTAAATTAGCAAGGCTGTATTTATTATGAAAATATCAATTTGTATACCCACGTATAACCGTGCATCACATTTAGCCAACTGTCTGCAATCAATTATTTTAAATCAGTCAAAGGACGAGATTGATTATCAAGTTTGTATTTCTGATAACGCCTCTCCTGATGATACTTTGAAGATTGTTCGTGGAGTTGAGAAGGAACTGAATATAAAGTACTTTCGTCATGACGAGCATGTTGGCAGAGTGAAAAATTACTTAAAGGTCGTTGATATGGCCGATGGTGAATTTGTCTGGTTATTGGGTGATGATGATCTTTTGTTGCCCGATACCTTGTTGAGAGCTTCAAAGCTAATTAATATGTATAATGATGTTGACTTCTTTTATGTGAATTCATTCAATCTAAGTACCGAGTATGTTTTGTCTTTCCCTCAGCCATTTGATACCGCGAATCTACCTGGAGGAATGACGACATTTTCCACTTATCAAACAAGCGAAAAGAGAAGCTTTATTAGTCTGGTAGATCCAAAAGTTTCGTTCGATTTTATAGGTGCTATGTTTTTAGCTATTTTCAGAAGAGAAAATTGGATTAAAAATGTAGATGCACTGAATTATGATGTAATTACAGATCCGCTTACGTTTTCTCACTTTGATAATACCTTTCCACACGTGAAAATTTTTTCTAGGGCATTTGCAGATTCTCAGGCTTATATTCATTCTGATCCATTAACAGTAAATTTATCTGGGGCACGGGAGTGGGCACCAATGTCACCACTTATTAATATTGTTCGTTTAATTGAGGCTTTGGAACAATATAGATTGAATGGGTTATCAATGTTTCAATACTTGCGCTGTAAAAACTTTGCGCTGAGAACTTTTTTCCCTGATTATATGCGGATGATTTTTCGTAAAAATGAATCGGGTTTTAGTTATATTCGACCGTTTCATTTACTACTCAATAGTCTGCTGTTTCCAAATGCATGGCTATCTCCGTTTTATTATATTTTTGAAATAGTTAAAGCGAGGTTTAACCCGTAACTTATTCATCAAGCAGCTGAACCATGAATACTCTTGATATGGTAGCTGTATGTAGCAATTGGTTACTGTGATTTTTTTGTACTGGTCTGCAACATTGGCTGAATTTATTTTAATAATTATTGGATTTTAATGTGAAAAATATTGACTTAGAAATTGATAACTGCGAAGTGTGTGGAAGTACTAAGCTTGAGTCAGTATTGGATCTTGGGATGCATCCTATGTGTGATGATTTGATTCCGGTTGGTGATGACAGAGTTTGTCAGGAATATCCGATAGAGATACTGTATTGTAAGACATGCCGGACTGCGCATCAGCGATTCCAGATACCCAAGCATGATCTTTTCCCGGTTACCTACCATTACCGTTCAAGGTTTACGGCCGATGTGCTTAAAGGAATGGAAATGCTAGTTTCTTCATGCGTACAACGTTTCGGCGATCTTTCGGGTAAGAAAGTCTTAGATATTGGATGTAATGATGGCAGCCTACTGGATTTTTTCAGACAACAGGGTGCAGATACATTGGGAATTGAACCAACAGGTGCCTGCAACGATGCTACAGAAAAAGGTCATGTGGCATATAATGATTACCTTTCTCAGGAAGTTGCCAAACAGATAGCCGATACGCACGGTACTCCTGATTTCATCACCTTTACAAATGTATTTGCACATATCGAAGACTTGAAAGGTGTTCTTAAATCTCTGAAAATTCTTATGGGGCCGAAGACTGTTCTTGTCATCGAGAACCACTATTTGGGAGCAGTGCTGGATGGAAATCAATTTGATACCTTTTACCACGAACATCCTCGCACCTATAGTTATACTTCGTTTGTTCATATGGCGCGGTCATTGGGGATAGCACTTTTAGATGTTGAGTTTCCGTCACGCTATGGTGGAAACATTCGTGTTTTTATGGGTGATGTTAGTATGGGAAGTGGGGAAAGCAATTCGGTTCATGCTGAGCTGGAAGAAAAGGAAGAAAATTTCTTTAATGCTTTTGCGACATTGCGAAGAAATATAGAAACCTGGAGATCGGTCAAGAAAGATGCTCTTGCCAGTCTAATAAAGGAACACGGATCGTTATTGGCAAAAGCTTTTCCGGGTCGCGCCGCTATCTTAGTCAAACTCCTTGAGCTTGATGAAAAGCAGGTTTCGGTCGTATACGAGAAACCGGGGTCGATGAAAATTGGACACTACTTACCTGGAACCCGAATACCTATTTGTTCTGATGATGAGCTTTTAGCTTTGCCAGATAAGAGTCAGCCTTTGTTAAATTTAGCTTGGCATATTTCGAGTGAGATTCGGAACTATATGTTAGCACAAGGTTATAGTGGAACAATTATAGACATCTTAGATGCTGAGGACTTTGAGTCTGCATAGTAATATGAACTCTGCTTCGAATTTATCTGGGGTGGAAAATAGCTATGAATGAAACTGGTGCCAGAGATGGATGTTCACTCTATCCTGATAGAGTATCTGTAATCGGTGCTGGACGCTGGGCGAGGGTGATGATAGAGACTCTTTGCAGTATTCTTCCTGTTTCTATTGAGATATCCGTCCACTCACTTGGTAATGCCATGAAAATGTCAGGCTGGGTCATGGCACAAGGGTTAAATGGACGTGTTCATGTTTTCTCAGAGTGGCCTCAATATACCTCTACAAAGTCGAGTGCTGCAATTGTTGTCAATGCGGCATCGGATCATGAGAGAACAGTTGAAGCGATGCTTTCTGCGGGCATTCCAGTATTAGTCGAAAAGCCCATGGCAAGTTCCGAGTTTGCAGCACAACGTTTAGTCGATATAGCACATAGTCGGAATATAGTGTTTGCTACGGCACATATTTTTCTTTTTGCCGAGTATCTTAATCTTTTTTCGTGTCATGTTGCTAAGGCTAAAGATATTCTAGGTGTACGCTTAGTGTGGGCAGATCCAAAATCAGAGAATAGATATGGTGAGAAGAAGCGTTATGATCCAGGTCTACCTATATTTTCTGACTGGTTACCACATGTTTTATCGATATTGGGTCTAATAATTCCTGATGGTTCTCAACGGTGTGATGGATTGGAGTTTCATAGGGGAGGTGCTCACTTGAAGCTCAAGCTTATGTTGGGTGACATTCCTTGTCGTGTTGAATTAATAAGAAATGATGAACAGCGTCAGCGTGTAATAGAAGTTGCAACTGAAGGAGATATGCTCCAGTTAGATTTTACAAATGAACCCGGTACGATTATGTCTGGTTCTAGAACTATAGAAGGTAATGCTGATTGGGGGCAAAATAAAGGGCCGCTTGCACAAATGCTAATATCATTTCTTAAATGGGCTGCAGGTGGAGAGTTTGATGACAGACTTGATGCCAAGATTGGGCTTCAAGCTAGCAAGGTTATCGACCAAACAGAAGTTTTATATCACGCTTCTATGCTTTCTTGGATTTTAGAGAAATCTACCGCAAAAAATTGGGATGACGAAGAACTTCAATATGCGTTCAAAGAGATACTTCTTTCTCAAGGTATGCTTTTGGAAAAAGACGTTGATAGTCTGATTAAAAACTTGTGTCAAAGATTTACAGAGAAGGATGGTTTGTATTGGCAAAAGCAACTTGCTGATTCTATGGACCCATTTGCACTACTCAAAACAATTGCAATTAATTCGGAGGTTAGAGATTGAAACATGCCTTTTTTGGTGATGTGTGTGCAGCTCTTACACTCAGGTACTTGCCTGCATGTCTTCAATAACCATGATTCCCATCGGACGTTATCCTGTTAATCACCCGCAAGGTAATTGTCAGATGTTTAGTTATAAATATGATAATGTTTTAAGAACGATGGATACATGTTGGAAAAATCAGTTATTTAATTTTGTTAATAAGGAAGGTAATGCACTATGGGTGTGATGAATATGAAGGATGTCCTGACATCTTTTTCCGGTAAGCGAGTCTTCGTAACAGGGCACACTGGTTTCAAGGGATCATGGATGACCTTTTTACTCAAAGAGTTGGGTGCAGAGGTGATGGGATATGCGTTACCGCCAAATCAGGAGAACAACCATTTTGAATTACTGGAGCTTGATAAAAAGATTCATCATGTGGTTGGTGACATTAGTGATCTTTCAAGTTTGAATAATGTATTGGAATCCTTTCAACCTGAATATGTTTTTCATTTGGCTGCCCAGGCACTGGTCAAGAAATCATACAATGATCCAGTGGAGACATTCCAATCTAATATCATGGGGTCTGTGAATTTACTGGATGTTGTTAGACGGTGCGATTCGGTGCGCTCGCTGGTGTACATTACCTCAGACAAGTGTTACGAGAACCTGGAATGGATTTGGGGTTATCGGGAAAATGATCGCCTGGGTGGGCATGATCCCTACAGTGCTTCCAAAGGTGCAGCTGAGTTGGTCTTTTCGGCTTATGCTCGTTCTTTTTTTGCTGCAAGAAGTGAGTTGGGGGCCGCAACTGCGCGTGCGGGAAACGTCATTGGAGGCGGAGACTGGTCTGAGGATCGTATTGTGCCAGATTGTATCCGTGCTGCAGAGGCTGGTGAATCAATTGTTTTACGTAGTCCGGAAGCGACTCGTCCATGGCAACATGTGCTTGAGCCAATCTCTGGTTACTTACTCCTGGCAGCACAGTTGCGGAAGCAATCTCAGGATTTTTCAGGTTCCTGGAATTTTGGGCCCGCTACGGATGAAGTACGCACTGTATCTGATGTTGCGCGTACGATTACCCAATATCTGGGGCGAGGGGGTGTTGAAGTAGCGGGTTCACCGAACCTGCATCATGAGGCCAACCTTTTACAGCTCAATTGTGATAAAGCACGTCAACTGTTGGGCTGGCATCCGCGTTGGGGCGTAGAAAAAACTTTGATGGCGACAGCAGAGTGGTATAAGTTTTGGCTTGATGGTATGAATGTAGAAGATGTTACACGTAGACAAATTCATGACTATTTTCCGGAGTTAACATGATCAATGGTGTTGTAGTTACCCCACTGAAACAATTTTTTGATGAACGTGGCAAAGTTATGCATATGTTGCGTGAAGACTCCTCTGTGTTTTCCCACTTTGGAGAAATTTATTTTTCATGTACTTTTCCTGATGTAATTAAGGCGTGGCATTTGCACAAGAAGATGACTCTTAACTATGCAGTCATACACGGGCAGATAAAATGTGTTTTATATGATGACCGAGAGAATAGCCCTACATATGGGCAAATTGATGAATACTTCATGTCTCCGGAGAATTATTATCTTCTTACTGTTCCAGCCCTTGTTTGGAATGGATGGAAAGGAATAGGAATTACGGAATCAATTGTTGCAAATTGTGCAACCCTGGCGCATGACTCTGGTGAAATTATCCGAAAATCTCCTTTTGATTCCAGTATCCCATATGATTGGAATGTTAAGCATAGGTAAAATATGCCTGACATTGTTTCAGGCAGGACGCCATTTTTTTTCGGTCCCTTATTTTGGTTTTGTTTATGGGCACGCGTACCTTCATCGGCAAGAATTAAAAAAATTACGATCGTTTGTCGGTGTTGATGATTCTTGTGTAATAGAGGCGTTTGAAAATCAGTTTTCGAACGTGATTGGTGATGGGCGTGCCGTTAGTTTTGCAGCGGGACGAATGGGATTTTATGCCTTGATGCAAGCCTTATCCATTAAGGTGGGCGATGAGGTTGTGCTACAGGGGGCGACCTGTTCCGTTATGGCCAATGCGGTGTTAAGGATAGGAGCTACTCCAGTCTACGCTGATATTGATCGGAATACTTTTGGATCATCAGCGGAAGCGATTACTAATGTATTAAGCCAACGAACGCGATTAATTGTAGCTCAGCACTCTTTTGGGATTCCATGCGAGATTGCTCCCATTGTTGAATTGGCCAGGAAGAGGGGGATTTTTCTGCTGGAAGATTGTGCGTTAACGGTCGGATCAAGTATCAATGATATTGTCTGTGGGAACTTTGGTGATGCTGCTCTGTTTTCTACCGATCATAGTAAGCCGATCAATACACTTTCCGGTGGCCTGGTTTATACAAGGGATTCATCCTTGCTCGACAAACTTAGAAAGATACAGGCACGTACTAGCTCTTTTTCAATTAGGAAACAAAAGGCGCTTTGGCATCAATTAATTTTGGAGCGTAAATATTGCAAGCCAGATCGATATGGGCGGATGAGGTTAATTCAGCTTATATATTCAAATTTATTTGGAATCACCAAGAGTGCTTTTGCAAACGAAGATTATGGATCCTCCTCTATCAGCTACCCATATCCTGCACGGATGCCAACATTTTTGGCTGCGTTGGGGGTTATTGAAATTAATCGCTGGCATTTAACATCACTCAAGAGAAAGGAAATGCTTAATCGTTTACTTGAAGTTTTAGAAAGTGGGCTTGGTGAGAACCTCCCTGATGCTTATTTTGATAATTCACGAGATATCGTACCCTTGCGTATTGCATGGTCTCCCAAAAATGGCTTTATAATAAGAAAAAAACTTTCTAATATGCTTGAAACTGAGGGAATCTGGTTTATGAAGCCTATTATTGCAAGTAAAGAACCTCCTGAGAACTTTGGCTATTTATCTGAGAGCTGCTCGGCGTCTGAAGAAGTTGGAAAGAACATGGTCAATATTCCGTGTAATATTCCTTACGAATACATGGACGAAATGATTGGAAATATTAAGAAAAATATGACGAGTTAAATGAAATATGAATAGCGAAGGAGCAATGAATGTTATTTAAAAAAGAAGTAAAAATAGTTAGAGGTGATGGATGAAGGTGATAATTCTCGCAGGTGGTTTCGGTACCAGATTGTCCGAGTATACCGTGTCTATTCCAAAACCAATGGTAGCAATTGGTGGCCGTCCTATCTTATGGCATATCATGCAAACTTATGCACACTATGGACATAAGGATTTTTATATTGCTTTAGGATACAAAGCTGAATTAGTTAAAGAATACTTTCTACACTATCGGTCATTGAATTCAGATTTTACAGTGGATCTGGCAACGGGAGATTTAACACCACATCAGACTAACTCCGTGGACTGGAAAGTGACCCTGGTTGATACTGGTGCAGAATCAATGACAGGGGGAAGAGTAAAACGGATGCAAAGATTTATTGGCAATGAAACGTGCATGCTGACTTATGGTGATGGGGTTTCTGATGTGGACATTGCCGATGCACTCAAATTTCATAAATCGCATGGCAAAATGGTTACCATGACTGCCGTTCATCCTGTCCCACGTTTTGGTGAATTACTGACAGAAGAAAATCTGGTAACTGACTTCAAGGAAAAACCGAATATGGGACAGGGCTGGATCAATGGGGGTTATTTTATAGTTGAACCCGAGTTTTTTGATTTGATCGAAGGGGATAAAACAATTCTTGAGCAACATCCTTTGGAGCAAGCTGCAAGCATGGGGGAACTTATGGCCTATCAGCATGAAGGTTTCTGGCAGTGTATGGATACCAAGAGAGATCGAGATCTATTGGAAGAACTTTGGCAAAGTGAGAATGCTCCGTGGCCAAAAAGGTAATTGTTGACTCTGAATCTCCAGAGAAAGTGATTCGACTATCTAAGTCCTGTATAGGGGAGGCGGAAAAACGTGCGGTGATGGATGTCATGAACCGTGAGTTTTTTGGTATGGGGATGGAAGTTAAACAGTTTGAAGAGGCATTGTCGGAGTTTTTTGGTCGCTCCACTGTATGCGTAGTTAATGGTACTTCAGCATTACATCTGGCATTGCAGTCCTGCGGAATTGGTCGTGGCGATGAAGTTTTGGTGCCTTCACTAACCTATATAGCCTCATTTCAGGCAATTTCAGCTACTGGTGCCAAACCTGTGGCTTGTGATGTGGATGCTCGGACCCTGACACTGAATTGGCAAGATGCAGAACAGCGGTTGACTCCTAATACCAAGGCAATAATGCCAGTCCACTATGCTGGCGGAATGGGTGAGCTAAACGGTATTTACTCCTTTGCCAGATCGAATGGACTACGTGTAATTGAAGATGCAGCTCACGCCTTTGGAAGTATCTATAATGGGCGTCGTGTAGGTAGCTTCGGTGAAGTGGCTTGTTTTAGTTTTGATGGTATTAAGAACATAACATCGGGCGAGGGTGGGTGTGTGGTAACCGATGATGAAGTAGTTCTTCAGCGTGTACGTGATGCACGTCTTCTGGGTGTTAAAAATGATACTGATAGGCGTTTTGCCAACCAGCGTAGCTGGGGTTTCGATGTAATTGACCAGGGATGGCGCTATCATATGAGCGACCTGATGGCTGCAATTGGTCAGGTACAGCTTCAACGTTTTACAGAAATGGCTGGGAGACGGCAGAGACTGGCTTCTCTTTACAACTCATGTCTGACAGGTCATGAATGTATTGAGTATTTTGCTCATGACTATGATGTGGTTGTGCCACATATTTATGTGGTGCGAATTCGTGGATTAAAAGATCGCGATGCCTTGCGGTTACGTTTATTGGAGCAGGGTATTCAGACAGGCGTTCACTATCAACCTAATCACATGCTTACTTACTATAGTAAGGATGAAATCATCCCTCTAGTCGTTACTGATAGTTTGTATTCTGAATTACTTTCCCTGCCGCTCCACCCTGATGTAACTGAAAGTGATGTCCGTTATATTTGTGGCCAACTAATTTCAGCCCTTGACTAAAGCAACTGATGCTCCATTTGTGAGCGTGATCATGAATTGCTACAACAGTGCCGATTATCTGCGGGAAGCACTTGATGGTGTATTGGCCCAAACGTTTACCGACTGGGAAGTAATCTTCTGGGATAATCAGTCTGGCGATGAGAGTGCATCGATTTTCAAGAACTACGCGGACAAACGATTTCGCTATCATTGGGCACCAGAACATACCGTTTTGGGTCATGCACGTAACCATGCTGTCGAACAGGCTCGTGGTGAATGGATCGCCTTTCTGGATTGTGATGATCTGTGGTTGCAGGATAAACTGGCGAAGCAGGTAGATATTATTCGTGAAGAAGGTTCTGACCTGGGGTTGGTGTATGGGCATATGCGAATGTTGATGGAAAAAGGTAGCGGCTTAAACACAGGTTGGGGCAAAAATATGCGTGTCTCTAAACGAGACAGGAGTCACAAATATCTTCCTGAGGGTGATATTTTTCAGGAACTGCTTAAGGAAAATTTTGTACCCTTGTTGTCCAGTGTGGTTCGTCGCTCTGCTTATTGGCAGGTTGGCGGTATTGATCCGGAACTCAAACAGGCTGAAGATTATGATCTGTTCGTTAAAATATCGAAGGATTTCAGGGTCAGGGCTGTACAAGAAATCGTTTGCGACTACAGGATTCACGACTCAAATTTATCCCATGTACAGTTAGAGGATAATTACAGGGAAGCCATTTCAATCGTTAGTCGGTATATGCCCGGAGATGATGCCAGTAACGGAATCCGCAGTCACCAGACTGCGTTTGCGGCTGCTGAAATCCGTAAAGGAGATATTTTTTCGGGGTTAAGGCGCCTTCTGTTCCATGGAGAGGCATTATCATTAATACGTAAGGCGATCAGACGCGGATTCAATTCATTATGAAGATAAGTCTTAACAGTATTCTAATTATACTCGTTTTAATAGTTCTGATCTTTTTCTTTCTTGCGGATAAGAGCGGCACGTATTTAAATGGTTCGGAAGTTCAGGTTTACCTGTTGATAGCGGTCACGCTTGTTTCACTATTCATTAATTCGCGGTTTAATAACGAATTTATTGAAATTTTAAACGTTTTTTTTGTTGGGTTCTATATCTGCCGCATTCCTTTTATTTTTAGCGATGGCGTGATAAGTGATGTTCTACTTAGAGAAGTTGATGTGCGCAATATACCGTGGTATCTCATTGTACTTGCTGTGCAGTATTTGTTTTTGTTGCTTTGTATTCTAGCCATTAATCCGAGAATACCGCGTAAAAATATTAGCAGTTTTATATCCGAGTCAATTTTTAAAAGAATATTACTGTTCTCCTCAATAGTGGTCGCGGTGAATCTCGTAAGGACTTTTTTCTTTTTCGATATTCATGGCGGGACATTGTCACATATTCCTGCGATATTGAAGACTATTTTTACAGAGAATAATGTACTGATGCTGATTTTCCTGTCATCGCTGATGGTTGAGAAAGAGGTGTTCAGGAAATACAAATATGCTATCGGAGGGATAGTTTTATTTGCTTTATTCCCCTCTATACATGAAGGAAGCAAGTCCGGTTTACTGCAGGCAATGCTGCTGGTCTATTTAGCATTGCTTGTTGTGCGGGGGCCACTGGTTTTACGGCTGCGTGGACTGCTTGTCATGGGTGCGGTTGGAATTGGCACTTTTTTCCTGTTTTTTGTCGGGAAAGTAACGCGGCTTTTTTATGTAAACGATTTCGCGTTTGCCCCCCAGCGGTTTGTGTTCCTCTTTCGCAAGTTCTTTGTTGAAGACATGAACACGACCGATTTACTAAATGCTTTCAGCTACAGAATCGGCTACCTTGATTTTTTTATCCAGAAGATTTCAAATCCTGTATATGAGCCTTACGTCAATTTCACTTACTATTTTAAGGCGCTTGTAGATAAAATGACTCCCGGATTTGATGTGTTTGGCGTCCCGTTCGCAAGCCGGGCAATCTATAGTGCGTATCATGGCCCTTCTGTAAATGTGCTTAACTCTGAAGTGATAACTGTGTTTGGAGAGGGTTATCTACTATTTGGATTCTTTTCTTTTGTATTGTATTTGGTTATTTTGCTTTTGATTAAAATGGCTTTTCTGTATTTCAAGGCCTCTTCAGGGGCCGCCTTCGGGTTGTTTTATATGTATATCATCTTTTCGTTTTATTGGTGGCTCACTGGTTCCGGTCTTGATATGTTGATTGCATTAGCTATGTATCAGGGAATATTCGTGTTTTTTATAATTAGTCTGATTTGCTTTTGGAGCAGGAAGGAAAAGATTAACATTTTAACTTATTTTCCTTTTTTATCTAAAGTGATAATGGGTATTCAGCGACGAGATAATCCGTGAAGTTAGCGATCGGTATTGATGCGTCCAATATTAGAGCGGGTGGCGGTATTACGCATATTCAGCAACTGCTGGTAGCAATGGCTCCTGACAAAAGTGTTATCGACAGGATTATTGTCTATGGAGGAAGTGCCTCTCTGGGAAGGCTTCCGGAAAGAGATTGGCTACAGAAATCACATGTATCACTTCTGGATAGATCTCTTATATTCAGGGTCTTCTGGCAACAATGTATTTTACCTGGTGTTCTGATTAGGGATGCTTGCAATGTGCTTTTTTCTCCTGGTGGGACATTACCGTTCAGGCTCTCTTTACCGGGGGTCACTATGTCACAAAATATGCTCCCCTTTGAACCAAAAGAGATGGGGCGGTTTGGACTGGGAAGTTTAATGTGGTTCAAGTTGAAAGTACTAAGGTGGATACAATCTCGATCCATGCGTAGAGCTCAGGGACTGATATTTCTGACAAAGTATGCGCAACAAGAAGTTTTGAAAGTGATTGGACCTTGTCGTGCAGCGATCACCTGTATTCCTCATGGTATTGAAGAACGGTTCTTCCAGTCTCTGCGTAACGCTAGAGCGATCAATACATTTACATGGGGATTACCATTCAGATTTTTATATGTTTCCATTGTTGATGTTTATAAACATCAGTGGCAAATAGCTAGTGCTATATGGAGATTGCGTCAAAAAGGTTTTCCTGTTGTGGTTGATTTTATTGGGCCAGCTAACCATAAAGCGCTTGAGTTTCTTAAACAAGTGCAAAAAGAACTTGATCCTGATAATGAATTTATATTTTATAAAGGCCCCGTTCCGTTTGAAGAGTTACATTCAGCTTACCATGATGCCGATGCTTTTGTTTTTGGATCCAGTTGTGAGAACTTGCCTAACATACTGCTTGAAGCCATGGCCTCAAGTTTGGCGATTGCTTCTTCAGATAGGGGTCCGATGCCCGAGGTGCTTGGTGATAGTGGTGTATACTTTGATCCTGAAAATGAAACGTCGATAGTCAATTCTCTGGAGAGGGTAATTAAAAATACAAGCCTACGCAATCAAATGGCAGAAGGAGCTTTTTTAAGGGCTAAGGGTTTTTCATGGAGGCAATGTGCTGATGATACTTTGTCCTTTATTATCGAAACTGAAAAGACAAACAGTATAGAGTGATGACGAGGGTTTTTTATTGTGTGTAATCTTCTGAATGTATGGATGGCCAACGTATATTATATGATAAGGAATTTTGGGTACTTTCTTCTGTTTTTAAAACAGTAAGTGTGGGTGAACCAGCTTGCCGATGAACAGAAAATACCCTAGGTTGATATAGTGGAGACATGTTTATGAGCAAGTTTGAGGATAAGATTATACTTATCACGGGAGGAACAGGGTCGTTTGGAAATGCGGTTCTGAGACGGTATCTAGATTCTGATATAAAAGAGATTAGAATACTAAGCCGCGACGAAAAAAAACAAGATGATTTGCGTAAGCAGTACAATAATTCAAAGATAAAGTTCTATATTGGTGACGTTCGTGATTATCAGTCGGTATTAAATGCTGTACGCGGTGTTGACTATATATTTCATGCTGCCGCACTGAAACAAGTTCCTTCATGTGAATTTCATCCATTAGAAGCGGTTAAGACAAATATATTAGGGACTGAAAATATACTTGAGGCCGCAATAAGTAGTAATGTAAAACGTGTAGTTTGCTTAAGTACAGATAAAGCTGTTTATCCTATTAATGCAATGGGGATATCTAAAGCTATGATGGAAAAAGTAATTGTAGCAAAATCCCGCAATAGTCATTCAACAGTTATTTGTATTACTCGCTATGGAAATGTCATGGCTTCGCGTGGGTCAGTTATTCCTCTTTTTGTTGAGCAGATACGTTCAGGTAAGCCAATCACAATTACTGACCCAAGTATGACACGATTTATGATGACGCTTGATGATGCTGTCGATTTGGTTTTGTATGCGTTTGAACATGGTAAGCCTGGTGATATTTTTGTTCAAAAGGCACCTGCAGTCACAATTGAAACGCTGGCCTTAGCATTGACAGAGCTGATGGGTAAGTCTGATCATAAAATAAATATAATTGGTACTCGTCATGGTGAAAAACTATATGAGACTTTGCTTAGTCGAGAAGAAATGTCGGCGGCAGAGGATTTAGAGGGATACTATCGTATTTCGCCGGATTTGCGTGATTTGAATTATGGTAAATTCGTTGAGCATGGTGAAGTTAGTATAACTGAATCTCCCGATTATAATTCACACAATACAGCTCGCCTGGATGTGGCTGGTATGCAGGGATTGCTGATGAAACTTAAATTCATGCAAGCAATTAGTCAGGGTGAATATATTGAACCAGAAGAATAAGTTGCATGTGTTAGTTACGGGTTCTAACGGTTTTATTGGAAAGAATCTGGTAATAAGGCTGCGCGAACAATCAGATTTTATTATTTTGCAGTATGTACGTAATGATTCGTTGGACAGATTGAATGAACTTGTTGAGCAATCGGATTTGGTTGTTCACTTGGCCGGTGAGAATAGACCAGAAGATATCTCGGCTTTTGAAGCAGTAAACACGACGTTTACAGAGCAACTTTGTGATGTAATAAAAAAACAAAATAAAGAAATCCCAGTTATTTTTACGTCGTCTGTACAAGCAGAACTGGATAATATGTATGGCCATAGCAAATTGATGGCTGAACAGGCAGTTAAGCAACTGTCAAATGATGCAGGAAGTCCAGTAGTGATATACCGTTTGTCAGGGGTGTTTGGGAAGTGGTGTAAGCCAAATTATAATTCTGTTGTTGCTACGTTTTGTCATAATGTTGCCAATGATTTACCTATAGAAATTCATAATCCAGATGCAAGTATAAAACTAGTATATGTGGACGACTTGGTGTCTGATTTTATTAAGACCATGCAGTATATGCCTGATGGAATTAATGCGGGTGAAGTTGTTCCCCAATATACAGTGACAGTAGGTGAGTTGGCTCGACTAATTGAACGATTTAAAAAGTCTAGAATAGATTTGCATGTTGATAGAGTAGGGGCTGGTTTGATAAGAGCGTTATACTCTACCTATGTGAGTTATTTGTTACCGGATCAATTTGTTTATGATGTACCGAGTTATGGGGATGAGCGAGGGTTGTTCCTGGAAATACTCAAGACAGAGGACAGTGGTCAAGTATCATTCTTTACTGCACATCCAGGCATAACTCGTGGCGGTCACTACCATCATAGCAAGACTGAGAAATTTCTAGTTGTTAAAGGAACGGCACGGTTTGGTTTTAGAAATGTGCTTATAGATGAATGCTATGAAATTATTACTTCTGGTGAGAATCTTCAAATTGTTGATACTGTGCCTGGATGGGCACATGACATTACCAATATTGGTGATGATGACATGATAGTGTTGTTGTGGGCTAACGAGGTATTTGATCGTGATTGTCCGGACACCATTACCTATAAGGTATAAAATGAAAAAGTTAAAAGTCATGACTGTTGTGGGTACACGTCCTGAAATAATTAGATTGTCACGCGTTATTCCACGTCTGGATGAGTATTGCGAGCATATTCTGGTGCACACTGGGCAAAACTATGATTATGAATTAAATGAAATATTTTTTGATGACTTAGGTATTCGTAAGCCAGATCATTTTTTGGGTGCAGCGGGTCATAGTGGTGCTGAAACGATTGGTAATGTGATTATCGCTGTTGATAAAGTATTAGAAGAGGTTCAGCCGGAAGCGCTATTAGTACTGGGCGATACAAATAGTTGTATGGCTGTTTTGCCGGCTAAACGCCGAAAAATACCAACATTTCATATGGAAGCCGGCAATCGCTGCTTTGATCAACGTGTGCCCGAAGAGATTAATCGCCGTATTGTTGATCATATGGCGGATATTAATTTAACTTACAGCGCCATTGCTCGAGATTATCTTTTACGTGAAGGTTTGCCACCGGACATGGTGATTAAGACTGGTAGTCCGATGTTTGAGGTGCTAAATAACTATCGTGAGGGCATTGAGGCGAGTGATGTTTTGTTGCGATTGAAATTAGAGAAGTATCAGTTTTTTGTGGTTAGTGCCCACCGTGAAGAAAATATAGATTCAGATAAAAACTTTTTAAATTTAGTAGAAACGCTTAATACGATTGCTGAAACGTATCAACTGCCAGTAATTGTTTCTACACACCCGCGTACTCAAAAGCGGATAGATTCGATGGGTGTGGTTTTCGATCCATTGATAAAATTGTTGAAACCGCTTGGGTTTAAAGA
>Ga0209494_1000045_pt1 | contig 60303 bp, 56 predicted proteins | sample EN1Hudseemescosm_FD_184628 | JGI IMG/M metagenome (GOLD analysis project Ga0209494, IMG submission 184628) | Methane-oxidizing microbial communities from mesocosms in the Hudson Canyon - EN1B Hudson Canyon (SPAdes) (version 2) | ecosystem: Environmental > Aquatic > Marine > Cold seeps | place... | reverse complement strand
AACAGTTAATTTACAGGCGTGGCTCAGCAAAGCCAAGGACACTGGAAGAATTAGATGGCGATCTTCTTGTCATCACAAGTTCATCTCACAGTGAGAGATTGAAGTACCACAAAGAAAATATTCCGTCCCTGATGTGGCGTGAGCAAGAAGATCTTGAGATGAATGACTTAATGAGGATGGTAGACAGTGGTGGAGTGGATTACGCTGTAGTCGATTCCATCGCTTATCTGGTAAATCGCCATATCTACCCCAGGGCTGGGTTAGCTTTTAATATTTCAGAATCTGAACCCGTATCTTGGGCTTTTGCTGCTCACAGCGATGGGACATTAATGGCTGCCGCCAATCAATTTCTAGACGACTACATTTCTAGCGGTCAAATGGTTGCATTAAAGACTCAACTTCTTTCTCAGAGCGATAATTTTTCAGTTGCTGATTCTAGTAGACTGGGCAAATTAGTCGAACTAAGACTACCAACCTATGAAGCTTTATTTCGTCAAGCCGCCAAAAAGCATTCTTTAGATTGGGAGCTAGTAGCTGCAATTGCCTATCAAGAATCTCATTGGAACCCGCGGGCGAAATCGCCGACAGGAGTCCGCGGCCTTATGATGCTCACACTTGATACCGCTAGAGAAATGAAAATATCTAATCGCCTAGACCCCGATCAGAGTATTCAAGGGGGGACAGCCTACCTTGTTAAGCTAAAGCGAAAATTACCTACCAGAATTACTGAGCCAGACCGCACACTTTTGGCTTTAGCTGCATATAATGTAGGGTTTGGACATTTGGAGGATGCGCGAATCTTAACCCAGCGCAGCGGGAGAAATCCTGATAAATGGGAAGATGTTCGCGAGCACCTGCCTTTATTAAGTAAAAAAGAATATTACTCTAAGTTAAAGCATGGGTATGCTCGAGGAGCGGAGCCTGTTTTATACGTAGATAACATTCAGTATTACCAGCATTATCTTCGACTTCATTCGCTATCAAAGCAAAACTTACCTCTAAAGAAGCCAGAATCTGATACTAAGACCGACTGGGAGCAAACCCAATTGCCATCGATCTAGACTAGTGGCTGGAGTTTTATGATCTTCTTTGACGGAAAAAATCCCTCAGTACTGCAGCACACTGATCGGCGAGGATTCCTCCTTCCCAAAGGATGGAGTGATTAAAGTGGCCATCTTTCATAAGCTGTAATTGGCTTGTTAATGCGCCAGCTCTTGGCTCTAAAGCACCAAAAAAGATTTGCCTAATACGAGCGTGAACCATGGCACCAACACACATCGTACATGGCTCAATCGTAACGTAAATATCGCAGCCAGTTAATCGGTAGTTACTTAAGTTCTTTGAGGCATCACGCATCGCCATAATTTCAGCATGAGCAGTGGGGTCATGGCTCACGATTGGTTGGTTATGACCCTGACCAATTATCTTGCCATTTCTAACAACCACTGCGCCCACAGGCACTTCACCTCGATCGGCAGCCTGTTGAGCTAATTCAAGCGCTCTTATCATAAAATGATTATCTGTTGGCAAGGTAGCATCCATGTTCTTAGTATCGGATAATAATACAGTTGATTATTTTAATAACGACATCATGACATCATCTCATTTAGAAATCTCCCTTGACGCAGGTCTAAATGCACTACCTTATCTACCCGACAATGAAGGATTAGAACTAGTCACTAAGTGTATTTTTAACAAACAGATCAATCTTTTAAAAAACTGAGCACAGGATGCGTTAAAAACGGTAGATTTAATTAATATTTACTGTAGTATGGCGATCTCTGGGGCGTGCATCCAGGTGTATGTAGTTATGGAGTGCACCCAGTCAAACTAAACATGTTATCAATTTCTCTAGGGGAGAATTATGAAAACTAAAAATATTTGGAAAATTAACACTATTGCAGCTGCAATAATTGCTGGTGGCGTTGCGTTACCATCAATTGCAACAGCTGCTGAATCTACCGCCACCTTAGAAGAGGTAGTTGTCGTAGGTTCTCGTGGAGCACCGCGGTCTGTTGGAGACTCACCAGTCCCAGTTGACGTTATCAGTGCCGATGAGCTCGGAAGAGCTGGCAGCAACGACCTGATGATGCAGCTTCAAAGCGCTGTTCCTTCATTAAATGTCCACTTACAACCCATTAGTGATGCGGCGAGTATGATCCGTCCAGCTAACCTTCGTGGTCTGTCTTCTGACAGTACTCTGATCATGGTTAATGGCAAGCGTCGTCACCGTGCTTCAGTTATCGCTTTCCAAGGCGGTGGTGTAAACGATGGTTCACAGGGTCCAGATATCTCTGTAATACCGAGTATCGCTCTGAAATCAGTGGAAGTTCTTCGTGATGGTGCTGCGGCACAGTACGGTTCTGATGCTGTTGCTGGCGTAATCAACTTCGTATTGAACGATTCTGCAGAAGGCGGAAGTTTGAAAGTTAAGCAAGGTCAATTCAGTGAAGGTGATGGCGACACAACTGTAGTCATGGGTAACTTTGGCATGCCTCTTACTGACGCTGGCTTTATGAACATAAGCTTTCAGATGAAAGAGAATGAAGCTACATCGCGCAGCGTTCAGCGTCCAGATGCTCAGGCATTAATTGACGCAGGTAACAACTCAGTGACTCGTCCTGCTCAAATCTGGGGTGCGCCGATTATTGATGATGACGTTACTTTCTTCTTCAATTCTGGTCTCGACCTCGGTAACGGTGGTCAAGCATACATGTTTGGTAACTACTCTGAGCGTGACATCGATGGTGGATTCTACTTCCGTAATCCTGATGGTCGTGGCGGCGTTTTCACTAAAGGTGATGGAACTCGCTTGATTGCTGACGTTACTGGCGACATGTCTGGTAACTGCCCAACTGCTCTTGACCCTTCCGATTATGCTGGTCGTGACGCAGTTATCGCAGATCCAAACTGCTACATCCTTAACCAAGCAGCACCTGGTGGTTATACTCCACGATTTGTGGGTAACATCACTGACTCATCTTTCACTATGGGTAGAAGCGGAGAGTTTGCATCTGGACCATTGGCTGGAACTGCTTTTGATATCAGCGGATCGGTTGGTCGTAACGAAGCATCTTTTGGATTGAACAACACGTTTAACCCTTCTATGGGTCCTGATTCACCTCGTGACTTCGAGACTGGTAGCTACATTCAGCTAGCTAAGACATTCAACGTAGATATGTCTAAAGAATACGACTCTATGAGTGTTGCTTACGGTGCCGAGTGGCGTGAAACAACCTTCTCTGTTATTTCTGGAGAAGAAGCCTCATGGGTAGCTGGTCCTTATGCAACTCAAGGATTCAACGTAGGTTCTCACGGTTTTGCTGGTTTCTCACCAGATTCTGCCGGAGCATTCTCACGTCGTAACTATGCAGTCTATGGTGATGTTTCAAACCAAGTATCTGACGATTTGTTAGTTCAAGGTGCCATTCGTTACGAAGACTACAGTAGTGGCCTTGATACAACTAACTACAAGTTAGCGTTCAACTACCAGTTGACTGATGACCTTGCTCTTCGTGGATCGCACAGTACAGGTTTCCGTGCCCCTACTCAGGGTCAGGCTAACGTTGTTAATACTCAGACTACTCTTGTTGACGGTCAGTTAACTCAAGCCCAAACTCTTCCAGGGTTCAAGCTTGGAGCTGAGCAACTACAACCAGAAGAATCTACGAGCTTTGCAATTGGTATCGTAGCAACTTTAGGTGAAGTTGAGCTAACAGCTGACTGGTTTAATATTGAAGTCGATGATCGTATCGCACTAACTAGTAACGCAGCTCCAACTGATGCACAGCGCGCAGCGATGACTGCTGCTGGCATTCCTAATGCTGAGCTAATTGGTGAAGTGAACTACTTTACTAACGACTTCAACACTGAGACCTCTGGATTAGACATTGTTGCTACTTACAGTGCTGACCTGATGGGCGGAAGCACCGACTTCAGTGCGGCTTATAACTACACTGATACTGAAGTTTCAGACCAAGGTAATGTGACTAGTGATAGCAAAGTGAAGCGTTTGGAAGAAGGTCTTCCTAACCATCGCGCAACTTTCACTATGGATCAGCAGTGGGAAAATGTTAGTGCATTTGTAAGAGCCAACTACTATGGCGAATACTATGCAGTGCATGCTGACTGGTTTGGTACTAATGCTGATTCAGCAATGACAGTTGACGTAGAAGTTACCTATGACATAAATGATAACTTCAACGTTTCTGTTGGTGCACAGAATATCTTCGATCAAGAAGCAGAGAAGATTGATGGATCAGCAGGTGCAGTTGCAGCAGGTGTCCCTGGTAATGTTCTTGGCGCAATCTACTATGAGACTTCGCCAATGGGTATTGAAGGTGCTTTCTGGTACGTTAGTGCTGGCTACAACTTCTAAAACTCAGTTAATGAGTTCATAGAAAATTAAGTTTGATTTTTATTCGGACTTAAATGCTACAAGAAAAAGGGATGCCAACTGGCATCCCTTTTTTTATGTTCAATTTTAATATAGCTCTCCATTTCCGGATTTAGATCTAGCATCAATGATGTCTATCTGCTTTTGAAAGGCAAAACTTAATGAGAAAATACTAACTACACTAGCTATCACTATGAGCTTCTGAATTGTAGCCTGCCTAACCATTTCATCTAAATTATCAAAAGGATTTCCTGCTAACAACTGATAAACAACGTAGGCAACAACACAGAGTAAGTATCCAGCTGTAACCCAAGCAAAGCGGTTATCTACCTCGCTTCGCAGTAAAACGATCAAATACAGCAACGCACCGGGCACTAATAATCTAAATGCGTTGACGGCAAAAAAGACATGTAGATCAAGATAGAGGTCATAGGGTGTCAAACCAACACCTGCAAAAAACACAGTTCCTACAAAAAAGAAAAGAGAACCTACAAATGAAAGTCTTGTATTTATAAGGTCTTCGCGAAATAAGGCAGATATATAAAAGAAAGCTATTCCCACAGCCGCGAAGAAAAACATCGACATATTGAAAAAAAAGCCTGAAAGAAAATTCACCTGATCTGAATGTGAATGATATCCCCCAAGGTCACTCAAAAAGTTGTGGGTAAATGAATAGCCCGCCTGTGCTGCATCGTGTATGTTACCCCCAGGATAGAAATACATTCCCAGACAAACCGAAAACATAAAAAAGACCGAAACAAACTGTAAAACTCGAACGGGCCAAAAATTACTCACAGCGTTAGCTCCTTTAAATATGCCATTTAGATTACCAGAGGGTTACAAATTATTCAGCAAAGATACAAACCTGACTTGCTTTTTTGTCGCAAATGATAATAATTACCGTTCTCATATAGATTTACTCCAAATAGGTCCCTTTCATGCAACGTTCTACCTCGTTATTTCACGCCATCATTACCACAATAGCTGTTTGCCTATTAGGTATTGCGCCAATAGAGTCAGTATTTGCAGATGAAGTAAATATTTATTCGGCTCGGCAAGAGTCATTAATAAAACCTCTTTTAGACCGATTTACTCAGAAGACTGGCATTAAAATAAATATGGTTACTGGTAAAGGTGATGCCTTACTTACAAGACTAAAAAGTGAAGGAATGAACTCTCCGGCAGATCTATTGTTAACCGTTGATGCCGGAAGACTTTACCGGGCCCAAGAAGCTGGGGTACTTCAAGCAGTCGAATCTCTTGGTCTGAATAATGATATTCCGAGTCATCTTCGTAGCTTAGATGGTCAGTGGTACGGACTGAGCGTTCGTGCAAGGGTTTTAGTTTATGCCAAGGATCGAGTACAACCTAGTGAACTTAGCAGCTACGAGGCTCTTTCAGATCCAACTTGGAAAGGGAGAATTTGTATTCGTTCATCCAGTAACATTTATAATCAATCCCTGGTAGCTGGCATGATCGCCTCTCAAGGAATGGCAGATACTGAAATCTGGCTCGCAAGTTTCGTAAGTAACTTTGCCCGGCCGCCAGCTGGAGGGGATAGAGACCAAATCAAAGCCGTTGCTGCCGGACAATGTGATGTAGCAATCGTCAACAGTTACTATCTGGGTGCAATGATCTCATCCAGCGACAAAACTCAACAAGATGCAGCAAGTAAAGTAGCTTTATTCTGGCCCAATCAAAAAGATCGCGGTACACATATCAATATCTCTGGCGCCGGAGTCACCCGAGCCGCAAAGAATATTGAGTCCGCAAAACAACTTATTAGTTTCTTGGCGTCTAATGAGAGCCAACAATGGTACGCGGATCGCAACAATGAGTTTCCGGTGCGAGATACCGTACAAGTCAGTAGTACTCTGGACTCTTGGGGTCCCTTTAAAGCAGATACCATTAACGTCACTGAATTGGGACGTAACAATGCTGAGGCTATTAAAGCCATGGATCGTGCGGGTTGGAAATAGACTCTCAAATGTCAGCCATGAGCTCCACTGAGCAGCCTACAGGTCGCCGTTGGCGCGCAAGCTTATTTATTGTCACTGCAGTTATTGCATTGCCGATACTAGTCATATTTGCCAGCCTTCTACTACCGTTTTCAACCGCTTGGCAGCACCTTTTTGAAACCGTATTAACGGACTATGTAACAAATTCTCTAATTCTAATGATTGGCGTTGGTTTTGGCACTTTACTACTAGGCGTAAGTGCCGCTTGGCTCACAGGCATGTGTGATTTTCCAGGACGTAAAATTCTATCCTGGGCTTTTTTACTCCCTATGGCCATGCCAGCCTACATTATTGCTTACACTTACACAGGGATCTTGGACTTCTCTGGGCCTATTCAAAATTCACTTAGAGGAATCTTTGATTGGCAGTATGGAGACTACTATTTCCCCCAAGTAAGGTCTCTTAGCGGCGCTATTTGTATGCTGTCATTAGTACTTTACCCCTACGTTTATATGTTAGTCAGAGTCGCCTTTATTGAGCAGTCAACGGCAGTTCTTGAGGCCAGTCGCAATCTGGGTAAAAGACCCTGGGAAACTCTCTTTCAAGTGGCTATCCCCATGGCCCGTCCAGCCATTGTTGCAGGGGTTAGTCTGGCACTCATGGAAACCCTCGCCGACTACGGAACAGTCGCTTATTTCGGTGTTAATGCCTTTACCACTGGAATTTTTAGAACTTGGTATGGTCTCGGGGATCTAACGACCGCCGCTCAATTATGCGCGTTCTTAATGTTATTTGTATTTGCTCTTATTCTGGCGGAGCGATGGTCTCGGCAACGTCTTCGATTCCATCATGATTCCGCACAAAAGAAAATGGCTCGTATGCAACTGAAAGGTTGGCGCGCAATCCTGGCGTTGTCGATTGGGATTCTAATTGTTTCTCTTGGATTCATTATTCCTGCAGGACAGCTGGCTCTTTGGGCAGCGACACGTATACAAGAAAACCTCAACGCAAACTTTTTAAGCCTACTCTTTAATAGTTTTGCTCTCGCATCTCTGGCATCTCTTTGTTGCTTAATCATCGCAATATTTTTAGCCTACACAAAAAGAGTCTTTAACTCACGAATCGAGCTTGGTGCCGTAGGAGTTGCCAGCCTTGGATATGCGGTTCCGGGTACGGTCATCGCTGTTGGTGTTCTAATCCCAGTCGCTTGGCTCGATAACCAAATCGACTTTCTGAGTAAAGCATGGTTTAACTACCCCACAGGGCTTTTGTTAAGCGGTACCATAGGGATCCTAGTGTTTGCCTATGTCATCAGATTCTTGTCTGTTGCGCTCAATACCGTGGATTCTGGTTTGACAGCCATCAAACCCAGTATCGATGAATCAGCCCGTTCCTTGGGCGCAACACCCGTCAGAGTCCTTAGCCGTGTCCACTTACCGATACTGCGAACTAGCCTACTTACAGCGCTTTTGTTGGTCTTTGTTGAAGTGTTAAAAGAACTACCTACTACGCTGATCTTGAGGCCGTTCAATTTTAATACACTTGCGGTTCGAACTTATGAACTTGCCTCTGATGAGCGCTTAATTGATGCTGCACTCCCGGCGCTCGCAATTGTTATAATTGGTCTGTTGCCGGTACTACTAATTACCAAAAGTATTCTTAATGAGCGCTCGACTAATGAATAACCAATTAATCTTAGACCAAGTAACCGTTAAGTATGGCGCTATACCCGCGGTTTCCGATGCTACTTTTTCTCTAGTAGAGGGTGAAATTGGCTGTCTGCTGGGGCCCTCAGGATGCGGCAAAACTACCCTACTAAGAGCCATTGCTGGGTTCGAGCCTGTGTCGACAGGTAGCATCAGTCTGCATGGAGAATTCATCAGCACGCCAAGAAATACAAAAGCTCCGGAAGACAGAGCTGTGGGTATGGTATTTCAAGATTTTGCTCTCTTCCCGCACCTAAATGTTAATAAAAACATTGGTTTTGGCCTCAGTAATCTTTCAGGTGCAGAAAAAAACCTTCGTATTACTGAAATGTTAGAACTTGTAGGTTTAACAAGTGTTGCAGAACGCTTTCCTCATGAATTATCCGGCGGACAACGACAACGAATTGCTCTGGCAAGAGCATTAGCCCCAAGCCCACAAATCTTATTACTCGATGAGCCGTTTTCTAACCTGGATGCGGAACTTCGAACTCAGTTAGCGGCTGAAGTGAGATCGCTGTTAAAGAAAAACAAGGTCACTGCACTCATGGTCACCCATGATCAAGATGAGGCCTTTGCTATGGCAGACAAAATCGCACTGCTCAATGCTGGGAATATTGTGCAAGTAGATACCCCATACAAGTTGTACCACAAACCAGGTAGTCTATTTGCAGCGGACTTCATTGGAAAAGGTGCCGTTATCAACGTGGGTATTGATGCAGCAGGCTTATTAGGAAATAACCTGGGTAGCCTGTCTCTTAACACGCTCCCTGAAGACTTCGGCAACACCGTTAAATTACTAGTACGACCTGATGATATTGCATATGACGATACGTCCGATACGAAGCTAGAAATTGTTTCTAAATCTTTCCTCGGACCTAACTACCTTTATGAATTAGCTCTGAACGATGGTCAACTTGTACCCTGCTTAACTCACAGTCACGTTGATATTGCAGTTGGTGATGAACTTCCCGTGCAATTTGATCTGCGGCACGTCGTCATTTTCAATCCTGACTAACTATTTTTGTTGGTATTTCTGGTCTCTTTTGCGCTTCTTTAATGCAGCTAGTTGCCATTCCGGCAACTTTACTCGAGTATCATAATCAGCATCTTCGTCATAGTCAGACATATCCTCTGACATTACTCTATTGAGCTTACTCAAGGCTAACTTAAACCATCCGTTTGAAGTTGTTTTATCTGGCATAAATATGAAACCCTCCAGCGAGCTGAGTAATCTTTGTTATCAAGAGTGAGGTACGCTAAAGGTGTTGACCAATACCACACCGCCAACAATTAGAAATAAACCAAGAATTGCTGGCCACTTCAGTACGTCTCCATAAAGGACGTAAGACATGATGGCTACTAAGAACACGCCTACTCCACTCCACGTAGCATAAACCACGGACAGAGGTATAATCTTTACCGCGTGTGTCAAAAGATAAAAGGACGCTGTTAACAAAACTGCTAATGCAACTGTCGGAATAACTTTTGAAAAGTTTTGCGTTAACGGCAGCATGAGAGTGCCAGCAACCTCTAAAACAATTGCACCCAATAGAAATAGATAACTGGTCACTTTGCATATCCTCTCAATACAGGAATTTTTTTGTAGAGTAACCCACTCGTCGTGATTCAATCAACTCTCAGAAGTGTTTTACCCAAGTACACTAACTCTTGAAAGGCAAGAGTAAGTGTTATCTTGAATTTTGTGAATTGTTATATTAGGAAAGTTTGTAGACTGGCATCCCATCATGCCCTTTTAGACATTGACCAGCGTATCATTTTGATAACCATGCCCTATGGGCTAGTTGTCTATGCAGTTTAGCCATGATTTACAAGCTAATATTCCTAACGCCTGATCTTGATCCTCAAATTCATCACTGAGGACTTGTCTGAGCTCACACAAATTTCACAATAAAAATACATTCGCAACAAGTCTTAAAAATGTTATCTTATCAACAAAATCTATCTTTATACGAGATCTTAGATCACCGCAACAAGTCCACATGTTTTTTAAAGAGTTTTCCCTATGCTTAACGAAAGACCCTATCTATTGGGTATCCTCATTACTGTCACTGTCATACTAGGTTGCCAGCCTTCTGTTAATCCAAGTCCGACAGACTTAAATATCACACCAAAGAAGTCTTTTAGTACCGCAGCTGTTGCTATACCTGACAACTATGGTGCAGAAATTGCTGAAAATATTCTTAATTCAGGAGGCAATGCGGTTGATGCGGCTGTGGCGGCTGGCTTTGCCCTAGCAGTCACGTTTATTGATGCAGGGAACATTGGTGGTGGTGGCTTCATGACTATCAAGATAGATCAGGAAGTTGCATTTCTTGATTATCGCGAAAAAGCGCCACTAACCGCTCATAAGAATATGTATCTTAATGATCAAGGTGATGTTATCGATAATATAACCTTGATCGGGTCCCAAGCAGCTGGAGTACCCGGAACAGTAGCAGGCTTTTGGGAAGCTCACCAAAGATTTGGCCAGTTACCCTGGAAGGACCTCGTCCAACCTGCCATAGAACTGGCTGACAAGGGTTTTGTGCCTGCGCCAATACTTGTGGAAAGTATCCATAGTATGGAGCAGCGTTTTAAGGGTAAAACAAACTTTAATGACTACTTTAACTCCATCAGTTCTGACAGCTTATTTAGGCAACCAGAGCTTGCTAACACACTTCGGCGTATAGCTGAATTCGGCGCTGACGATTTTTATCGTGGAGAAACTGCTGCACTTATTGTTCAGCAAATGGAAAAGAGCAACGGTCTTATATCTAGAGAAGATTTGGACGCATATTCCGCCGTATGGCGTGCGCCCGTGCGAGCTACATGGCGCGATTATGAAATCATATCTGCCCCACCTCCCAGCTCCGGTGGCTTTGCAATCGTTCAGTTATTGAAGATGAAGGATTATCTCTCAGAGTTCTTTAAGGATGTTGAGCACAACTCAGCTCAATATATTCATCTTGTCGCTGAGATGGAAAAGAGAGTGTTTGCCGATCGTGCCGAGTATCTTGGTGATCCTGATTTCTATAATATTGATATTGACGCCCTGATTGATAATGATTATTTAGCTAGGAGAGCCGCAGAGGTAAACCCAAAAGCCATCTCGGTAGTAAATAGTGTTAACCCAGGATTAGAATCGCCCAATACAACCCATTACTCAATTGTTGATCAATGGGGCAATGCTGTTTCTAACACTTATACTATTAATTGGGATTATGGCAGTGGTGTGGTGGTCGGTGGTGCAGGTTTTTTACTCAATAATGAAATGGATGACTTTAGTGCCAAACCCGGAACACCAAATATTTACGGTGTGGTGGGCAGCGTAGCTAATGAAATTCAGCCAGAAAAACGCATGCTGTCATCAATGTCTCCCACTATAGTGCTCAAGGATGGAGAGGTTGAGATGGTTCTTGGTACCCCTGGCGGTTCAACTATTTTTACCACTGTGTTTCAGGTGATTACCAACATCTTGGATTTCGGCATGTCTGTTGAAGAAGCAATTGGCATTGCTCGGTTTCATCATCAGTTAGTACCGCCAGACCTTATCACCTACAGCGGATTCACCATTGGCCAGCATCTCCCAAAAGAGACTGTTGCAGATCTTTCTGAAAAGGGATATCGGTCTGAACCCCACTCATTTGAGTATGGGGATGTTCAAATAATTATGAAAAGTGGTGACTCTTGGATCGCAGCCTCAGATCCTCGTGATAGAGGGCAGTCTCGAGTTTTTGAAGTAACATCAAAAACCCGAGACCATTAGCAGTGTAACAACCTTTTACAAGGTTATTTGTATCCTCACTCCTAAGTTTCGCCCTGGCAGAGGTACTTCTTTCTTGACAAATGAAGAGTGGTTTCTGGCCACTTCATCAAGTAGATTCTTTGCAAAGAAAGAAAGTCTCGCTGTTCGTTGCCCGCCGATATCAAATGTTTTTACTGCGTTGAAATCCAACATTGTAAAAGCACTGGTAACAGTTTCATTGGTACCAATATCTGTCTGAGATTCGACATCCTTTAAATCAAGATTTAGCTCAAAATCATTTGCGGCATAAGAAATCCCATAAATATTTCGATCAGGAGTCATGCGAGGAATATTGCTCTCATCTCGAAAATCTCCTGTGACTGAATCACGGCCAAATGTCAGAGTAAGGTCACCATTACCCAACTCAAAAACGGTACCCAGCTCAAATTCATAGCCGATGAAGTCAGCATTCTGCTGCAAATAATTCGCTAGGATTAAATCGCCATGGTCATGCTCCTCTTCATGGTCCTCATGCTCTTCTTCAGTTTCGTCTTCCAGATAAATGTAATTGCTGACATGGTTTTGGAATAGGGTGAAAGTTCCAAAGACTCCTGAATATTCATAGCCTAAGGTTATGTCAAAATTTGTTGACCGCTCAGCCTCTAAATCAGGGTTACCCACCTCAAATCTTCCAGTGGCCAAATGCGGCCCATTCATGAACAGCTCCACTGCTGAAGGAGCTCGTTGAACAATACCGCTGGTGACATTTAGTTCAAACTTGTCATTGATCTCTTTGCCCAAGCTTACCGCGAGACTTGTACTATTAAAGTCCTTTGTAAAACTGGTTAGTTCATCATGATCATCATGATCATCGTGATCATCGTGATCATCGTGATCGTCGTGATCGTCGTGATCGTCGTGATCGTCGTGACTAACTGAGCCTTTCCGGCGAGTCCTGTCGTGTCTAATGCCAAAGTCTAAATGAAATGAATCCACTTCTTTACTCACGTAGTACCCCAGTGTCATTTCTTCAGAGGCTGTTGGATTCATAAACGCTTCTTCACCCACGATGGCCGTATCTTCCTCTACAAAATTAACTGCAATTTTTTGTAGAATCTCGCTATTTGATAAATCAAAAATGGCACCGTATTCGCGAGCATCATTGGAGAACACTGTAGGTCCCTCTTCATGATGTTCATCGCCTTCATGCTCCTCTCCCTCGTGCTCTTCTCCTTCGTGCTCTTCTTCAGCGTGTTGCTCGGTTAACGAGTAGTCTGTGTCTCGGAGGAAATAGTCGACCTGTTTCAACCAACTATTATTAACGACATAAGAACCTTCTAAATTGACCACATCTGAATCGGTCGTTGAGAAGATTCTTTCACCCTCATGCTCATCTCCATGCTCATCTCCATGCTCATCTCCATGCTCATCTCCATGCTCATCTCCATGCTCATCTCCATGCTCATCTCCATGCTCACCATGAAATGGAATGCCATAAATACTTTCAACACTATTGACCGAAACTCCAAAGTAGCCCCAATCGCCTGTCTTCGACACTCCAAATTTCAACGCTTTATTCTCAAAATCAGAATTAGCAAGGAAGCCCGCTTCCTCTTCATGGTCCCCCTCATGGTCGTCATGATCCTCATCGTGATCCTCATCGTGATCCTCGTCATGGAGAATAGCTCCACTTGGAATATCAAAATTGTCAAACTGAGAATTCTTATATCCAAGACTGATATTTAAACCACCGATATTGTTTTGATAGGACAAATTATGTCCATCGCCATCATTAACAGATTGCGCTTCTAGGCCAATCTTTAACGCCGAGCCAGAAAAATCGTCTCGAGCAATAGTGTTATCAACCACATTGATAATGCCACCAATGGTGCCGTTAGCATAAAGTAGTGATGATGGACCTCTTACGATCTCAATCTGTTGGATGTTATTCAAGTCAACATCATTTACATGATCAACGCCGATTCCGGCAACATCCCGTACAACCATGCCATTATTGAGGACTTTTACACGATTTCCAGACATACCGCGGATAATAGGCTGGCCAACACCTGAACCATAATCTGCAGAGGAAACACCTAGCAAGCCGTCCAACGACTCCCCTAAACTCTGAGTAGCTGTCGTTTCAATATCCTCGCCAGTTACAACATGAAGTGGATTTTCAATATCACTCAAGGTTTGATCAATTAGAGAAGATGTGATGATCACCTCTTCTATCTCATTTGCAATTGTATTAACACTTAATAGGGTGCCCGCCATTACGGCAGCACAAATACGCGGGTTCATAGAACCTCCTGGAAAAATTTAAATTTAATGTAATTAGTTGAAATTAAATCTAAATTTTAGGCGGCGCTCGAGAGAGGTATTCACAGAATCGGGAAGTTAAAGCCGCAGAGATCTGCGCCGGAGATAAATTTTCTACAGAAGGTAGAACAGAAAATAAAGCCCTGACCTGAGAAACTAAAGTGCCTTTGAATACATGACAGGTGTCACACTCAACTTGGGCTGACGTTTGGGCAGAAACGGTATGGGCAGCATCGTGAGCTAAATTATTGCCCACAAAAAGCACTGCAATCAGAAGTAGCAGCGCAGAGTACTTATTGAGTTTGGAATCTAACACAACTGAAACCCTTAAAAACACCGTTAAGACCTATTCAGGTTCGAGACTATAGATTATTTTCTCAGAATTTCAAACTTTTATAGCGAGACCGAATAAATTTTTTTGACTCAATCAGCAGCAATGATCCGAAATAAAGGTTTCTGCGCAAGTAAAAATAAGCTGTTTGCGCTCTTCATTCATATTTTCGAGGGTTTTGCGCATAAAAGACAATCTTGGATTGTTCTTTAGCACCCCCATGTGCCGGCTAACAAATCGCCAATATAAACCGTCGACAACATTGCACCATTCACCCTTCTTATAATCGCTCATTTTTATCATATAGTTTGACCCACAGATGTATGGCTTGGTAGCGAATATACCCCCATCAGCGAAGGTACCCATTCCAAAGACATTTGGCGTCATTACCCACTCAGAGGAATCAACGTACATCTCCATGAACCAACGGTACACATTCATAGGGTGGACTTCACAAAGGGTCATTAAATTGGATATGACCATCAAACGATTAATGTGGTGGGTATAACCATAGCGGTCGGAGAAGTTAATTGCATCATCCAAGGGTGGTATCCCTGTCTCACCAGAATACCAGCTTGGACTTAAGGCATTAGAAAAGTTAAAAAAGTTGCTCTGTAATTGTGTCTCGCCATGATGTTGGTAGACCCCTCGAATAAATTCCCGCCAGCCAACAATTTGCCTCAAAAACCCTTCAACCGAGTTAAGGGAAACATCATTTTTCTCAGTATATGCCAATACCTTATCAATAATATCTCGAGGGGTAATTAGCCCCATATTTAAACCAGGGCTGATTGCACTGTGAAACATAAAAGTATCATTCTGCAAAATAGCATCTTCATAAATACCAAAATTTTCAAACTTAAACTGTAAAAAGTAATCGATATTCTCCAGGGCATCAGCGCGAGTGAGCGGCATCCACACATCATCCATTTGGCCAGGATGTTCAGGGAATGTTTGCTCAATGATTAGTTTAAGAGGTTCGATATATTGAGATTTAGTGGGCTTGTAGGAATCAGGTAACGTGAGCCCTTTTGGGATTTTCTTGCGATTATCTTCATCAAACGACCACTTACCCCCGAGTGGTTTTTTGTCTTCATCCATCAGCAAGTTTAGCTTTTTGCGCACCTCTTTATAAAAGTTACCCATACGCAATACTTTAGACATGCCTGTAAAGCGCAGAAACTCCTGACGATCTAACAAAAACATCGGTGAAGGCAAAACAGTTAATGGAAGATTTTGCTGTGCTGCAAAGTTATGTATTCTTGTCTCAAAATCTTTGTCTTCGATTTCAAATACTTTTAGGGCTGTGATGGCATTGTCTGTAATACAGGTTGCTAACTTTTCTTCATAGGTTTGACCAAATGCCTCATGGTCAATATCTAGGTACTCCACCATTGAATCTGCTGCGATAAGCTCGTCACGCTTTTCACGCATTGCAGCCAAAAACATAAGTATCTTTAACTTGTGGTGTTTTTCATAGGTGCAAAGGCCAAGATCCTCTGCCATGAAAATAGAGCCACAGTTTGCTTGCTGGATCTCTTCGATGGGGAATAGTTGATTTCCTAGAAGAATGAGTAATGTTTTATTTGGCATAGTATTCAGGCTCGTTTTAGGTGGTATACCCTGCACACCCCAATAACGATCACTCGCGTAGGGGAAAAGGGTATATCGGCTAGCCTTTAGCGAGAGATCTTAAGCCTTAAAACATTGAAAATGACTACAAGTAAAATTCTTTAAAGTGAAAATAATGCACACCATCATCACCCTTAGCCTGCCTAACCATCGTTTGTGCCAACACCTCCCCTTTTACACTTCGATATTTAGATAGCGAGCCCACAAGCAAAGGGTCAATAAGTTTAGACAAGAGTTCACCGGCTTTCTCGGCAGTTCTCGTTTCTTGCCTGTCTCCAATCAATAACCCAGGACGGTAGATATTAATACGTGAAAAGTTCAGTAATTTTATCGCTTCTTCTAGCTGCCCCTTAGTGCGCAAATAAAAATTCTTTGACTTTGCATTGGCCCCCACAGAAGACACTAAACTAATCACCGATGCACCTGATTTCGCTGCCATTTGTGCAATACCAAGGCAATAGTCAAAGTCTACTTTTTTAAACGCTTCTTGGTTACCAGCTACCTTGATGGTAGTGCCTAAACAGAGGTACAAATGATCACAATGTGGCAAATCGCCGCTCGTCAAAAGATCTTCGAAGTCTACTTCGATAGTCAGTACGTTGTCTGGCAGGTCATTTGGTGTGCGTCGCAATACAGCGATTGGGGATTCCTCAACCAAAGCTAATTGCTTCAATACATGACTGCCAACCAAACCGGTGGCACCTACAACTAGAGATTTCGCCATATCTTAATCCTAATAAACGCGATGAAATATCACTAAGTAATCTTGACAACATACCACACATAGAAATTACTCTAGTTAATATAGTGAAAATATTAACCTTAACTGGTTTAATAAGGTCAAATAAAGTAACCACAAGAATCATCTGTTAAAAGCATAGGTTTCTCAAATGAATGACTTAAGTTGGCAAGAGTTTGAGCGCGTGGAATTGCGAGTTGGAACGGTTGTAACCGCCGAAATATTTAAGGAGGCTCGTAAACCGGCGATAAAGTTGACCATTGATTTTGGAGATGAGATCGGTACGAGAAAATCCTCAGCACAAATAACCGATCACTACACCCCTGAAGCATTAATTGGTAAACAAATTTCTGCGGTGGTTAATTTCCCTAAAAAACAAATTGGGCCCATTATGTCTGAGTGCTTAGTTACGGGGTTTATTCAAGACGACGGTAGCGTCGTTTTAGCCGTGCCAGACAAACAAGTGATTAATGGCTGTCGCCTAGCTTAGATAAACTCAACATCAACTTAGTAGACTTTGTGCTTTAACGCTGACCTCAACCCGTGACTAACTTTTGGTTCCTATTCTGGTTGAACACTATATGATAAAGATATGAATACTTTTCTCATTTCAGTGGTTATTAGTATCCTCGTATATTTAGGTGTCGGCTGGTATGCAGGGCGCAAAGTCAAAAGTTTAGATGATTATTATGTAGCCGGCCGAAATGCACCTACTTTACTTATAGTGGGTACCCTTGTTGCCAGTTTTTTAAGCACCAATGCGTTTCTTGGAGAAGTGGGCATGTCCTATCAAGGCCATGGTCCATTAATTATTATTATGACTGGTGTTAATAGTCTGGGCTATATAATAGGGGCGTTATTTTTCGGGCGTTATTTACGTCGTAGTCGCGCTCTTACTGTTCCTGAATTCTTTGGGCAACGCTTTCAGAGTCGACGCTTGCAAGCATTTGCCGGACTTACCATTGTCATCGGTTTGACCTGTTACCTTCTTGCCGTCACCTGGGGTGTTTCTCTAATTGTCACTGAGGTAAGTGATATTTCATATACCACTTCCATCATCATGGTATGGCTGGGATATACAGCATTCACTCTCTACTCTGGATCAAAAGGCGTCATACTTACAGACACCATTATGTTCGTGCTCTTCTCCACTGTAACGCTAATTACTTTGTATTACATTGTTCAAGCAGGCGGAGGATGGGACTCAAGTTTAGAACAACTAGTAACTTATCAAGAAAAACCAGAGATAATTTCGTGGCATGGCGTTATCGGTCCCGACAGTACTTGGCAAACACCTGCAGAGGGATTAATTTGGGCCCTTATCTTAGGCGTAGCATGGGGTGTGGTGGTTGCTGTCAGTCCTTGGCAATCAAGCCGATATCTGATGGCAAAAAATGAACATGTAGTCATCCGATCTGCCTGCGGTGCAGCAATGGCAGTTCTCCTTTTTTACCTCGTAATTACTTTCGGCGCGGCCGCAGTCAATCTTATTAACCCTAACATCGACCCACCTGAAAGCGCCTTAATTTGGGTTGCGATAAACATTATGCCCACGGTTTTAGGCGCTATGTTAGTGTGCGGTATTCTTGCGGCCGGCCTTTCTTCCGCCTCCACTTTTCTATCTCTTGTTGGATTTAGTGCAAGTAATGATATTTTTCAGCACTCTAACGACCCAAAGAAGCAGTTGCGCTCTACACGATACACTATGATCGTCATGGGACTAATCGTTGTCGTTCTTTGTCTAGTATTACCAACCAATATTTTTTGGATAACCTACTTTGCCGGACCAGTATTTGCATCATCGTGGGGAGTGGTTGCTTTTATGAGTATTTGGAGTAGGCGTATTACTGAAGCAGGCGCATTTTGGGGAATGGTAAGTGGATTCATGGGTAATGTTATTGCCAATTTGTTAAAACTTTTTGCAGGTGTAGACCTTCCTGTTTATATGGATCCTATCCTTCTTGGAGGTGCTATCAGTTTAATTACCGTACTGCTGGTTTCCGCCTCTGGAAGCGTGAGCCTTGAATCACAAAACTTTCGAGAACAATTACACAAAGCTCCAGCGAACAATCAGGATTCCCAGGAAATAGCACGGACACTGATCTGGTCAAAGATGATGATCATCACCGGAGTGGTAGTTGTAGCGCTATTAATTAACTTTTATGCAAAACCATATGAAACCGCAATAACAAATTATGAGTTACGTCTTGGAGATCAATCATGAGCGGAGAAATGTTACTTGCTATAGGTTACGGGTCAATGATGATACTAGGAGGTTTACTCGTGTGGTGGGACCTCTATCAGCCCAATGATGATTCTTCTGATTGATTAAATCACGTCAGGCCTTTTGCTAAAAACTCTATCCTCTACTAAAAAAATCTAAACCCTTCTGATCGGACTAAATGTACCAATGCTGTTGGTTATTCGACCGATTAGTTGCGTGTTCGAACCATATTATCAGCTGAAATTTTCAAAGAAGCGCGAACCCCAGCAATTAAGTTGAATATTCATTTCGGAGATGACATTGGCATCAGGAAAGCATCTGTACAAATCACCGATCATTACACCCCTGAAGGATTAATTGGAAAGCAAATCTCAGCCATAGTAAATTTCCCAAAAAGACAAATTGGCCAGATGATGTCCGAATGCTTGGTAATAGGTTTTATTCGGAATGATGGTAGCGTTATACTCGAGTGCCCGATAAAGCGACAAAAAATGGGGCTCGATTGGCATAAGTTGCCAATTATTATTTGTTTAAACTTGTATAGGGAAGTGTTAGAGATGAAACAAAACGCTAATTTATTTGCTCATTTCCAATCCCATTTTCCTGATGATTCCTCAACATGCTTGCTAATCACGGATAACGGCCAGACAATAACCTATGGTCAAGCTGATGAGGCGTCAGCGCAAATTGCAAATAGCCTTCTAGAATTGGGAGCCTCCCTAGGTGATCGAGTCACTGTGCAGGTTGAAAAATCAGTGGAAGCCCTTTACCTATATCTCGGATGTCTGCGCGCAGGTCTTGTCTATCACCCCCTTAATACTGCCTATACGGCATCTGAAATTGAGTATTTTCTGACCAATGCAGAGCCCTCTATTATAATCTGTAAGAGCGAATTTCAGGATATTGTTAAATCTGTAACAGTTAACTGTAGCGTTAAGGCAATTCTGACCCTTAATGCTGACGGGACTGGAACGCTGCTAGATTTAATTCAAGATGCCTGCACAACAGCGCAAACCGCCATGCGCTGCGGGACGGATATGGCCGCTTTACTCTATTCCTCTGGCACAACTGGCCGACCAAAAGGGATTATGTTGAGCCATGACAATCTTCGTTCGAATGCTGAAATTTTGGTTGATTCCTGGGGATTTTCCTCCTCAGATCGCCTTCTCCATATGCTCCCAATTTATCACGTTCATGGCTTATTCGTCGGCATAAGCTGTGTATTGATGAGCGGCGCGAGCATGTCCTGGCATAAATCATATAACGATGACATTGCCGTGAATGCTATGCCCGAATGTACCGTTATGATGGGAGTCCCTACCTACTACACTCGCCTATTAAAGAATCATAAATTCTCATCAGATTGTTGCCAAACAATGCGTCTGTTTATATCTGGTTCCGCACCACTACTATCAGAGACTTTTCACGAGTTCAAAGCACGTTGCGGCCATACTATTCTTGAGCGCTATGGAATGTCTGAAACTAATATGAATACATCCAATCCACTGGATGGCGAACGTAAACCAGGGACCGTGGGGCCTGCTTTGCCTGGGGTTTTAATAAAAATAGTTGATGATCAGGGTCAAGAGGTAATACTAGGTGATATCGGTAATTTGCAGGTCAAAGGCCCGAATGTATTCTCCGGATATTGGAGAATGCCAGAAAAAACCAAGAAGGACTTCACTACGGACGGTTTCTTTAATACTGGCGACAAAGCTAGCATCGATGATAATGGTTATATATCAATTGTTGGGCGATCAAAGGATTTAATTATATGTGGTGGGCTGAATGTCTATCCAAAGGAAGTTGAGATGGTGATTGATGACATTTCAGAAATCAAAGAATCTGCAATTATTGGCGCTCCCGATGCAGACTTTGGTGAAGTTGTCGTTGCAATTATCGTTGTTGAGGATAGTTACTCTCTAGACAACAAATTCATAGAAAAGAAAGTCATCAATTACTGCAAAACCCAGCTCGCCAACTTTAAGATACCAAAGAGAGTAGATGTAGTTAATTCTCTTCCGCGAAATGCGATGGGCAAAGTGCAGAAAAATCTCTTAAGAGACAGATTGAAATGACAAGCACTATCAGGACATACGATGATGAACTTTTATGCAACGCCTTATGAGATTGCTTTAACACAACAAGGCCCTCTGAAGTTTGGACCATGAGCGGGGAAATGCTTTTATCTATCAGTTATGGACTAGTCATGGTGGCTGGCGGTGCGTTCATCTGGTGGTTAATAAAAAGATACTTCGAAGAGGCTGAGTGATGACCAAAACAAATAATCTTCGCCCTACGTTTATTGGAGTTACGCATGATGAATAACCCTTTAGAACAAATTGATGATCTGTTAGAGCACCAAGATTGGAGCTTTCCCGTCCCAATTTCTTATGGCCCTGGTCGATTGTCTGAAATTAGCTCACACTGCAAAACGATGGGCCTTCAAAATCCTCTTATTGTGACAGATAAAGGTAGCGCTCATTTACCGTTTATTAAGCTACTTCAAGACTTTTTGTCTCTCGCGAACATCCCGTCAGCCTTGTTTGATGAGGTTTCACCTAATCCACTAGAGAAAGACATTCTCGCTGGCCGAGAGAAATTCCATAACGGCAAGCATGATGCGGTTATTGCTATTGGCGGTGGAAGCGCTATGGATGGAGGGAAGTGCATTTGTCTGACAGCGAATAATGATTACAGCGTTTGGGATTTTGAGTTTGAGTTGCCAGTACCTATGATTCAGCATGATCAACCCTTTCCAACATTAATTACGATTCCAACAACAGCGGGTACAGGCGCTGAGACTGAGAGCACCGCTATGGTGACGGATGTTAATAAATGTATGAAATTTTGTGTCTGGCATCCTGACCTAAAACCATCTCTCGTACTTCTCGATCCCGAACTCACATTAGATTTGCCACCAACACTAACCGCATGGACAGGGGCAGATGCGATGGTTCACGCCATTGAGGCGTTCCTTGTACCTGGGTTTCATCCACTTTGTGATGGGGCTGCGCTAGAAGGTCTGCGACTTGTCTCAAAATGGCTACCCACAGCCGTTCATGAACCAAGCAATTTAGCTGCTAGAGGTGGCATGCTTGTAGGATCTTGCCTTTCTGGAATCGCTTTCCTAAAAGGTCTAGGTATGGTCCATGCTATATCTCATATGGTCGGGGCCGAATTTGACACTCAACATGGCCTTACAAATGCCATTATTCTCCCTGTTGTGCTCCGCTTTAATCTCCCAGGATTAGAGTCTCAGGTTGCGAGGATGGCGAAGGTGATGAACTTGAAAGATGGCTCAATTGATAGCTTTATTGCTGAAATCGAGAACATGCTAGATGATATTAATATCCCTAAATCACTTAAAGAGATTGATGTGCCACCTGAATGCGCTCAAAGAATTGCAGAAAAAGCAATTTTAGACAGCGCTGCCGGCACTAACCCACGTCAGGCAACTGTTGAAGAAATTAGAGTCTTAGTCGAAACTGCGATTGAAAGATCTCGCTAAACCAGAGGTTATTATCCATGGAAAATCTTAGCAAATTTTATATTGACGGTCGTTGGCAAGATCCAATCTCAACAGGAACTATGCCAGTATTAAACCCTGCGACTGAGATGCAGGAAGGTACAGTGGCCCTAGGTAATAATGAAGACGTCAATCGAGCGGTTACCGCCGCCAAAAAAGCTTTTGAAAGTTTTTCAAAAACCACCAAGCAAGAGCGCCTGGATCTATTACATCGTTTAAAAACTGCTACACAAAGACGATTTGAAGATCTGGCACAGGCTATGTGCGCAGAGATGGGTGCACCAATTACTATGGCTCGTGATGCTCAGGCCGATGCAGCAATAGGTCATCTTGATGGTTTCCTAGAAGCACTAGAGGGTTTTAACGAGAGTGAAACTCTGTCTAGTGGTGATGAACTAATCCATGAACCTATTGGAGTTTGTGGTCTTATCACCCCTTGGAATTGGCCGATGAATCAAATTGCTCTCAAGGTCATTCCAGCGCTCGCAACAGGCTGCACCTGTATCCTCAAACCCTCAGAGCATACGCCTATTTCTGCAATGATTTATGCAGAGATTATTGACGAGGCCGGCTTTCCAGCAGGTGTTTTTAATCTTGTAAATGGAGACGGTCCGACAGTTGGTGCTGCTCTCTCTAAACATCCAGATATTCAGATGATGTCATTCACAGGGTCCACTCGGGCCGGTAAATCAATTACACGAGATGCGTCAGAAACGATTAAGCGTGTCACTTTAGAACTTGGCGGTAAGTCACCTAATCTTGTCTTTGCTGACTGTGACCTAGAGACTCAAGTCACAGCCTCTGTCGATGAATGTATGTACAACACAGGCCAGTCCTGTGACGCTCCGACACGCTTGCTCGTAGAACGAAGCTGCTATGGTGAAGTGCTCCAGATTGCAAAAAAAGCAGCGATGGCAACTACGGTTGGAGATCCCAAAAAAGAAGGTGATCACATAGGGCCTCTATTTGATCAAATTCAATTTGATCGTGTGCAAGCAATGATAAGTGTAGGTATCGAAGAAGGAGCGACTGTCTTGGCTGGAGGACTAGGCAAACCAAATGGTATGGATTTAGGTTGGTTTGTTAAGCCTACTATTTTTTCTGATGTATCAAATGATATGAGAATTGCTCAAGAGGAGATCTTTGGTCCTGTTCTGGTAATCATTCCCTTTGAAAACGAGGATGAGGCCATTGCCATTGCAAATGATACCCCCTATGGTCTTGCCGCTTACCTTCAGACTGGAGATCCAGTCCGTGCAAGGCGTGTGGCCGCTCGATTACGTGCGGGAGCAATCCACATTAATGGTGGTGGGTTTAATTATGGTTCACCATTTGGAGGGTATAAGCAATCAGGTAATGGTCGTGAAGGCGGTATCATGGGAATTGAGGACTTCCTGGAAACAAAAACCTTGCATGGTTTGTAACGTATTTTAGAACATTGACCCAAAAGTCTTTAAAAACGAGACATATATTTTTGTAGCCAATTAGAAATTTGACGAATGGACGCAGAGGACTCTGGTAAGCGATAGTCCCACTCGAATACATGCCAGAGATCTTTCCACAGACAAAGTTCGACTGGTACATCATTATCTTTTAGGACATCTCTTAGCGCTATTGCTTGGCTCATCAATAAATCTCGAGAGCCCGTGGTAATAATGCTTGGTGGGAATGAATTGTCGAATACACCATTGATTGGAGAGATCATAGGATTCGTACGGTCATGCTCTCCAACATAATAATTGGCGGCAAAGTCAATGTGTTGAGCACTTAGCGCTGGATCACGTCCATTGTTATTTACCACGCTTTCACCTGAGTTGGTCAGATCACACCAGGGGGACAGGAAAGCGGCTGCCCGCGGCAAGGGAATACCTAACTGGAAGGCACGAAGGATCAAAGTAAGGCAAAGATTCCCCCCAGCTGATTCACCTACAAGAGCAAGAGGCTCAGTACTCATTTCCTTAAATACACTAAATCCATCATCAATAGCCGCAGGCCATGGACTCTCAGGCGCCAACCGATAGTGGGGTATCACAACCTCAGCGCCCGTTTCGGCAGCCAATGGCACCGCGATAGTTAGATCCTCAAATGGACTCCCCGAGACATAGCCGCCACCATACCCATACAAAATTTTCCAACTCACTTTGTGCTGATATGGAGTAACCCACATGCAAGGAATATCAGAAATGTCTTGCATCTCGACTTTCGCCTTATACTGCTCAATGACTCGATCAACTGCAGGAGTAATGGCCCTTACCGTTTCATCCCGAAGAACACCAAGTTCTTTGATACGACGATTTTTTAAGGGATAGTTGGCCTCAGATAGAACATTCTTAGCTTCAGTGCTTAGCTCAACACTAATCAATCAATTACTCCAAGCCATCATTGCAGAATCTATTTCCAGAATACTAATTTGGTGTATAAACATATTCATCACCTTCCTCGAATTCTTCTGCTAGAGTTTTATCAACCATTACCGGCATTTGAGTTGTAGCGGGGTAAAGGGCTCCCACCGCGTTTGCTTGATGATCGACCAACAACCCGTTTAATTCTTTGACCTTATCTTGACGGACCGCGGCTAGATTGTTTTGCTCTGTTGGGTCCTTTGCTAGATCAAACAACCAATGCTGTAATCCATCGGTGGGTCTATCATTAACTTGTAGCTTCCAATCCCCGTGACGCACTACCTGATAATGCCCATTCTGCCAAAACAGCGTTTCTCGATCCCAATTTTGGTCGCCCTGACTCGTTGCCAAAGGCAATATATTAACGCCATCTATCTCTGTAGCCTTTGATTGTGAAGCAGCTGCCGCTGCCAAAGTAGGCATTACATCGATGTGAGCTACTGGTATGTCAACTACTGTGCCAGCAGTAATTTTACTGGGCCATTTAATCATCATAGGAACCCGCAGTCCCCCTTCAAACATGGTGATTTTCCAACCCCTAAAAGGCTGATTAACCTCAGGAATACCAATATAACCCGCACCACCATTGTCGCTAGTAAACATGACCAATGTATTATCTGCCAACCCTTCCTGATCAAGAGTATCTAGGACTCGGCCAACACTTCTGTCTATCGCTCTAACCATCGCGGCATAAACACGTTTACGATGGGGTCTAATATCTCCCACTGCTTCATAATCTTCGCGTGTAGCCTGCAGTGGTGTGTGAGGGCCCCAATGTGCAAGATAAAGAAAGAAAGGTCTGTTCTTGTTAGCTTTGATGACGTTAATAGACTCATCCGTCCAGTAATCAGTCAAATACCCCTTAGGTTTAAACCGATTTCCATCTCCTGAATTGAAGGAGTTCGAATAAGTCATGGCTTTCCATAAAAATTTATCAATCGGATCAAAAGGTATCTTTGCGTTTACTACATTCAGGTCATCTTCAGGAAGGTACAGCCCACTTGTCATTAGTAAACTATCATCAAATCCCTGCTCATGGGGCGCCATACCATTGTCATTACCAAGATGCCATTTACCGATGTGTGCTGTGTAGTACCCAGAATCTTTTAACGTTTCTGCAATCGTAATTTCTTCCGGCGGCAGGCCCTTTAGTTGGTAGGGTGGTTGATTAGCTTCCATTTCCTCATCATAAAAACCTGGCGGTAGATTGTTATCCATACCACCGCTAATAAACGAGACTGCCTTTCCCATTCCCGCGGGGGTTGGGGTAAATTCAAAACCCGTACGAGTAGGATAACGACCAGTCATCATCATTGCTCTGGAAGGTGCGCAGGTGCTAGCCCCAGAGTAAGACTGATTAAAAACAGCACCCTCTTTGGCGAGACGATCGATACTAGGGGTTTGAACGATACCGCCCCCAAAGGTTGAGATATCGTTATAACCCAAATCATCTGCAACAATAAGAATAATATTAGGCGGACGCTCTAGGTTGGTAGTCGTGCTCGCACTTGGCCCTTGTTTCCAAGGTATATCTCGCGGTTCAGAGACCTCTATTGAAGAGAATCGATACTCAATCACTCCCAGTAATATTTCGACACGGAAAAACCAGCCAATCGACGCTGTTACAACGATTAGTGCGACCATGATCGCTAGAGTTTTTTTCATACCGCGTTCCTTATTTTAGAAATATTATGAACGTGTTGCTACCTACCAAATTTTATAACGCGGACCCCTTGAAGAGGGCGTTTTGTATGCCTCAGGTAGTGTACAAATTCTGTCCATGCGAGTGATGCTTCCATCAGCATATTCCCACACCAGTTGCTCACCTTCCCTATAACGCTTAACAACAACCGGCCCCCACCCAAATACATGAAAATCCAGTACTCCTTCATTCCACTTCACACCAGCAGATGTGCGCGGGCAATATTCTTTATCACCAATGGTAAAGAGAACTGCGCCTTCAGTATCATTTGAAGTTAGACCACCTGAGCTATTAGGCCCTGCATCATGGATAATTCCCGCAGCGGTTACCACTACCCGCGAGCCACATTGCTCAACCCGCTCAATATGACCTACTTTACCGGTCACAGCTTTCCATAAACCCCTAATATCATCTGCTCCGTCTGACAGAGGCTCTGTGCACTCTGCCAAAATCGGCATAGGAAAATGGTCATAACCACAATCGGGCGTGTTCCCTTTGGGAATATCTGCGGCTAACTTAGCACTCCCATCGAGGATGGGTAGTTCACAGTAATCAATTTGACTGCCATCCCCGGAAAGGACCAGAGGATTAATTGTCAACGGCGGTCTGTTTGAGAAATATAGCTGCCAGAATCCCAAACTGAAAAGCAGGAGTAATCCCACCAATATTACTGCAATAATCTTTTTCATTAGCTAATGCATCACTACCTTGGTCATTTTTCAGATGTTAGACTTTTGCATATTGACACTATTAATGTCAATATATTTTGAATGATTGCCCACCATTACTTTTTAAAATTACTAACACTGACAATCTATGGCGCTAAACCAAGTGGTTAGGCAACTTTTTCTCTCAATATTGAATGGTCTCACAACATTCATGAGATTGCGCCTATATACTCGTGCTGCAATTGATAATAAGGTGGCTGGATCAGTGAATATGTAGTTACAATTACTCTTAAATAATAGTTTATGCCTAAATACACCGATATCCGAGGAGCATTAGTCTATACATGAGACATTACAAAATTTTGATAAAAAAAATGGCCCTAGCCACTCTCATTGCTGTATCAAGTACCTGGGTATTTGCTTCAATAGATAAAACTAATGCTCCCATAGTCCAGCCCGGCGCACCCGGCCAGCCGTCACAAACTCTGGACGCTGGCACCGCTCTAGCTATCGCGGATTCATCCTACACCTCTGCCGATGTCCATTTCATGCAAGGAATGATTCATCATCATCACCAAGCATTATTAATGTCACGCCTCGCATCTGACAGGACAAACAATGAGAATATTTTAGATCTCGCTGGACGCATCGATGTGTCCCAGGAGGACGAAATAACTCTTATGCAAGACTGGCTGAAAGAACGATCTGAGAAGGTGCCTGATCCTACAGATCATCATTCAGGACATATGAGTCACGGTATGGTCGGCATGGCTACTGAAGAGCAAATGACAAACTTAGCAAACTCAAAAAGTATAGACTTTGACGAGCTGTTTCTGAGCTTAATGATTACCCATCATGATGGCGCCATTAAAATGGTCAAGGAGTTACGAGATCAGCCCGGATCAGCCTATGACCCATTACTCAATGAATTTGCTTCAGATGTCGCTAATGATCAAGCAGTTGAAATTGAACGCATGAATGAACTACTAGTAGGCCTTTCCAGCGATCCTCGGGCAGGTTTAGCGCCCGGTCTTTTCGACGCTGAAGAAGCAATTCTGAATCTAGAGCTAGTCGTCTCTCAGCGCAAGCCACCAGGCTTTTATGATCCCAATAATCCAGCAGCTCGTGGCTCAGCTGCTCTAGAAAATGAAGTAGATAAAGAGGATGAGCCCAAGACAACCGAAAAGTCAGCGAATGCCCTACGCTATCCTATGCTTAGTTTTTCTAATACTGACATGGCTTTTAGTGATGATCTCCTCGTCACTGGAAGCTACCATGGTTTTAACATGTATCAGCTTAAAGACTCTGGTATCCCGAACTTAGTTTCTTCGGTTGTTTGTCCTGGAGGTCAAGGTGACGTATCCATAGTGGGCGATCTACTCATTATGTCAGTAGAACAAACACGTGGCCGGCTTGACTGTGGTTTACAAGGCGTGAGTGAAGATATCAGCGATGAGCGCTTCAGAGGAATTCGTATCTTCGACATCTCTGACTTAGCTCTCCCTGTCCAAGTTGGTGCTGTACAAACCTGCCGAGGCTCACACACGCACTCAGTGGTTTCTGGTCCAGACGCCGATGGTAAAATACTAGTCTATAACTCAGGTACATCCAGCGTTCGCAAAGAAGAAGAACTGGAAAACTGCATTGATGGCACCCCGGGGGATGATCGAACCGCTCTATTTCGCATTGATGTGATTGAAATTCCTGTCGATGACCCTTCAAAATCCCGCATCATCGATAGCCCAACGGTATTCGCAGATCCTGAAACTGGAGCGCTTGCAGGCCTTTGGCGCGGTGGTGATCACGGTGATGACACCCAAGAGACATATCGTACAGACCAGTGTCATGATATTACTGTCTTTCCAAGTGCAAACTTAGCTGCTGGTGCCTGCTCTGGAAATGGCATTCTATTTGACATAACTGATCCACGAAAACCTACCAGAATCGACGCAGTAACAGATTCTGGCTTTGCCTACTGGCATTCAGCCACCTTCAATAATGATGGTACTAAAATACTCTTTACCGATGAGTGGGGTGGTGGTGGCCGCGCCCGCTGCCGTGCATGGGACCCGGTAACTTGGGGTGCTGATGCCATCTATGACATCGTCGACCAGAAACTGGAATTTAAAGGCAACTATAAAATCCCGGCACCTCAGCTAGAGACGGAAAATTGTGTTGCTCATAACGGATCTATTATTCCGGTACCTGGACGAGATATTTTTATACAAGCCTGGTACCAAGGCGGAATCTCAGTGATCGACTTTACTGACTCAACTAATCCAATAGAAATTGCCTATTTCGATCGCGGGCCAATCCATGAAAAAGAACTACTAACCGGCGGATTTTGGTCAGTTTATTATTACCAAGGAGCTATCTACGGCACCGAAATAGCACGGGGCTTAGATGTATTAAAGTTATTACCTAGCGAGTTCTTAAGCGCTAATGAAATAGCAGCTGCGGCATTAGCCTATCCAACTATGGGTCCGCGTAAATTGTTCAATCCACAACAACAAATTCCAATGGCATGGCCAGATATGCCCATTGTAGCCAGTGCTTATGTGGACCAATTTGAACGTGCCGAAGCTATATCATCAGTCACTGCGGACAATGTTCGAGAGCTACTCTCACAGCTAGCTGGGCTTATAAAGGCAAATAAATCATCTGAGGTCGGAGAGGTGATTTCTAGCATTAAAAAAGAAATGAAAAGTGTTACTGCGGACCAAACCACTGTTGATCGTTTTCAACGGACACTAGAGGGTATTGCATCTCAGTCACTAGCATCGATCTGAGCTGTGACTGAGAGCAAATATTTTCCAAGGCTAGGAGGCAGGCTGTGATTTTAACCATCTTATCTGCAAGGTTAATCCAATCAAATAGATAACTAAAAATGCCAAATGAAACTTCAGAATAAGGGGATCCTCAAATGAATCCACAAACGGGTCTCCAATTGGCAGGCGCCTTAAAAAATCAGTAATTGCAGGTATCATATGGAACAGTAGCGTACTGGTGTAACCCAAAGCCTGAAAATACTTGGAGAAGCCACCAAATAGCGTGAACTTTTCCATAACAAGCCCACCAAAAACTGCCACTAAAGTTAGTACACCCAACCAGTGCGCAATACCAAAACCGCCTTGATTGTATATCGCTAAAGCCGACCCAGCGACAAAAATAGTAATGTACACATAAAGCCTTCCTGGCAAGTGCTGCATAGATATTACTTTATAGTGGCGCAAAGTATAAAACGCAGTTATCAGTGCAAGTACACCGAATATGGTATGAAACCAACCTAACAATGTCATCTCAGGCATAATTATTCTCTCAAGTTCGCGAATTTAAAAATTCTATTTTATTTGTGAGGGTTTACTAAATACTTCGCCCCAGTACCTTGCTTTGCGTAGGCCTTGATAATCTCAGGCTTTAACATCTCCTCAAAGGAAATTTCCTGAGTGTAATGGCTAGCAAAGGTCGTTGTAATTTCTTTAGCGACCCGCTCACGCATCTGACCAAAGCGTTCCATCCCGATTCGTCCAATCATCGGAGTCAATAACCAGCCTCCTAGACCCCACTGCATACCAAACGATCGATTCAACACAGTCGGTGTTTGATCAAGACCGCCATATATGTATACCTGTTTGTAAGTATCAGACCCATAACGGCTGTACTCTTTAGCCGTCTTATTAGCTGCTATTTCCATTGCTCCGAGTATTTGCCCCGGTAGCTTACCATCATTACCGCCACCTGTAGCATCAAAGCCAAGGGTTGCGCCTGTTGCCACCAAAGCATCCACCAAATCTTTCATGAAGTCAGCATCACTAGTATCACAGACATACTCGGCACCAAGATCTTTAAGAACCTTAACTTGCTCAGGCTTTCTGACGATATTGACCAATGGTACGCCATCATCCTTACAGATTTTTACCAACATTTGACCAAGATTAGACGCAGCAGCCGTGTTGACCATGGCTGTATGGTTCTCCATCTTCATAGTTTCAACAAACGCTAGTGCTGTCAGGGGGTTCACGAATGAGGAAGAGGCTTCCGCAGAGGTTGTGCCATCGTCCATCACCAGGCAGCTTTGTGCTGGAACACACCGATATTGAGAGTACATGGCACCGCCAGCAACGCCAACTGTTTTACCAATTAAATGCTTCGCATTTTCCCCTGCATCTATGATCACCCCGCCACCTTCGTTACCAACTTGCATAGATTGGTCTAATCTCGGCTTCATTGCGCCCATTAACCCTGGATGTATCTTCATGGAAGCTACGGAGTCATCACCAGATCCGGTAATGGTAAGACTCTCAAGATCAGCGGCAAAACTAATAAGAAGACCAAGGTCTGAGGGATTAATAGGAGCAGCCTCTACTTTAATCAGCACCTCATTTTCAGTAGGGGTTGGTATTTCTGCATGAACAATCGAAAGTTCTATGTTTCCTTCACTAGTGACTATCGATCGAATTTCTTTTGACGTTTGGATTGACACGTTGGCTCTCCTTAAAGAGTATATTTAACTACTAGGGTGAATGTTATGTTGTACATACTTATTGTTTCTATTCCGAATCATCATTGCTATATATTTAATCGATTTTAAATATATAACAATTTCAGATAGTTCTCGCCTCTGCGGCCTGGGTTTAAGAGACCATTCTTTTAAAAGTATTATCATGCTTATCAATATACTGATGCTTTAAAGCCCCTAATACATGTGCACCTAAAACAATATAAAGTAAATATGGCAATAGATATTTGTGCACACCTCCCCAAACAATATAAATATCACTTTGCTCCCATAATGGCGGCAACTCCCAAATAAAAAAGAAAGTGCCGTACCCATGATAACTAGTCATCAAAAAGCCAGTGACTGGAACTGCAAGCATAATGAAATACAATGTAATGTGGGCACCATGGGCGAGTTTTTTCTCTTTGGGTGTTAGCGAATCTGAAAGGGCTGGCCGTTTTGAAAAGCTATTCCATGCCAATCTGAAGAGCACTAAAAAGAACACGCTTACGCCTAACGTTTTATGAGTAACATAATAAGCGCGTCGATATTCTGTATCCTCTGGAATCATCGAGGCAAAAATCCCCATTGGAATAAGAGAAAGAAAAAGAATAGCGATCATCCAATGAAGTATTCGTGAAACCCTTCCATAACGATCATGCTCATTTCCTGATGATAAGACAAGAATACTGTTACTTTTGCTTTGGCCCCTAGCGATAAATAAAAGGAATAATCCTACTAACAATGAAATAGTGGCTTGTACCCATAATAATGCTGGTTTTGCCGAGTCTAGTGGCGTTTGATTAGGCTTTGGATTCTCTAATAACCCAGAGCTCACAACAAAAAAGAGAAACCAAGTAGCGACTGTAAAGCACCCTAGAGCTGCAAGGCATGTTCCAAAAACCCTGACCTTAGGGGCGCTGTAATTTAAGGCCCAGGCAGTTAATATTGAAGTGAGAACTATTGCTAGAGCCACCCAGCTACCGGGATTCTCGACGTCCATAGATTAGTTCCTTCGAAAGTGACAAACATTAAGAGGGTTTAATTAACGAAGATATTATATTATGTACAACGATTTTAACAAGTAGACAAATAAATCATACTAGTATATGATTTCATACCATGACGAAATGTAAAAGCCCAGTAGTAAACGCATTAAAACTTATCGGTGGCAAGTGGAAGATCGCCATTATCTATAATTTGCGTGCGGAACCCATTAGGTTTGGAGAATTGAAAAGGATTCTATCGCCCATTACTCAACAAATGTTGACCAAACAACTGCGGGAGCTTGAAAGAGATTTATTAATTCGTCGCAAAGTATTCGAGGTTATTCCACCGCGGGTCGAGTATTCGTTAACAGAATTTGGGCAATCCTTTATGCCGGTAATGAATTCTCTGTGTCAATGGAGCTCAGAACACGAGGATTTAATGGAAACACTATCTGACGCCGAGCTATCTTGAACCCCTCCCTGCCGTAAATAGACTTATCAGTCAGTGACAGCGTTACTATAATTTAAAGTAACTCATGCAAATTACTTTCATCTTTTTTGCTAAATCCTTCGACAGGTCTGCCTGCAATAAAGTCACTTATTAACATCGCCAATTCAGGGCCCACCTCTTCCTGAACAAAATGACCCGCCCCTTCTAATGTAACGACCGTTGGATTGGGGATTCGATTCAAGAAATCATCTTTCATATTGATAGTAACTCTTTCTTCACCACCAAAAGCCACCAAAAAAGGCTTATCCCATTTCTCGTACACATTGACCCAATACTCTTCGTTCTCTGCTAGCTGCGTAGGTATCAAATAAGGCCAAACATGAGCCCCCGCTTTATACTCCCCTGTAGGATAAGGCGCCTCATACGCATTTGCCTCTCTATCTGTGAGATTGATTCTCCCAAAAGTTTCGATAATACCAACAATATCCATATCTTCGGCGTGATAAGAGTGCGCTATCCATTTCGAAAACATTCTTACACCTTGAATTGGAGAAGGATTCTCTATAGCTAATGCATCCTCTGATGCGGTTTTGAGCTCTTCAAAAGTTACTTCACCATGCCACCAGACTAAAAGCTTAACAAAGCCCTCAAATAGCGTGCTACTAATCCCTGATCTTGCGATCATTCCGGTGTTAGAAACCACTACCCTTGAAAAACGATCAGGTAGTTCAGCAACAACCCGCAACCCCACCAGTCCGCCCCAATCCTGACCGAAGTGAGTCGCATCTTTTAGGTCTAACCTTGTCACAAGCTCTTTCATTACGTCGACATGATGTTGATAACTGTAATCATGCTTAGAAATGAATTTATCTGATTTTCCAAAGCCGACCATATCAGGGACGATGACCCTATGCCCTTCACTTGCGAGAACAGGAATCATTTTTCTATACAAATAACTCCAGGTGGGCTCTCCATGAAATAGAATGATTGGATCCGCATCCCTTGGACCTTCATCAAGATAATGAATCCGCAAGCCATCAATAAAAATGTAATTTGGCTCAAAAGGGAACTCATGTAGATCCTTGAATCTTTCATCGGGTGTTCTTAGCACTCCTTTTTTAATAGTGTCATTGGATAATTCAGATTCGTTACCCAGAAGACAGGGAGAATTCAGAAGTGTCACAAAAATAAGTAATGCTGTTTTCAAATAAATATTCATGGATACGTAGCTCCTCTTATCAGTAGAGAATATCTTTATCCAACGCACAAACCAATTTTTCGTTGACCCTTCATCTTCTAAGCCATCTAAATACAAGGCTTGAAAGGAGCATTTCTTCTGAGATTACTAAGATAGGTTGCTTAGCTGGGAATCTTATCCAAAGTATTTTTTAAATTACCCAAGGCCACTGTGGCAAGTATTGGTATCAACCACCAACTATCGCTCCCACTGATTGCTGAAACCAGTATTGCTGCGGCCCAAAGTAATGCTTGGCTAATCATTAGCTTGCTCATCCTATAACTCCTTATTTGTATTGAAAGATATTTTCTAGTGGCACGCGAAATACGTCTGATATCTTAAACGCTACCTCTAGAGATGGCGAGTACTTATCTTTTTCAATGGCAATAATCGTCTGACGTGTAACGCCTACTTTTTGGGCTAAAGTTTGCTGAGATATTTCACCTGCCTCAAATCGCAGTTTTCGAATATTATTACTTAAACTTTTAGACAAGCTATACACCTTTTCGATAGTGATACAGTTGAGTGCCAAAACGAATCACTTCAGCTAAAACAAAGAATAAAAGTAAAAAATGAAACATACCATAGGGAGTCGTGAGCATAAGATGATTATCAAATCGAGCATCTAGTAAAATCTGCACCATTGAAACCCAAATGCAAACTGCCAAGAACCCATAACTGTATCTAGATGAAGTCTTTTCAATAAGCTTGTCTCTCTCATCTTCTAGTTGCGATTTATTCTTTATTGCCAAGAATGACTGAATGATAGCTTCTAAAATAATAAACCCAACAACAAGAATAATGAATTCAATAAATCCAGGTAATTCTGGATTTAATGGCAGGTTAGAAAAAGCGCCATATAAATACCACCCAAATAGCACTAAAGTAATACCCAACGAGGCAAGTAAGCTTTTTTCCTTGTACGACATATCCATGATCAATCCTTTAAGTTAAATAATTTTTACTTAATGTACAAAATATTTAACATTAAGTCAACCGCAATCTATGATTTTTATCAGGCCTCTAGAATCATATTTGCGCTGACTACTAACCAACACGCCAGTTCATCAAGTAAGCAACGTGATCGACCATACAAATCTATGCTCTAGGATTATCGAGAACAAACGTCCTGTGCTATCTTCAAACCGTGGTAATAAAAATTTATTTAAAAATTGCAACGGTTTTTAAATAGTCTAGGTATATATAGTTGAAGGATACAACTTAACTTAACTGAAAAGGACAAACAGATGGAAAGCTTTATACATTCGATGGTACCCATTTTTGGAATTATTGGCGTTTTTGGCATGCCCGCCGTTATTGTGTGGGCTGCACTGCACTTTAACAACAAGAAAAAGGAACAGTTTCATACCTCATTACAAAAATTAATTGCTAGCGGTCAGGAATTAACACCGGAATTAATGCAAAGCATTCCCGGTTACCAAGAAGAGTCACAAGGCAGCGATGTTAAAGGTGGCGCTGTTTTGATAGGAATAGGCATCGGTGTTGTGCTACTGGGCTTCTTTGGACTGCACAATAGCGTGGTTTGGGCGTCTGGCTTACTGGTAGCCTGCCTTGGTCTGGGGTTATTACTCTTTGGCATTTACTCTGAGAGAGACAGCAGTGAAGATGCCTAATGGAATCAGATGAAGAGCTGGTAAGAAGAACGCTCGCCGGCGGCAACCATCATTATGGTGTTCTAATTCAACGGTATGCTGACTATTTATTTGGGTTGGGCATGCGGTTGACCGTCGGCAATAGAGAACTTGCTGAGGACATCTCTCAGCAAAGTTTTCTTAAGTCTTACACTTATCTAAAAAGTTTTGATGCTCGCAAAACCTACAAGCATTGGTTGACCGGAATTGCCGTCAACTGTTTTAAAGATATACGCCTTAAAGAGCAGCGCTATGCTCCGCTAGATGAAGCCAATGAGGCTAGCTACTTGCCTCGCCTAGAGGAGAATTCTGACTTTTTTAATCTTATTCAACCTCTTGATGACAATGAAAAGATTATGTTCACACTTAAATATGTCTACGATTATCGGAATCAGGAAATCGCAGATGTTTTAGGCCTGAAGACTGGCACCGTAAAATCAAAAATAAGTCGCGCTTTGGAGAAATTAAAATGAACTCGATTGAAAGCATCATCGAACAAGAAAAAGGTGTCTCATATACCCAAAGAAATAAGCAGCTATTTAGCTTTTACACATTGACGCTTATTGCTCAAGAGCAGGCATCAACAAGACTAAAAAAGAGAGCGGAAATTTCACTCGTATTGATCATTGCTTTTCTATTGTTATTTTTGGCTCCCATTAGTTCATTGATTGAAGGCTTTGTTGCGTCTTTAAGCACCATAGGCATCATTGATATTTTTAAACTAGGAGTACTAAATTACGGCCTGGTATTTATTTTTTATAAGTTTTTAAAAAAACGTTCAATTTTCTGAATCTAAACTGATTAACGAACGCGTCTTATTTGGGAAGCCGAAGCCCAGAAACAATCTTTGACCGAAGGGTCGTTCGCCCCTTTCCCATCCAGCTTGATGCACTGGTGGTCCAGACGCATTATTGCATTCAAGTTTAAACTAAGAGATAAATATGATGGACGGATTAACAGTAATCGGTTTTGTTTTTGGGTTAGTCGCATTTATAAGAGTAGAGAAATTAATAAAAACTCTTAAAGCACAAGGCACTCTAAACCAAGACTACAAAAAAGAATAATTCTACTACCTATTAATGAATCTACTATTCATTTAGTGAGAAACGACTAACCGCATGTTTGTCTATTTCACTTTCCTCAAAATGAATATCTCGCCAAGCTTTATCTCTGTAGCGCGCCGTTTGGTCACTGAAGTTTTCAGCACCTGGAGAGCCAGATTGGCTATAGGACAATATAGCTTGAGCGCGAGGCCCTGCTTCGGTAAAACTAAGGGTCATTATGAAGCTAGAACCATGAGCAATATTGTAACCACTACTGCTCAATGTTTGACTGTCCATTAAGCGGTCATTCGCTCCTGAAAATATAGGAGAATCAATATAGGGTCGGGTAACCTGAAGGTTAGCGATGCCTTCATATCTATTCCCACCATGCACTGGAAACGCTGTGCCCGCACGATGTGCTTTTTGTAAATCACCCAAAGGTATGTCCAAGGCGATACCTTGATTATTGAGTAACTCCACAGCCTCTGCCAACGCAACTAATGGGTGCTCAGTTTGAACGAGCTCTGCGGGAGTAATTGCCGGTTTGGCTACATCAAACTTATCTGCAAATAACTTTCCTGAATACTGTGTCGCTGTGTAATCATAACGAGTAAGCCACTCTCTGAATAACACTGCACCTCGACTATTTAGGTCATAACGATTATCCCAACGTGCCAAAATAGAGCACGCGTCGGCTAAATCAATCGAGACTCCATTGATTGTAACTTTTGGCGTATTTTCACATTGCTCAAGTAATTGAGGTTTAAGCAAATGGGCAGATAACCCTGAATTATCAAAAAGTGCTGTCTGAATCTCCTGCACGGAAAACAGACCATCCTCCCCTCGAAAATCAAATCCATCTAGACCCTCAAGTAGGTGGATATTCATTCTAGTTCGAGCACTCCGTGGCGTATTAACAGCACCATATAGCGGAGAATAACCCGTGGTCGGCTGCTTTGGGTCACTCAACCAGTAACTGTCATTGGCGTTAAAAACATAAAACTCAGTTTCGATCATTGGCCGCTGCTCAAATGGCGTTGTGCCAGATATGGGAACATTTGGGTGAGAGATCCATTCATCTCGACGAGTGCTCCCATCAAGAATGACCAAGCCTTTAGTTAAATACAGTTGCTTTAACTGAGGTACCTGCTCGACTCGACCATTCCAAGCCTTAATTGCCTCGTCACTCAGGGCGCCTACGTTGCTATTATCCAAATACACTGCTCGACCATCAGCGCTAGTCGATATAGTGTTTACCCAGGGCATTGCGTTGTACATTTTGTGAGCTTCAATAAATTCATCCATCGACTGGGATTTACCCATAGCCAACCACTGAGACATGACGTCAATATTGTCACTATTCGCGTCGCGAGCTGCGTAAGCTGTTTTTTCAGTCCAATCAAGTCCAGGCATCTGCACAATAGGTCCATGATGGCTAAACCAAATCGACATGGTCTTTGTTTGCATGCCATCATCAGTTTGAACATTGACTGTTACATCTCTAGGCACAAGAGAACGCCACTCCCCTTCATAACGATATTGAGTTGGATCCTCAGGATTTAAGGTAAGTTGGTAAAGTGTGATGCGCTTAGAATCTGACACCGTATGAGTCCATCCAATCGCACTATTGAAGCCTACAGCAACACCCGCAGTTCCGACCAAATTTGCACCATACACATCAAGCTCGCCTGGAATAGTCAGATGCTTTTCCCAAAATCGGCTAGTCCCGTACCACGGATAATGGGGATTTGCTAACAGGGCGCCCTTACCATTTTCAGTAGCTTTGGCACCAAATGCCCATGCATTCGAACCCATGCCTTCAAGTCGAATAGCATTGAGCGCGGCCAGTTGTTGAGACTCAGGAACTTGTAATGCTACTTCAATGGAAGGTGGCTGCGCCGCAACAACTGCTCCCGACATGCGTGTGATGGTATGAACTAAAGCCACATACTGCGTCATAAAGTCTTCTGCAGTCACCGGGCGAACCCAAGGAGCCCGATCACACCAAGATCCGAATTCCCCATCGGAATCCTTGAGGTATCGGTTGTAGCCTGCCGCATATCCTGCAACCCACTCTTTAATTTTTTCAGGCTGAGCATTTAATGCCTTACGGCCCTTGTCTGACATATTTAAGGCTTTCATTACCACATCGCTGTGCACATAAGCACTCTCATGTCCTGCGCCCAGATATTGAGCGGTTTCCCCTCTAGCCGACATCAAAGCTATTGCCATATTGCATACGTGATCTTGCGCTGCGGCATAAGCTTCACCGTATCCAAGGCTCCCGTAATTAGACGCTTTGATATGAGGAATGCCAAATTTTGTACGTGTAATGTCCACATCGTATTTCAATGATTCATTCATCTTTGGCTGGCATGCCGCGATAGAAATACAAATGATACAAAGAGCAACAAAATGACGAGTGAAACTTAAATGCATGAGCAAAGTCCTTTTTTAGAGAGGTTATGACTTAATCAATATAAGTTGGTAAGAAATCTCATTTTGCCGATTTTAAAAGAGATAATTTTTTTCGATAACATATAAATTACTCTACCATAACTACACATCGAACGTTAAATTTACATGTGCGCACTTAGTGAGCTAAAATTCTCTCATGAACCTATTGAATAATGAGAACCTCAAGTGGAGGCGCTACACCGAAGGGGACGCTTTTGACTACCCCATAGATTACTCTGACGCTGTCCTTGATGCGCGAGAAGACGGACGCTTGGAAATATTGGTTAAATGGGAACCAAATTGTTATTGCCATTTTCATAGGCATACCGCTGAGACCAGCTCTCTTGTTCTAGAAGGTGAGCTTCTTGTTACAGATATCGATATTGAGACAGGCAAAGAGATTGGTCAGCGAGTAAGAGTTGCCGGAGATTTTGTACATAAACAGCCAGGCGATGTACATATGGAACAAGGAGGTGCCAACGGAGCTCTTGTTCTCTTCAATATTTATGCTCCTTCGGAAGAAGGTAAACTAGCGGAATCATTGAAGAAAGATGGAAGCGTGATAAGCACCTCAACCATAGAAAAGATTCTTAGAAAACGTACCCAATAATATTTTTCAATATTATATTCAACTTACTACCACTCATTTGTTGTGAACGCTTTGTTTGTAAAAAAATTCTTATCAAAATAATAACAACGAACTTTTAGGTTTCTTAGAGCAACACTCAATCCAGGTTTTTGGCAAGGGTGCGCAGAAATTCGATGGTCTCTTTGATTGACCGCACCGGTGTTTTGCAGGCAGACACGGCGGACTATTCCGCCGCGTCCTCCTTCAGATAGCGATCGAACCAATCGATAGTACGCTGCAAGGCGTCAATCTGGTTTTCTCGCTTTTGCCAACCGTGTCCTTCCTCGACGTAGATCTTAGAGTCGACCCTCTTGCCGGCCTTTTGCAAATACTCGACCACTTGCTCGGCCTCATAGGCGGGGACGCGAAGGTCGTTCTGACCGTGCAGCACAAGCAGCGGGGCCTTCACCTGGTCAAGATAAGTCAGCGGGCTGGTTCGATCATAGACTTCGGGATGTGTCTCAGGCGATCCCAGCAGCCCGCGCTGATATTCGCGTAGGGCCGGCGAGCCTCGTTCCCACATGCTGCGCCAGTTGACGATGCCGTATAGCTCGACCGATGCTGCCCAGAAATCGGGCATACGTCCAACTGCGATAAGGCTCATGTAGCCGCCATAGGACCCACCGGTTATACCGACCTTCTTCAGGTCACCATAACCCGACGCGGCAACAAATTTTGCAGCCCATGCCTCGTCTTCCAGGTCGCGTCCACCAAGATCATAGCGGTTAGACTCCATGAAGGCGCGGCCATATCCGGTCGATCCGCGAACATTTGGGGCGATCACGATGTAGCCACGCGACGCGAGCGCAACTGCCGTCGCATCGAATGTATCGAAGGTCTGGCCGGTCGGTCCGCCGTGAGCGATGACAATGATTGGAGCGCTGCCATCCCGCTTGAGATTGTAGGGCATCCACAGGATCGCGCTGATAACGGTGCCGTCGGCGCTCTTGTAGCTGACGGTCTGGCTCGTCGGCAGATTGGCCTCGTTCACGCTGGCAAGGCCAAGCCGGGTTATCCGCCGATTCACTCCGGTTGCGAGTTCGTGTGTCCAGTAATCGAATGGGACGCTGGCCGAGGAATGCGGGAAAAGAATGTATTTTCCGTCAGGAGAGAATTGCGGTAAGTCGCCCCCGTATGAAGTGGTCATGCCTCTGGGAACTTTTAGTGCGCGTGCCTTTCCCGATTCGATATCGTAGGCCAGTATTTCAAAACTGCCATCGACATTGTTGATCACCAGCACGGTCTTGCCGTCAGGCGAGATATGACCGGCCGCTTGCGGCCATTCGCTTGAAACCATAAGGCGGCGCTGGCCGGTCTTCAAATCGACAAGCATGGCTTGGTCGACGCCATCAGGCGCCTCACTTGTCACCGACAGGAATCGATTGTCACTCGAAAATCCGACTGCCTTGTCCGACTTGCCCTCGCCAGACGCAATCCGGGTCATCTCACCGGTCGCCACATCGATCATCCAGATCGAATTGTTCAAAATATCGCCGCGATTACCGATCAGCTTCTTGCCGTCGGCGGTAAAGCCGACCGGCGACCAGTAGATGCCGGGGTCTTTGTCGCGGGTAAGTTGCCGGACCTCGCGCGTTGCAAGATCTAACAGCGCGAGGTCGAAAGTGGGTGAAGCGGCTTCGCGGCGCACGAATGCGAGCTGCTTGCTGTTAGGTGAAAAGACATACATACCGGCTTCGGAAACATCATCGGTCGATGTCAGATTGACCGGCTCACCACCACTGCCCGGCATCGCAAAGATGTCAAACAGCTCGTTGCCACCGACATCAGATGCGTAAAGGATAGCCCTCCCATCAGGCGACACCGCCGGATAAAATGCCCTGTTTTCCGACTGATGCAGCTGCTGCGGAAACCCGCCTACATGCGGGAACCGCCACAAATTCATACGCCCCGTCAGATCGGACGAAAACACAACGTCATTCCCGTCCGGCGTCCAGGTAGCAAACCAGCTGGTTCGCAAAGAGAGCACATCCTCGACCGAAATCGGTTTGGTATCTGGGTTGGGGACCGAGTCAAGGCTGCCAGGATCGGTCAGTTCCCGCTCGGGGACTCCAGTCAATACCGCAACGCCCGGCCGGTTCGGATCAAGCGGGGCCTCCTGTGCGAGAAGCGGAGAGCAGAGAAAGCCCAGGGCCGCGATGGTCGCGACGAGATGCCGAAAAAAAGCTACGTTAAACATTTTCTATCCTTTCTTTATTACCTCGAAATCTGCCTACCAGATCGCCCACCAGCTAATTCGCAGGTGTGCGGGGATCGAACCCGTCCATCAGCTTCTGGAGGAGGTAGACGGTCTGGAGCGCCGAATTGAAGGCTCGGCCCTCGTCATTTACCGCCATGCCGTGCCCCCCTTCGCGCGCCTCGTAGAACAGCGCCGGGTGCCCTTGGGCCATAAGCCGTGCGGCCATCTTGCGCGCATGACCAGGATGGACGCGGTCATCGCGCGTGGACGTCATCAGCAGCATTTCCGGATAGTCACCGTCGGGCTCGATATTCTGGTACGGCGAATAGCGCAGCAGCGGCTCGGCCTCGGTGGGTATCTCGGGATTACCGTACTCCGGTATCCAGCTCGCGCCGGCCAGCAGCTTGTGGAACCGCGCCATGTCTAGCAGCGGGACAAGCGAGATCGAAGCGCCGAAGAGATCCGGTCGCTGGGTCGCGAGTACGCCCGCGGTCAACCCTCCGTTCGAGCCACCGACGAATCCGATTCGTCCCGCCCGCGACAGGCCGCGCGCAATCAGATCCTCGGCCACCGCAGCGAAGTCGTCATAGGCGATCTGGCGCGTGGCACCACGCGCGGCGTTGTGCCAGGCCGGGCCGTATTCGCCTCCGCCGCGGACGTTTGGAAGGACGAAGCGCCCGCCGCGTTCGAGCCATATCTGATGCATAGGCCCGATGTATGGGACTTCGAAGCTGGGTAGCATGGGAATGCCGAACGCGCCATACCCGTACATCAGCGTTGGAGCGGCAGCATCCCACCCGCCTTTTTTGCCGACAACGAAATAGGGAACACGGGCCCCACCCTGAGTTTCGACGAAGAACTGCTTGGTTTCGAAACCCTCAAGGTCAACCGCAGCCTCGGCCTCCTGCACCTTGGCGAGTTTACCCGCCTGAGAGAGCGCGAACATCGTCGGTGCCGTGGTGAAATTCTCGAATTTGAGGAGCGTGCTGTCTCCTGAGGGATTGACGCTGCTCAGCAGCGTCAGCGTGCCGCCCTGCCGACCAGCGGGAACATCCACGCTATCGACCTGCCATTGACCATCCGCACCGCGCCGTGCGCGTTTCAGCGTTGAAACGACATTGTCCAACACGACGAGGTATGCACTGGTACCGAGGATCGTCGGTGGGCTAAGCAGCGGAAGCGCTTCGCTCGCATCGGGCGTGAAAACCGTGCGATAGGTGTCCCCATCCACATCACCCGCAAGGATCGCGGGAAGGTTTGCCGCGATGATGGAGCCTGCACTGAACACTTTGCCGCCAACATCGAAATCCGTGTCCAGCCGTAACAGCAGTTCATTGCCGATTCCGGTCAGACCCATAAAGGACGCCATGAGTTCCACCGGAAGGGGTAGGGTCTCGGGCGGCTGGCCGGACGCGACGCGCAGAACGGTCAGATCCGTAAAGCTTCGGGCTGCCAATACCAGAAGCTCGCGTTGCGTATTGGTCTGAGCCAGGAAGGGCGCGAGTAGGAGATGATCGGAGGGAATGCTGTGCAGCACTTCCGCCTCGGAGACCCCGGTGCCGCGATGCCATTGTCGCAGAATGCGCGGATAGCCCGAAGTCGTTGCCTCGTCGGGTTCGAGCACGATGGAGATGGCCAGCGTATTCTCATCAACCCAGGCGATCATCTGTCGGGCAAGCGGTGTCCGGAACCCGTCCGGAACAAATTTCTTGGCCGCAAGATCGAATTCGCGCACGCTCACGGCATCGCTTCCGCCATCGGACAACGGAATGAGCGCTTTCGCGCCGTCAGGCGAAAACCGGATCATCGGCGCATTTACATACCAGTTATGGCCTTCGGCTTCCGCCAATGCGTCGATGTCGACAAGTGTCTCCCAGGCGGCCTCCCCAGCACCGAACGACGCCGTTCGGTTGCGCTGGAGGAGGCCTCTTGGATGGTCGGGCTCCTGAGCGATCCGATAGACGAAGCCACTTGCCTGCGTAAGCAGGTGCATCTCGGGAAGGCGGCCTTCGCTCTGATAGCTCGCCAAATATTCGGCCTTGAGCTGGTCGAAACGCGGGTCCGCCGCCAGTCGGGCAGCCGTGCGTTCGGACTGTTCTTCGGTCCAGCCAAGCGCACGATCCCCTTCGATCTCTTCCAGCCACAGATACGGATCTGCGGCATCAGATGCTAGGACAGAAAACGAATAGGTAATGCCTACTATCACACTTGCTCGGATTTTATTTCGAATAGTCAGAATATTTGGCATCACAGTTTCCCTCGATCTGAAAACTTGAAAATCTTTAAGAGCTATAAAGATGCTCCATCACAGCAAATCGCAATGGAGCATCTGTTTAGGTTTTGGGTGGATTAGTACGTCAGTTTCAGATTCAGGCCTATTGTGCGAGGCCGCAGAAAGGTTTGCTCACCTGGATTGCCTGAAGTAATAGCACCGTCATCATTCAGCAGGTTATCTCCAAATAGGAAAAGGCCCCAATGCTCACCTTCAACACCAATGCGAGCATCAACCTGAGTGAGGTTATCAGCAGGGAGGAATGTGGGAAATGCCGAGTTACTCTGAGCGGTACGATATTGCGCGCCTAAACGGGCAAAACCGTTCCAACCGTTGTTCAAGCCCCAACGATACTGGGCAGAGGCACTGAAGCTGCGATCAGATGTACCTTCCACCTCATCACCGCCCATTATCGGGGTACCAGGGATATCGTCGGTTACGGTTGCATCCAGGAAGTTACCACCGGCTTGCAAAGTAAGTCCGTCAAACGGCGCATAACGAACATGGAATTCAATACCCCATGTTTCGGTGCCTTCTGAATTAGCGAGGCCATTAAACGGGGTACCTGGAAGCGTCGCTCGAACTACACGGTCTTTCCAGTCAAGGAAGTAAACAGCACCTTCAACTTCCATTTGCCCACCCAGCAGAGTACCTTTGGCACCAATTTCATAGCTCAACAGTGAGTCCTCACTCAAACTTGAAGGTAATTCAATACCTAAGGAGCCTGCTATAGCAATCGATGCCGCTGGCTGCAATTGACCACTGCGAAACCCTTTCGCGACAGTCGCGAAGATCATCCAGTCATCATTAGGACTGTAGCTTAAATTAACACGCGGATTAACGCTGCTGTATTCCTCATCTAGCTCAGTATTTGGAACACCCGCCACGCCACTGGCAGAAACAGCCTGCAATTCATTTTCAAAGTAGCGAACACCCATTGATAAATCTAACTGATCAGTAAACGACCAGGTACCATCCGCAAAAGCTGCATGTGCTTCTGACTCCGTTCTATCATCGGCATTGATGCCAAACAGAGGAAAACTTACAAGGTCTTGGCGTTCGGAAGTGCGGCGGTAAAGACCAGCGGTCCATTGTAAGGAGCCTTCGTTATCACTGCTAAAGCGCAATTCATGGGTATCAATTTGAATATCAATTGTTCCATCAAACTGTCCTCCGAATAGCAAGCCCGTCTGACTCAGCAGAAAATCATTGGTACCGTACGCATAAAGTAATGTACCAACTCCATCAATGCCGTAACTTCCTGTAAACGAATATTGATCGTAGGCAGCTCCAGGAATCAACCCGTCAGTTGTCGTAACCGCATCAAGGCCCGCGGATGGAGCATTATTATCGAGATCATAACTCCAACCGGAGATAATCAGATCTAAATTATCGCTGGGGGTAATACGCAATTTTCCACGGTAACTGCTAATTTCAGAGTCATTAACGTCTTTTTCTCCAGTGTTCACATTATCAAGCCAGCCACCCAAATCCTCATCAACAGCAGTTAAGCGCAGAGCAATCACGTCCTCAACAATAGGGGCATTAATCATGGCCTTGATGCCTTTGTCGTCATCACCGTCCTGAACGGACGAGGCGGTGAAGTCGGAGGCGGCCTGAAATTCGCTCATGTCCGGGTCTCTGGTCAGCACGCGAATGGTGCCGCCCATTGAGCCTTCGCCATAGAGCGTGCCTTGCGGTCCACGCAGTACTTCCACACGCTCAATATCCCAGGCACGCACATCTGGGTTCAGGGGCACCGTGACACCTGTAAAGGGTAATTCATCCAAATAGAAACCGTTGGCGTTACCGCCCAAGTCAGTAGAAACACCCCGAATTGATATTTGTGAAACACCAGCGCGAAAATCATTCATATTGACACCGGGAGCAGTTTCAAGAAAATCACTTAAACTTGCTGCACCAATATCGTCCAAATAATCACCCTGAAAAGCAGAGATGGCAACTGGCACATCCAGGATATTCTGCGCACGCTTCTGTGCGGTAACGACCACTTCTTCAAGGTAGGTTCCTGACTTACCTTTCTCTTCAACTTGACTATTGTTTGCAGATACCGAGCCAACTGCTCCAGTTGCACTAAAAATGCTGATTAAGGTCGCCAAAAAACCTTTCTTGAATTTTTTCATATCTTTTTCCCCCTGGTTATTTGAAGAGCGGATCGCCAACGCACCATCGGTTTGCAGCTCTGGCTGGAGGCCGGTATTTACTAGCAGAATGCTTAAAGCCTCTCTGCGAATGTACCTTCCTTCCAGCTTGCCGGCCGTTAACCCTTGAGCTTCATCAAATGAAAAGATGAAGGTCATATCAGCTTGCTCGGCAAACTCGATCAGCGCTTGATCCGCTCGTTGTTGAGGGATGTTGAAGAGAATTTTCTCGGATGAATCCAGACTACTGGCAGCAACCGGCCGTGGTATTAACAAAATTGTCACTACCAGAACGGCAAGCAGCAGACAGTAAAAGACTCTCGAACCCCATCCCTCAGTAACCGGCTTGAAAAATAATGATTTCATTCCGGTTACCAATGAAGACGACTCAAGAGTTTTTTTCCGCCAACTAATTTGCATTTTATTTTTAATAGGGCGGCTTGTGATCAAACAGTCTCCTATTCACTTTGTATCCCAGAGTTTGGAATACACCTATTATCTTACAATGTCATTCCCACCTACGCGGGAATGACAGGCATGAAAGTCTGACACTACTAATTTTGCTCCTCAGCAAGTGCGCTACTTAACAATATTCGGTCTTCGCTCAACCGTTGATAACGAACATTAAAATTCCGCTGTAACGTTGCCAGCAAGCCTTCCACATCCCCAGCTTTAAAGAGACCTGCTACGCGCACTTTTTTAAGCTGCTCATCCTCAATCTCAAACTGCACAGGGGTATAACGCTCTATCTCATTAATTGCCTGATCCAGCGACTCCCCACGAAATACCAGATTTCCGCCACGCCAGGATAGCTTGACTTTAATCTCTTCCGGCTTAATTGACTCAATTGACTGTTCAGTGCTACCAATCACTACCTGCTCTCCAACCTCCAGCGCCATGTCAGCGGTTTCGACAGCCAGTACAGGCACTACAGGGTTGGCCAGCTGCTCCGCGTCTATCACCGCGACAATGACTTTGCCCTCGGTAACAAGCAGCTCTATCTTTTTATCTTCAGTAATTTCCAGATTAAAGGCGGTCCCAACAGCCTGAACCATCTTGTCGCCAATATAGACATTAAACGGGCGCTCTTTATCGTGCTCCACCTGAAAATGCACTTCACCGCGCTCCAAAAACAGGGCACGTTGTTGTTCGGTAAAGTGGGTACGAATAGCACTGTTGGTATTGAGGGTAATAGTTGAGCCGTCAGTCAATACCACAGTGGATTGCTCGCCAGTATTGGTTTCAAAGTACTGCTCTCGTTGCTGGGCAACAGCAGGCGACTCTTCAGCCATAAAGTTAAAGTCACCAACACTCATTACGCCCACCAATAAAGCGATCAGAAATGAGGCAGCAACGGCAACCGGAGCACGCATGCTTCTCTCTTTATTCTGAATCGGCCGGGGAAACAAGTCGGTCAGTCGCGATAGAGACTCCATTTTGTCCCACAGCTTAGCCATCTGAATAAAGGTCTCCCGATGGGCAGCACTTTCTCCCAGCCAGGCTTTCAGTTCGCGCTCTTCCACAACGGTCAGGTCGCGATCCAATTTAGCCAGCCATTCACTGGCTTGATCCAGAAGATCGTCCCGCTTGGAAAAATTCAGTAAATTACTCATAATCACCTACTTGGCCGAAGCCAGATGCCTTTTTAACTGGCGCCCTCTTTTGCAATAACAGCTCTGCACACAACCGCATTCCGCGCGCCACATGCTTCTGAACGGTACTTTCACTTAAATCCAATTCTTTGGCTATCTCGCGCTGGGAGTAGCCATACACCTTTTTCAACACAAACACCTTTCTACACTGCATCGGTAACTGGCGTACCACCTCACAAAATTGTCCGAACTCCTGATCGGACACTGCCCGCTTTAATGGACCGTCCGCCAGACTGGCCTCCAGGCCAATCTCTTCGTCGTCAGCCAGGGAATCCGCAAGGCGTACTTCTGCCCGCTTAACATGATCCAGCGCCAGATTGCGCGCAATCTTCACCATCAGGGCTCTTGGCTCGCGGATCTCAGCTTGGGTCTTGTATTGGCAGACCCGAACATAGGTCTCCTGGACGATATCTTCAATCTCATGAGGTGGCACAATGCGGGACACAACCCACGCGAGCTGTGTCCTGCAGAGCATATAAATATCGTTAATTACTTCTTTAGTCACTACTTAATCGTCTTTTTTTTGGCTTCAACAGTATAATGACGCTTCAGCCTAATTTTTCCGCCACCTGTCATCCAATAATTTTTTTCAGCTCCTCTAAATGACGCTTGAAAGATTTTCTTCCCTCAGAGGTTAAGGATACCCAGGTCCGCTGGCGGGTAAATTCTGTCTTTTTAATCAGTTGCACATAGCTTGCATCTTCCAATACCTTTAAATGCTTTGAAAGCACTGAATCACTTACTTCAAGTTGTTCTTTAATAATCTGAAACTCCAACTCTTTTGTTGTGTCCAACAAAGCACATATTTGCAGGCGATTTGGTGCATGGATGACAGTGTCAAATGTTGCCTTAGTCATTATGTTTGATTCCCTGTAAGGACTCACCAGTAGGATATTTATATAGCAGATATGCCATATAACCACCTGCAATTAATGCGGCTATGTGAGGTGCATATTCGAACCCTTCATAAACTCGAAATTGTCTTCCCAAAATGAGAATAACTGCAAATATAAGAAGTAAAACAAGCTCACTTTTTATCCTCTCTTTTGAACGAGGTAAAATATTTACCTTTATGCCCAAAAGACGGAAGGTATATAAATAGAAAGCTACAAATATACCAAAGCTAGCCGATCCTATATACATGCCCAAAGCCCACAAATTGTCATGCTCTGTCATACCCCAACTAAAAACAACAAGGGAGTAACTTAAGCTAATTAGAGTTATAAGCAATAAAGGTATTCTGAATGACTGGATGGCGTCGCGTTTGGTTGAGTCTACTGATTTTAATGTCGCTGCCGCCTCTTCTTTGCTTATAGTTTCTTTTTCATTTGTCATAGCTTCTATCCGTTAAATTTATATTAATGAAATAACTATACCACTAACTTTCTATATTGGAAAGTCATAACTTTCTATATTGGAAAGTTTTAAAGAATTCTATTCACTACTAGTTCAAAAATGCATTTGCATATGTAACTTTTGACTTCACACCATTCAAGCAGTTTTTGGTTAGCTCCAACTCTTGAAAATGTTCAACACTATAGTCATTAGGCAAATTTGAAATCTTAAAATCAAATCTTTTGTAGTAATTCGGATCACCTAAAAGAAATAAAGCATCGATATTCAATTCTTTACTCTTTGTTATTGCAGCTCTCATTAGTTGTGAAACTTAAATGCATGAGCAAAGTCCTTTTTTAGAGAGGTTATGACTACCCCATAGATTACTCTGACGCCGTCCTTGATGCGCGAGAAGACGGACGCTTGGAAATATTGGTTAAATGGGAACCAAATTGTTATTGCCATTTTCATAGGCATACCGCTGAGACCAGCTCTCTTGTTCTAGAAGGTGAGCTTCTTGTTACAGATATCGATATTGAGACAGGCAAAGAGATTGGTCAGCGAGTAAGAGTTGCCGGAGATTTTGTACATAAACAGCCAGGCGATGTACATATGGAACAAGGAGGTGCCAACGGAGCTCTTGTTCTCTTCAATATTTATGCTCCTTCGGAAGAAGGTAAACTAGTGGAATCATTGAAGAAAGATGGAAGCGTGATAAGCTCCTCAACCATAGAAAAGATTCTTAGAAAACGTACCCAATAATCGTTTTCAGTAAATGTCATCTTCATAACGTCAGTAACGTCACAAAACTATCCCTAGTACCTACTATTTTCCAATTAATATCCTTTCGATTAAGCCATGCTCTATAACCATTAGAAGTCATTTGTATTAACCCATGGAGAATCATTACTGGCACAACCTGCATAAGGCTAACTAGTATCCCCATAAGAATCAGACCACCAAGCATTCCGAAAATGTAAGCGTGTAACTTTTCGTGTAACTCTTCCCTTCTATTTTGTGCTCCCGATAAAACCAATTTCTTTGTTTTACCAGTAACTTGACGCATTGTAACTGACAAAAACTATAACATTACTTAAATAACCAATTAAATGTTTAATAATAAATAATTTATGTTAAACATAAATATTTAGTTGCTAAACATAAATATATGCATTAGGATGTGCTCATGGAAATTTGTATCACTTTAGATGTAGAAATGGCGAAAAAGAAAATATCTCTGAAAGAGCTGTCTGAAAAAATCGGAATTTCTATAACCAATTTGTCGTTACTAAAGACAAGCAAGGTTAAGGCTATTCGCTTTAGCACCCTGATGGCTATATGCCGTGAGCTTGATTGTCAGCCCGGCGATATTCTGGTGTATGTGAGTGATGATGAAACTAAAGATTAATCGCATCTCGCTGAGATGTGCTCTGGATAACTGAATTAAAAAGGTTAAATTATGCAAAACAATGATTATTTGTTTCCTGGTGTTGCAGCCATATTTCTGGCGATGTTGGTGCCTCTTTATTGGTTGGGAATGGCCACCTCGGTGACTGACTCAGACATACTGTGGCAAGATATGATGTCTTTAGGGCTATCTGATATAGTCTTTGCTGCCATACCATTGCTAACCAGTTACGTTTACCTAAAGCTCAAAACTATATTGAATGAGCGATGGAATGTCAGCCAGATCGATTTATTGATATTCATCATGGTGGCTGTCAATATCCTCTGGGTGAGCACCCTGCTGTTGGACGTGACAAGCGCATTGTCCTCGGAGTCTAGCCTGGCGCAAAATCGCGAGACCTTTTTGAGCATCGGCACGTCAGTGGGTGTCGGCGGACTCTTCTTGTTCGGTGTTGTGGACCTGTTAATAGGCATTTTTCTGCTGGCAAATGCCACTGAACTTCCGAGTTTACTCAAGGCGTTTGCCGTTCTATCTATTATACAAGGTGTGCTGGGCATCACAGTAATCCTGGCGGCGCTGCTGATCTTTATTTTTCCAGTCACACTGATTATTTTAGCGCTGTTGTTCCTGCGCAAACCAGAATCCATAGAGATTGTTTAGCAACAACAAGCCAAGGCTTTACTGAGTCTAGTGAAAACCCAAGATTATTTTTGGCGATGACGAATATTGATCAAATTGCTGGTTTCATCTCTATCTACGATTAATTTTTGTGACTCTAGGGAAACCTTATCAATTCGTGCTGGTTCAGGCTTAAACGGGAGTACTTAATTTGAAGGCTTTAAAACTTTTTTTCATCTGTCTTGGCACTGTGGCAGTCTGGTCTATTGTCGCCTTTGGCGCAGCGCTCTATGGCTGGTGGATGGAAAGCGTCGCAGATGATGACGACCATGAGGCCTTTTATCATTGGGCCGTCAATGAAATCGAAACCAACAACCGAGGTACGGCAGCCCTAGTCCTTATTCAAGACGGCGCCATTGTGCGACAGTTCTTCCGTGGTGATGTCGATGAAAATACTCTGTTTCCCACCGCATCCTTTAGTAAATGGATCGCTGCACTGGCGGTCATGTCGTTAGTTGAGCACAACAAGATGAATTTGGATGACCCTGTGTCGAGCTATCTCAGTCGCTGGCAGTTACCGGAGTCCGAGTTCGACACCAACGGTGTAACCTTGCGCAGATTGCTTAGCCACACCGCTGGACTAACTGACGGGTTGGGCTTTGGAGACTACGAAAGTTGGGAAACTGTCCCCTCTCTAGAGGACGAAATAAACAGTCCAAGAGCATCTAATGGCTCCGACGTTAACATCATTGTCGGAACTGAGCCGGGTAGTGAGTTCATCTATTCCGGCGGTGGATACTTGATTCTGCAGTTATTAGTTGAAGAAGTCAGTAAAACCACATTTTCGGACTATGTAACCACAAACCTTCTTCGGCCACTTGGTATGGACAGGTCCACCTATACGTATCTCGGCGATCAAACCAATAGTTCAGCGTCTTTTGAGGTAGACGGGTCCATCGCACCAACCTACAAATATGCCTCAGATGCTGCCACTGGCTTTTCAAGCTCATCGGCTGATTTGTCAAAACTTGTGTTGGCGCTAATAAACGGACAAAACTCTCCGCTCCAACAAACTACCATTACGTCCATGCGCGAGCCTCAGGGGTTTCTACTCGGATCGGGAATTTGGGGATTAGGTACCATGCTCTATGTCCAGGCGCCCCAGGGAGATTTCGTCTTTGGACATGATGGCGCTAACGATCCGGCTATCAACACCTCTGTACGCATTAATCCAGAAACATCCGATGGCTTGATAATACTCCTGTCTGGGCATCCATCTTTGGCATCAGACATTGGCTCGGAATGGATACTCTGGCAGACAGGTTATCCTGATTTCCTGTCAACTGAACGCGCACTCAAGAGTGCACTATTTCCGTTTCTACTTGGGACCATTGTAATTCTGTTGCTCGCAATGGTCCGATTTCTGCGGGCGAAAGCGCGGGTTGCGCAGTGATGAGAATCAATGTTGTTGGAACCTCAGGAAGCGGAAAATCTACTTTCAGCAAACGTGTGGCAGAAAAATTGAAGGCGCCTTACATTCAATTAGATGAACTATACTGGAAACCTCATTGGCAACAATCATCTGACGAAGAGTTCTTTGCCAAACTAGAGAAGGCTCTATTATCTGATCGGTGGGTTTTGGACGGCAACTACAAAAGAGCTACAGCTATTAAATGGCAACAAGCGCAAATGGTGGTATTTCTTGATTTACCTTTTCATATTGTTCTCTACAGAATAATAAAGAGAAGCTTATTGCGTGGCATCAAGAAACAAGAACTTTGGCATGGAAACACAGAAACCCTGTGGAAACATCTCTTCACTCGGGACTCAATGATTCTGTGGACCATCAAGACGTTTCATACAAACCGAAGAGGATACGCCAAGCTTTTCGAAGATAGTAAGTATTCACATATAAAATTCGTTCGGCTGCGCAGCAAAAGAGACGTGGAGAACTTTATCAACAGTGATCTTCAGATTACGTAGAAAAATAGCTTTAATAGCAGAAGAGTAAGTCTGTCTAAAAGACGAATCAAGCACTCGACCTCTCACCCTTCGGTTATTTTTGAACAGTTAGCTTTCAACAAAGAAAATAAACCCAGCTACTCCCTGATACAACGGCCTAACTACACCTATTCAGGCTTTTTTTTATTTTTCTCAAGAAAAATGTTGTTCTACTCCATTTGACCAGGCTACAAGAGGTGCTCATTTTTCTGCTTCGCCATTGAAAACAGGCGTCAAAGAAGACTTTTATTTCCCGTGTAGAATTTCAATTTGTTACCAATTTTTATCAGCACAACTACTGCTGATGCCTTGATTCAATCGATAATATCGCCGCAATAGCAGCATCAACCCCCGCCGCGTAGTCTTTAAAAGTAAAGGGCACTAATACATCAGGCTCAAGTGATGACACTGCCGTGGGATATTTAAAATCCGTCCAGTAACACTGGATCCAATCTTCACAGCCATACAGCTGATCATGTAATCCCCTTGCAGCCGTCATTCCAACACCAGAATTAGGCAGAACAAACGCATTGGTTTCCCCCCAGCTCAGGGGACTGTCACCAATTCGACGACCCACAATAGTGAGTTCATTTTCAAGCGCCTGTTTAAGGAAGCCCAAGCTGCTGATGCCCGCAGAAAAGGTCTCATGACCTGTTATGGCGTAAACCCTTGAATCCTCTGGCATTAACTCAGGTATTTCAAACATGAGATCAGCTGTTTGTAGATAGTCACCACCGCCATTGAAGCGTTGATCAAAAATCAGGACTTGCGGTTGGAATAGCAAAATTTCAGCTTTAACTCGCTTGTTAAACTCTGAAATGCTCTGAGCACCATCATGGTTTTGGCGATATTGCACATAAAGAGCTTTCGCTTCCACCAGTCGACTAAATTGAAACTCATCATTTGTTCTTACATAAAGTGGAGCATAGTTTCTATCATTAGAAAAACCGATAAATTGCTTGTTGTGATCATGATCCCATTCTGGGACTAACCATCTCCATGATGATTGTATGTATCTGTCCTTGTGGGGAGGCATTGCTTTAATTTGAGACTTTTCAACATCACCTTTATGATTGATTATCGTCACATCCAAATTAAGCTTATTATCGATAAACCCTAATTCAAAAAGGAATGCCGTGTTTTGAAGTAAAAACGGTAAGGCATAGGCAACAAAACCGCTGTCCTCACCACCATAATATTTTCTAAACGCATGTTTAATTAACTCAATATCGGTATTACCAATATGGGTAACTCTAGCCCCAAGCATACTTTTATATTCAGACGTTGTCGCAACGATATGATAACCATCATCAAACCAATATCCTTGGTAAGGCATAGCTGGGTAGCGTTTGGCCCTTGAATGACTCCAAACATTGGAATGGCCGTTTTCTCCTAAGGCAACGATTTCACTTATGGCTAGTTCAAATCTGGCTTGCGTTAATTGATCCACATTTTTCTTCAACTCATTGATTTGATTCAACGCTTTGGCCCGTGCTCTAAAATGAAAACTTCTATCGTACCCCCTTACGTATTTCTCAAAATACTCTAGGTCCTGTAATCGCGCTTCTGACATGCTGCTTGGTGCTGGAAAATCTACTTTGGGTGCATCAGGATAGAACATCAGGGTTCTAAGTAGCGGAGGAACACTCAGCATAATGGTTATGCTGAGCAAACCTGCACATACAAGAAAAATAACTTTTTTCACAATCGAGAAGTGTTTCAATTTTTTGTCACTCTTTATCTAACACCTTGAGAAACCCACTGTTCATGGGACGACTACTAAAATCGGAGCAATGGTATTGCTCAACAATCTTATTATCTTTTAAATTATTAACATCATTATTAATAACTTACCATGTTCTAACTACACACTGTGTAGTTATTAATCAGCAAATTGAACTCTAATTAATGGACTGCTTGCAAGACTTATAAAAACTTTTATATTCACATGGAAACTAGACGCAATAGATTCTGTTAACACTTTTAGTTCATCTATTTTTTTTGAATCATAAACCACACCATTCAACAATACAGAATTTATCTTTTTTGTGTTGTCTATATTGTCCAATGGATTTCCATCAAGAATAATTAAATCCGCGATCTTACCCGTTTCCACTGATCCGTAGCTAGTTTGTAAATTAGCATATCTGGCTGGAATTAAAGTTGCTGTTTGTAATGCCTCTAAATTAGATAATCCAAATTCTGTTAAGTCTTTTAATTCGTCATGCAAACTGAATCCCGCAAATGTATAAGTGTCTGTTACATCTGTCCCTGCCATAATTGGAACTCCAATATCATTTGCTTTTTGAATTTGTTTTTTTAACGTCTCATAAAAATCCCTACTCACATCTTTTCCTTCAGGAGATAAATTTCTTTCTGTATTAATTCTCACGTCAGGTCCCCACCATAATTGCTTTCTTGTTTTTGTTATATATTTCAGATTTGGGTTATCTAGAAATTGCTCTTTATGAGCTTTTGCCTCAAACTTTAATGTTTGTGAAGTGGGCACCCAGTAGGCATTTTTTTCTCTCATTAACTCCATCAATCTTATTGCTATATTTTTGTCATAGCCTGAAATCATTGATTTTTTCGAATTAGAATAGAACTCTTTCCAGTTCTCAGGATTTCTTAAACTAGCCGCCTGGGGGAAAGATTCAAATATAAATATACGCCCATGTTCGAAACTTTTCTGCCCAAGATTTATGGCTTCTTCTAGACTTAAAAACATAGGCTTATGCCCGGCTAAATGTATTCCGTATTTTGGGGATTCAAGTGCCAGCCTCCTATACGACTGAGGTTTTATTTGCTGATAGACCTTAATAAAATCTACCTTTTCTTTTTTATAAAAAGTTAAAAGTTTACTAACGTCACCTAGGTTTTCTAATTTGAAAAATAATGGGGAATCACCTGGTACAGAATGCTTCCCATCAATTTGATAACTACTTTGCAAAACATATCTTGGTGTGACCCTATTATTTGTTAGTAACTCATTATTCCATTTCAAACGTTCTTTACTACCTACCCAGTAGCTGTCTTTTTTGTCTAATATCCCAGACATATCTCTAATACCTGTAACTCCATTTGCGATATAAAGGGGATGATGTAGCCAAGGAGAATGTTGATTAGAGTGAGTGTGCATATCCCACAGTCCTGGTATCAAATATTTTCCTTTGCCATTGATAATAAAAGTGGATTGAGGTGTCTTTGTAATTCTTGTTGTATTGATCGATACGATAGTGTCTTCTTTTATTAAAACGTCTCTATTATTTAAAATATTCCCAGTTTCAATATCGATTATATTGATCGATTTAATTAAAACAAATGGATGTCTCTTAGGAACCTCAATTGATGGTAAGGGGACTAATATGGCAATTGTTATTAAGATTAAGAACAGTCCTATAAAAAGGAAAACCCCTTTCAAACTTGTTTTCATATTAATTTTATTCCCACTCAATAACTACTCTAACTCAAACCCAGAAAATACCTGTGTTATAAAGCATTGAAACTTACTTTGCAGTGTTTTTGTAGTGCATGGAGTTAGCAGTTTATTCTGATGCCAGTCAAATCAATAAGCTGCTTCGAGAGCGCAGCAAACTTGTTTCATAATGAAACCAGGAATACCCCCTCCCCCCGTTTGGTTTAATGTAACCTTTACTTCTCCTTACCGGAATGGTAAGTTTACGTTACACTATTAAGTGAGAAGAATTATGGACGAACTAGTTCCTATCTTAGGAATATTGGTAGCAATCATTATCCCTCTAGCGGTATTTGTCTGGCTTTATTTTGAAGAAAAGGACAAGAGGCAAACTATTCTAGAGATAGCTAAACATATGAACGACGAATCTAAAGTAGAGGAATTGTTAGGTATTTTTGATGAAAGGAAAAAGGAACCGATAGATTATCGCAGAGGCGGAGTGATAACACTTTTCGTTGGTATCGGTATATATTTTCTTGGATTTGCGTCAATGGGATCATTCTTTGAAGGTATTGGGCTTCTGGTTGGCGCTATAGGTGTCGGCACTATGATTGCTGGTTATTTTTTCCCAAATACTAGTGAAGAACTAACCAACGCTGTTGAGAAATTTGAAGAGAAATAAGAGGTGGGGAAGCACCACAAAAAGCTATTTAATAACCTTGAAGAACTCAGGAAGTCTGCCGGTTTAACTCAACAACAACTTTCTGAAAGTGCAGAAGTATCAAGAAAAAGTATTAGTGCAATTGAAAACGGAATTTATGTGCCCTCTACTGTTCTTGCACTGAAGATTGCCAAAACTCTCAACTGCTCTGTTGAAGACTTATTCCAATTGCCCTGATCCTGCCTTAAAGCAATTACTCCCACTCAATAGTTGCTGATTTACAAACCCTTATAGATAAGGGGCTACAAGCACGAAAATAAAAGCGTGTAACTTTCGTGTAACTCTTACCTTCTATTTTTGTGTTCATTTACAAATTAATTTAATAAGCTTTGGTTATTAGCAACGAATGCTATAAAAAAATATCCCATTGCACATAATGTTAAAAAAATTAAATACTTCTTTTGTCTTTTCATCTGATTGTTATGTTAAAAACGCCTCAAGGTGCAAAAACCAAGCTTGCGTTGATTAAAAGATGAATAGTAATCAATATCTCTAAACGTCTAAACCCTTTTAAGATGAAACCAATACCAAAAATAAAACTGAAACCAGCGTAGTTTAAAAACTGCCCCATGCTCCTAACTTCTCCGTGAATTAAAACGAATGGAATTGCAATGATAGGCAGTATAATCCAAGGATTAGGTATGCATCTCTTCAACCGTGTTAATGCAAACCCTCTAAATATAACCTCCTCTGTAATAGCCGCTGTAACCGCGAGAACAACAATGGCGACTAAACGCTCCAAGGTACTAACTGGACCAATAAATCCAGCTTGAGATCTGGATGGGAGGTCATTTCCATAATATATTGATGGGAGAATAAATGCTGAAATTATCAATATAGAGAAAAGAGCTATGAACCAATTTTTGTATCTTAAAAACCATGTCCAATCGACTCCGATGGAACTCCAAGTTTCATTATTTTTTATTAGTGAATATCTAATAAATAAAAATGGAATCCAATGATATAGAAAATTGGAAAAAATAAAATACCACCATCCAGTTCTTTCATTGTTATTCTGCAAAGATGAAATAAACTGGTCTGGCACAAATGAAAAAAGGATTGAACTAAAAAAATCGGTACTGTATAAAACAGGGTAAACAATTAAGCCTATTATCAAAGCAACAATAGAATACTTGTCTAAATTGGTTTTCACTTGCATTTTTATTCCCACTCTATAGTCGCCGGTGGCTTACTAGAAACATCATAGGTCACTCGCGAAACCTCCGTGATCTCGTTGATAATGCGATTAGACACCTTCTCTAAAAGCTCATAGGGCAAGTGGGCCCAGCGGGCGGTCATAAAGTCGATGGTCTCTACCGCGCGTAGTGCTATCACCCATTCATAGCGGCGGGCATCACCCACCACGCCCACAGATTTAATCGGCAGGAATACAGCAAAGGCCTGGCTAGTTTTATGGTACCAGCCGGAGTTATGCAGCTCTTCGATAAAGATAGCGTCAGCTTCGCGCAGAATATCTGCATACTCCTTTTTAACCTCGCCGAGAATCCGGACGCCCAGCCCAGGGCCTGGGAACGGATGACGATAGACCATGTCATAAGGTAAGCCTAACTCAACACCAATCTTGCGCACTTCGTCTTTAAACAGTTCGCGCAGTGGCTCAACCAACTCCAGAGCCATGTCATCTGGTAGCCCTCCTACATTATGGTGAGACTTGATGACATGGGCCTTGCCAGTTTTGGAGGCAGCAGACTCAATAACATCCGGATAAATAGTGCCTTGAGCTAAGAATTTAACATTATCAATTTTATGAGACTCTTCATCGAAGACCTCGATAAAGGTATTTCCAATCACTTTACGTTTGGCTTCTGGATCGCTCACGCCAACTAAGCCATTGAGAAATTTTTCTTGGGCATTGGCTCGAATCACTTTAACGCCCATATTATTGGCGAACATCTCCATGACCATATCGCCTTCATTTTTACGCAACAGACCATTATCAACAAACACGCAGGTTAATTGGTCACCGATCGCCTTATGCAATAGCGCCGCAACCACTGAGGAATCGACGCCACCGGATAAGCCCAGTAGCACATGGTCATCACCCACCTGTGCCTGCACTCTGGCGATCTGATCTTCGATAATAGCGGCGGCAGTCCATAGCGGTTCACAACCGCAAATTTCTAACGCAAAGCGCTTAAAAATAGCCTCGCCTTGGAGTGTGTGGGTGACCTCAGGGTGGAACTGAATACCAT
>Ga0209494_1000043_pt1 | contig 64163 bp, 55 predicted proteins | sample EN1Hudseemescosm_FD_184628 | JGI IMG/M metagenome (GOLD analysis project Ga0209494, IMG submission 184628) | Methane-oxidizing microbial communities from mesocosms in the Hudson Canyon - EN1B Hudson Canyon (SPAdes) (version 2) | ecosystem: Environmental > Aquatic > Marine > Cold seeps | place... | reverse complement strand
CTTCTTAGTACGAGTTTAATTGCGGATGTGGCGGAATTGGTAGACGCGCTATCTTGAGGGGGTAGTAACTTAGGTTGTGGGGGTTCAAGTCCCCCCATCCGCACCATTAAACTCTTATACCTATCTTATTTGTTTATAGCGAGCGCGGCGTAATCAATGTCGGTGGCTATGATCGTAGCCAGTAATATGCTCGTTTAATGGCTGCTAGCTACCATCATTATTTAAGGTGTCTGACACCTTTATCATTTATTTTATAACCAAGTTATTTTTCTAATGCCAATCTGGGAGTTCTAACGCTTTGGGTTTCATTTTAAATTTTAAGTGTATTGGTAAATAGTCGGCGTCAACCAAGTAGTAAAAAGTATCCGGCGTTATATGTGCAATGCAAAATAATTGGCGCGGCAAGATGGTTGCACCTTTCTTGACTGTAGCCAAAGACAAGAGATGGAACAAGCACCGCTAGGGCCCACAGTGGTGGATGATTGATAAGGTGCACTGTAACAAATAACAGGCTAGTGAGCATATTGGCCAGTGAGAAAACAGACCACTGCTGACTCAAGCGTTTGGCCAAAAATGGCTGAATGAGTCCTCTAAAGACGATCTCTTCAACGTAAGGGTAAAACACTACTAAGCTCATCAGTAAAGACAGATCAGTAATACCTGTTACTCCCTGAGTGGCATATATCCAAACCCAAAAAGGTAGTGGTGCCACTAACAGGAATACAAAAATAGGGTCTTTCAATAATTGATGCATACTTAGGGGTTCTTGATTTTTCAAAAATCAGTGTCTTTTATTGTGAATATTTTGGAAACCACCGTATCATCATTTTTAATTATTGTCCTCTTAACGGATGCAATAAAGTTTCAAGGACTTACAATACACAAAGGTGTTGAGGAGACAGGCATGACAGGCAAGATCATTGGTGGAATTTTTGGGTTCATGATAGCAGGAGGTCCTTTTGGAGCTCTCCTAGGTATTTACTTGGGCCACCAGTTTGATCGTGCTCGCTCGGGTCCTATTACTGGTGGCCAGCAGCAGCAAGCAAGAGATTCTTTTTTCCAAACAGTGTTTAGTTTGCTGGGTCACGTCGCTAAGGCCGATGGTCGCATCTCTAGTGACGAGATAGCTCAAGCGGAAGCTTTAATGGACAAGATGCGTCTTGATTCTGTGAGCCGAAAGCGTGCGATTGAATTATTTAAAAGTGGCGCCAAGCCTGAGTTCTCGATTGATGAGGCTATGCAGGAGTTTATGCGGGTTTGTGGCAGGTATAACAACCTCAAACAGCAGTTACTTAACTATTTAATTTCACTGGCCATGGCTGATGGTGATTTAGATCCGTCCGAGCAGGAAATTTTGGCTAAGGTAGCACGCCACTTAGGGTTCAGCGCTGCTTTATTCAAGCAATTTATTGAGATGATTAAAGCTCAGTCACGATTTAGGGGCTCACACTCTGGTCCTGGGGCCGGCCGGCCATCAAAAAATCAATTAGCAGATGCTTATCGTGCGTTGGGCGTAAATGCCGAAGATTCAGACAGTCAGATTAAACGAGCTTATCGTAAATTGGTTAGTCAAAATCATCCTGACAAACTCATCGGTCAGGGTATGCCCGAGGATATGGTTAATTTAGCCACTGAAAAGACCCAAGAGATTCAGGCAGCCTATGAATTAATTGTTGAGCACCGCAAATAGTATCGCTAGAGAGCTAGGTAAATCGGGTTGAAAATTTAATTCGATTAAATATATCTAGTTTAACAATGCCTTGTTGACCTACCTGCAGACCCTACCTATAATGCACGTCCTTTCTAGGAGGGGTGGCCCTTAGTTATGTGGCCATGGTGTCGGTGCGGGATGGAGCAGTCTGGTAGCTCGTCGGGCTCATAACCCGAAGGTCGTTGGTTCAAATCCAGCTCCCGCTACCAATTTTTGATAAATTGACACCAAAAGTAATGTTAAAGCAGTATTTATTGTCTATGCTTGCATTACCTTAGTAGAAAAAGGGGTCTGGTTAGTTAAGCAAGACGTTTTCTACGTTGAAAATTCGCGTCGGGTCCGGCGCAAATCGAGGAGCCCCATATTGGGGCTTTTCTTTAGAAGAGAACAAATGGGCCTAGGCCCATTTTTTGTTTGTTAGGAGAGTAGCATGGCTGTAGCTGATAGCAGAATAAGGCAACTACTGCAGCCGGTGGTTGAGGCTTTGGGATGCGAGCTCTGGGGTGTTGATTTACAGACTGGCGCTAAAACTAAACTACTGCGAATCTATATCGATAAGGACAACGATCTAGTAGGTATAGAAGATTGCGAACGTGTCAGCAGGCAGGCTAGCAGTATTCTTGATGTTGAAGACGTCATTAATGGCGAATACATTTTAGAGGTGTCTTCACCAGGGATGGATCGCCCATTGTATGAAATTGGGCAGTACGAAAAGTATGTTGGAGAGGATATTTCTCTTAGGTTGCGATTCCCCTACGAGGGTCGGCGCAACTTTAAGGGCCGTTTAACCGGTGTTGACGGCGATGAAATTATTTTGGTGGTAACGGATCATGAGTATCTGTTTCCTGTTGAAGGTATAGAAAAGGCTAACGTGGTTCCTCGTTTTTGAGGCATGTGGAGTTTATTAAATGAGTAAAGAAATTTTAATGGTTGCAGAGGCCGTATCCAATGAAAAGGGTGTCGACCAAGAGATAATCTTTGAGGCTATTGAGCAAGCTTTAGCCACAGCAACAAAAAAGCGTTATGAAGAAGGCGCCAATATTCGTGTTGTGATTGATCGAGAATCAGGTGATTACGAATCCTTCCGTTTTTGGGATGTAGTCGGTGACGATGTTCTGGCTGAGTTGGGCACTCAGTTCACCACTGAAGAAGCGATTGAAAAAGATCCAACCCTAGCCGTTGGAGATGTCTTTGAAGAAACTGTTGAAAATATTGCGTTTGGCCGTATTGCTGCGCAAACCGCCAAACAGGTCATCGTGCAACGCGTAAAAGATGCTGAACGAGAAATTATTGTCAATCGATTCAAGCATCGCGTTGGTGAGTTATTGAACGGTACAGTTAAAAAAGTCACCCGTGACCATATTGTGGTTGATTTTGGTGATAACGCTGAAGGAATGTTGCCGCGTGAAGAATTGGTCGGGCGAGAAATATTTCGTATTAACGATCGTACCCGCGTCATTCTAATGGGTATTCGCGAGGAAACTCGTGGGCCGCAACTTCTCGTATCACGGGCAACTCCTGATATGTTGGTTCAGTTGTTCCAGATTGAAGTACCGGAAATCTCTGAAGGTATTATTGAAATCAAGGGTGCAGCAAGAGATCCTGGTCAGCGCGCTAAGATTGCAGTGAAGAGTAAAGATGCTCGTATTGACCCTGTTGGTGCTTGTGTAGGCATGCGTGGTGCTCGCGTTCAAGCAGTGTCTAATGATTTAGATGATGAGCGTGTTGATATTATTTTGTGGGATGACAATCCTGCGCAGTTGGTAATCAATGCTATGGCTCCAGCTGAGGTTGAGTCTCTTATAGTTGATGAGGATACTCATTCCATGGATGTTGCAGTTAGCGCAGACAATCTTGCTCAGGCAATAGGAAAAGGCGGGCAAAATGTTCGTTTAGCCTCCGAGCTCACTGGTTGGGTTATTAATGTAATGACCACTGAGGATGCGTTAGAAAAACAAGAAGCTGAATCATCAAACTTTGTTGAGAGTTTAATGGAAGCATTAGATGTTGACGAAGATGTTGCCGTTGTGTTGGTTGAGGAAGGCTTTACCAGCATTGAAGAAGTTGCCTATGTTCCTCTTGAGGAGATGAGCGCAATTGAAGGCTTCGATGAAGATATTGCTGAAGAGCTACGAGCTAGAGCGAAAGATGCTTTGTTAACTCGCGCTTTGGCAAGTGAAGAGCAACTAACTAATGTTGAGCCAGCCGAAGATCTTTTGACGATGGATGGTATGGATAAAGCATTGGCTTATAAATTAACTGCCAAAAGCATCGTCACTATGGAGGATCTCGCTGAACAAGCGATTGATGATCTTATGGATGTAGAAGGTATGGATGAAGAAAAAGCGGCAGCATTAATTATGACTGCACGTGCACCTTGGTTCGCAGAGGAACAGAGCGAATAATCAATCGGGTAGCAATAGAGGATAACCGATGGCTGAAGTTACAGTAACTGAACTAGCAAAAACCGTGGGCGCATCTGTCGACCGTTTGCTAATGCAAATGAAAGAGGCAGGGCTTTCCCATGATTCCGCTGATGCTGCGGTATCTGACGAGGAAAAGCAGATTCTGCTGGCATATCTTAAAGGTCTGCACGGCGAAAATAGTGGTGAACCCAAAAAGATCACTCTTAGACGTAAGACAGTAAGTACCTTAAGGTCTGGAAATCGTAAAACCGTAAATATTGAGGTGCGCAAGAAGCGAACGTATGTCAAACGTAGCGATGAAGAGTTGCAAGCCCAGGCTGAGTTAGAGATTGAGGCAAAAGCACGTCAAGAAGCTGAGATGGCTGCTAAAAAAGTAGCAGAACCAGTAGTTAAGAAAAGCTCAGGCACAGATGATATTGAAGACAAGCGTCTAGCGGCCATTGCTAGTCGTCGTAAAGCGGATGAAGAGGCGCGCGAAGCGGCTGAAAAAGAAGCAGCTGAAAAGTTAGAAGAAGAGGCGAGAAAAGCTTCGGAAGCTGCATCAGCACTGGCAAGTGAAGAAGCTAAGAAAGCAGGCAAGACTACAAAGCATGTTGCCGCACCTGTTGTTGATTCCGTTCAAGATAAAGGGCGAAAACATGGCAAACCAATCGATGATGATGAAGATAAGTTAGCTAAAAAAGCAAAGAGGACTCTTGGTAAGCCGGGTAAGAAAAAGCCGCGTTTGCAGTTAGATGATGGCGATGACCGATTGAGCAAAAATCGTCTAAAGACAACAGGTGTTGTGCTTAAGGCAGACAACAAGCACACGTTCAATAAACCGGTTGAAAAGAAGACCTTTGAAGTAGCGATACCTGAAGAGATAACTGTCGGTGATCTTGCCGCAAAAATGGCACTCAAGTCAGGTGTCGTCGTTAAAGAATTAATGAAGCTTGGAGTGATGGCGAATATCAACCAGGTGATTGATCAAGAAACGGCCTTCTTAGCTGTTGAAGAACTTGGGCATAAGCCTGTAGCCGCGGTTGAAGATACTATTGAAGATGAGTTGACTAAACAATTTGAAAGCATCGAAAGTGAGGTTGACGGGGAACCACGAGCACCGATTGTTACTGTGATGGGTCATGTCGATCACGGTAAGACGTCGCTCTTGGATCGTATTAAGAAGACCCATGTGGCTTCTGGTGAAGCGGGTGGTATTACTCAGCATATCGGTGCTTATCATGTGAACACACCAAAGGGTATGGTGACCTTTTTAGATACTCCTGGACACGCAGCCTTCACAGCAATGCGTGCACGCGGTGCCCAAGCTACTGACGTGGTAATTTTGGTTGTTGCCGCTGATGATGGCGTTATGCCTCAGACTGAAGAGGCCATCCAGCATGCCCGTGCCGCGGGTGTACCCTTAGTTGTTGCAATTAATAAAATGGATAAAGAGGGTGCTGACCCTGAGAAGGTTACTAGTGAATTAGGTGCTAAAGATGTTATCCCTGAAGAGTGGGGTGGTGACACTCAATTCGTTAAAGTTTCGGCTGAAACTGGGGATGGAATTGAAGAGTTACTCGAGGCTGTGTTATTGCAGTCGGAATTGCTGGAGCTTAATGCTCCGGTTGATGTTCCTGCTCGAGGAGTTATTGTTGAGGCTCGTGTGGATAAAGGTCGAGGTGTAGTTGCAACAGCGCTTATTCAACAAGGTACCCTGCGTAAGGGGGACTTTATGTTAGCTGGTGAGAGCGTAGGTAAAATCCGTGCGATGACTAACGAAATGAAAAGGCCTATTGCTGAGGCTGGACCCTCAATTCCTGCTGAGATTCTTGGGCTAGATGAAGCTCCGAATGCCGGCGATGAGTTCTTTGTGGTGGCGGACGAGCGTAAAGCAAAAGAGATTGCTGAATTGCGAGCAACTAAGGCTCGCCATGATCGTATGTCACGTCAGCAAGCGGCTAAATTGGAGAATATGTTCACCGACATGGGATCTGAGCAAGTTAATAAACTCAATCTTATTGTGAAAACAGATGTACGTGGGTCCTTGGAGGCTATCAATAGTGCGCTCCATGATTTTGCTAACGATGAAGTAGCTGTGGATATTGTCTCCTCTGGAGTTGGCGGTATTACTGAATCTGATATTAACTTGGCCTTGACCACAGGTGCTATCGTTTTGGGCTTTAATGTTCGAGCGGGTGGTTCTGCAAAAGCACTAGCTGAAAAGGAAAGTGTAGAGCTTCGTTATTACAGCATTATTTATAATCTGTTAGATGAAGTTAAGTTGGCTCTCTCAGGCATGCTGGCTCCAGAGACCAAGGAAGAAATTGTTGGTATTGCCGAAGTGCGAGATGTCTTCCGGTCACCAAAATTTGGCGCTATTGCCGGTTGTATGGTGGTTGAGGGGACTGTCTTCCGTAATAAGCCTATTCGTGTACTGCGAGATGATGTTGTGATCTATCAAGGTGAACTTGAATCTCTACGTCGATTTAAAGACGAGGCTAGTGAAGTGCGTAACGGCATGGAATGTGGTATCGGTGTTAAAGACTACAATGATGTTAAGGCTGGCGATTTAATCGAAGTCTATGATGTCACTGAAGTGAAGAGATCGCTCTGAACATAGCGACTAAAACGAACTTTAATCAGGTATAACCTAAGACTTATATGCCAAGAGAATTTACTCGAGCAGAACGTGTTTCAGATGCTGTCCAACAAGAGTTGGCGGTTCTGATTCGCGATGAAGTTCGTGATCCGCGGGTAGGAATGGTCAGTGTTACTGATGTAGATGTTAGTCGTGATCTTGCCTACGCAAAGATTCACGTCACTTTTGTGGGCGATCGTGATCAACAAGAAATCAATCAAGCGGTGAGAGCTTTAAATGGTGCTGCGGGCTACTTGCGTAAGTTATTGGCGGCTAGCGTTAAATTACGTGTCACCCCAAAGTTAACATTTATTTATGATGAGAGCGGTCGCAGAGGGCAGCACCTATCAGCGCTAATTGATTATGCAATGTCTACTCAAGATGCTGATAAAAAATCAGATACCGAAGTTGCGGGCAGCAAAGGTCATTAACGTTGGCCCGTAGACGCAATCGAGGCCGTCCAGTTAACGGTATTTTCTTGCTGAATAAACCAAAAGGTTTATCGTCTAACCAAGCTTTGCAACGGGTGAAGAATCTATTTGACGCCAATAAAGCTGGGCATACGGGTAGCTTGGACCCACTTGCCACAGGCGTACTTCCAATCTGTTTAGGTGAAGCGACAAAATTTAGTCAGTTTTTGTTGGATTCAGATAAGCATTATCGCAGTACCTTTACCTTGGGGGTGAGCACAGATACTGGCGATTGTGATGGTGATGTGCGCGAGGAAAAAGATGCCTCAACCATTACTCAGGGGCAAGTATTGTCAGCTATTGAAGCTTTTAAAGGCGATATTCAGCAAGTCCCGTCGATGTATTCGGCGTTAAAATATAATGGTCAGCCTCTCTATAAGCTAGCACGTCAGGGCATTGTGGTGGAGCGCGAAGCGCGAGATATAACAGTCTTCAAATACGATGTATTGGACTTTCGTTCAGGTGAAAAAGCAGAGTTGGACGTTGAGGTTCACGTCAGTAAAGGAACCTATGTGCGTTCTTTGGCAGAAGATTTAGGCGCCGCACTTGGTTGTGGCGCCCATGTTAGTTCTTTGCATAGACATGTTGCTGGTCCATTTTTAGATAAAGAAACGATGACTCTGGAGAGCTTGGAGCAGCAGCGAGAAACTATGGAATCAGAGAGCCTTGATAGGTTTTTAAAACCCATGGATATTGCTGTAGCAGATCGAATGGCGGTGGAATTATCAGCAGTAGCTGCTGGATATTTCCAGCTAGGACAGCCAGTAATGTCAAATCAGGCCTTTCGTAATGGCCAAGAAGGGGATATAGTGCGCGTCTTTCGGGAAGGAGGCACCTTTTTAGGTGTAGCTGAAGTCACTGCAGATGGTCAGGTGGCACCGAAAAGACTGGTGGTTGAGAGTAGTTAAACTCAACCTACCATGGAAACAACATAGAATTTTGTGATGGTAGAGTTTTTATCATCGATAAGTACTGGTACAAGAGTGCCAGATATCACGTTAGGTTGTCTGTAAGTATGCGCGGGCAAACCTGAATTTTTTTAACTCGCATATTGGAGAAAGTCATCATGGCACTAAGTGCACAAGAAAAAGCAGCAATCGTCGCAGAACACGCTACCTGTGAGAATGATACAGGATCGCCTGAAGTGCAGGTTGCATTGCTAACCGTAAATATTAACAAGCTACAGGAGCATTTTGGGGATCATAAAAAAGATCACCACTCACGTCGCGGTCTTATTCGCATGGTTAATCAGCGTCGCAAATTACTTGATTATTTGAAGAGTAAAGATATTGAACGCTATGGCCAGCTAATTAAGAAGCTTGGTTTACGTCGATAAGTGTTCATGGTGCGGCTCCTTTCATGGAGCCGTACTATTAATATTGAACACATAAAATTAATCGTCTAAACAGAGTGCCTGAACCGATGCTGATCGAGTTACTTATGACTATTATGGCTGGTAGTCATAAGTAACCCGAGCAGCGCATTCTCAGGATCTAAGTAAGACGCTACAAGGTAAATAACAAAGGTAAAATTATGAATCCTTTAATTAAGAAATTTCAATACGGTAATCATACCGTTACATTAGAAACAGGTCGTGTTGCCAGACAGGCAACCGGTGCGGTTTTATGTTCTATTGACGACACTACTGTACTTTGTACTGTCGTTGGTGCAAGAGAAGCTAAGGCAGGGATGGATTTTTTCCCGCTGGGTGTTCATTACATTGAGAAAGCCTATGCTGCGGGTAAAATCCCGGGCGGTTTTTTTAAGCGCGAAGGTCGACCTAATGAAAAAGAGACTTTAACCTCTCGATTGATAGATCGTCCTATCCGTCCTTTATTTCCTAACGGATTTAAAAACGAAGTTCAGGTTGTGTGTACTGTTGTTTCAGCGGAAAAAGATATCGATCCCGATATAGCCGCAATGATTGGAACATCAGCAGCCTTATCAATCTCGGGTATTCCTTTTAATGGACCTATTGGTGGCGCACGAGTGGGCTATACACAAGAGGCAGGTTACTTGCTCAACCCTACTTATAGCGAGTTAGAAGACTCCTCACTGGATATGGTTGTGGCTGGGACTAAAGATGCTGTACTGATGGTTGAATCAGAAGCAAGTGAATTGTCTGAAGATATCATGTTAGGTGGCGTTCTTTTTGCCCACCAAGAAATGCAGTCAGTGATTAGCGTTATTCAGCAGCTTGCTGATGAAGCTGGAAAGCCTCGATGGGATTGGGAAGGCGAAGCTGAGAATGAAGAGCTCAAAGGTGCGTTAGAGAGTTTAGTGGGTGCTGATGTTGATTCTGCCTATCAGGTGGTGGACAAGCAAGAGCGTGTTGCCAGTGTTAATGCATTGCGTGATCGCGCCTATGCAGAGCTAGTTTCAGACGAGGGCGCGTCAGAGGAAGACATTAAAGATGCATTCAAGAAATTAGAAAAGAAAGTTGTTCGTGGTAGGATTATTCGTGGTGAGCCACGAATTGATGGTCGTGATACTAAAACAGTTCGTGGTATCAATGTTGAAGTTGGTATTCTCTCGAAGGTACACGGTTCATCCTTGTTCACTCGTGGTGAAACTCAAGCCGTTGTTGCTGCCACTCTAGGTTCTACTCGAGATGCTCAAATGATCGATGCTCTTGAAGGCCGCAGAGATGATCCGTTCATGCTGCATTACAATTTCCCTCCTTACTCGGTGGGTGAATGTGGCCGTATTGGCTTTACTAGCCGGCGTGAAGTGGGTCATGGTCGTCTAGCTCGTCGCGGTATCAATGCAGTATTACCTAACCCTGAAGAGTTTCCTTACGCTATTCGCGTAGTATCTGAGATTACCGAATCTAACGGCTCAAGTTCAATGGCTTCGGTTTGTGGCTCGAGCTTGGCATTAATGGATGCTGGTGTGCCACTTAAGGCGCCTGTTGCTGGTATTGCTATGGGCCTTGTTAAAGAAGACGAAGGCTTTGCTGTCCTGACAGATATTCTTGGTGATGAAGATCACTTAGGTGATATGGACTTTAAAGTAGCTGGAACAGCTGCGGGTATTACTGCTCTGCAAATGGATATCAAAATTGAAGGAATTACTGAAGAGATCATGGAAATTGCTCTAGAGCAGGCAATGGACGCTCGGTTGCATATCCTTGGAGAAATGAACAAGGTTCTTGCTTCAGGCCGTGATGAGGTAGCTGATACTGCACCACGCATGGGTGTTATGCAGATTGACTCCGACAAGATTCGTGATGTTATTGGTAAGGGTGGAGCGACTATCCGTAGCCTTTGTGAAGATCACAATTCAACTATTGATATCACCGATGACGGAGCTGTCAAAATCTACTCTGAAGATACTGAGAGCTTGAACGCGGCTATGGATGCGATTAAAGCCATTGTTGCGGATCCAGAACCAGGTACTATTTACGATGGTAAGGTTGTGCGAATCGTTGACTTCGGTGCTTTTGTTAACTTTATGCCAGGTACCGATGGTTTGGTACACATCTCTCAGATTGCTCAAGAGAGAGTTGCTAAAGTAACTGATTATCTAACTGAAGGTCAGGATGTTCGCGTTAAGGTGACTGAGATCGATAATCGTGGACGCGTGAAGCTCTCAATCAAAGAAGCTCAACTGGAAGAAGGTACCGTTCCAGAAGCAGTTCCTGCTGAAAGTTCTGAGCCTGAGCAAGAGCCAGAAGCGTAAGTCAGTAGTTTAAAAAAACCCCGGTTAATGTCCGGGGTTTTTTTTGCCTCGTAGTCCGTTTCTTGCGAAGTCTTAAGACTCTATGCTGACGCTAGGCTAAGTAACTCAGATGCGTGAGAGAGAGTTTGTTTGGTAACTTTTGCACCACCGAGCATACGTGCGAGCTCTTCCACCCTTTGTTGCTGATTAAGGGGCACCATCAGAGACTCCGCACTATTGTCTTCAATAACTTTACTCGCCCGATAATGATGATGAGCATGAGCCGCCACTTGAGGTTGATGGGTGACGCTAATAACCTGACCTCTTTCACCTAACTGCTTGATGAGTTGCCCAACAATGTCTGCCGTGCTTCCTCCAATACCCACATCGACTTCATCAAATACTAATGTTGGAATTTTTGAGTGGTTCGCCGCTACGACCTGAATAGCCAAGCTAACACGGGAGAGTTCACCTCCAGAGGCAATTTTGGCCAACATCTTGTGAGGTTGACCTGGATTGGTTGCGAGTAAAAACTCTACCTCTTCAAGCCCACTTGATCTATATTCACCATGACTAATCGGAGAAAGCTGAACCAACAACTCAGCACCTTCCATAGATAACTTTTGAAGCTGTCGATTGATCTCTTTAGCCATTGTTTTGGATGCACTTTTTCTCTTGGATGATAATTGCTTTGCTGATTTTTCGTAACTTTTCGCTAGATCAGCTAGCTTTTCCTCCATGGCATTAATGTTCTCACTGCCACCAATTAAGTTTTTCAGCTCTGCTTCTAGAGTCTGCAGAGTTATCTCTAATTGATCTGGATTTACTCGATGTTTTCGACTCAACTGAAAAACAGCCGACAGTTGCTCTTCAACGGTTTGCAGTCGTTGAGGGTCTGCTTCAAAACGATCAATATGATGAGAAATCTCGTTAATAGCCTCTTCTATCTGAATAAGGCCACCTTGCAGAAGCTCTTCAGTGATTTTCAGAGCATCAGGTTTATATTCAATATTGGCAAGTATTGATAATGCTTTATTAAGGCTATCACGAAGATTAAACTCCTCTGCCTGTTCACAAATCGCCAGCAAGTTATGACTGTCTTGAACTATTTGCTCGGCATTGGCCAAGGTCTTTTGTTCAAGTTCTAGCTGCTCTAGATGTTTAGCTGTGAGATCGATCTGCTGTAGCTCGTTGACTTGGAATCTCAACAAATCTTTCCTATTATCCAATTCATCAGAACGTTGAAGGAGATTAGTTAGATCAAGATGTACTTTGTGCCACGCGCTATATTCGCTTGCCACCTTAGAGGCTAGATCTTCAGCCTTTGCGTACTCATCGAGAAGCCGACAATGAGTTTCTTTTCTCAAGAGCGATTGATGTTCATGTTGACTATGGATGTCGGTGAGCATATCACCGAGTTCCTGTAATTGAGACATAGTGCTAGGTTGGCCATTAATATAGCCCCGTGATCTCCCTTCTCGTGTGTATATACGTCTCAGGATACAGTTATCATCTGAATTAAAATCATTGGCGTCTAGCCAAGCTTTTGCGGCGTCTATGGTGTTAATATCAAAAGTAGCTGTGATTTCAGCTCGCTCTTTGCCATGCCGTATGGTGTCAGTGTCGGCACGATCACCCAATGCCATTCCTAGTGCATCTAACACCAAGGACTTGCCAGCGCCAGTTTCACCGGTGATGGCTGTAGTGCCTTGAGTGAACTCTATCTCGAGAGATTCTACGAGCGTGTAATTACTAATATTGATCAAAAGAAGCAAAGTTTATTACCAACCAGTTTATAAATCGCCATGCCGAACATATTTTACTGGCGCCATCGCTTGAAACTTTGGAGTTTGTCCCCATATGTAGCCATAGGGTAATCGTAACTAACCGCCGAATCAATAATCTTGGGCATTAGCGTAGTTCGCTAAACAAGAGCAGAGGAAAAAGTATGCAAGACGAAGTAAGTGGCGAAGAAGAAAGCACGTTGGAGTCTAATGATCTGCCTGAAGATCAGGCTGAAGTTAATGAAACTGAAAAGCTTAATGAAGAGATTGTAGAGGAGCTTCTGGCGGATGATGAGTTATCTGGCACCGAAGAGCTTGAGGAGAAGGTCAGCAAGGCCAATGACCAAGTATTGAGGGTACAGGCAGAAATGCAAAATGTTCGTCGCCGTGCTGAACGCGATGTAGAGAATGCCCACAAGTATGCCTTAGAGAAATTCACCTCAGACCTGTTGCCTGTGGTCGATAACTTGGAGCGCGCAATTAGTACTATCGATGCTTCAGATGAAGGTCAAAAAGCAGTCGCCACGGGATTAGAGTTAACGTTAAAAACGTTTGTTGATGTTCTGGCTCGCTTTAAAATTGAAGCAGTAGATCCAGCAGGCCAACCTTTTGATGCAGATTTACATCAGGCAGTCAGTATGGTCCCTAACCCTGATTTAGAGCCAAATACGGTGATGGATGTTTTTCAAAAAGGTTATACCTTAAATGGTCGATTAGTAAGACCAGCTATGGTGGTGGTATCTAAAGCTGGCTGAGTAATAAAGGTGATTTCCACTGAGGATACCCTTGAAATTATTAAACATGGACCCATATAAGGGTTAAGCGAATAAATTTTTAAATGAAGCCTTTAAAGGGTTTAAGACTAGTAACGGAGAGAAAAGTGATGGGAAAGATTATCGGAATTGATTTGGGAACGACCAACTCCTGTGTTGCCGTACTCGAAGGCGATAAGCCCAAAGTAATTGAGAATGCTGAAGGTGCAAGAACTACACCCTCAGTAGTCGCGTATGCTGAGGATGGTGAAATTTTAGCGGGTCAGTCAGCCAAACGACAGGCTGTAACAAACCCTGAGAATACTGTTTATGCGGTTAAGCGCCTTATAGGGCGGCGCTTTGATGACAAAGTCGTCAAAAAAGATATAGAAATGGTCCCTTACAAAATTGTTAAGGCTGACAACGGTGATGCTTGGGTTGAGATTAAAGGGGATAGCAAGGCTGCTCCTCAAATATCTGCTGAAATTCTCAAAAAAATGAAAAAAACCGCTGAGGACTACCTAGGGGAGTCAATTTCAGAAGCGGTTATTACTGTGCCGGCTTACTTCAATGATTCTCAGCGACAGGCGACCAAGGATGCGGGTCGAATAGCAGGTCTTGATGTGAAACGCATTATCAATGAGCCAACGGCTGCAGCTTTAGCTTATGGAATAGACAAAACATCCGGTGATAGTGTGGTTGCGGTTTACGACTTGGGTGGTGGTACGTTTGATATCTCAGTGATTGAAATAGCCGATGTTGATGGCGAAAAGCAGTTTGAGGTGTTGGCGACCAACGGAGATACCTTCCTTGGTGGTGAAGACTTTGATATGCGTTTAATTGAGTATTTATCAGCAGAATTTAAGCAGGACAGTGGCATTGATTTGCACAACGATCCATTAGCTATGCAGCGTCTCAAGGAAGCTGCCGAAAAATCGAAAATTGAATTGTCATCTAGCCAGCAGACAGAAGTTAATCTTCCTTATATCACTGCTGATGCCAGTGGACCTAAGCACCTGGTGGTTAAGTTGACCCGTGCTAAGTTAGAGTCCCTAGTTGAAGATCTAGTTGAACGTTCCTTAGAGCCACTGAAAATTGCGTTGAAAGATGCGGGAAAATCTACCTCAGAGATTGATGAGATAATTTTGGTGGGCGGTCAAACACGTATGCCTATGGTTCAAGATAAAGTTACTGCGTTCTTTGGTAAAGAGCCGCGAAAAGATGTTAATCCCGATGAAGCAGTTGCTGTCGGTGCCGCCTTACAAGGCGCAGTCTTAGCTGGTGACGTTACTGATGTATTGTTACTGGATGTTACTCCTTTAAGTCTTGGTATCGAGACTATGGGTGGTGTCGCTACCCCCGTGATTGAGAAGAACACTACCATCCCTACAAAAAAATCTCAGATTTTCTCTACAGCGGATGATAACCAAACAGCGGTGACTATTCATGTAGTGCAGGGCGAGCGTAAACAGGCCACGTCCAACAAGTCTCTTGGTCGTTTTGATCTTGCAGATATCCCTCCAGCACCAAGAGGCATGCCTCAGATTGAAGTAACGTTTGATATAGATGCCAACGGTATTTTAAATGTTGGCGCTAAGGATAAAGCAACAGGTAAAGAGCAGTCCATTATCATTAAAGCATCATCAGGTCTTTCTGATGAAGAGATCGATGCAATGGTTAAGGATGCAGAAGCTAATGCTGCTGATGATCAAAAATTTGAAGAACTGGTACAGGCGCGAAATACAGCTGATGGTTTAGCTCATGCTGCCAAAAAGACGTTGGAAGAAGCTGGCGACAAGGCTTCTGATGAAGAGAAAGCGGCTATCGAAGCTGGCATTAAACAGGTAGAAGAGGCTGTTCAAAGTGACGATAAGGATGCTATTGATGAAGCAGCAAAAGTCTTATCTGAAGCGTCTGCGGGTCTGGCTCAAAAGCTCTACGCGGAACAAGCTGAGGCAGGTGAGCAAGGCGAGCAGGGCGAGGGACAGCAGGCTCCCGGAGATGATGCGATGGATGCCGAGTTTGAAGAAGTGAAAGATGAGGACGTTAAAGAAGATAGCAAGTAGTAGGCTATCTACCAGCTTCATTTATTGTAGTGTTTAGGCGCGAAATGACCTTTGGATAACTTTCCAAAACGACTTTCGCGCCTCTTTATTTACGGTTACATCTAGCGTTGCTAATGGCGTTAGGTTTTAGGTGGGAAGAAAACGAAGTATGTCTAAGCGCGATTATTACGAAGTTTTAGGTGTGGATAGCAGTGCCTCTGATCAAGAAGTGAAGAAGGCCTTTCGTCGTATAGCGATGAAATATCATCCCGATCGAAATCCGGATGATCAAAAAGCTGATGAAAAATTTAAGGAAGCTCAAGAAGCCTATGAGATTTTAGGGGATGCTGACAAAAAAGCTGCCTATGATCGATTTGGTCATGCTGGCTTGGACCAGAATGGTGGTGGACAGGGTGGCGCAGGATTCAGTGACGTTTTTGGTGATGTTTTTGGTGATATTTTTGGCGGTGGTGGTCGTGGTCGAAGTGGCCCTGCTAGGGGTTCTGATCTTCGTTATGACCTCCAGTTAGATTTAGAAGATGCAGTCAAGGGCAAGACTGTACAGATAGATGTACCAACAATGGTGTCTTGTGAGGTTTGTGATGGTTCAGGTGCTCGCAAAGGCAGTGCGCCTGTCACCTGCGACACCTGTGGTGGCTCTGGTCAAGTGCGTATGTCTCAAGGTTTCTTTTCTGTTCAGCAAACCTGCCCGAAATGTGGTGGTCGAGGCAAGATGATCTCTGATCCCTGTGGTAGCTGCCATGGCCAAGGCGTTAAAGAAGAGCGTAAAACCCTGTCAGTAAAAATACCGCCTGGAGTGGATACTGGAGATAGAATTCGTCTCTCAGGTAAGGGTGAGGCAGGACCTCACGGCGGGCCTACGGGAGACTTGTATGTGCAAATGCATGTGCGTAAGCATGATATTTTCGTTCGAGACGGAAGTAATTTACACTGTGAGGTGCCCATCAGTTTTGCACAATCTGCGCTGGGTGGTGAACTCGAGGTTCCTACCCTATCAGGCAAGGTTAAATTGAAGATACCATCGGAAACCCAGAGTGGTAAGCTATTTAGATTGCGGGGAAAAGGTGTAGCTCCAGTTAGAGGAGGTGCCCAAGGTGATCTGTTATGCAGAGTGGTTGTGGAGACTCCTGTAAATTTGAGTGCTGAGCAGCGCGAGCTATTAGAAAGTTTTGATAATAGCCTTGCTGGAAAGAGCAAGCACTCTCCAAGAAGTAATCATTGGTTTGATGGGGTAAAAAAATTCTTCGACAACCTGACTAGCTAAGCTCAAAGTACAGATATACGCTACACTAGTGTGGTTCTAAATTAGGAGTCATGTTGTGATTAACATAGCAATTACTGGCGCAGGCGGCCGTATGGGCAAGACGCTAATTGAAGCGATCATGAATAGTGATGGCATTCAACTTACTGCGGCAATTGAAAATCCAGAAAGTACGCTGATTGGAGCAGATGTTGGTGAGTTATCTGGAGTGGGTCGAAATAATATTCAAGTCGTTGGATCATTGCTTGATGTAGTGGGCTTGTTCGATGTTCTGATAGATTTTAGTATCCCAGCTTCCACTGTTAGTAATGCAGAGGTTTGTCAGGCACATAGAAAGAGGATAGTGGTGGGCACAACTGGTTTAACTGAAGAGCAAACTCAGTTGGTAAGCAGTGCGAGTCAGGGAACAGCTATCTGCATGGCTTCAAATTTTGCAACAGGTGTAAACCTCTGTTTTAAGTTAGCTGAAATAGCGGCCAGCGTATTGGGTGATGATGTAGATATAGAGATCAGTGAGGCTCATCATAAAGACAAGGTAGATGCCCCATCGGGAACAGCTCTTTCTTTGGGTAAAGTTGTCGCTGATGCTCTAGATAGAGATCTTGATCAAGTCGCTGTATATGGCCGTGAGGGACAGACGGGTCAGCGTAAGAGATCTACAATTGGATTTTCATCAGTTAGAGCGGGAGATGTTGTTGGAGATCATACAGTCTTGTTTGCCGCTGATGGAGAGCGAGTGGAGATAACCCACAAGGCTTCAAGTCGAATGGCTTTTGCCAAAGGTGCTGTGCGAGCAGCTAAATGGCTGATGGAAAAGGACTCAGGAATGTTCGACATGCAAGATGTCTTAGCACTAAAGTAAAACTCTTAGGCTTACATTTTAAAGTCCCGCCGCAATAAAATTTTGATCAACATTGATAGACAATATACAACCCTTTCCTTATACTGACTTCCTAACACCGCGACAGTAAAAAGCGGTCTCGTTCTGAGAGGTTAGAGCACAGAGAGTATTTTATTTAAGCGAGATGAGACCATTTGTTTCATCTCGCTTTTTTGCAAACTTGGAAAAGTCTGCCAACCATTTCAGAGTTATATTGCTTAGACGCACTAGAGATTATGTCAAGGCCTAAGCCAGCTAAAAGTCAATAATTTAGGAGGTTGTGTGAATTCCCAGACTTACCGGGAAGCCGTACTTGCGCTAGCAGACGGAACAATTTTCAGGGGAACCGCTATAGGGGCGGACGGTCTATCTGTTGGTGAAGTGGTTTTTAATACGGCCCTCACCGGTTACCAAGAAATTCTTACCGATCCGTCTTATGCACGACAGATAGTGACTCTAACTTATCCACATATTGGCAATGTTGGCGTAAACACTGAGGACGAAGAGTCTGATGCGATTTGGGCGGCCGGGTTAGTTATTAGAGATTTACCCTTACTTGCGTCAAATTTCCGCAGCCAACAATCCTTGGATGAGTACTTAAAGACAAAAGGGATTTTGGGAATTGCTGATATCGATACCCGAAAATTAACTCGGATTCTGCGTCAGACTGGGGCGCAAAGTGGCTGTATTATGGCCGGCGATATCGATGTTCATAAAGCTTCACAAGCAGCTAGAGAATTTTCTGGGCTCAAAGGTATGGATCTCGCTAAAGAAGTAACCACTGGTGTTACTTATCCTTGGCAAGAGCATAGCTGGACGCTGGCGTCAGGCCATCAAGCCGATAAGTCGGGTGAAGGTAAATATAAAGTTGTAGCCTATGATTATGGTGTAAAGCGTAATATTTTACGCATGCTAGTAGATAGAGACTGTGAATTAGTAGTGGTACCGGCTCAAACGTCAGCCGAAGAAGTATTGGCCATGCAACCCGATGGTGTATTCCTTTCCAATGGTCCTGGTGATCCAGAGCCCTGCGATTATGCGATTAAAGCAATTCAAGAGATTCTTGAGACCCAAATTCCTGTATTTGGTATTTGTTTGGGTCATCAATTACTGGCTTTAGCCTCAGGGGCCAAAACCATGAAGATGAAGTTTGGTCACCATGGTGCTAATCACCCTGTTGAAGATATAGAAAATAATGTTGTGATGATCACTAGTCAGAATCACGGTTTTGCCGTTGATGAGGGTAGTTTGCCAGAAAACTTAATAGCTACTCATCGATCGTTGTTTGATGGGTCGTTGCAGGGTATTCATCGAACAGATAAAGCAGCATTCAGTTTTCAAGGGCATCCCGAGGCTAGTCCTGGGCCCCATGACGCCGCCTCATTGTTTGATCATTTCATCGATTTAATGGAAGTTAACCGTCAGGGGTTAGCGGAGTAGACATGCCAAAAAGAACCGACATTAAAAGCATTTTAATTCTGGGGGCGGGACCCATTATTATTGGTCAAGCCTGCGAGTTTGATTACTCCGGAGCCCAAGCATGTAAAGCGCTTAGAGAAGAAGGTTTTAGAGTTATTTTAGTTAACTCTAATCCCGCTACGATCATGACTGATCCTTCCATGGCAGATGCAACCTATATTGAACCTGTTGAATGGAAAACCGTTGCTCGCATTATTGAAGAGGAGCGTCCTGACGCTCTATTGCCAACTATGGGTGGACAAACGGCACTTAACTGCGCATTAGATCTTGCCAAACACGGTATTTTGGATAAATTTTCAGTTGAGATGATTGGCGCTAATGCAGACGCCATCGACAAAGCAGAAGATCGTGAGCGTTTTGATAAAGCGATGAAGGCAATAGGCTTAAGCACTCCAAATTCTGGTATTGCTCATAGTATGGAAGAGGCTTCTCAGGTCGCTGATCAGTTTGGTTTCCCCTGTATTATTCGACCTTCATTTACCATGGGTGGCTCTGGTGGTGGTATCGCTTATAACCGCGAAGAATTTGAAACTATCTGTCGCAGAGGTCTGGATCTTTCTCCGACCAATGAATTACTGATTGACGAATCGTTAATCGGTTGGAAAGAATTTGAAATGGAGGTGGTAAGGGACAAAAAGGACAACTGTATTATTGTTTGCGCCATTGAAAATCTTGACCCTATGGGAATACATACTGGGGATTCAATTACCGTTGCTCCGGCGCAAACTCTGACTGATAAAGAATACCAGATCATGCGTAACGCTTCGATTAAAGTTCTTCGTGAGATTGGGGTAGAGACAGGTGGATCAAACGTTCAGTTTGCGGTGAGTCCAAAAGATGGGCGACTGATTGTTATTGAGATGAATCCCAGGGTGTCGCGTTCTTCAGCTTTAGCCTCCAAGGCAACGGGATTTCCCATAGCAAGGGTTGCCGCTAAGTTGGCAGTGGGATATACCTTAGATGAGCTACAAAATGAAATTACTGGGGGTGCTACACCTGCATCTTTTGAGCCCAGTATTGACTACGTGGTAACCAAAATACCGCGATTTGCTTTTGAAAAATTCAATCAAGCGGATCAGAGCTTAACAACCCAGATGAAATCTGTTGGTGAGGTAATGGCGATTGGCCGTACCTTCCAAGAGTCTATGCAAAAAGCGTTGCGTGGATTAGAGGTAGGTGTTTCCGGTTTTGATCCAAAAATTGATACCGGTGATGAGGATTTTGCCGCGACCCTCTACAATCAACTGGCTGAAGCGGGTCCAGACCGCATATGGTATTTGGCTGATGCTTTCCGCCAGGGTATGAGTTGTGAAGAGATTTTTAATATTACTAAAATTGATCCTTGGTTCTTGGTTCAAATCGAAGACTTAATTGTTGAAGAAAATCGATTGCAGGGATCAAATTTGACCAGTGTTGATGAAAAGACGCTGTATAGATTGAAGCGTAAAGGGTTTGCTGATCGTCGTTTAGCAGATATTTTATCGTGCACAGAGTCAGAAGTACGTAATTTGCGTTATGGTTTTGGAATGCACCCTGTTTACAAGCGCGTTGATACCTGTGCTGCAGAGTTCTCCACTGAGACGGCTTATATGTATTCCACCTATGAAGAAGAGTGCGAGGCTGAGCCTAGTAACAAGGATAAAATACTCGTTCTTGGTGGTGGTCCAAATCGTATTGGTCAGGGAATAGAATTTGATTATTGTTGTGTTCACGCTGCGTTGGCGATGCGTGAAGATGGCTATGAAACCATTATGGTTAACTGCAATCCCGAAACAGTTTCAACTGACTATGATACCTCCGATAGGTTGTTTTTTGAGCCTGTTACTTTAGAGGATGTACTTGAGATTGTCCGTCTTGAAAACCCCAAGGGTGTTATTGTCCAGTTTGGTGGTCAAACACCTTTAAAACTCGCCAGAGCTCTGGAAGCTGAAGGTGTACCAATTATTGGCACTACTCCAGATGCGATTGATCGTGCCGAGGATCGGGAGCGATTTCAGCATATGATTGAAAAGCTCGACTTACTACAGCCTCTTAACGCGACTGCTCGCAGTGCTGATGAAGCTGTCGAGTTGGCAAAAAAGATTGGCTATCCTTTGGTGGTGCGACCCTCTTATGTTCTCGGAGGGCGAGCCATGGAAATAGTCTACAAAGAAGATGAATTACGACATTACATGAAAACAGCTGTGCAAGTGTCAGATGATTCGCCAGTATTGCTGGACTTCTTCCTGCCAAACGCTATCGAAATGGATGTTGATGCAGTCAGCGATGGTGATAAGGTGGTCATTGGCGCGATTATGCAGCATATTGAGCAAGCAGGAATACATTCAGGAGACTCAGCGTGCTCACTTCCGCCTTATAGTCTTAGCGAAAGTGTTCAAGATGAGATGAGAGAGATCTGTAAGAAGATGGCTCGTGAACTTGGCGTGCGAGGTTTGATGAATGTACAGTTGGCCCTGCAAGATGACAAGATTTATGTTATCGAAGTGAATCCTCGTGCTTCTCGTACCATTCCTTTTGTTTCAAAATGCATAGGTGTTTCCTTAGCAAAAATAGCTGCTAGGTGTATGGTTGGCCAGACCCTGGAAGATCAAGGATTTACTAAAGAGATTATCCCCCCCTATTTCAGTGTTAAAGAGGCAGTGTTTCCATTCAATAAGTTTCCTGGCATTGATCCTATCCTTGGACCCGAAATGAAATCTACCGGTGAAGTAATGGGCGTGGGCACCACGTTTGCCGAAGCTTATGGTAAAGCTGAGCTTGGTGCTAGTGATGAGATTCCCAGTAAAGGAAGTGCTTTTGTCAGTGTACGAGAGCGTGATAAAGAACAGATACCAGCTTTGGCTAAAAGCCTAGTTGCCCTAGGTTTTAAATTGGTTGCTACAAAGGGAACGGCTGCGACCATAGAAGCAGCTGGTTTCGACGTGCAGCCGGTTAATAAGGTGAAAGAAGGAAGGCCGCATATCGTTGACATGATTAAAAGCGACAAGATTAATTTAATTGTTAATACCACGGAAGGCCGACAGGCAATTTCTGATTCATCGACAATTCGATCGAGTGCTGAGCAACATCGCGTTTACTACACGACTACGATGGCAGGTGGTAGTGCGGTTTGTGAGGCGTTAAAATTCGCAGGTGATATTAAAGTGAGAAGTCTACAGCAGTTGCACAGGGAAATTACTTAATGCAAAAAACCGCAATGACAGCAGATGGCGAAGCCGCTCTCAGAAAGGAACTTGAGCATCTGATTAAGGTTGTGCGCCCAGGTATTGTAGAGGCGATAGCTACTGCTCGAGAGCATGGAGACCTTAAAGAAAATGCAGAATACCATGCAGCGCGTGAACAGCAGAGTTTTGCTGAGGGCCGTATTCAAGATATAGAAGGTAAGCTGTCAAACGCTCAGGTGATCGATATTTCAAAAATCCCTCAGGGAGATCGTGTTATTTTCGGTTCATTGGTAACCATTATTAATTTAGATACCGAGGAAACCACATCTTATCGAATTGTTGGTGATGATGAGGCGGATGTGAAAGCGGGTAAAATTTCTTATCAGTCACCGATTGCTCGGGCTTTAATTAGCAAAGAAATTGGCGATGTTGTCGTTGTGAAGGCGCCCAGCGGCGATGTGGAATATGAGATTGATGACGTAGTTTATAGCTGAGTTGTTTCTATGAGCTAGCGCCGAGTAAAAATACCATCAATGCTTTCTGAGCATGTAATCGATTTTCAGCTTCATCCCAGACTACCGAAATAGTCTCATCTTCAAGTAATTCGGCGGACACTTCTTCATTTCTGTGGGCAGGCAGGCAGTGCATAAATAATGCGTCGCTGGCGGCATTTTTCATCAATTGGTGATTAACTTGAAAGCCAGAGAATTTCGCTAAACGATCTTGTTGTTGATCTTCCTGCCCCATAGAAGCAAATACATCAGTGGTAACGAGGTCGGCGTCCTTAACTGCGGCTACAGGGTCGGTCGTTAACACCACAGCTGCTCCACCTTCATTAACCAAGTCTGAGTTGGGCTCATAACCCTCTGGACAGGCTATATTGAGCTTAAAACCAAAGGCAATCGCTGCGTTGATCCAAGAATGACACATATTGTTTCCATCGCCGATCCAAGCCACAGTTTTTCCTTCAATTGAACCGCGATGCTCGACGTAGGTTTGAATGTCTGCAAGTAACTGGCAGGGATGATATTGATCGGTAAGTGCATTAATGACAGGAACTTTGGAATATTTAGCAAAGCGCTCGATGTTGTCATGACCAAAAGTTCTGATCATTACAATATCTACCATTCTGGAGATAACTCGTGCCGAATCTTCAATCGGTTCTCCTCGGCCTAGCTGAGTATCATTTGAGGATAAAAAAATAGCTTTACCGCCCAGCTGCGCCATCCCTGCTTCGAAAGACACTCTGGTCCGGGTCGAAGATTTTTCGAAAATCATTGCCAGGACTTTATCCTTAAATACGGGGTCTTGACGTTCCTCGCGATAAGCTGCTTTCATTTCGATAGCTGATTGGATGACCTGGTTTAGTTCTTGGGTAGTCAGGTCGCGCAGGGTAAGAAAGTGTCGAATGGCCATTTTCTATATCTCTAGGTTAATCTTGGTTAAAGTCACGAATTAACGGAACCAGTATAGCCAGTAACTTATCAGCTTCTTCATCAGTAAGAATGAGCGGAGGCAGCAATCTAATGACGGAGTCAGCAGTCACATTGATTACTAGGCCATTATCCATGGCTGTTTTAAATAGGGATTTACAGGGTCTATCCAGTTCTATTCCGATCATGCAACCCATTCCACGAATATTTTTAACATGTGACACCGAGGACAATTCTTTTTCTAGACCAGCCATTATTCTTTTTCCAAGAACTTCAGCTCGTTTAAGTAATCCTTCGCTTTCAATAGTATTAATTGTTGCTAGTGCAGCAGCGCAGGACAGTGGATTACCACCGAAGGTTGACCCATGATTGCCAGGCTGCATTAAATCAGCAGCTTTTCCTGATGCTAGGCAAGCTCCTATTGGAACACCGTTACCGAGGCCTTTTGACGTGGTCACTACGTCTGGAATAATACCGCTGTGCTGATAGCAAAAATACTTTCCAGTTCTACCATTACCTGTTTGTACTTCATCAAGCATTAGCAACCAGCCTCTTTGGTCGCAAAACTGTCTTAATTGTTTAAGGTATTCAGTGGACGCCATTCTTATCCCGCCTTCACCTTGAATAGGCTCAACAAAAATCGCACAAATATTTGGATTATTGTCTGCGATTTTTTCTAGAGCAGAGGCATCATTAAAGGGACCTCGAGCAAATCCAGCTACAAGGGGTTCAAATCCGGCTTGTACTCGTCGTCCACCAGAGGCACTAAGGGTAGCAAGGGTTCGGCCATGAAAGGCGTTGTCCATCACCAGTATAGTGGGTAGTTTTATACCTAATTTGTGGCCGAAAAGGCGAGCTAATTTGATGGCCGCTTCATTAGCTTCAGCGCCAGAGTTGCCAAAAAATACTTTCTTCATTCCCGAAACATCACATATCTTTTCTGCTAAGGCTTCTTGGTTTGGGATAGCAAAAAAATTTGAGCAGTGGCTTAGTATTTTTGATTGGTTGGTTATTGCTTGAGTAATGGCTGTATGCGAGTGGCCTAGACCACATACTGCAATCCCTGATAGGGCGTCGAGATACTTGTTACCTTGGTCATCCCAAAGCCAAGCGCCACTACCCTTTGTCAAGGTAGCCGCTCTCTTACCATAGGTGTCCATCAACGCTTTGGTTGCCATACTAACAATACCTCTCCAGTTTCTTACTGGAATAAAAAAAGGCAGCTGCGCTGCCCCTTTGAACTTGGTAGCGAATGATAACTCGCTTTAGGTACACCTGCAAGATTGGGCATTGAGGCTTTGGGTCACTCGACACCACAAAAGAAATGGCGATAGCTAATTGTCTTTGAGAAACGTCAATAAAATAATAGTTTTAACAGTGTCGAATTGGCCTTAAAACGTTTAAAATGTATGTCTGGGATAATAAAATATATAGGCAAGTTGTAATGGACATAATGGATACAATTCGTGACCAAATAGAAAATAATTCAGTACTTTTGTATATGAAGGGATCACCCAACCAACCGCAGTGTGGATTTTCTGCTCGCACAGTTCAGTCCTTAATGGCCTGTGGGCAACGATTTGCTTATGTTGATATTCTGTCTAATCCAGAAATACGCACTAATTTACCGCTGTATGGCAATTGGCCAACATTTCCTCAGTTATGGGTGGCTGGAGAGCTTATCGGAGGGTGCGATATTGTCACTGAAATGCACGAAAAGGGTGAGTTAAAGGAATTGATAGATGAAGCCCTTGAGGATCAGGAGTCAAATTGAGTGGCAGTAAACCATAACTAAATTGCCTGACGGTTTACGAAGCGTAAGTTGCTTATTCCCGTGTTCAAGGAAAAATTTTTCGAATAAATGCAAATGATAATGATTCCTATTGACTAAGATAATAGGAATCATTATCATCTTTACTAGATTTGAGAAGGAGCTTAAAGTAAACGAGCTTCAACTCGCTGACTAAAGGCTTTGAGTATCTATTCCAGATAGGAATGATGGTTGAGGGTTGTATTTATCTGATTAATAAAGGGAATAATCATGATTTCAAATTTTACTTTTTCAAAGGCTCTAGTGGCCTTCTTTTTAGTCGCTCTGGTTGGTTGTGGGAGTGGTAATAATATTCCACCAGACGCGGACGGTGATGGCATAGAAGACTCTTTAGATGCTTTTCCTAATGATCCAAACGAGTCAACTGACGGTGACGATGACGGCGTCGGCGACAACGGTGATAACTGTCCAGCCATTGCTAATTCAGATCAAGTAGATACGGATTCAGATGGCACCGGTGATGCTTGTGATGATGACAAGGATGCTGATTCAGTATTAAATGATGCTGATAATTGCCCAATGGTGGCTAACACTAACCAGATTGATTCGGATGTTAATGGGTCTGGAGACGCGTGTGATGCGATGCCAACGATTTACTCTTTCACCAATACGTATTTTTCTGCAGAAGAAAACTCTTCCGTAAGTTATACCGGTCAGACGGCTAGACAGGTACTGATATCAGACATGGCTTATTATATGTCTACTGTCTTGAGCGATGATGCGGCAAATACTGCGGAGTCGGTGAAGGCTGACCTTAATTTTTTCGTGTATGGAACCGACGCTGATGTAACTGACACATTGATTGGAACATATATTAAAGATGCTGATAATGTCACTTTGAAGGATGTAGCTACTTACGGCGATATATCTACAGGGAAGAATCTGCACAAGAAGATCGCTGGCGGTTGCGGAACTGACTGCGGCGAAGTTGCTAAGCTTATTGACGGCCAATTTTTTGGCTGGGACCGTCTTGATGCGGAAGGCAATGTAATTGAGACACCATTAGAATTGGTGGATGACTGGATCGCGACTCAAGCGAACTTAGCTTCTGACGGTGTTGCTGTCCAAATAGTTGATGCTACAGGTGCAACTTCATCAGCAAATGTAAATACTGATGCTCATGGACGTAACTATCGACAATTGATGCAAAAATTCTTAATGGGCGCGGTGAATTTTTCACAAGGAACTAATGATTACTTCAAAACTGATTTTGGTAGCAAGTTAACTACCGATGATGGTGGCGATAATCCTAAAAATTATTCTGCAGCAGAGCATAAGTTTGATGAAGGCTTTGGTTATTATGGAGCTGCCCGAGATATTCTAGACTATACCGATCTTGAAGCTCGTGCCAAGAGTGGGCGTGATGAGTGGAAGAATGGATACCACGATACTGACGCTGACGCTTTGATTGACCTGCGTAGCGAATATAATTTTGCTCATTCGCAAAACTGCGCAAAGCGAGATGTCGGTTCTGCAGATGGACCAACACCCACTGATTTATCTACCGAAGTAATGACCTCGATTCTTGCCGCGCGTCAAATTATAAGCAATGCCGCGAATAAGGCGACGCCAGAACTGACCGTTGAGGAAAATTCAAAGCTTCAAGAGCATATTAAGATGGCGTCCGTCGCATGGGAGAAGTGCATTGCAGCGACTGCTGTTCATTATGTAAATGACTTAATTGCAGATGTTAGCGAATACTCCAATGGAGCGCCCGCAGACTTGGGCAACTTTGAGACCGTTGCTAAACACTGGTCTGAATTGAAGGGCTTCGCTCTAAGTTTGCAGTTTAGTCCGGTTTCACCTTTCAGGGATGAACAGAGTTCAGTAGATTTAGATGATCTCAAGATGGTTTTGGCAAATATCGGCGATGCACCGGTACTGGCTGATGGGAGTCAGAACGGTATAGCGGCGGCAGGCTCTGCGGAAGACGCTACTTATGCCTATGTTGGCAAATTGGTCGAGGCTCGAGACATCCTCCAAGAAGCATATGGATTCTCAGATGCGAACACGCTCGCTTGGTGAGATGTGTGACTGCATGGCCTCTCTCTGCGTGATCTGCGGGGCCATGCTTCAAATAAGGTAATAACCTCACTTAAAATTGATTTTGCTTGGGCTGACTTACGTTAGCCCATTCGTATTTAAAGGTAATTGAAAATGAAACGCTTTCAGTTTTTTCTTCCACTGATAATGACCTTAGCTCTCGTCGCTTGCGGTGGTGGGGGAGGGTCAAGTTCCTCCTCGGTACCGGTTCCACCAAGTGATACAACAGCACCAGTGATAACGTTAAATGGTGATAATCCGCAATCGGTAGATCTCAATGCCGATTACGTGGAGGCCGGCGCAAGTACAGATACTGGAGAGTCGGTGTCGATTGATGCCGGCGCCGTGGATACCGCCACTGTTGGAAGTTATTCGGTGACTTACAACGCAACTGATGCCGCCGGTAATGTGGCAACAGAAGTAATAAGAACGGTAAATGTGATTGACCCAAATTCAGAGCCCGCTGATTCAACGCCACCGTTAATTACGCTAAATGGAAATAATCCACAGACCGTGGAGTTGAATGATGCATACAGTGAGGCTGGAGCGACCACAGATACAGGAGAGAGCGTCAATATAGATTCCTCGTCTGTCGATGTTTCTGTAGTAGGAACCTACGAGGTTATCTATACAGCTATTGATGCTGCGGGTAATTCAGCACAACCAGTCATTCGCATAGTTAATGTCGTTGATTCAACAGCGAGTGCAACGAAGGTATCTGTTTTGACAGCGATTGTTGATGAAATTGTAATTCCCAATTACAAAGATTTATCAGACAAAGCAATATCCTTTGCAGCCAATGATGGTCCAATTGCCGCTTACTGCAGCGCATTAGATACCGATGAGGAATTATCAGCTTTACATGCTGCGCAAGATGATTGGAAGTCAGTTATGCAATCTGTGCAAAAAACCGAAATGCATATTATTGGGCCTGCTGCTAAAAATAGTAATTCTTTGAGGAATCGCGTTTACTTCTATCAGGAGCAAGATAATTTAGTCGAGACCGTCTCTACCTGCGCAACTGATGTAGCAGTGGTCAATGCGAATTCTCAGCCTGACTTCCAAGTATCCGTGTCTGCTTATAACCAGAGAAGTATGAGTGCTCTAGAGTACCTTCTGTTCAGTACTGAACTGGACCATACATGTTCAGATAATGTGTCTGCTGTGTCTGATTGGAACCTTATTTCTGTTGAGGAGAGAAAAGTACAACGCTGCGCCTTATCGCAGCTTATTGCGGAAGATGTTGCTGTCAATGCCAGTCAAATACACGGTGATTGGAGTGAGTATCGAGACAGTTTCCTCAACCCTGATGAGATTGGAACTACCTTTGAGTTGATGACTGATGGATTGTTCTATTTTGAAAAGTATACAAAATCAGCTAAGCTAAATGGCCCCATTGGTATTGATGCATTGTGCCCTGCCGACCAGCTGACTTGTCCTGAGTTTATAGAATCACCTTATAGTGAAACCTCACTTGAAAATATCAAAATTAACGCGGAACAGTTGATTGCTATCTTTGCAAGTGGCCTTGATGAGCTGGCAGACGAGGCTGCCTCAGGATCATGGTCAGATTCCTTCAAAGCATTGATTACTGATGTTATTAATATGACTTCCGCAATACAAGCATCAGAACCTAGTGAATCTCTAAAACATCGGGTCGCTAACATTGCCTCGGACAATGACTCGGCTGCGTGCGAGAGTGCATTTGGAAGCCCAACTACGGAATCGGAGTTCGTTATCTGTAATTTGGGAGGGTTAGTTAAACGAGTCACAGATGATTTAAAGATAGAATTTGTAACTTACCTTGGGGTTGATTTACCTGAGGGTTCAGGAGGAGACACCGATTAAAATTTATCATTATCTCTTCGGATGTCTAGGAATGGGCCTTGCATCGATAGCTTCGGCTGCAGATGTTTCAGATCCGTTCATCAAGGAAGTATTCATTATAGGCACCAAAGAGCAAAAGCAAACTCTCCCGGGATCTGGCATACAAATTGGTGCGGAAGAATTAAACAAACAGAGTTATACCGATCTTAATCAAATAGTGAGCTCCGTACCTGGAGTTTATGTTCGAGAGGAGGATGGGTACGGCTTACGGCCCAATATTGGAATTCGGGGTGCAACAGCCGAACGTAGCCAAAAAGTTACTCTCTTGGAGGATGGTGTTCTCATTGCGCCAGCACCCTACTCCGCACCAGCAGCCTACTACATAACTAATGCAGCCCGCCTGTATGCGGTAGAGGTGCTTAAAGGGCCGTCGGCAATTCAGTCTGGACCTCATACGGTAGGTGGAACTATTAATCTTATAACTCGTCCAGTTCCATCTGAGAATTTTGCTGAGATAGATTTGACAGCCGGTAGTGATGGATACAAAAAAGTTGCCGGTGCTGCAGGATACACAATGGAAAATGTTGGTGTTTTGCTAGAGGCATTTAGTTATGGCAGTGATGGGTTTAAAGAACTCAGCAGTGGTGCTGACACCGGATTTGTTCGTAATGATGTTAATTTGAAACTACGCTGGCAACCCGAGACGACTTTGCCGCAGATTGTTACTTTGAAAATAGGATTCGCCGATGAAGACGCCGATGAAACTTACTTGGGACTTACCGATGCAGATTTTAAGGCACAGCCTGAGCGACGCTATTCAGCTTCTCAGTTAGACCGTTTTCAGTCTGACCACAAGCAAATTCATTTGAACCACTCCATTACTTTTGATACTGACTTTGAATTGGTTACTAAAATCTATGCTAATCAATATCATCGATCATGGAATAAGCTAGACGGGTTTATGGATGGCCCAAAGGTTCAAGATGTGCTCCTTAATCCATCGGCATATTTAAGTGCTTACAGGGTTCTTCAAGGTATACAAGATTCCGCTATAGGAGACTTTACAGATTTAACTATAGACGTAACGGACAATGATCGAGAATACACATCTAATGGCATTCAATTTGATCTTAGTAAGAGTCTAAATGCGTTAGGACTTGAGCATCAAATCAAAATGGGATTGCGCTATCACGAGGATGACGTTAGAAGACGACATCAAACCCGTAGTTATCTGATGCGTTCAGCAGTAATGATATCAGATGGAATTTCAAGGCCGTTTAAGACCAATAACTATGCTCAAACTGAGGCTTTAGCACTTTCGATTTCTGACGATATCTCATGGGCTGATTGGACGCTCAACATTGGAGTCAGGTATGAGGATATAGAAGGTAGTGTAGATGACAAGCTATCCGACACTCTTTTAAAGAACAGTCAATCGATTATCTCTCCAGGGATAGGCTTACACAAAAGAATCACAAACAAATTGGGTCTGCTAGTCGGTGTATATCGTGGATTTTCACCATCAGGGCCAGGTAAGTCAGGAGCCGATTCAGAGGAGAGCGTTAATGTTGAATATGGACTTCGATATACTGCAGATACTTTGTCTGGAGAATTGATTGTATTTGAGAGTAACTACGACAACCTGCTAGGAAGGTGCCGAGCATCTGATTCTAATTGCCAGGTTGGCCAAGAGTTCAGTGGCGGTAATGTAGAAGTTAGGGGCGTTGAAGTCACTGGGCAAGCCAATTATGACTTAACCGCCGCTGTTATTTTTTCCTCTCAGTTTAACTACACCTATTCCGAATCAAAGTTCAAAAGTTCGTTTTTTTCTCAGTTCTCGCAATGGGGACTTGTGACTGAAGGTGACGAAGTACCATATATTCCTACTCATGCTGGGCGGTGGCAGGTTGGTTTAGAGAGCGATAGGTGGGCACTTGATCTAGCTTTAAAGTATCAGCATCGGATGCGTGAAAGGCCTGGAAGAGGGGATGTAAGGGGCAATTTACATACAGACGATCTCACAACAATTGATATTACTGGAACTTGGTTTGTTCATGAATCCTTTGATGTGAGATTAAGCGTTAGAAATCTTACCGATGAGTCTGTCATCGTGTCACATCGTCCCTATGGTGCTCGACCAAACCTACCACGCCAAGTGTTAGCGCAAGTAAAGTATAGGTTTTAGCCTTAAAGGAGTATAACTTGCTAGAATTCTTGTCTGCCCCAGCTGCAAAGTTTATTGATCCCTCTGAGCGGGTATTTTGGGGTTACATGCTTAGCGCACTGGTTATAGCTTCAATCGCTATCAGCGTTCAGGAAAAGCATTTCAATCTGGTCGGTCAACTAAAGAGATTATTTAATCCCAAATATTGGCTCTCACAGTCAAGTTTATTTGATGTGTTTTTAATGATTTTCAACTCATCCATGAGGTTGATGCTATTGGTGCCATTTTTTGGCAGTCATCTCGTTGTTACTGTGTTAGTGGGCGGATTTCTACAAGAGAACCTAGGGGACGCGCCGCGATTGGACATGTCGTGGTTTTGGATCGCTAGTTTTTTTAGTATTTGTTTTCTTATTATTGACGACTTGAGCCGATTCTTACTGCATTTTTGTATGCATCGGTTTAATTTTCTTTGGTATTTTCACAAGACCCACCACAGCGCAACGGTTTTGACTCCGCTGACTATTTTTCGCGTACATCCGGTTGAACACATCCTTTATTTTACACGGAGATTGGTTGTTTTTGGTTTTATAACTGGTGTTTTCATATGGCTATTTTCTCAGCGACTATCTGGACTTGAAATTCTTGGGGTTGATATGTTTGGTGTTCTGTTTAATTTTGCTGCAGCGAACTTACGACATTCACATATTTGGATTTCATTTGGTCGATTTGAAAAGATTTTTATTAGTCCAGCTCAACATCAAATTCATCACAGTGTAGGTAGTAGTAATATGAATATGGGTAGCATTTTTTCTTTTTGGGACGGTTTGATTGGGACAAGAGTATATTCTGGAGAGAGACGACGATTAGAGTTCGGGTTAGGCCAAAATGGACAGGAGACTCTTGCCGGTGAGGCCGCAGTGGGTGGTTGTTTTGGTCGCGAAACTCTTAATAGAGCAATATAGCTTAGTCAGAGACGTGTCTGCTCTTCCAAGGACGTCTAATGTCTTTACGTTTTACTGAATATTCGCCAATTTTGCGGTCTTCTAAATAAAAGTCTATTGCTTCCTCTACCATCGGGAACGCTAATTCAGACCATGGTATATCCGCTTCATCAAATAAAGCGACTTCCGAGGATTCTAGGCTAGGGCCAAAAGAAGGCTCGGCTAATTCAGCTCTATAAAATATATAGACTTGATTAATTTCAGGGATATCAAATATTGCGTATAAATGAGGGTTTACCATCGTAGCATTCGCTTCCTCTACACACTCGCGCAATGCTCCGTCTAGCGTAGATTCTCCATTTTCAAGAAAACCGGCGGGTAACGTCCAATAGCCTGCTCTAGGTTCGATTGACCGTTTACAAAGGAGAATTTGATTACCATAGATTGGCAGTATTCCAGCAATAACCTTAGGGTTTTGATAATGTATTTCCTCACAGGATTCACAGACATAACGTAACCTGTTGTCTCCCTCTGGGATCTGTCGTGTGACGGAATTTCCGCAAGTGGAACAAAATTTCATGAAATATCCAGAAAAACATTCAGACTGCGTATAATGCACAAATGCTGACAATGATTGCAAATCACTTACATAAATTTCCTCTTAAAAGGCAAAAACCGGACCCAAAGAATACTCATATGGCTGCTGCAGTATTGATGGTATTGCATGGGCAGGATGACGATCCGCAGGTAATTTTGACCCAGCGAGCTTTTCATCTCAAAAGTCATGCGGGGGAGGTTGCATTTCCCGGTGGCATGTGGGATCGGGTTGATGAAGATTTAATGCAAACAGCGCTTAGGGAGGCTCAGGAAGAAATAGGTCTGGATTCAGACTCAGTGACACTCTTGGCTACTATGCCAACTTCATCTCCTAGGCGCAGAGATATTAGTGTGACACCATTTGTGGCTGTGGCTAATAATAGTTTGAAGCTCAGCCCAGATGACGGCGAAATAGCAGCTATTTTTGATGCACCGTTGAAGGCATTTATGCAGCTTGATCAATATGAATATTTTGAAATGGAGTTAGGTGCTGAATATGGCGGTGGAGTGATACGATTTCCATTTTTAATGTATAAGAATTATAAGATCTGGGGATTTACCCTAAATGTAATTACTGACTTACTTAATGCAACATTAGGGGCGGGAATTGATTTGGACTATCCGACCCACGAAAAATTCGAAAAATTGACCAAAGAGGTGTGATAAATGATTTATCGAATCGGTGAAGATATACCACAAATTGATGAAACTGCTTTTGTCGCTCCAAGTGCAGATATTATGGGCAAGGTTATTCTCAAAGAGCAGTCTAGCGTCTGGTTTAATGCAGTGATTCGAGGTGATTGCGATACTATTGAGGTGGGGAAGCGAAGTAATGTGCAGGATGGTGCAGTACTTCATGCAGACCCAGGACAACCAATGAAAATTGGGGAAGATGTCACTATTGGACATCAAGCAATGGTGCACTGCAGAGAGATAGGTGATCGTACTTTAGTTGGTATTCAGGCAGTAGTTCTTGATGGGGCCATTATTGGGAACGATTGTCTAATTGGTGCTAACGCTCTGGTCAAGGCAGGGTCAGTGATTCCCGATGGTTCAATGGTGGTTGGTTCCCCCGCAAAAGTTATTAGAAAAACCGATGAGAATATGCGCTTAGCTATGCTTGCGGGTGCAACAGTTTATGTGCAGAAGGCTGCGCACATGACCTCAGATTTAGTTGAGATAAAGCGTTGATAGAACGACTTACTCCATCGCCCTGCATCGCTGTTTGTTTTCTAAATGAAGATGATATCTGCACTGGCTGCCATAGAAGTAGCAGGGAAATTCAGGACTGGCAATTTATGGGAAGTGAGCAAAGGTATCAAGTATTGTTGTTGTGTAACGAACGCAGTCTCATAAACAAAAAAAATTAAGGAATTTCTTCTACTCTTCTAGCTCGACTGGCTTTTTCATTTGAGTAACAGAAACCTTTTTGACCATTGCGCCTTTAATTTCTTCTGTCTCAAATCGGTAACCTTCGATCATAAAGCTCACGTTGCCATCAGGAATACTCTCCAATTGTTCTAAGACCAATCCGTTAAGGGTTTTGGGGCCATCAGTAGAGAGATCCCAGTCTGTAGCTTTGTTAATTTCTCTAATAGTGGCGGCACCGTCAATAATATAACTGCTCTCACTCCGGGCGATGACTTCATCTTCGTCATCTGCAGTATTGGTCGTGAAGTCACCCACAATTTCTTCTAGAATATCCTCTAAAGTCACGAGGCCTTGAACTTCCCCATACTCATCTACAACAATTGCGAAACGCCTTTTAGTATTTTTAAAATTAAGAAGTTGGGTGATAAGAGTTGTGCTCTCGGGAATAAAGTAAGCCTCTTCAGCAAAACGCTTTATTGTCTCGTGAGTAATAGTCTCAGCTCGCAAAAGATGATGAGCCTTGCGTCCGTGAAATACACCAATAATATTATTTATATCACCTTCAAAAATAGGTTGGCGTGTATACTCAGAATCTAAAATTGAGGCTGTTAAGCTCCCGATAGGGTCTTCCAAATCTAATCCATGGACCTCATTTCGAGGGATCATGATGTCTTCTATTGTAATATTCTCTAGGTCAAGAATTCCTTTCAACATTCCCTGGTGACTATCTGAGAGTTTGTGCCCAGAGAGGTCCACTAGAGATTTAAGTTCTTCTGAATCCAGACCATCGTCACGGTCCTGCTTGGGATCAAAACCTAGCAAGGAAATTACACCATTGGTCAGTTGGTTGACCATCCAAACTAGGGGTGAGAGTAACTGCAACAATGGTTTTAAAATGTGACTTGCTCTGAACGCAAACCATTCGGGGTTCTGAGCTGCGATAGTTTTTGGCGTGACCTCAGAGAAAACTAATACCGTAATCGTTAGTGATGCAGTTGCGACCCAGGGTGCTGCGGCTTCCCCTACATAAATAATCGCCAGCATGTTGGCAATAATAGCGGCGAGAATATTGACCGCATTGTTACCTACTAAAATAAGGCCGATCAATTTATCTGGCTTGGCTAAGAGTTTGGCCGCGCGCCGAGCACCCGCACTCTTTTTGCGCTGATGACGAAGACGATAACGGTTTAACGCCATCATTCCAGTTTCTGAACCCGAAAAAAAAGCTGACAGTACCAGTAAAACAATAAGTACTATCCATAAGACCAAAGGGTCTGAACCGTCCAAGAATGTGTGCCTATAAATATTGAGGATCGATATGTTGAATTAGTTCGTAAGGTTTGGCAACTGACTTTTTAATAAAATTGGGTTAAAAGTCAGGCAAGAATTAATTCTAAGACGATTTTACTTCCTATATAACCCATTAAGATCGCAGAAAATCCGACTAGACTCCAGCTTATCGCCTTAATCCCCCGCCATCCGCGACTGTGGCGACCCCAGAGTAAAATTCCATAAACACACCATGCAACGATACTGAGAGTAACCTTGTGCAATAACTTTTGATCGAACATGTCTTCATAGAATAGAAAACCAGACACTAAAGAAAGGGTGAGCAGAGCCTCGCCCGCCCAGATCAGTTCAAAAAGGAACTCCTCCATGGTCTGTAGTGGAGGAAACGTGCGCATTAACAGACTTTGACGCTTATGCTTGAGCTGCCAGTTTTGGTAGCCAGTGAGTAATGCCTGGAGAGCGGCAAAGGCTAGTAAACTATACGCAAGAATAGAGGCTAACACATGGGATTGAATGTATGGGGATATTGTTATTACTGATTTAGTACTAGGAGTACTTAGGGCCAGCGCCAAACTAATAGCGGAAATAGGGAAAAGAGCCAGATACATACTGTGCAAAGGTTTGTTTTGCCCGCTGACAAACACAATCACGTTAATCACAAATGCGATTAGCATTAAAATTATAAAAAGGCTTAAATCTAGGCCCTGTCCGGTAAATAGCAAGTTCACTGCAGCCGAACCATGAAGGATAATTGCCAGTAAGGCTATTTTCTTGAGCAAAGATTGATTGAATCCGGTTTCTTTAGGTAATTTTGTAGCTAGGTAGATGAAACCTATCAGATACGCAATTATTGAGAAAATCCCGCTTACAGAACTTAACATTTTAAAATTCGTTCCACATTTTTGAAGAGTTTGGCATATTCAGGCCCCAGGGTGAAGAGGATGACGTAATTATTGCTATAATGGTCGCCAATTCAGATTGACTAGGAATATTTGCATGGCCATGTTTGAGAGTTTAAGTGATCGCCTTTCTTTGAGTTTAAAGAAAATATCAGGTAAGGCGAGCCTCAGTGAGAAAAATATCCAGGAGACCTTACGAGAAGTTCGTATGGCTTTGCTCGAGGCTGATGTTGCATTACCGGTAGTAAAAGGGTTTGTAGAGCAGGTCAAGACTAGAGCATTAGGTACAGAGGTCCGTAGTAGTCTTAATCCTGGCCAGCAGTTTCTAAAAATCGTTCAAGCCGAACTTGAAGCTGTTATGGGGGATAAAAATGAATCCCTCGATTTGGCAGCGCAGCCGCCAGCAGTAGTTCTAATGGCAGGTCTCCAGGGCGCTGGTAAAACAACGTCTGTGGCGAAGCTATCGCGTTATTTACGTGAGCGGGAAAAGAAAAAAGTGATGGTCGTATCAGCGGACGTCTATCGACCAGCAGCTATTGAGCAGTTAAAGACACTTGCTGCTGAAGTTCAGGCGGAATTTTTCCCCAGCACCCCCCAGCAAAAACCTATTCAAATTGTAAATGATGCTATCAAGGCGGCAAAAAAACAATTTGTTGATGTACTCATTGTTGATACTGCTGGTCGTTTACATATCGATGGCGAAATGATGGAGGAAATTAAGGAGGTTCATGGGGTAGCTAGGCCGGTAGAAACGTTGTTCGTGATTGATGCGATGATTGGGCAGGATGCGGTTAATACGGCCCAAGCTTTCAATGAATCATTGCCTCTGACGGGCGTTATTCTGACTAAGGTAGATGGCGATGCGCGAGGGGGCGCTGCATTGTCTGTTAGGCAGGTCACAGGTAAGCCTATTAAGTTTTTGGGAGTGGGGGAAAAGACTGACGCTCTCGAGCCTTTTCATCCTGAACGAATTGCCTCGCGCATCCTAGGAATGGGAGATGTTCTTTCTTTAATTGAAGAAGTTGAGAGAAAGGTTGATAAGAAGAAAGCTGAGAAATTAGCTAAGAAAGTTGTCAAGGGAAAACGATTTGATCTGGAAGATTTAAGAGATCAGTTACAGCAAATGAAAAATATGGGTGGGATGGCTGGAATGATGGAAAAGTTGCCTGGCATGGGTAATATGGCGCAAATGGCTCAACAAAATAATGCGAATAGTCAATTTGATCGAATGGAGTGCATCATCAATTCTATGACCCCAAAAGAACGGAAAAACCCTGATATTTTGAATGGTTCGCGAAAACGCCGCATTACTATGGGGTCTGGTACTAGTATACAAGACCTCAATCGACTGCTAAAACAGCACAAGCAGATGGGTAAGATGATGAAAAAGATGAAGGGTAAAGGCATGCAAAATATGATGCGCGGCATGGGTGGAATGATGTCTCCCGGGGAAGGATTGCCTCCAGGCGGGTTTCCTAAATTTTAAAGAGTCGTAAACTCGCTTTTTGCTCTGCAAACATTGGGGGACTAAACCCAATTATTTTACCTTAAATTAGTTTCATTTTTGACTCTTTTGGCGTACCATACCGCGCCTTCTGGGAGAGTCACGCGTTTTGTGTGGGACTTTAATAAAAGCATCGAGTTTGGCGATAGTGCTGCTCGAAAACAGGATTTAGTAAATGGTTACAATTAGATTGGCTCGTGGTGGCGCAAAAAAACGTCCCTTTTATCACATAACAGTCTCTGACTCGCGTAAAGCGCGAGATGCTCGTTATATAGAGCGCATTGGCTTTTTTAACCCAGTTGCACGTGGTGCTGAAGAGCGACTTCGAGTAGATCTGGAGCGTGCTACATATTGGCAGGGTCAGGGCGCTCAGGTTAGTGATCGTGTTTCTGCTCTGCTCAAAGAGGCTGCAAAAACAGCAGCTTAGTCGAATAGGATGTGCCTATGACCAGCAAAAACGGCCTTTCGGAAAAGCTAGTTGTTGGTCGAATAACTGCGGTGTTTGGTATACGAGGGTGGGTCAAAGTATTCTCTTACACTGAACAAATAGGTACTTTGTTTGATTATCAGCCTTGGTGGGTAGATACCACCGAAGGATTAAAGAAACTAGTTGCCGATGACTTCAAGAGGCATGGAGATGGATTGGTTGTTCATCTTCAAGGTGTAGATGATAGGGATGTTGCTAAGGATTGGTGTCAGCGCGATATTCTAGTGGACAAGGCTCTGCTGCCAGAGTTAATTGGTAACGAATACTACTGGCATCAATTAGTTGGGCTTGAAGTAGTCAGTGTTCTGCAGGACGGAACGAGTCGACTTGGTGTTGTAGACTCACTGTTGGAAACCGGTGCCAACGACGTATTAGTGATTAAAGGTGATTTCGATAGTCTTGATCGAGAAGAGAGATTAATACCTTACTCAAATGAATTTGTTAAGAGTATAGATTTAGAAAAACAGAGAATTACTGTAGTTTGGGACCCAGAATTTTAGTTATTGAGTGGTGCTAACAGAGGTAAGATGAATGAAAATTGCATTGATTACTCTGTTTCCGGAAATGTTTAAGTCAGTCACAGATTTTGGTATTAGTGGCAGAGCGGTAAGAAATGGGTTGCTGGATATTGTTTGTTTTAACCCTCGGGATCTTACTGATGATACGCACCGCACAGTAGACGATCGCCCCTATGGGGGAGGTCCAGGCATGGTGATGTTGATTGAGCCGCTGCGCAAGGCGATATGTAAAGCACGAGAATGGACTGGTTCCGAGGCGCTTGTTGTTTACTTGTCACCGCAGGGTAAAGTTTTAGATCAGGCCTCAGTGAATAGGTTTGCTCAAAAGCAAAATTTAATTTTGATTGCTGGTCGCTACGAAGGTATTGATGAGCGGTTGATAGAGTTAGACGTTGATGAAGAGTGGTCCATTGGCGATTATGTGCTTAGTGGCGGTGAGTTACCAGCGATGGTATTGATAGATGCGCTGATTCGGCAACGGCCGGGAGTGCTCGGGCATGAAGATTCAGCAGATCAAGATTCATTTGCTGCGGGATTGTTAGATTGTCCTCATTACACGCGTCCAGACTCTTACGAAGGGAAGAAAGTCCCGACTATATTATTATCGGGAGATCATGAAAAAATAAGACGTTGGCGTTTGCAACAATCACTACAGCGAACCCAGCAACGAAGGCCAGATTTAATGGATCGCCTGGAGCTCAATAAGGAGCAACGGGCGCTACTTAAGGAAATGAGTAATGCGCTGGCAGATGATGGCAAGGGATAATGTCCATCCTCTCTGTACAGAGCTCTAAATCAGGTGGTTTACCGCCAACCAATGAAAATTGAGGAGCAAGAAATGACTAATAAAACATCAATTATAGCTGCGATTGAGAAAGAGCAGATGAGCAAGGAGATACCTAACTTTAGCCCGGGTGATACAGTTGTCGTACAGGTTAAGGTCAAAGAAGGTTCTCGAGAGCGTCTTCAGGCGTTTGAGGGTGTCGTGCTCGCTAAGCGCAATCGCCAGTTAAATTCCGCATTTACTGTCAGAAAAATATCTAATGGGATTGGGGTTGAGCGTACTTTTCAAACTTACAGTCCTTTAGTAGACAGCATTCAAGTCAAGCGCCGCGGCGCTGTTCGAAGAGCTAAGCTTTATTATCTTCGTGACCGTTCTGGACGATCTGCTCGAATCAAAGAAAAATTGAGCTAAGAACCCTCCAAAATAAAAAAGGCGACCTTCTAGGTCGCCTTTTTTGTGATCTCTAATTTTTCCCTGAATAAGTGGGTATTTATTTAACGCTTGTCGCATTCTTTTTTATTATCTACTGCCGCATAATATGTATCCTTAGTTGAATAGTTATTCTATACTATTTAAAAATTAACTCTCGAGAGTATGATTTTTATAGCTTAACTTAATGATATATAGAGAAAAATACATAAAGATACGGATTATTGCGCATAATAATTAGGATTTAAATTATGCATATACTCATAATTGACGACCACGATTTTGTCTGTGCTGGACTCAAGGCGACTCTAATGGAGCGCTTCGATGATGCGCAGATAAGCATAGCTAATAATGGGAGTAATGCTTTAGATATTCTAAGGAAAGGTTCGATTAATTTAGTCATTTCTGACTTGTTCATGCCAGGAAGTAGTGGCGGCTTTAGTTTTATAGACCTCATTTGCAAGAATCATCCTAAAGTTCCACTCATTGTTTTATCAGCCTCAGAAAACCCCTCACATATCCGCAAGTGTGTTGCTATTGGAGCCATGGGATTTGTTACTAAGTCAGCACCTAAACGCTCTCTTTTCTCAGCGATAGATAAAGCTCTGAGCGGAGAGATATACATGCCCGAGTCTTTGATCCAGCCGATGCCCGGCTTAACACGAATAATGAGTGAGGTTGATCAAGGTTCAGAGGCCATCAGCGGACTATTAACTGAAAGGCAACTCGATATTTTAGCCCGAATATCTAAGGGCCTCTCTAATAAGTTGATTGCCAGAGAACTGGATCTCTCAGAGAATACAATTAAAGTTCACGTCAGTGCGATTTTGAGGGCGCTTGGTCTCAATAATCGTACTCAGGCCGGTTTAATGGGTCAAAAGTTGGCTAGCACATTAGCATCTGAGTCTGCTGATAATGATGACTAAGACTATCAGGAGGTCTAACTGTTGGACCTTTAAGTTGGTTATTAAATGACTCTTGGTAAGGCTTCTTTTTCAGGAATCTATGCACGGCTTGTCATCACTACCGTGATACCACTTCTATCCTTTGCCGTGTTGGTAGGTTATTACATGTTGTCCAGTCAAGCTCAGGATATAAAGGATTTTCAAAATTCAATAGGAGAATTGGCGGTTCAACAGGCGGTGAACCATTCAGGGCCTGCTCTGGCTGATTACGACATTGAGGCGTTAAAGATAGAGGCCGACCACTTATTTAAAGTAACTGGAGTTGAAGGCGTTTTAATGCACAATTTCAGCGAGGCTAAAACCTTTGCAATCGGTATCATTGAAACTGACGTCGACGCCTTGCCTCCAGATTTTGATTCTGGAATACCTTGGGAAGCGGGAGGGCATCAGTTTTTTTTTCGAGAGATCTATGAGTCAATTGAAGGTCAAAAAACGATGCTCTCAAGCAACCCAATTGGGTACGTGGTTGTTTCTATAGATACCCAGTTGTTAATGGCGGGTCAAAAAGAAAAAATTTTAAACACGATGTTAGTCATTGTATTTAGCTTATTTGTTGCCTCTTGGTTAGCCATACGCTTTACCAGAAGTATTTCCCAACCAATTGAGTCTCTGCATAATATGGTTGAGAAAATGATGGTCGGGGAGTTAGATAGCCTTGCTGAAGAGGCTGGTCCCCACGAAGTGCAGCTACTGGCAAATGGAATCAATCAACTCGCAGTAACGATACGAGATTCGAATTCTCGAATGCAAAGCGAGATCACCAAAGCGACGGCGCAGTTGCATGCGACTCTCGTAGAGTTAGAGGAAGTTGCAGAGGCGCAGAACCAATTTTTAGCAAGAATGAGTCACGAATTAAGAACACCCCTTACGGCTGTCATTGGATTTTCACGTCTAGTAGCGTCTGAGGAAAATCTTGAAAGTCGCAAAGAATATCTTAGTGTTGTTGAACGATCTTCGACTATGTTGTTGACGATGATTGACGATATTCTAGAGTTTTCTAAGGCCCACTCTGCTGGGTTCAGTTTAGAGAGAATTAACTTTGATATCTCTAAATGGTTAGTTGACGTTTTAGCGATTCACCAGCAGGGAGCAGACGATAAAAATCTATCCCTTAGCTATGAAGTGATAGGCGAGTTACCCAGTATGGTCCGTGGGGATCCTGTGCGATTAGCACAGGTTGTGAGCAATTTACTGGGAAATGCCATTAAATTTACTGATAAAGGTTACGTGGCACTATATTTACAAATAGACGCCGGTGATCAGAATGGCATGATATTGCGCTGTTCAATTAGAGATTCTGGTAAGGGTATGGATACGGAAAAATTAGATCTCTTATTTGAGCCTTTTGCGCAAGAAGATGTATCGATCAATCGACGATTTGGGGGGGCGGGATTAGGTCTCTCAATCTGCAAGAAATTGGTTAATTTAATGGATGGTGAAATTACTATTAATAGTAAAGTGAATCATGGGTCCACTGTAAGCTTCACTTCGATACTATATAACGCTACTTCTAGCCAGGTAGCTACAGTAAATCCAAAATCATCAAGTACTGGGATCCTGAATGGCGTCAGTATTCTGGTGGCCGAGGACAATCATTTCTCTCAGCGCTTAATAGTTAAGTTATTGAAAGGTTATGGAGCAGAATGTTTAGTCGCAAATAATGGTTTAGAAGCTACAGAGATAGCTCGGTTACTCCATATAGATGTAGTTCTAATGGATATACACATGCCCATTGTTGATGGAATATCGGCCTGTGAGTCGATAGTTGGTCAATCATCAGCAAGCCCTCCAGTAATAGGCTTAACTGCAGATATAACAGGTGAAGGCGAAGCCAAAATGCTGGAATCTGGAGCAGACATCGTATTGACGAAGCCTTTAAATGAAGTTGTTCTTATTAACACCATTTTAAATGTACTAAATGTACGCGAATCATTAATTAATGGTGATGATTGTGGCTTGCTCTCATCTCTTATTCCAGTAGCTGAATTAAGAGACACCTTGGATCAATTATTGGAAGGTCTAGAACGCAAACTTAAAAAAGAAGAAAAAGCTAATTTACAACACCTCCTGCATGATATCCTCGGTTTATCCGGTCTCTATGGAATGACAGAATTTAGAGAAATGATACTAACTTTTAAGATGGCCTATGGCGGTTTGTCGGCGGAAGAAAATCTTGCCACTGTTGCTTCTATACGACATCACGTAGCTAAATTTTTTACGGCGGATTCAGAGATGCAAGTCTAAATTCCTTTTACTCCTTCGAAGATAACACATAGACTGCAAAGACATGTCAGTAGGCTGAAGAAGCTACGCATGACATCTACCTATAAACCGCACCCCAGAAGTGACTATGAATAAGAAAAGCAAGAATCTTGACCCTTTTGCCTCCAGGGAAGCAGGTAATTATGAAAAACCAGTCCCAAGTAGGGAGTTTTTACTCGATTACCTATCTGAGAGTGTTGGGCCACTGACCCATGAGGAAATATGTTCGGCATTAAACCTCAAAGAGGACGATCAAATCGAGGCCATGCGTAGACGGCTTAGAGCGATGGAACGCGATGGCCAAATTGCCCGTAATCGCAGAGATGGTTATGGCACCTTGGATAAGTTGAACTTGGTTAAAGGAAGGATTATTGGCCATCCAGAGGGATATGGTTTCGTAAAGCCTGTTAATGGAGATGGTGAAGACATTTACCTTTCTAGTACTCAGATGCGTCGAGTATTTGATGGAGACATTGTCCTCGTAAGAGTTGCAGGCTGGGATCGTCGCGGGCGGCCAGAGGGAAGTTTGGTTGATGTCGTGGAAAGAAATACATCGCAGCTGGTAGGTCGTTACTTTAATGAGAGTGGGATTAATTTTGTAAGAGCAGATAATCCTCGGATTAGTCAGGATATATTAATCCCAGCTGAGGGGATTGGCACTGCTAAACCCGGGCAGATAGTGGTTGTCGATGTAACAGAGCCGCCCTCTCGACATAGTTTGCCCATTGGAGCTATCGTTGAGGTATTGGGTGATCATCTTGACCCAGGTCTAGAAGTAGAAATGTCTATCCGCAACTATGGTATCCCATACCAATGGAATGATGAGGTCCTAGCCGAAACTGCGGAAATTCCTGATCACGTCACTGACGTGACATCGCGAGTTGATTTAAGAGCAACACCACTAATTACCATTGATGGTGAGGACGCTCGTGATTTTGATGACGCTGTGTTTTGTGAGGAGAAACCTCGCGGTGGCTGGACGTTAATAGTAGCTATTGCTGATGTTTCTCACTACGTTACGGTAGGTTCTGCTCTTGATATAGAAGCATTTGAAAGAGGAAACTCAGTCTATTTTCCTAATCATGTTGTTCCAATGTTGCCCGAGAAACTGTCCAATGGGCTTTGTTCTTTAAATCCAGCTGAAGACCGTTTGTGTATGGTTTGTGAAATGCAAATCAATGCTCAAGGCGATATTACCGGATATCGGTTCTCTGAAGCGGTGATGCATTCTCATGCCCGCATGACTTACACCCAAGTCGCCCAGATTATTGCTCAGCAAGAAGCGGGCTCTCAATCAGGCATTAGAAAACAATTTGCATCCATTGTGGGGCATATTGACGCTCTTAATGATTTATATAAAGTGTTAAACAAACGCAGAGCTGCGCGCGGCGCCATTGACTTTGACTCCCAAGAAACTCGTATTCTGTTTGATGGACAGCGAAAGATTAGCCAGATAATTCCAGTGGAGCGGACCGCTGCGCACCGTTTAATAGAGGAGTGCATGCTTTGTGCCAATGTTTGTTCGGCAATGTTTCTTGAGAGAGTGAACATACCGGCTCTGTATAGGGTTCACGAAGGGCCAAGTGAGGAAAGATTAACCTCCGTTAGGGATTTTTTGGGGGAGTTGGGTATTGGGCTAGGAGGTGGTGAAGACCCCCAACCAGAGGATTATCAGAGAGTCTTGAGGTCTATCAAAGGCCGTGATGATGCCTCTGTAATTCAATCTGTGATGCTGAGGTCCATGAGTCAGGCGGTTTACCAGCCAGAAAATCTTGGCCATTTCGGCTTGGCATTCGACGCTTATACTCACTTCACCTCGCCCATAAGACGGTATGCAGATTTGTTGGTTCATCGAGCTATTCGAAGTCTTATTAGAAGTAACAAAAAGATAGCTAATATACGGAGAGTGGATGGGTTTATTCCCATACCATCACATCTGATCTATCCCTATGATGGAGATCGTTTAGAGTCTACTGGTGAGCATCTGTCCGTCACAGAGCGTCGCGCCGATGATGCTACCAGAGATGTGGTTAATTGGCTGAAATGCGAATACCTTATGGATCGAGTAGGAGATAAATATACTGGTGTGGTAAGTGCAGTCACTGGGTTTGGATTGTTTGTAATGCTCGATGAGCTTTATGTCGAGGGATTGATTCATGTAACAGGATTGCCAAAAGATTATTATCATCATGAAGCATCTCAACACAGAATGGTTGGAGAACGCACCGGAAGAGTATTTCGTTTGGGTCAGAAACTCTCGGTGAAACTAGTTAGAGTTAATCTGGAAGAGCGCAAGATTGATTTTGAATTGATCGGTTCGCCTACGGATGAAACAAAAGCATCAGATAGGAGCAAAAAGAACACGCATGTCCAGGTTTCGACGAAAGCCAATCAGTTAGCCAAAGAATATGAGAAAAAAAGAAAATCGCGAGGTAAGTCTTCAAAGACTAAAAGTACGGCTAAAAAACGTAAATCAGGAGCTAAAAAATCTAGAATAGGATCCTCTAACTCAGCGATCGGTAAGGCGAGTACTAAAAAGAAAAGACCTAAAAAGCGCTCTTAAAACCACTAACTTTTTACTTCCAAATGCTGGGGCAGAAGCCTGCTAAGCACATCTGCAACATAGTCTAAGAAGAGGGTGCCCATGTCACTGCTATAAAACTCGGGGTCAGCATTACCTAATGATAAAATACCGAAGGTAGTTTTTTTTCTTATAATCACAGCGGCGACTGACTTTATCGGCTGATGTGATTCTCCAAAGAGAAAATCCACTTCTGAATCTTGGCGAGGACCACATATTGATCGATCTGAATCAATTAATGCTGGCACTTGGGTTTTCGCATCTTCAAAGGAAGTGACGTTAGCCATCATTTTTTTAAGTTTCTTTTCATTGGCAAATAGAGTCAGGCTATAGGATTCAATACCGAAATCTACACCTAGGCTGTCATATAGTGTCTCTACAAGGGCAGGTAGATTTGGTGCTTCCAGTAAATCGATGATTAATTGTCGAGTTTTTACAAACATTAGCTCGTTGTTTTGTGCTGTTTCTACCAATAGATCCAGTTGATCTCCAATTTCTTTGTTTCGATCACGCAAAACAGATAGCTGCCGTTCAATTAGCGATACTGCGCCATCGGTTTTATGGTGAACAATCATTGTTTCAAGAATATCTGGATTTTCATCTAGAAAAGTAGGGTGATCACGAAGATAGCCTCTCACTTGTTTAAGCGTTATGTCCGTCAAGTTATCGTTACTCATATTTTTATACGTCCATGGAAGCTGGTTACTGCAGGTCCAGACATCATAAGTGATTGCCCCTCTCCAGACCAATCTATACTGAGGTTTCCGCCTTGTAACTCCACAGTCACAGGTGAATCTACTAGCGACTGCTGAATTGCTGCCACGGCTGCCGCACAGGCTCCTGAGCCGCAGGCACGAGTCTCCCCCACGCCGCGCTCATACACCCGCAGTTTTAGATGTTTACGACTAAGAATTTGCGCAAAACCTACATTTACCTTCTTCGGGAAACGACTATGATTTTCCAACTGAGAACCCATATCTTTCACTGGAGCGGTATCTGTATCATCAACAAATACGATGGCATGAGGATTGCCCATTGACACAGCAGATATTTCTATGGATTGATCTTCAAGATCAATAACATAACTTAAATCTCTCGCTTCAGCGATTATGGGTATTTTCGAGGGCTCTAGTAAAGGAACACCCATATTAACTGAAACTGAGTTGTCGCGATTAATTTTTAAGCTTATAACCCGATTCATCGTTTTAACATGGATTTCAGGTTTGCCGGATAGTTTTTTATCTCTAATAAATCTAGCGAGGCAACGCGCGCCGTTACCACATTGCTCAACTTCAGCACCGTCTTGATTAAATATTCTATAGTTGAAATCCACATTATGGTCATTAGGAGGTTCTAAAACGAGCACCTGATCACAGCCAACTCCCGTATGTCTGTCGGCAATACGCTTCACCATAGCTCTTGAAACTCGAATATTCTGGGTCACAGCGTCAATTACAACAAAGTCGTTCCCAAGGCCATGCATTTTACTAAATTTCATCAACATATATTTGTCTGGCCACCCACCATTTATTTAATTGGTAGCACTTGCTCTCCTTTGATGAGGTCCTCAAAATTCTCTCGAGCACGAATAATATGGGCTTCATTATCTGCAACCATAATTTCAGCAACTCTGGGGCGACTATTATAGTTTGAGCTCATAACAAAGCCGTAGGCTCCCGCCGTAAACAAGCACAAATAGTCCCCTTCGGCTATGGAGAGTTTGCGATCCTTACCCAAAAAGTCGCCACTTTCGCATACAGGGCCAACCACATCATACTGGCGTTCCGGGTTATTATTAGTGGTGATTGGTTGTATGTCCATCCAAGCTCCATATAAAGAGGGGCGCAACATGTCATTCATTGCAGCATCAACAACAGCAAAATTTTTGTGATCATTAGATTTTAGATACTGAACCTGAGTTAATAGAATGCCTGCATTGGCGGTCATTGACCGTCCCGGCTCTAGGACCAATAATTCACTTCTCTCTCTAAATAAGGGGAGTAATTCCTTCATGAGAGCATCGACCGTTAATATCTGTTCATCGTGGTAGCGGACACCCAAGCCACCGCCGATATCAATATGGTTTAGTTGGATCCCCAACTCTGACAGCTGATCGACCATGACGAGTAATCGCTCAGTAGCGTCAACAAAGGGCTGTATCTCTGTCAGCTGGGATCCAATATGGCAATCAATACCGATTAAATTAATGTTCGACATTTGAGAAGCTTGTTTGTAGACATCTATCGCTGTATCAAAAGCGATACCGAATTTGTCTTCCTTTAATCCAGTAGAAATATAGGGGTGAGTATTAGCATCAACATCTGGATTAACCCTTATCGACACAGGCGCCAATAGAGAGAGCTCTGCAGCTGTTTCATTGAGTAAAGCTAGCTCTGATTCTGATTCTACATTAAAACAATGTATGCCCACTTCCAGCGCTCGACGCATCTCAACACTAGTCTTAGCTAGACCAGAAAAGACGACATTAGCTGGATTACCACCTGCTAAAAGTACTCGCTCTAGTTCACCAACAGAGACAATATCAAATCCGGCTCCAAGAACCGCAAGGGTTTGCAATACTGCAATATTAGAATTGGACTTTACTGCGTAGCAAATTAAGTGAGGCTGATCGGACAGGGCATTTTTATAAGCGATAAAGTTCTGTTCGATCGCTTTTTTGCTATAGACATAGCAAGGAGTCCCGAATTGCTTAGCAATGGTGCTGAGAGCGACTTGATCGATAAAAAGATCGCCATTATTACGTTGTGTGGCACTGTGCATACTGTTTTAGGTCTCTTGAAGTTTTGTGTCATTAGAGAATGTGTCCGCCGAATCTTCTGGCAGGTACAGGTCACCAGTATTGCCACATCCGAGAAGTAAGCCAACAAGAATAATAATAAAGAGCTGTGAAAAACGAATTTTCATTTTGATCATCCAAGGGTAGAGGACGTAAGTATAACGGTAGTGTCAGATTACTCCCAAACAATTATAATAGTGATACCAAATTCATCTGAAGTTTAATGATGGTGTAAAACCATGAAAGAAGCCGAGTTTAATCAAATAGCCGATGATTTAATGTTCTATATAGAGGAAACTATTGATAACAGTGGGGTAGATATTGATTATGAAAATACTGCGGGCATGCTCACGTTGACTTGTGATCTCAATGGCTCTCAAATAATTCTATCCAGACAGCCAGCTATGCGCGAAATCTGGTTGGCGGCGCAGTCGGGTGGCTTCCATTTTAAATTAAAAGCTGATCAACCAAACGGGCAGGTCCAGTGGCGGAATACTGTAAGCGGTGAGCTTTTATCAGCTATGCTTGGCGATGCTTGTGAGAGCCAATCTAATCAGTTAATTAAGTTCGATTTCTAGCTAACGAGAGGCCAAATTTTCTAAAGCTCTTTCCGCCGCAGCCTTTACCTGATCAGGCGCAGTCCCACCGATATGATTTCTAGAGCACACAGACCCCTCTAAGGTTAATACTTCAAAGACATCCGCAGCGATCTGAGAGGAGAAAACATTTAACTCCTTGAGTGTCATTTCAGATAAATCCTTGTTTTTTTCAATGCCATAAGCAACCGCTTTACCAACGATCTCATGGGCATCTCTAAATGCAATACCATTGCGCACCAAATAATCCGCTAAATCAGTAGCTGTAGAAAAGCCGCTCTTGGCTGCCGCATACATTTTTTCTTTATTTGATTTAATGGCGGGGACCATATCAGCGAAAGCGCGCAAGCAATCCTGAACCGTATCAACCGTATCAAACAGAGGTTCTTTGTCTTCCTGATTGTCTTTGTTATAGGCCAGTGGTTGAGACTTCATCAGAGTTAACAAACTAATCAGGTGCCCAGTAACTCTACCTGTTTTTCCGCGAACTAGCTCGGGAACATCAGGGTTTTTCTTCTGTGGCATGATGGATGATCCGGTGCAAAACCGATCGGGTAGATCTATAAATTGAAACTGTGCTGACGCCCAAAGAATTAACTCCTCTGACATACGCGACATATGCATTGTTAACAGACTCGCAAAAGCGCAGAATTCAATGGCAAAATCTCGATCACTCACCGAATCCAGAGAGTTTTTGCTAGGGCGATCAAAGCCTAATTGATTAGCAGTAAAGACGCGATCAATGGGATAGGTCGTTCCAGCGAGTGCTGCAGCACCAAGAGGACTCTGATTTAGTCTTTTTCTGCAGTCAAGCAACCGGCCAAAATCTCTCTCTAGCATTTCATTCCAAGCCAGCAAGTGGTGCCCAAAAGTAACGGGTTGAGCAGTTTGTAAATGAGTGAAGCCGGGCATAATAGTGTCGTGTTCTGCTAACGCGAGCCTAGTCACTCCCTTTTGAAGGCCCGTTAAAAGTATGGAGATTTCATCAATCTGATCACGTAACCAGAGTCGAATATCTGTAGCTACTTGATCATTCCTTGAACGTCCAGTATGAAGTTTTTTGCCAACATCACCGATACGTGCGGTTAGGGCTGATTCGATATTCATGTGCACGTCTTCGAGTTGCTGAGACCACTCAAAATCGCCAACCCTTATCTCAGTGCCAATCTCGTTAAGGCCATCAATGATAGATTTTTTCTCTGATTCAGAAAGAACCCCTACTTTTGCAAGCATGGTGGCGTGGGCAATTGACCCTTTGATATCCTGTTCGAAGAGACGTTGATCAAAACTCACAGAGGCAGTAAAGCGCGCGACAAACTCGTTGACGGGTTCATTAAACCTGCCACCCCAAGACTGATTAGTCTCGGCCTTTTTCGCATTATCAGATGATGTCTTTTTTGACTCACTCATCGCAGTCACAGCCTAGTTAAAATGATTAAGACCGAGATTATAGCCAAACATTGCAAGAATAACTTAAAACTTAACGCTATTAGCTATATCCTTTTTACCATCGATATAGATCGTTGATCTTACTATGGCTGACTAAAGCTGCTTAACAAAGCTAATTCTTGTGTATCTGGGACAAAACAAGATAAATCGTCGATAATGGACGTTTAGTAATTGAAATAGGGTTATACGGTGGTCCAAACACTCAAAATTGCAACTCGAAAAAGCCCGTTAGCTCTGTGGCAAGCGGAGTTTGTGAAATCAAAACTTCTTGAATATCACTCTGACTTGCAAGTTGAACTTATCGGAATGACAACCAAGGGAGATAAAATCTTAGATACTCCCTTGGCTAAGGTTGGTGGTAAAGGGTTGTTTGTTAAAGAACTAGAGTTATCTATTCTAGAGGGCGCAGCTGACATTGCAGTGCACTCTATGAAAGATGTACCAATGGAATTTCCATCTGGGTTGCAGTTAGGTGTTATTTGTGAACGTGAAGATCCTTCTGATGCTTTGGTATCAAACGAGTATGCCAAGTTGGCTGAACTGCCTAAGAACGCAATTATTGGTACATCAAGCCTGCGGCGACAGTGCCAAGTTCGAGCGGCATATCCAACTCTGCAGATAAAAGAGCTGCGTGGTAATGTTAATACCAGATTAAGCAAGTTAGATAATCGAGAATACGATGGGATCATACTAGCTACTGCGGGTCTCATGCGCTTAGAAATGCAAAATAGGATTACTCAAAGACTGCCTATGGATGTTTCATTGCCAGCCGGTGGGCAAGGAGCAGTGGGTATTGAGTGCAGGAGAGACGATGAGCATGTTATGAGATTATTAGCTCCGTTGCATCATGAAGCTTCAGCGGTTTGCGTTCTTGCGGAGCGGGCATTAAATCGTCACTTGGAAGGCGGATGTCAGGTGCCAATTGCTTGTTTTGCAGTCTTGTCTGGCAATGGACAGACGATTCATCTTCGCGGCTTGGTAGGCAGTGTCGATGGTTTAGAGATACTGTATGCAGAGATGGAAGGACCAGCTGATGAGCCAGATAAGTTAGGCGTCGAGGTGGCAGAACAGCTTTTAATGCAGGGTGCTGGAAAGATATTGGCTGATGTATATGGTAGTTAATGAATTGGTCGGCAAAAGACTTCTCGTTATTCGGTCGAGAAGAGACCAGGATGAATTCTTAAATATGAGTAAGGCTGCAGGTATCGATGTAAAACATGTTCCTATTATCGATATCAAGCCAATATCTAACGACACCCGAGCCAGGCAAAAAATTCAGTCATTAAATGAGTTTGATTATGCTATTTTCGTTAGCGTTCATGCCGGTAAAATTGCGCTAGAATTACTTGATGAGAGTTGGCCAAAACCACCAGAGGCATTAAATTTTTTTTCCATTGGAAGACAAACTGCTACCCTGATTAAGCCCTATACCAGTTCAGTACGCTACCCCGAATCTAACGCGGACACTGAAGGTCTTTTAGAGCTGCCAGAGTTTCAAAATCCTAAAAATAAAAATGTCATTATCTTTCGTGGCGGCCATGGACGAGAAACGTTGAGAGATGAATTGATTTCCAGAGGTGCTCGAGTGGAATACTGTGACCTTTACCAGCGAGTCGTGAATCAACAGCAGGTTGAGAAGGCTTGGGAACAATTAAACAATATAGATTATCTTGTTGCACACAGTGGTGAGTTAATTAGAGCTATGGGTCCTGTGGCAAAAATTACTCAATTCATTAGTGATAATAAGTTCTCAGTTATCGTTCCAAGTCAGCGAGTGGCTGAAATCGCTCACCAGCTGGGATATAGTTCTATTATAGTGTCAGATAATGCGTTGCCAGAATCTATGTATGAAGCATTACAAAAAGGTATTTAGACGTATTTGTATCTCATTTTAAAGTGCTAGGTTACCTAGATCTTCAGATCTGGATATTGGGAGTTGAAATTGGCTGAATCAGGAAAGAAAACTAAAGCGGCCTCGAGTCCAGATTCTAAGTCGCCGGCTGCAGTTACGCCTAATGAGTCTGCCAAAGACACTTCTTCTTTAAAGGAGGACTCTAAGGCAAAAAAAATTCCTTTAATAAAGGTTATAGTGTTTTTAATACTTTTCTTATTCGCCTCAAGTGCAGGCTGGCTCGGGTGGCAGCAATGGCAAGTTCAGGCTCGTCAAAGTGATCAGATAGCGTTAGTTATGGTGGAACTTAATGAACAATTAAAACAATCTACAGCACTAGATTCGGCAGTCGCTCTGTCCCGACGGAATCAACAAGAACAAGCTGAGCTGTTTACAAAGAAAATAAATGATTTGCAACTACAGATCACAGCGCAAGGCGCTAGGATTGCTGAGTTAGGATCTACTTCGCGCAGCGATTGGTATTTATCTGAAGCGACCTATTTAGCGCGCTTGGCAAGTCAGAGGCTCCAAACAGAGAGAAGTACAAAAAACCCAATTGCCTTATTACTTCAGGTGGACGCTATTTTAGTTAAACTTGATGAGTCTGACTTGTTAGCGGTGCGCTCTGCTATTGCTGAAGATATCAGTCGGCTGCGCTTAGCGGGTGAAGTAGATGCCGAAGGAATTATTTTAGAATTAAATGCACTTGCGAGGCAGATAGAGCAGTTGGAGCTCATAGAGTTTGCAACGACAGAAGCCCCAGTAAGTGAAAAATCAGAGGATACTGCGGTCGTAGAAACTGAAGAAGAAACGCTTTCTCAGCGATTTTCAAACTTGATAGGTGAGTTCTCCCAAGGGCTTAGTAAGTTAATAAAAGTCCGTCAGCGGGACAGGCCCATAGAACCCATATTACTGGCAAGTGAAGAAGTCATTGTACGTAATAACCTTCGTTTATTTTTGCGACAGGCGGCAAATGCAGTACTGCGTGAAGAACAAGATATTTATACGATAAGCTTAGGAGGCGCGAGAGAGTGGTTAACAACGCATTTTCAGATGAATCCATCTTCAATTTTACTGCAGGACCGCTTAGCTCATCTTGAGAAGAAAAAGATAGTCCAGGAATTGCCGAACATTAACAGCTCTATCAGAGCCCTTGAAGCTTTTTTGGTTGTTCGTGAGAGTCGAATGATTGGTGTTTTAGAAAATGATCCCGTACTTGAGTCGGAACCAACACGACCATGAGGAAGTTACTCCTAGTCATTATCATCGCGCTTTTGCTCGGTGCATCAAGCATTTGGGTAATGCAGCAAGACAGTGGCTATATTCTATTTAGCTTGAATAATACGACCGTTGAGATGACAGCTTGGGTCGGATTGCTATTATTTTTATTAGTTGTGGGTATCGCTGTTTGGCTAATTTTGCTCGTCAGATGGTTGTCAGATGCGGGTGGACTACGCCAGTGGTGGGGTTCTAGAAGAAGCGAGCGTCACGCGAATAAGACAGCTCAAGGACTTATTCTTTTCGCAGATCACGATTGGCAAAAGGCGTCTGAAATTTTGGCAGCCTCGGCGCCCAAGTCATCAATGCCTGATGTTAATTTATTATTTTCTGCTCGTGCAGCAGCAGAAAACAACCAAATAGATCTTGCTCATGAGTTACTAGAGAAGCTCAAGGCAAGTAAACCTAAAGCCAGGTTATTAGTTGATAAAACATTCGCTGAGATTCTTTTAAGAGAAGAGCGATTTGCAGAGGCGCTAGCGCTTTTACAACCGATTGCAGAAGCAAAACCGGAGGATCGAGGTGTTCTGCGGTTGTTGTCGGATATTTACTATTTGACCAATGACTGGGTAGCTTTGCAGAAATTATTAAGCGATATAAATCGGTTCAAAGCGCTTAATAAAGTGGATTTTGAAGAGTTAGAAATCGATGTTTATGCAAACTTGTTAGATGATTTTACGATAAATACTGAGGTAACGGCCCAGGAGCAGAGAGATCAGGTTGGAGATTTATGGGAGTTGATACCCAAACATCTACGACACAATGGTGTCCTGATATCCAAGTACTTCGAAGCTTTAAAATTAGTCAATGACGCTGACAAACTGGCCGTGTTGGCGATCAAAAGTATAAATTCTCGATGGAACTCCGATCTAGTTCGTGAATTTGGCGAAGCAGAAACCTCGACTCCCGAAAAGCACTTAATGACGGCTGAAAAATGGCTCATAAATCATCCAGAAGACCCTGCATTACTCATGGCATTGGGCAATCTTTGTTGTCAGCTTAAGTTTTGGGGGAAAGCCCGTGATTATTTTTCTAGTGCTGTAAAACTGAACCCGACACCGGCTTTATTCCTGAAGTTGGCCAATGTTTTGACAGAAATGGGCGAGGATAAAGAAAGCCAAAATTTGTATCGACAAGGTCTTTTACTGAGCATTAAGACTCAAGATAACTAAAATTGGTGCTCGTCGTCCGTCATAGATCGCTCTGGGCTGAGGTTAAATGCGTTTCTTTTTAAGATCTCGTATGAGAAAGCGAGACGGATGCATAGCTTGGCGTAGTTCGCGTTCGACCGGGGACAACTGCTGGTTAATTTCCGCAGCCAACACTTCAGCAGTCAATGGTGCATAACTGAGCCCACGGGAACCCATTCCGCAATTGACATACAAATTAGGTAAATAACTTCCCATAATAGAGGAATTTTTCCGAGCATCTTGGCGTAAAAAACTATAGTTAGCGATCATCTTGTTGACATCGGGAACTGGTCCAACAATAGGTAAATAATCTCTTGTTGTGCAACGAAAATTAGCACGCCCAGAGAGACTCTCTAGACCAAAATCCCCTAAAACGTTTGCGATACCCTGGTCAGTTTGGATTATTTGGTCAATGTTGGTCTGGTGATCTTGAGTTCTTAAGTCAGTTGTCGAGATATTTTGGTTATAGGTTGCACCGCAACTATGCAACTCGTTCAATGGCGGCGTTATATAGCCAGCACCGCAGATTACCGTGCGCAGTTTTGCACTATTACTGGTAATCGGTAGCTCACTGATTTGGCCTCTCAACTTTCTGACACCTAAAAATTGTGTTTGCTCAAAACTTTCACAATCTTGTGCATTCGCAACAACCAAAATATCAGACTGTATTATTGGATTTCCTTCATCATTAAAGAGAGTCCATTGATTACAGTTTGGCCCTTGATCGAACCTGGATACATTGGCACTAATAATGGGAATATCCCATTGTTGGAGCAAATTTTGGCAGATAACCGCAGGAGGAAGCCAACCAAGCTGCGGAAAATAAAGACCTTGGGTTGCATGTAAATGAACACCACTTTTTTCAAGCATCTCGACATTGTTTATGAGCTGAACCAATCTTGGATGTTTTTTAAATCGATGGCCGATTTGGATAAATTCTTCTTCATTTTTCTGACTTTCAGGAAGTACCAATACGCCGCATTGCTGCCCTAAGCCCTGCTGCCAAAAGTGCTGGTAGTAGCGAGATGCATACATTAACGCACTGAGATTGATCCGTGGCAGGCTATCATTTCTCAGAGATAATTTAGGATAGACGACTGCTTGATTATTACCGGATCCTTCTTGCCCAGGAATTTGGTGTCGATCCACCATAGTGACCTCATAACCCTGTTTTGCAAGGGCAGCCGCACTGGTACATCCGGTTATGCCTGCACCAATAATAGTGACAGTAGGACGTTTGTTTTGTGCAGGTCTAGTTAGCCGATCTAAGTGCCATTGATTGGTACCAGTAACTGTAATGTTCATAGGCTTTTGATTGGTAAAAATAGCTTCAATCATTTCTCTTTTTTTACCAAAGCCAGCTGTGTGTTCAACTTTAAATCCTGCTTCATCTAGTCTTTTAGATACTTCTGTTGCTGCACTATAGGTACTTAAAGTGGTTGCGTTAGAGGATAAATAAGCAATGGTATTGCACAGCTCGGATGACCAGGCTGACGGGTTCTTAGCGGGTGAAAATCCATCCAGAAACCAGGCATCTATAGGTGCTTTGTTATAAGTTGAGAGTCTGATATCACAACTTTCTCCCAATGATTGTAGCATCTCAGTAGCATCACCAAACATCAGGCATAGTTTGATGCGCCCCCCAAATAGCTCAAGATTATGAAAACCTTTTATAGCACTTGGATAATGCTCAATAAGTAATTTTGCGGAGTCATTGTGGACCGGCCACAGGGCATGTATCCCTTCTAAATCTGACTTTTTGAGTGGTGACGATTCTGCTGAAAAGTAATACAAAGTGCATTTAGCTGGTGCTGTTCTTAGCCATAGTTCACAACAGTTGAGAAAATTAATCCCTGCGCCAAAACCAACTTCACCAATGCTAAATATATAGTCTTCTGACGAAAGGTGTTGCCAACGACGCTGCAAGTCATTTTTTTCCAGAAAAACATAGGAACTCTCTTGCAACCCATCGGCCATTGAATAATAAAAGTCATCATGATCCAGGGAATATGGAAGGTTTTCTCGCCACTCTATTTCTGCAGCATTAAGATTCACTACAACAGTCCAAATTCACAGATAATTTGATCGCACCACTGGTCGATATAATCATCAGCAATTTCAAGCTGGTTCTCATCATCTAAGGGCAGTCCTACAAACATTTTCTCATCAAAGGAAAGTGCTTTTGACTCCTCAAATTCAAACCCTTCATTAGGCCAAGCGCCAACGGTACTTGCCCCTTGAGTTCTCACTTTAGCCCAGAGATAACCCAGTGCATCTTGAAACCATTTTGGATAACCCACTTGGTCACCAAGCCCATAGAGAGCGACTTGCTTTCCAGTCAGGTCTAAATTATCCATTGCGTCCCAATTAGACTCCCAGTCTTCTTGCAACTCACCAAAGTCCCACGTAGGGATACCTAGTATTAAATATTGGTATTCAGCCATTCGAGTGATTGGGTCTAGAGCGATGTCATGGAGAGTGACTGCGCTAAAACCAAGGCTTACATTAATAGTATCGCGAATTTTCTCTCCCGCCATTTCGGTATAGCAAGTGGTACTACCGTAAAACAAACCAATTTTTGTCGTCATCTGCAATGTGTCTTGAGCTATGCTTGTCATTTAATACTACCTATAAATCCTAGTTGTCGCCAAGCCTCATAGGCTACTATGGCAACAGTATTGGATAGATTGAGGCTTCGACTATTAGAGAACATAGGTAAACGCAATATATTCTCAATGCCAATGGAGCTTCTAATGTCATCTGGAAGCCCTCTTGTTTCAGGGCCAAATAATAATGTGTCACCTGGTTGATAAGCCATGGATGAATAACTGGTTGCTCCTTTAGTGCTTAGTCCATAAACGTTTTTTGGTTTTATTTTGTTCAAATAAGAAGGCCAGGTGGGGTGGACCTGCAGGCTTTGGAATTCTCTATAGTCAAGCCCGGCACGACGTAAGCGTTTATCATCAAGTTCAAACCCGAGTGGTTCAATGAGGTGCAGGCGAAAACCAGTATTTGCGCAGAGCCGTATAATGTTCCCGGTGTTGGGAGGAATTTCCGGTTGATAAAGAACGATATCTAGCATTTTGGTTCGTCTAAAAAATTGAATTAGGAAGAACTTTATTTTACATCAATTATTGTGCCTTTAACTAAACCATATTATTGTTTAGGGCTTCTTCCCTTTATAAAGGACTTTGAAAGGTAAAACATATGAAAAATTTCGATAAAGCAAAAGCGATTGAGACATTAAATAGAATCATGGAATTAGAACTTTCAGGTGTAGTTCGTTATACCCATTATTCTTTGATGGTGTATGGATATAACCGAATACCGATTGTTTCATGGTTAAAAGCTAATGCACAGGAAGGTCTTGATCACGCTACTAAGGCTGGGGAGTTAGTGACAATGTTGGGGGGGCATCCATCGCTGAAAATTGGTGCACTATTGGAGACAGAGAAACATGATATCGGGGATATTCTCAGTGAAAGTCTTGAACACGAAGCAGTGACTGCTGAGGTGTATTATGACTTACTAAAGTTGGTAGAAGGTGAATCAGTGGTTCTTGAAGAGTATGCGCGTGAAATGATCCACTTAGAAGAGCAGCATTTGGATGAAGTTAATAAAATGCTTCGTACCCCAGGAGATTTGGCACCGTTTGAAGTCTAAGGAAACTTTTAGAGATAGCAAATAGGTTAGGGTCAGGATTGCAGAGAGTCTGTTGGTCTCTTCGGCAAATTAAGTTTTTTCTAATCAATAATCTCAACCATAAGATCGCTGGACAATTCTTCTAGTAAAGCTCTTAGTTGGTTGTCGCTCATGCCTGCAGGAAGCCTGACATTAGCGTGCGCTCTAAACAGCATCGACGCTGACATTGGGGCGCTTTCACAACAAGACTCTAGAGATTCAAGATTTATATTTTGGTTGGCACAGAGAGTTGAAATTTCACCAATTATGCCTGAGCGGTCATTAGCAATAATCTCAATTTGAACTGTTTTTTGTTCTTTTACTTTAGTAGCTGACGCACTTTCTATGGTTACTTTAATGCCTTGCTCATTGAGATTTAACAAGGCTTCTTGCAAGGCGGAGTCATTTTCCGAATTAATGTCGGCCAGCAAAATTCCGGCAAATTTTCCGCCCAAACGTGACATGCTACTTTGCGTCCAATTTCCCTTGTGATTTATGATGACGCTTGCTAGCTGTTCTACAATACCTGGTTGATCATCAGCTAAAATGGTTAAAACAAGTTGTTTCTGCATGGTTTGACCTAAGGTTTTATGGTTCTATCTAAGATCTATATTATGGCACTATTGTTCAGCACTGTTATAGTCTTAACAGTTTAAGCAAAAACATAAATTAATTTTTAAAAGGACAGCTAAAAATATGCAACTTAAACAAAAAGAACCACTGGACGTTCACCGCCGTTGCTCTGTTGGAGCTAGTATTGGTTTGAAGACATTGCTCTTCTCCGTTCTCTTCGCATTTTCTGGTCTGGCGACCGCTGAGAGAGACAGCTCTAGGGATCAGTACAGGCACCCTGTAGAAACGCTCAAATTTTTTGGCATAATGCCAGAGATGGATGTACTCGAAATTTCCCCCGGGGGCGGTTGGTATACTGAGGTACTAGCTCAATATCTGAAGGGTGATCTGTTAGCCGCACATTATGATCCCTCATCAGAGCGCTCCTACTACCGAAATTCCCAAAATAGATTTGCAGCTAAGATGGCGTCCGATCCTGAGCTTTACGGGAATGTAAAAATACAAATTTTCGATGCGGCTGCAAAAAAGTTAACCACAGAGGATGGGTCAGTGGATGCAGTTGTTACCTTCAGAAACGTCCACAATTGGTTGAGTTCGGACACTGAGGCCTCTTCATTCGCGCTGTTTTATAAGGCGCTTAAACCGGGAGGGCTGTTAGGTGTCGTTGAACATCGTGCTCCAGAAGGTACAGACAGAGCCAAGATGCGGAAAAGTGGCTACATGACACAGAATTATGTGGTCGAGTTAGCGCAGAGTGCTGGTTTTGTTTTTGAGGAGTCTTCAGAAGTTAATGCCAATGAGAAAGACACCGCTGACTACCCTGGGGGAGTATGGACGCTACCACCTAGTTTGCGCCTTGGTGATGAGGATCGGGAACGTTATTTAGCGATTGGGGAGAGCGACCGAATGACGCTACGATTCAGGAAACCACAGGAGTGATTGAAATTCCTTCTGAACGCTTGTCTAGAGATATCCTAGGCGCAGTGATTGAAGAGTATATTCTGCGCGAAGGAACGGATTATGGCTTTCAGGAGGCTAGTCTTGAGAGTAAAATAAAACAGGTTCATCGCCAGATTGTTCAGGGTGATGTGCTCATTACTTTTGACCCAGCGACTGAAAATTGTACCTTGCTAACGCGTAATCAATTCAACCGCTATAGGAAAGATCTGCAAACCAATGAGCGAAGTGATCTCTGATGGCTAAGCTGCCAACTTTGACACCTACGCGGGTTTTTGAACCTTTGGGTGATCAACTTAGTAATGCCCAACAGATTGTGGTTGGATTCAGTGGAGGCTTAGATTCCTCCGTGCTTTTGCATTCCTTATCTCAGAAAGTTGAAGCTCATCGCATAATGGCCGTTCATATTAATCATGGATTGTCAGAAAATGCGGATCATTGGCAAGCCCATGCAGAAGGCTTTTGCCAATCTTTGGGTGTTAATTTTCATAGCGAAACTGTTGCGTTAGTGGGCGATGGTGGTGGACTGGAGGATGCCGGTAGATTGGCGCGATATGAAGTCTTTGAGCGATGCCTCGATGAAGATGGAATCTTATTGCTTGGGCACCATCAAGATGACCAAGTCGAGACCTTGCTATATAGATTAATGCGCGGCACTGGACCAAGAGGCTTGTCCGGGATCCCCAAAACTCGTTCAGTAGGCAAAGGTGTTCTACATCGACCTCTATTAAACTGGCCAAAATCTTCTCTTTTAGATTATGCAATGGAAAACAATATTCAATGGATTGAGGATGAGAGTAATGAGTCAAATGATTTTGATCGCAACTATTTACGTAATAAATTAATTCCTCTTATCGCAGATCGATGGCCGGACTATCGTCACCGTTTAGAGGGCGTTGCCAACATAAGTCGAAATAGTGATCTCTTGTCTCACTCAATAGCGATTGAGGATATGAGAGGCCTAAAAATTAGGGCCGAGAGAGGAGGCTGGTCTCTTTCTCTTCGCTCTTTTGGCCTTTTGCCTTCTCTAAGGCAAGCTAATGTATTGCGGTATTGGGCGGAGTGTTATGGACTGATTGCCCCTGGGTTAAAAATCATTAATGAGATTGGTTCTTCTGTTATTGGTGCTAGGGTAGACGCTTCACCCAAAGTGGTCTGCCAAGACGTTGAGTACCATCGTTACTCTGGCCGGTTATATTTATTAAAATCGGCCAGGGTTTTAAACGATTGCGAACAGACAAGCTCTAAAATCCTGTGGGATTTGAATACCAAATCGACGGTCAAGGCACCAATGATGTTGGCCGCTACAACAGTGATTGGGGAAGGTATTCGAACACCAAAAGATGGTCGTTTAAAGGTTGGCTTCCGTCAGGGAGGGGAGAGGTGTAGGCCATCAGGTCGCGCTCACTCAACGAGTCTTAAAAAATGCTTGCAAGAATTTGGTTTAGAGCCGTGGTGGAGAGATCAAGTGCCATTAATTTTTATCGATGAAGAGCTTGTTGCTGTTGCTGATCTTTGGGTGTGCGAGGGTTGGGAGGCATCAGCCCAAGAGAAGGGCATTAAAATCCATTGGCAAGACAACTCTTTGTAGAATCGTAAGTTCCTTTCTGTTAATCTATTACACCATCTTAATCAGGGTGGGCGTAAGCTGGTTTCTCAGCTAATAGACCTCCAAAAGATAATTTTCTCAGTTTAAATTCTGATCTTTACAGGATCCTTATGACACGTTTTATTTTTGTTACTGGTGGTGTTGTTTCCTCTTTGGGTAAGGGTATAGCCGCTGCCTCCTTGGGTGCAGTGTTAGAGGCTAGGGGTCTAGATGTCACTATGCTGAAGCTAGATCCGTATTTGAATGTGGATCCGGGGACTATGAGCCCTCATCAGCATGGTGAGGTGTATGTGACCGAAGACGGAGCAGAGACTGATCTTGATCTTGGTCATTATGAGCGTTTCTTGCGATCGAAAATGACACAAAATAACAACTTCACTACTGGCCAAGTATATGAAACTATTTTGCGCCGAGAGCGCAGGGGTGATTTTTTGGGTGGTACCGTACAAGTCATTCCACATGTTACCGATGAAATTAAACGCCGTATTATTGCTGGCGCCGGTGATCATGATATAGCTGTCGTTGAAATTGGTGGAACCGTGGGTGATATTGAATCCCAACCATTTCTTGAAGCTGTTCGTCAGATGAGAGGTGAATTGGGCTATCAAAAATCTCTGTTAATACATCTTACACTCGTTCCGTACATCGCCACTGCTGGAGAGACCAAGACCAAGCCGACTCAACACTCTGTAAAAGAAATGCGTTCATTGGGGTTGCAGCCCGACGTGTTATTGTGTCGATCTGAAGTGGAAATTGAAGAAGACCAACTTAAAAAGATATCCCTATTTACCAATGTGGAGGAGCGTGCAGTTGTTCCTGTGATGGATGCAGCTACTGTTTATGCAATTCCTAGAATGCTCCATGAGCGGGGTCTCGATCAATTTGTCTTAGATCGTTTTAACATTGATAGACCAGCTGCAGATTTAACACAATGGGACAAGGTGGTGGAAAATCAAATGCTTTCCGATGGCGAGGTAACAATTGCCATGGTTGGTAAATATATGGATCTACTCGATGCCTACAAGTCGCTCACCGAAGCTCTAGTTCATGCTGGCATCCATAATAAAACAAAGGTTAAGATTCGCTATATTGATTCGGAGCAGCTTGAAGTTGACCATGGTCTGTTAGATGGCGTGGACGCTATCTTGGTTCCAGGTGGATTTGGTTCTCGTGGGATAGAGGGGAAGATTCACGCGGTTAAAGTTGCGAGAGAAAATAACATTCCATATTTAGGTATTTGTTTGGGTATGCAAATAGCTGTGATTGAATATGCTCGCAATGCATGTGGTTTAGAGGGTGCAAATAGTACGGAATTTAACTCGGAGACTGAGCACCCAGTGGTGGGATTAATTGAAGAGTGGATTGACGAGAAAGGTAATCGAGAACAGCGCAGCGCTGACTCGGATCTAGGTGGCACCATGCGTTTGGGGGCTCAGGTATGCCATCTTATTCCCGGATCAAATGCCGAAGATATTTACGGTGCTGATCAAGTTAAAGAACGCCACCGTCATCGTTTCGAAGTGAACAATAATTATCTTCCTCAGTTAAAGGAAGCTGGTTTAGTAGTAGGCGGATTGTCGTTTGATAAAAATCTTGTGGAAACTATCGAGTTACCCGATCATCGATGGTTTTTTGCAAGTCAGTTTCACCCGGAATTTACTTCTACACCAAGAGATGGACATCCATTATTTGAAAAATTTGTAGATGCAGCAGCAGTTTACCAGCAGCATAAGTAAAAGCTTAGGAGAAAGCAGTGACGTCATTAGTCATTCAAATAGGAAATATTAAGGTGAGTAATGATGCTCCTATGGTGCTTTTTGGCGGAATGAATGTCCTTGAGTCTCGAGATATGGCAATGCAAATCGCTGAGTCTTATGTTCAGACCACTGAAAAACTTGGTATTCCTTATGTATTCAAAGCTTCATTTGATAAGGCAAATCGTT
>Ga0209494_1000038_pt1 | contig 69261 bp, 68 predicted proteins | sample EN1Hudseemescosm_FD_184628 | JGI IMG/M metagenome (GOLD analysis project Ga0209494, IMG submission 184628) | Methane-oxidizing microbial communities from mesocosms in the Hudson Canyon - EN1B Hudson Canyon (SPAdes) (version 2) | ecosystem: Environmental > Aquatic > Marine > Cold seeps | place... | reverse complement strand
CTAACCGAAGTTGTTTCAACCCTTTATTGGCCAACACTTCACCAAATCCATTAACAATTTTCTGTGAACGATAAGCAACAGGAAACTCAAAATCTTTATGGTATTCAACCAACGTGGTTAAAAATAGCCGTGGCGGCGTTCCTTGTCGGTCAAACTCTGAAAAATCAGGCGCAAAAGACCGTACGATTTCTCTCGCTCTATCTGCTCTAAAATTCATAAAAACAACCGCGTCATTATCATTAAATTTGACTGCGTCTCCAGCCTGATCCAGCACGCTTGTTGCTTGAACAAACTCATCGGTTTCACCACGTGCATAGGCGTCATTGATAGCTTGCTCAGCGGTTTCAACCGAAAATTCAGCCTGCCCTTGAACTAATAATTGATAGGCTTTTTCAACCCGCTCCCAATTGTTATCCCGATCCATCACATAAAAACGGCCAATCACACTGGCGATATGACCCACACCCAAGGCATCGATATTATCTTGCAACCCTTTAAGTGAAACATCTGCACTTTTAGGCGGCACATCACGGCCATCTAAAAAAGCATGTACAAAAACTTTTTTCAAACCCTTACGTTTTGCTAGCTCTATCATCGCGTAAATCTGGCGCTCATGACTGTGAACCCCACCCGGCGACAATAACCCCATAATATGTAATGCTGAATTATTTTCCAGGGCATGATCGACCGAACCATTTAATGCCTGATTTTCAAAAAAATTACCATTTTCTATTTCGATATCCACTTTAAGAAAATCTTGCGGTACAAATTGACCCGAACCAATATGCACGTGACCCACTTCAGAATTACCCATTTGTCCTGCAGGCAGCCCTACTTTCTCACCTGAACACTCGAGCAGAGTAGAAGAATAAGTCTTCTTTAAGTAATCCCAACACGGCATATCAGCCTGTGCAATAGCATTATCCGGACTTTGTTCTTCACGATGACCAAATCCGTCTAAAATGATTAACGCAACAGGCTTTGGGGTACTTGACATAATAAAATTCCTCTTCAAAAAATGATCTTCGATAAAAATACTCACCATTCCAAAAAAGAGCGCGAACACGTCCTATTGGAATAATTATCTTGCTATTTTACCTGAGCAGCGCAATTTTGAACACGCCATTTCCCCATACCTTTTTTAAAACACACCCTTAACAAAAATGGCTACACTCAAAGCTTACAATTCGCTGATTACTCTCACGCATAGCTTCCTTTTTTTAATCTAATTCCTTTTGAAAAAAGAATAAAAAATACAATTGATCATTAATTACCGCTTTAATTAACAGATATAATCGCAGCCAGTGTTTTTTATTGTTAAAATACTGGATTATCCTCGTTATATAGCTTCACAACACCGTTGTGATTTTTTAAAAATATTTTATATTAGGTTTTTTTATGGAACGCGTTATTGAATTTATCGGCAACCACTGGATGTTGTTTATTGCCTTCGTTGTTGTACTTTATCTTGTTACACAAGAATTATTAGACAATGTTTTTAAACGGTTCCAATCCATGACACCGGTCGCAGCTGTCATGCATATGAACGAAACAGAAGTCACTATTGTTGATGTAAGCCAAGCTGCTGACCATAAAAAAGAACATTTAGAAAATGCCATGAGCATTCCTCTTGCTAAACTTGAGACCAGCCTCGGCCAATTAGAACCGTTTAAAGAAAAACCATTACTGGTTTTTTGTCAAACCGGCGCACAATCGCCTCAAGCCTGCAAAAAACTTTATAAGCTAGGTTTTCATCAAGTGATTAACTTAGTGGGTGGACTTAAGGCATGGGACGAACAAAACCTACCCACCACCAAAAGCAAATCCTAGACCCTTAACTTACTCATTCCGGTAGTTACAACATGGCTGAACAAGAAGAAAAACAGTTCTCAATACAAAAAATTTTCTGTAAAGACGTTTCCTTTGAAACCCCAAACTCACCTAAAATTTTTACCTCCAAGTGGCAGCCCAAGGTCGATTTCAACTTAGGCACACACGTTGATCCTCTCGAAGACGATGTCTTTGAAGTTGCTATTACGGTTACCGTAACCGTGAAAGTTGAGGAACAAGTCGCCTACCTTGCTGAAGTTGTACAAGCCGGAATTTTTACACTCAAAGGTTTCTCAGATACAGAACGCGGCCCCCTACTCGGCAGTTATGCCCCTGGCGCCCTTTTCCCTTATGCCCGAGAAGCCATTTCAGATCTGGTTTCAAAAGGTGGGTTTCCACAACTTCTTTTGGCCCCGGTTAATTTTGATGCTGCATATGCGCAACATGTCCAACAACAATCTTCGCCCAGTTCTGTTAACTAAACCTTGAATGGATAAACAACGAATTTGTATTTTAGGCGCTGGTTCATGGGGAACCGCCTTAGCGATACAAGCCGCGCGCAATAATCACGACACTATCCTTTGGGGCCATAATGCTGACCACGTTAGCGCCTTACGACAAGAACGAACAAATTCTCGTTATTTACCCGGAATCATCTTACCCGATAACTTAACGGTTACTGACACGCTTAAAACAGCTGTACAATTTAGTGACATTGTTCTACTTGCTGTTCCAAGCCACGCCTTTGTCACGACACTCATAAAAATTAAAGCGCATCTTAATCCAAACACCTCTATCGCTTGGGCAACCAAAGGACTGAGCCATGATAATGGTTCTTTTTTACACCATTCCGTTATCTCCCAACTGGGTGAAAAAATACCGATGGCGATCCTTTCAGGTCCTACTTTTGCCATGGAAGTTGCTAATGGATTGCCATCGGCAATTACTATTGCCTCAGAACAGCCCGAGTGTGCTACCAAACTAGCGGGCATTTTCCATAGCGCGCATTTTAGAACTTATACCAGCACGGATATTATTGGAACTCAAATCGGCGGCGCCACTAAAAATGTCTTGGCTATTGCTGCCGGAATAGCTGATGGCCTGGGTTATAACGCCAACACGCGCTCAGCACTGATTACCCGCGGGTTAGCTGAAATCATTAGATTGAATCATCGCTTAGGCGGTCATCAAGAAACCCTCATGGGGCTAGCTGGGCTCGGGGACCTAATACTGACTTGCACAGATAATCAATCCAGAAATCGCCGCTTTGGTATTGGTCTCGGTCAGGGTAAAAAACCGCACGATTTAATCACCGAAATAAACCAAGAAATTGAAGGTATTGCGGCGACCGAACAAATTCACCGCCTGTCTAAACAGCTTAATGTTGACATGCCGATTACCGAACAAATCTATCAGATTCTCTATCAGAACACTGATCCTAACCACGCTGTAAAGACACTCTTAGCACGCGAACAACGTGATGAAGAACCCCTTCCTCCTACGTAAAAAAGAGTCTAGCCAAAAAATCCTTACCAATAATAAAAAAATGTTGCATATTATATAGTTACGGGGTATATATAAAGCAACTTATTGACGGATCAAAAGGAGTCATTGCATGCTACACATATTGGACCATTTACCCCTACAACGCACCGAACTCGAGCGCACAACTAATGGCGACACCATTATTCTAACCGCCAATGCAATTGATGCGATCAAAGACACAAACCCAGATCACAACCTACTAAAGAACCTCTTTAAACAATTTAATTTGTGTGTTTTATACCGAGATATTGAAGCAAAAGGCGTCGAAATCAGTGAACTAATCAGTGGCATTACCGTTTTGGATGATGATGAATTCAACCGCTGCCAAGAAGACAACAACTGTATACGCTCTTGGAATTAAATCAAGCAAATGCCAATTGTCGCCACGCCTCATAAGTCACTATAGCCACGGAATTGGATAAATTAAGACTTCGACTATTAGCCTGCATCGGAATCTTCAAACACCCCACGGACTCTTGTCTTAGAATGTCTTGTGGTAAGCCGCGCGTTTCAGGCCCGAAAAGAAAAAAATCACCCGCCTGATAACACTCTTGGTCGTAATTTTTTGTCGCTTTTGTTGTCAATGCAAATAAACGTGCTGGTTTTGCACGTTGTATAAAGTCTTGGTAATCTTCATACAACATTAAAGCGGTGAACTCATGATAGTCCAGCCCAGCTCTACGCATTTTTTTTTCATCTAAACTAAAACCCAACGGCTTTATAAGATGTAACTGGCAACCATTGTTGGCAGCTAACCGAATAATATTCCCGGTATTAGGTGGAATCTCCGGCTCGTACAACACAATATGAAACATAATCTTTGATAAGCCAACCCAATCTTTCTGTTACTTATGTCAACTTACCGTGACATTGCTTAAACTTCTTGCCTGAACCACAAGGACAAGGATCATTACGGCCCACTTTTCTTCCATCACGAACGAAAGGTTTTTCGGCATCTTCTTCAACACCCTGATCCTGAGGCGGTGGCATTAGACCCGCATCCAAAGCTGCTGGCTCAACACTTTCAGACAACGATGATTCGGCATCAGCATGCTCAAAATTCATCTCTTGTGGTTCTTGGCGCTGTTCGTCAAAACCCTGCAGATCTTCTTCAACATTCACCTGTACCTTAGACAAAAGGCCTACAACTTCATATTTAACAAAGTCCAACATACTAACAAACATTTCAAATGATTCACGCTTATACTCTTGCTTAGGATCACGCTGCGCGTAACCCCTTAAATGGATTCCCGCCCGTAAATGATCCATAGCACCCAAATGCTCTTTCCATGTACTGTCAAGAACCTGTAGGACAACAGACTTCTCAAAATTGCGCATCACATCAGAAGAAATATTAGATTCTTTTTGAACCCAATTCTCAACCAACTTTTCCTGTGTCAGCCGAATAACATCTTCTCTCTGTAACGAATGATCTTTCTCTAGCATCTCCTGCCACGGAATAGTCAGCTCAAACTCTTGCTGTAAGTGCCCCTCTAATCCGGCAACATCCCACTGATCTTCCATGGTTTGCTCTGGAATATACTGCGTAACCACACTGCTAACAACATCATCACGAAAGGCGCCAACAATATCACTGATATCTTTAGCTTCCATTAAGTCATTACGCTGCCCATAAATAACTTTACGCTGGTCATTGGCAACATCATCGTAATCCAGAATCTGTTTCCGGATATCATAATTGCGCCCTTCAACTTTCTTCTGAGCATTCTCAATAGCTCGCGTTACCCAAGGATGCTCAATCGCTTCACCTTCAACCATACCTAACTTCTGCATCATACTGGCAACTTTCTCAGAAGCAAAAATACGCATCAAATCATCTTCAAGAGATAAATAAAAATGCGATGACCCCGGATCTCCCTGACGCCCAGAACGTCCTCGCAATTGATTATCAATACGTCTTGATTCATGTCGTTCCGAGCCAATGACATGCAAACCACCACTGTCCAAGACTTTTTCATGGTGTAAACGCCAATTTTCTTTAACTTTTTCTAGTGCCGATTCACTTGGATTTTCACCCAATGACTTTATAGCCACGTCAAGATTACCACCCAAAACGATATCAGTACCTCGACCCGCCATATTAGTCGCAATAGTTACTGCTCCCGTTGTACCGGCTTGTTCAATAATATGCGCTTCACGCTCATGCTGCTTAGCATTTAAAATTTCATGCGTAATGTTATTTCTTGTTAGCTCACGGGAAATTAATTCAGAATTCTCAATTGATGTCGTTCCGACAAGAACTGGCTGCCCACGCTTTGAACACCCTTTGATATCCTCAATAATTGCATGATATTTCTCACCCACTGTCATATAAATATGATCACCGCGATCATCTCTAACCATTGGTCTATGGGTCGGAATTACAACCACTTCCAAACCATAAATCTTTTGCAATTCAATCGCTTCAGTATCAGCCGTACCGGTCATGCCCGACAACTTATGATATAACCGGAAGTAATTCTGAAAAGTTATTGAAGCCAGTGTTTGATTATCTTCTTGAACTTTAACTTGTTCTTTTGCCTCCATCGCTTGGTGCAAACCATCACCCCAACGACGCCCAGACATAATACGACCGGTAAACTCATCTACGATCAATACTTCATTACTTTTTACGATGTAATCAACATCACGATGATAAAGCACATGAGCGCGCAAGGATGCCGACAAAAAATGCATCATTCTGATATTTACCGCATCATACAAACTTCCGCCTTCGGAAATATAACCGTGTTCAGCCATTAACTGCTCAACACGCGCATGACCTGCTTCGGTCAAATGCACCGTTCGCATCTTTTCATCGACAGAATAATCACCTGCCTCGCCTTCTTTTTCTTGTTTGGTCAAACCAGGAATAATCTGATTAACCTTAACAAACATTTCAGTACTTTCTTCGGTTGGGCCGGATATAACTAGCGGTGTTCTAGCCTCATCAATTAAAATTGAATCAACTTCATCGATAACCGCATAATGCAACCCTCGTTGCACTTTGCTATCGAGGTTATACGCCATATTATCTCTTAGATAATCAAACCCAAACTCATTATTAGTACCATACGTAATATCGGATTCATAAGCTTCTCGCCGCTCTACACTGGCTATTTCGCTGACAATAACCCCTGTTGTCATACCTAAAAAAGTATAAATCTGGCCCATCCAAGCACTATCCCGCTTAGCCAGATAATCATTCACGGTCACAACATGAACACCTTTACCCGGCAACGCATTAAGATAAGCTGACAACGTTGCCACGAGCGTTTTACCTTCCCCGGTCTTCATCTCTGAAATCTTGCCGTCATTTAAGACCATGCCGCCAATAAGCTGCTCATCAAAATGACGCATACCCAACACACGCACAGAAGCCTCACGCACCGTTGCAAAAGCCTCAGGGATTAAATCTTCAAGCGCCGTACCTGACGCTAAGCGATCTCGAAACTCAGCCGTCTTGGCTTGTAAAGCCTCATCACTCAAAGCCTCAAATTCTGCCTCTAATAAATTAATGCTTTTAACTAACTTATTTTTTTTCTTAATAAGTCTGTCGTTCCGACTACCAAATAACTTCTTGACCAACATGGCTAACTTTCCAATGAATTTAAATTTGTAATAAAACCTAACAATTATATACCTTATCAACCTTCGTTAACAGACCCATCATGACCACACCCCCCAGCAAAGCCCTCAAAACAGCCTAATAACCCAATACTTTAGGTCTATTTTAACTATTTTATTGGTTTTCCCGTATTGAAAGCACGTAACCGTTATAATAAACCACACTCACCTCGGGTTATAGCCAAAAAAAGTTCAACCACACCCTGGAGACAACTGGCGAAATGCGCAGCAAACGAAAGAGTCATTTTAAATCGGCCTTATCCTTGGGCGGCAAGGCAACAAGTCACTTTACAAGAATCATTACTCAACAAAAAATATTGCGAGAAGTGATCTGCCAATATTTGCCTGATCACTTCAGCCCGCATATCACCAGTTGCATCAAGAAAGATAAAACTATTATTATTTATACGACATCAGCCACATGGGCCAGCCAATTACGTTTTCTAAACCAACCCATACTGGCAGCATTACATGCCCATGGGAAAAATGATGTCACTGAAACTAAAATTAGAGTGCTTCCTGAAGCGTTAACGCCTGAACCGGAAAAAAGATATGCAAAAAAACTATCTGACGCCTCACTTAATATGATTCACAGTAATGCCATTGCCCATACCACCGACAGTGAACTCAGCACTGCCCTATTACAACTACACAAGACACTTAAGAATAAAATGTCTTAAGAAACATACGATTGCACGAATGCCTTTGGCAGTTCCTTAGCATCTTTAAAAGACACCATCTCCCAAGCATCTGTGTCTTTGAGCAATGCCCGCAAAAGTTGGTTATTTAAACTGTGTCCAGATTTATAGCCGTTAAACTCACCCAACAGATTATGCCCTAATAAATAAAGATCACCGATTGCGTCTAACATTTTATGTTTTACAAATTCATCTGCGTAACGCAAACCATCTTCATTCAAAACTTTTAGATCATCAACAACAATCGCATTATCCAAACTACCGCCTAATGCCAAATTATTCTTCTGAAGTAATTCAATATCCTTCATAAAGCCAAAGGTACGTGCACGACTCACTTCTTTAATAAAACTGGTGGTAGAAAATTCCATGACTGCGGTTTTAACATTCGATTTAAAAGCAGGGTGTTCAAAATCAATCGTAAAACCAACCCTAAAGCCATCATACGGCTCAAAAGAAGCCCATTTATCACCATCAACTACTTTAATAGGCTTGTTAACTCTAATGTATTTACGCCACGCGTCCTGCTCTTCTATACCTGCAGATTGTAATAAAAAAACAAAAGGACCTGCGCTTCCATCCATTATGGGTATTTCCGCAGCACTCACATCTACCATAGCATTATCAATACCTAACCCTGAAAATGCCGACATCAAATGCTCCACGGTTGATACCCGTATACCATTTTGCATCAGTGTCGTTGACATGGTCGTATCACCCACATTATCAGGCGTCGCATCGACAATGGCAGACGCTCCGATATCGCTTCGTCTAAAACGAATACCTGTATCAGGCTCTGCGGGGTGCAGCGTTAAATATACATTCTCTCCAGTATGTAAACCCACCCCCGTCGCTCGGATAATATTTTTAAGCGTCCTCTGTTTCAACATAGACTTTAAGCTACTGTTAAATAAAAGCGCTCATTCTACCACAAGAAAACCTTCTAACAGAAACACCCCCTCGTTCTTTCAAAATGCACCTTAACTCAAGCCTCCTGTTTAAACCTCTTTATTGCCAGCTTTTAACCTCTTTCCGCTACAACCTTAATCGGCCTGCCGTCTTAAAAAAGCCGGGATATCCAAGTAATCCATGTTTTCTGCTTTCTTTGCCTGTGCACCATAACGTGCCTCACTCCCTTCACGTTGTCGTACTGCTGTAGGCTTTTCAAACACACCGTAATCAACAGCCTTCTTAGCAACACTTTCTCGACTACTAATAGATGAAACCGTCTGACGATGGGGTGCTCCTCCCATACCTGTTGCAACAACGGTCACCTTTATTTCATCACCTAATTCTGTATCAATAGCGGTACCCATCTTAATAACCGCATCCTCCGAAGCAAATTCATGAACAATCTCACCCACCTCATTGAATTCAGCAATACCCAATTCTGCTGTTGCGGTAATGTTAACCAGAATTCCTTTTGCGCCAAATAAATTCACATCATCTAATAAAGGACACGCTACTGCTTTCTCTGCAGCCTCTCTTGCTCGGTTATCGCCCTTTGCAATGCCTGTACCCATAATCGCCACACCCATTTCAGACATTACGGTTTTGACATCAGCAAAATCAACATTAATCAATCCTGGATTAACAATAAGCTCTGTAATACCTTGAACGGCTTCTCTTAATACGTCATTTGCTGCATTAAAAGCATCAATCAATGAAACGTTATTCCCTAATACCGGCAATAATTTCTGATTAGGAATGATAATAAGTGAGTCAACATACTTTTCTAACTCCACAATACCCTCTTCTGCGGCTTTCATTTTTTTCGCACCTTCAAACTTAAAAGGCTTAGTCACTACAGCCACAGTCAAGATGCCTTTATCTTTTGCCGCTTCTGCAATCACGGGTATTGCACCTGTACCGGTTCCACCCCCCATTCCTGCGGTTAGAAAAACCATGTCCGCACCGTCAATTTCTTCTTCAATACGCGAACGATCTTCTTGCGCTGCTTGCTTGCCAATATCTGGGTTTGTTCCTGCGCCTAGACCTTGTGTTAATTCCGATCCTAATTGAATTAAGGTATCCACACTTAATCGCCTCAGTGCTTGAGCGTCTGTATTCGCACCAATAAAATCAACACCGCTAATACCGGTATTTATCATATGATCCACTGCGTTACCACCGCCACCACCAACACCAATAACTTTAATAATGGCTTCTCTTTCGAACATATCTTCTAATTCAAATTTCATCTGGATCTCCTTTTTAAATTTTTTAATTTTTAATTTTTAATAGCCGCCACTAAACCAACCTTTCATTCTCTCAAACATCCCTTCATTCGTATTATTTTGTACCTCTAGATCATATCCTTGCTGATATTCTTTTCCGTACAGTATCAAGCCAACCCCGGTTGAATAAGCAGGGTTACTGACAATGTCAGTTAATCCACTCACATCATGCGGACTGCCTAATCGAACGGGCATATGAAATATTTCTTCCGCTAACTCAACCAAACCAAATGCTTTCGAACTACCCCCCGTGATCACAACCCCTGCTGAAATTAAATCTTCATACCCACTACGTCTTAACTCTGCCTGAACCAAAAACAATAATTCCTCATAGCGCGGCGCTATAATTTCAGTTAGATTTTGTTTCATGATGGTTCGTGGCTCCCTATCACCAATACTTGGAACCGCGATCATTTCATCTTCATCAGCCAATTGTGAGAGTGCACAGGCATGATGAATCTTGATTTGTTCCGCATGTTTCGTTGGAGTCCTTAATGCGACAGCGATATCATTCGTCACCTGATCACCCGCAATAGGTATCACCGATGTATGCTTAATGGCACCCTCGGTAAATACGGCAATATCCGTTGTCCCACCACCAATATCAATCAAACAAACGCCTAAGTCTTTTTCATCCTCGGTTAAGACTGCTGTGCAAGATGCCAATTGCTCTAAAACAATATCGCTCACTTCAAGGTTGCAGCGCCTAATACACTTAATAATATTCTGCGCAGCACTCACACTGCCGGTGACCATATGTACCTTTGCTTCTAACCGAATACCCGACATCCCAATAGGCTCTTTGATACCGTCCTGCAAATCAATCACAAATTCTTGCGGCAATATATGCAAAATTTTCTGGTCTGCTGGAATAGCAACAGCACGCGCCGAGTCAATCACTCGGTTAATATCAAACTGGCTCACTTCTTTATCTTTTATGGCAACAATACCGTGGGAATTCAGACTTCTAATATGACTCCCTGCTATACCTGCAAACACTGAATTAATTTCACACCCGGCCATTAATTCGGCTTCTTCTATAGCACTCTGAATCGCCTGAACGGTAGATTCTAAATTAACGACCACGCCCTTCTTTAATCCTCGCGATGGACTTGACCCTATGCCGATAATTTCTACCTCACCGTCTGGCTTTAATTCACTTACTATTGCAGCCACTTTCGATGTTCCGATATCCAAACCGACTATTAGATTACGATCTGTTTTTTTTGCCATCTGTTTTCTCTCAAATTATCTTCAATTGTAAAAGGCCATTCGGCCTAAAACCCCTAGACTTCTTTTAAAACCGTCTACTTCCATGCTACTGAAAAACCGTTGTGGTATCTCATATCTACCCGCTGCATCAAACCGTTTGCATTACTTTTCATGCGATCATAGACCCCTATAAAACGATTTAAGCGCTCGATAGGATTCTCACTTCCCAACTGAACCTTCAATCCATTTTCAAAGACTGCACTAACCGCATATTGTGGTGAAACGACTAAATTAGTTAACGCTAAATCGGTATCCTCAACATTTATTTGCACTTGACCTAACAAATCAAATACTCTGTGGTGTGCCTCTATGGGACCGATTAAAATGGGCAACTCATTCATACCTGCCAGAGTCGCCGGCTTAAATAATTCACCGCGATCATTGAGTAATTCATCATGCCCCCAATAGGCGACCGCTGACTGCTCAACAACATGAATATCAACAGTATCAGGCCACACTCTTGACACTGTAGCGCTATCGACCCAAGGAAGGCCTTCTACTGTTTTACGAATTGCAACTATATCCACTGTCAAAAAACTTTCTTGTACCGCTACCCCAGTCACTTTTTTAACATCACTCTTGAGTAAATATTGAAAAGTTCCTGTAACCCTGACATACCGAATAGGGAAGGAATCCACTATGCCTGTCTTAATTTCTTCATAATGCGTGCCTACAACACCTAGAAGAAGCATCATGAAGATTATTATTTTAGGCATCATATTCATACTTAACTGTCCACGTCGATGCTACTTTCCAAAATACGCATAACCAATTCATCAAAATCAATCCCTGCTGCTTTTGCAGCCATGGGCAATAGACTATGATCCGTCATTCCTGGCACGGTATTAATCTCAATTAACTGGTCTTGATCATCATGATCAATAAACAAATCGACACGTCCCCACCCGGTCACCCCCACGACTTCAAAGGCCTTTTCAGCGAGTCTCATAATCCTTTCTTCCTTATCTTTTGTCAGCCCACTCGGACAAAAGTATTCAGTCGAATTTGACAGATATTTGGCCTCATAATCATAAAAACTGTTCGGTGTTTTTACACGGATAACTGGCAATACTTGACCCGCTATTAATCCAACGGTATATTCTTCGCCATCTACCCATGCCTCTGCATAAACAGAAGAATCAAATTCGCTCGCTAACCTATAGCCCGCACCTAATTCCACTAGATTATTTACACGGCTCATTCCTATACTAGACCCTTCTCTTACCGGTTTTATAATCATGGGGAAACCCAGTTGCTCAATACAGGCATCAAAATCCTGCTCTCGGGTCAACGTATACCATTGAGGCGTTGTTAACCCTGCACCTTTGAGACACCATTTTGTTCTCAATTTGTCCATACAAATAGCGGATGCCAGAACTCCACTGCCACTGTAAGGAATATTCAGGCTCTCTAATACCCCTTGAATAACACCATCTTCCCCACCTCGACCATGAATAACATTAACCACACGATCAAAAGAACCGGCTAAAAAAGGACTCACTAAATCACTTTTAACTTCAACAGCCGTTGCATTAACACCTCGGGCTAACAACGCTGTTAACACGGCGCGACCACTTTTTAATGAAACATCTCGTTCTGCTGAAGGCCCACCCATAACCACTGCAACATGCCCCCATTTTTCCGTATCAACCTGACTATTCACTGATACCTCCCTGTGCAGATTCCCTAGCGGGTTCACCGACAATTTCAACTTCACACGCTAATGCCACGCCCATTCTTTGTTGTACTTGTGTCTGTATGATTTCAATCAATGACTCAATATCTTTTGCCGTGGCGTTATTTTGATTAAGAATAAAGTTTGCGTGTTGCTCAGAAACATTAGCACCGCCCACGGTATAACCTTTCAAACCACAAGCCTCTATTAACCTAGCGGCATAATCATTATCAGGATTTTTAAAAACGGAACCACAAGATGGCTGAGTCAGTGGCTGCGTAGCTGAACGGTGACTTAATAATGCTTTGGTTTTTTCTGCACTTGCCTGGGTAGAACCTTTTGCTAACCGTAACCGTACCGCTAGAAACCACTCACCCACGGGGCCAGTAACTGAGCGATACCCAATAGCATAATCCTCAACCCTACGCGTAAAAACATCCCCTTGCGCGTTAATACTTTCTAACCCCTCAACAATATCCCAGGTTTCACAACCAAACGCACCGGCATTCATTTTCAGAGCACCGCCCATCGTACCCGGAATACCTGACAGAAATTCAGCGCCGACAAAACCATGACTACGGCAAAATCTTGCGGCTTTTGAACAATGAACGCCGGCCTCAACATACAATGTTTGGTCATCACAAATTAACATCTCTTTTAACCGGCCACGCATATTCACTACAGTGCCCCTGATCCCACCGTCACGGATCAATAGGTTACTGCCCATACCCATAAAAAATACCGGTTCTTCAAGGGGAAGCACCGAGAGAAACTTAACCAAATCTCCGCGATCAAAAGGAAAATACAACTGATCAGCAGGCCCACCAACATGCCAGCTAGTATATTTAGCTAACTTTTCATCTCGTAACAAACGCCCCTTTAATAAAGCACTTTCTGGCGGTAGAGAGTCGCTCATCATAACCGCCCTTCCCCCGTAGGATTTTTAGCTCTCATTCTTTCAGGCAATCCCTCTGACAACTCACTGGCTATTTTACTCACACTGCCCGCACCCAAAGTTAACACCACATCTTTAGGTTGAATTAATGCTTCTAAAATTTCCAACAAATCAGTTCTATGCTCTACAAAAATTGGATTAACCTGCCCTCTAGCTCTAATAGCCTGCGCCAGAGCACGCCCGTCCGCACCGGCTATGATTGATTCACCTGCAGAATACACTTCCAGCAAAATAAGAATATCAACGGATGAAAGCACCTTGACAAAATCTTCAAATAAATCGCGTGTCCTCGTATATCGATGGGGTTGAAAAATTACGATTGATCGCCGTTCTGGCCACGCTTGTTTTAATGACCCCAAAGTAGCTTCTATTTCACGGGGGTGATGACCATAATCATCCACCAACGTTACCTTCTCATTCTGATAGTCAAACTCTTGGTTAATTTGAAACCTTCGAGCAACCCCACTAAATGTTTTTAAACTTTCTATAATCGCTTGATCTGAAACATTCAAATGAGTCGCCACTGTAATGGCTGCAAGCGCATTCAGTAAATTATGTAACCCCGGCATATTTAAAGTAACCTTCAAAACACCATGGTCGCCCCATCGCTGAACCTGACAGGTTGTTTGCAAGCCATTTTGTTTTATTTCTGTAGCATATACATCCGCATCACCGGCGAAGCCATAGGTCTTACAAGGCTTCGATATTTTAGGTAAAAGCAATTTAACACCCGGATCATCCACACAAACAACAGCCAGACCATAAAAAGGCAAATGTGATAAAAACTCAACAAAGGCGTCTTGTAAACGCTGATAATCCCCTTCATAGGTTTCCATGTGATCACGATCAATATTTGTCACTATCGCTATCATGGGCTGCAAATGTAAAAATGAAGCATCACTTTCATCGGCTTCAGCCACTAAATAATGACCTAATCCTAATTTTGCATTAGCCCCTGAACTATTTAACCGTCCGCCAATTACAAAGGTCGGATCTAAATCACCTTCAGCCATCATATTGGCAATCAAACTAGTGGTGGTGGTTTTTCCATGAGTGCCTGCTATGGCAATACCGTACCTAAAGCGCATTAATTCCGCTAACATTTCAGCCCGTGGAATGACCGGAATACGTTTCTGTTTTGCGGTTCTTATTTCTATGTTATTTGATTCAATTGCTGATGAAACCACCACCACATCTGCATACTCTACATTCACGGCGTTATGTTCAGCACTAATGTCCACACCTAAGTCAATTAAATGCTCGGTAATGACGCTACTGGATTGATCTGATCCTGAAACAGTAAACCCTAGATTAAGCAATACTTCGGCAATACCGCTCATCCCTGTTCCTCCAATACCCACAAAATGTATTTTCTCAATATGGCCCATATCTTGTAATGTGATTACACTCTCAGGCCGGTTCATATTGACCCCTCATCAATACAGATATTAGCGACAACTTTTGTTGCATCCCATTGTGCACATTGTCTTGCGGCTTTGCCCATTTGGTCTAATTGTGATGGGTGATCAATTAAATGCTCTATTTGCTGAGCTAATTGCTTTGCATCTAAGTTTGATTGAGCGATCAAAATACTGGCCTTAACATCGACTAGATATTGTGCGTTTGCTGTTTGATGATCATCTATCGCAAAAGGGAAAGGAATCATAATACTGGGCAAACCTGCAGCGGCAACTTCGCTGACTGTCATGGCCCCTGAACGACAAATTATTAAATCTGCCCAACTATATCGTGCAGCCATATCTTCAATAAAAGCCACGACCTCAACAGATCTTTTGTGATTTAAATAACATGTCTTAACCTGCTCATGCATTGCCAAACCGGTTTGGTGTACCACATTGACCGAGTGAATCATGGCAAAGGCATCCGGTACTATTTCATTTAACTTACGGGCCCCCAAACTGCCGCCTAGAACCAATATATTTAAAGGCTTCTGCACAGCGGATTTTTTCGACTTCAACATTTCAATCGCAGGTCGTAACGGGTTGCCCACATACTCAGCACCACTAGTTTCAGGAAAACTATTTGGAAACCCTTCTAAAACTCGGTCAGCCCATTTTGCAAGAATACGATTGGTGGTACCGGGAACTCTATTTTGCTCATGAATAACCAGCGGTATACCCAACATCTTAGCAATCACTCCTCCGGGTCCTGCCACAAACCCCCCTAAACCTAATATCACTGCAGGCTTACGCCGATTGAGGATACCAAAAACCTGAAAAAGTGATTTCAGCAACATAAACGGTACAGCGAATCGACGCCACAATCCTTTTCCTCTAATACCCGAAACCGACACATAATCTATCACTAAATTATTTTCAGGAACGACTCTTGATTCTATCCCCGTTTTCGTTCCCATCCATGTCACTTGCCAATTTTCCTTCTGCAGCTGCAAAGCAACTGCCAAGGCAGGATAGACATGCCCACCTGTTCCACCTGCCATGATAACTATGCGCCTATCCATTCCCTTTTTCCTTTAGGTACTGATGACGTTATTTTTTCTGTTTCCATGTTAATTCTAAAAAGCAATGCAACTCCTGCACACATTACAATCATGCTTCCACCGCCATAACTCATCAACGGCAACGTCAGTCCTTTTGTGGGTAACATACCCATATTGACTCCGATATTTACGAAAGCCTGAAATCCAAACCATATCGCCAATCCATAAGCAATAAAGGCGGAAAACAGATACCCCGCTTTCTCCGCTTTCTCACCAATTACGAAGGCGCGCCAAATAAATACCGTAAATAATGCGATCACTGTTATCACACCCAACAAACCTAATTCTTCAGCAATTACCGAAAACAAAAAATCCGTATGAGCCTCGGGCAAATAAAATAACTTTTGAATACTACTTCCCAATCCCACGCCCACCCATTCCCCTTGGCCAAAGGCTATCAGCGCCTGAACCAATTGAAAGCCTTTATCTAATGGGTCTGCCCACGGATCAAGAAAACTGGTAATTCGCGCCCACCGATATTCAGAAAAATAACAAAGCATGACAGCCATTGAAACTAAAAATACCCCCAAAGCTAAAAATTGCCACAATCTAGCGCCCCCTAAAAACATTACGCCCATGGCTATGGTTAAGATCACAACAGCTGACCCAAAATCTGGCTCCAACAATAAGAACACACACGCAAATGCAAACAGCATTAAAGGCTTTACAATTCCATAAGCAGAAACTTTAACAACCTCTTGATGACGCGCAACATAACCCGCCATATAAATCACAGAAAACAATTTCATGATTTCTGATACCTGAACTCTAAAACCAATCAATTGAATCCAACGCATACTGCCATTAACTTTTACACCCACGCCAGGAATCAGAACCATAACCAGTAAAAACACGCCGAATAAAAATAGCCATTGACCTGATTTTTCCCAGAACCTCATATTAATGGTTAAGATAACAGCCCCAAAACCAATGCCTAAACAAATATGAATGAACTGTCGCACAGGGTAATAAAACGGATTACCTGCTATTTTACCGCCTAAGTGTAATGAAGCCGATGTCACCATAACAAAACCAATAATCAAAATACTGATTGCTGAAATAGCTAACACCCCATCATAATGATTTCGCAAATCAGTCATCGTCTGCAGACACGCTTGAATTAATTTCATGCCGCTATCCTTCTTACTGTTTGCGCAAATATTTCGCCGCGTTCTTGATAATCTTTAAATTGATCCAGACTTGCACACGCAGGCGATAACAATACTGTTTCACCCGCAACAGCCAACTCTTTTGCAATTAAAACAGCCTCTTCTAAGGTTTCAGAATTATAAACAAGCACACTATTTTCTAACGCATCTTCAATACGTTGCGCATCGCGGCCGAATAAAATAACTAGTCGAGCTTGTTGCTGAATTATGGTTGCTAATTCTGTTAAATCGGCTCCTTTACAATCTCCACCAGCAATTAAAACCACCTTTTCATCAAAGGCTTTTAATGCCGCTATACATGAAGAGGGATTGGTTGCCTTTGAGTCATTAACCCAAATCAATTCATGATCAACAGATACAATTTGCAACCGATGGGGCAACCCCTGGTAATCCATTAACGCGTCAACTATTGAGTCCATTGGTATACCTACCGCTGTAGCCAAAGCCATTGCAGCAAGAGCATTACTGGTGTTGTGTTTACCGACGACTAAAATATTACTTCGGGCTATAACCGCCTTATCCCCATTAACCAACCATAGCGAACCGCTTTCATTCCTTACACTCAAGCCTGCCTTCTTAGTCACGCTGTACGTTATCGTTGTTGGCTTTAAAGTCACCATCGCTGAGACTCTTGGATCATCCACATTAATCACACATGTCGTCGCATGATCATAAATTTTACTTTTTACTTTTGCATAAACCTCAATAGTAGAATACCGATCCATATGATCACTGCTGACATTCAATACTACGGCTGCTTGTGGTCTCAATGCTGTCATTCTTTCCAATTGAAAACTGGATAATTCTAAAACATACAAGGCTATATCATCGGCCATTAAATCCAGTGCGGGAACGCCCAAATTGCCACCCGCTCGAACCTCAATACCCGCACTGCGAGCCATACCCTCAACCATGGTCGTAACAGTACTTTTCCCATTTGACCCCGTGATTGCAATCACCGGCGCATCAATACAAAAAGCAAATAAATCAATATCACTTAATAAAACAGCGCCTTCATTCAAACACTTAGCAATTGCAGGCTCATCCAACGACACACCTGGACTGACAAATAAGTGGGTTACCCCTCTAAACTTAGTTTCCGGGAAACCACCCGTGAACACTTCAGAATCTGCAAACATTGCCTTTATTTGCGTTAAATTACCCAAATTTTTACGGCTATCAATGAGCGAAAAGTTAACCTCTATCTTTTTAAAAAAACGAGCAATAGAAAGACCTGTCACACCCAGACCCACAATCAAAATATGGATTGGCGCTGTAGTAAAATCTATTTTCTTTGCCACATTTTTTTTTACCGTCTCTAGATTCATCATCTTAGTTTCAGCGTCGCTAAGCCAATTAAAACTAAAATAACGGTAATAATCCAAAACCGTACAATGACTCTTGGCTCGGGCCACCCTTTAAGTTCAAAGTGATGATGAATAGGCGCCATACGAAACACTCGTTTACCGGTCAATTTAAAAGAAGCGACTTGTATAATGACCGATAGTGTTTCAACTACAAAAACACCGCCCATAATCACCAATACAATTTCTTGGCGAACAATAACCGCTAGCAACCCTAAAGCCCCACCTAAAGCCAACGCCCCTACATCACCCATAAACACCATAGCTGGATACGTGTTAAACCACAAAAAACCCAACCCAGCGCCCATTAATGCTGTTGCGAAAATAACAGTCTCACCGGCCTCCGGTAAATATGGAATAGATAAATAACTGGCAAAATTGGCATGCCCTGATAAATAAGCAAATATCGCCAACCCACCTGCTACCATTACTGCCGGGAGAATAGCTAATCCATCCAACCCATCGGTTAAATTCACTGCATTGCTGGTTCCAACAATAACGAAATAGGCTAATAAAATATAGAACCCGCCTAAAGGGATAATGACGGTCTTAAAAAACGGCACGATCAACTCTGTTTCAGCAGGAACCTGAGCGGTATAAAACAAGAAAACAGCCGCAACAAGACCCACTAGCGATTGCCAAAAATACTTCATTGCCGCCGATAAACCTTTACTGTTACTCAGCTTAAGTTTCTTAAAATCATCAACAAAACCAATCACACCAAAACTTAATGTGACAAACAATAAACACCAAATATAACGATTCTCTAAATCGGCCCACATCAAGGTACTAAAGGAAATTGCCACCAATATTAAAGCACCGCCCATAGTCGGCGTTCCTGCCTTTATTAAATGCCCTTCAGGACCACAATCGCGAATATTCTGACCAATCTTATTTTGCGTCAACTTCCGAATCATGACAGGACCGACAGCAAAGGAAATTGCTAATGCGGTTAATGCACCTAAAATAGCCCTGAGCGTCAAATATTGAAATACTCTAAACGACCCATCCAAAGTCATTAAATATTCCGTTAAATATAACAACATATCAGTGCCCGCAACCTTGCATCAAAGCACTCACTACATTCTCCATTTTTTGCTTCCTTGATCCTTTTACTAAAACTGTTTCAACACCCGTCAATTCTTTTTTTAACATTGCGATCATCGCTTCTTGGGTTTCAAAAAAAACAGCCCCGATGCCAAAAGCATCAACCGTGCTCTTAGCATCGGGGCCAATCGCCAATAAGCGCATTGCTCCCATTAACCTAATTTGTTGACCAATTTCATCATGCAATAAGCGACTATTTTCACCTAATTCACCCATCGCACCTAGTACAACCCAGAACTCACTGCCACTATCCTTAAGCACGGCGAGTGCCGCCCCTAACGATGCAGGATTTGCATTATAAGTATCATTAATTATCACTGTTCCATTGGCCATCACCAAAGGCTCCATTCGCCCAGGAACCGGGCCTACTTTTTCCAAACCCTTTTGTATAGACTGACAATCCACCCCGAGTGCTATGGCGACCGCACTGGCCGCTAAAGCGTTCTTAATGTTATGCTCCCCAACCAGACCTAACGTCACATCAAACACTACTTGTTTATGTTTAACTGTGAATTGTGTCACTATTTTTCCAGCATTTAACTCTGCTCTAATAGCACTCGAACTGACATCCGCCGATGGGGTTAATCCAAATGAAATAACCTTTGATGACCCTGCGCACTGCACACAAAAATCAAAAAAGTCATCATCTTTATTTAAGACCGCAATTCCTAACTCACCCAGTGATTTAAGTAATTCGCACTTGGTTTCCGCAACACCCTCTAAGGTCTCAAAACCTTCTAAATGCGCTGCTGAAATATTTGTAATCACACCAACATTAGGTTCCACACAGTGACTCAGATAGGCAATATCGCCGGGCTGATTGGCACCCATTTCAATCACGCCAAAATCATCCTCATCACTCAATCGCAATAGCGTTAGCGGCACGCCAATATCATTGTTTAGATTGCCTCTGGTTGCTAATGTCTGTCCAACTTCAGCCAATATACTGGCAATCATTTCTTTGACCGTTGTCTTACCATTACTGCCGGTAACACCCACAATCTTTGCTGCATTTTTATGCCTATGGGCACGCCCTAATTTGGCTAATGCATCACGTGTGTTGCTTACAACCACTTGAGGAATATTAATTTCTTGGGCCGATTCACAAATAATTGCAGCCGCCTGCAATTCTTCTGCTTGCACGACAAAATCATGACCATCAAACTGAGCACCTTTTAATGCCAAATAACAGTCACCCGGATTAAGTGTTCGGGTATCAATGCTTATTGAATCAATTCTAATATCATTCTCGGCGCCCTCCACACCGACAATATGACTCATCTCTTGGAGTGACATATTCAACATATACCCACCCCACCAGTTAATAATGTAGCCACTATTTTTCGGTCGCTTAGTGCTATTATTTTATCGTTTAATTCTTGATATTCCTCGTGCCCTTTCCCTGCAATAACAACACAATCGTCTGTGTTCGCTTGTTTAACTGTCTTCTTTATTGCCGTGCTACGGTCATAAACAATTTCTATTTTAGAACCCTGACACTGCGAAATTATATCGCTAACTATTTGTTGCTCAGACTCTGAACGCGGATTATCATTCGTGATAATGACACGGTCTGAAAACTGCTCTGCAATCATCCCCATCTCACTTCGCTTACCTACATCTCTATTACCGCCACAACCAAACACTAACCAAACAGCACCTTCACAATGCCTTCTGACCATTAACAAGAGTTTTTTTAATGCATCCGGCGTATGCGCATAATCAACAACAACCGTTGGCAAGTCACCTTTACTTTTAAATATTTCCATACGCCCAGGAACCGACTTTACCTTACCAATTCTTGCACAAACCTCATCGAGTGAATAATCAAGCGCTAATAATGCGGCCATAACCATCGCTGCATTTTCCACATTAACAGCACCATAAAGCGGAAGTGAAACGGCTTGAGACTGGTCTTGGTACTGTACATCAAAGTACAAACCATCCTCTTGAAACCTCATAGCACTAATGTTTAATACATGAATTCCCTTACGCTGTTCTCCGCCTAAATTCACTCCCCAGATCATCACATTTTCAGGAATAGCCGCTAAAGTTTGTTCTAGATAATCCCCGCTTAAATTCACCACGGCAAAGCGAATGCCTGGTGATGCTAACAAGGTTAACTTTGCCGCCACATAATTATCCATACTTCCATGGTAATCTAAATGATCACGCGTAATATTCGTAACCATAACCCCATCAAAATTCACACCGGAAACCCTTTTTTGATGCAAACCATGTGACGAAACCTCCATGGCTACATGAGCTATACCGTTAGCCTGAAATTGAGCTAGAATGCTTTGTAACTCCACGGCATCGGGCGTCGTATTTCGCGTCTCCGAGTAACCTTTACCTTCTCCCCAACCCAGAGTCCCTATGGACCCACTATGCGGCAGACATTGCTGCAAAAACTGTACACATGATGTTTTTCCATTGGTACCTGTCACACCAATTACACGGCAATGGTGTGATGGCTCACCATAAAAACGCGATGCAATAATGCCTATTTTCTCGCTTAATCCTGACATCGCAATAAGTACTTTTGAAGAGATAGTTTGATCACAAATAATTCCCTTATCTGAAGAATCATAAACAATCGCAACAGCGCCTTTATTTAAGGCCTCAACAGCAAAATTTAAACCGTGATCATCAGACCCTGAAACAGCAAAAAATAAATCACCCGCCATGACTTTGCGACTATCTAACGACAAACCGGTAATCTGTTGGTCATGCGTTATTGTTACCAAACCCTTTAGCAATTCTGACAACCAAAAACCACTCTCTTCTTTTCGCTCCGCCATCATAACTTATGCTCTTGAGCGGCCAATACGAGCGGCCTTTTAGGATCCCGCTGAAAAGAGGGGTCAATACCTAATATACGCATACTCCGACCCATAACCTTTGAAAAAACAGGACCTGCAACAGCCCCGCCATAGTATTCACCCGCCTTCGGATCATCGATCAAGACCGCCATAACTAATCGCGGGTTCTCAGCCGGAATAATGCCAACAAACAAAGATAAATACTGGTCTTTAGAGTAACGACCATTAATGATCTTCTTAACTGTTCCTGTCTTACCGGCTACAGAATAGCCCCCCACTCGTGCCTTATAAGCGGTCCCATCCTTTTCCACAACATGTTCAAGCATGGCCCGAATATTACTTGCTGTTTTGGGTGTGAACACACGCCGTGAATCCTGATCAATATCCCTTTTAAAAAGCGTTACTGAATGCAACACACCATCATCTGCTAGTGCCGTGTAGGCCCTTGCTAATTGCATGACCGACATATTAACGCCATACCCAAAAGACAATGTCGCTTGCTCAAAAGAATCCATACTTTGATAATCAATCAAGGTTCCGCTCGCCTCGCCTGGAAACCCAACTCCGGCTGATTGACCCATGCCTAACCGGTTATAAAAACCCCACATTTCTTCTGCTGGCATTTTATTAGCAATTTTACTAACAGCGACATTACTGGATTTTTTTAAAATATCGGACAGCCCAAGAGCACCATAGTTACGAAAATCACGCACCACATTTCTGCCAATACGATAATACCCCGGTGACGTATCCACGACTTCACCATCTTTCACATATCCCGCATCCAGAGCACTTGCGATCAAAAATGGCTTAACCGTTGACCCCGGCTCAAAAACATCTGTCATTGCACGATTGCGATAACGATAACCTTGTAGATTTGCTCTATCATTAGGATTGAAACCCGGCTGGTTAACAACGGCCAAAACTTCTCCTGTTTTAGCATCTAACATCACCAACGATCCTGAACTGGCCTGGTGTGACTTAACGGCCGCTTTAAGTTCTCGGTACGCTAAATATTGAAGACGACTATCGATACTTATTTGTAAATCTTTTCCAGGTACTGGGCTTCGTATTTCTTCAATATCCGCAATAATATGCTTTTTTCCATCACGCATAACTCGCTTCTTACCCGGCACACCTTTCAATAGGTTTTCAAAAGCTAATTCAAGCCCTTCTTGACCGACATCATCAATATTCGTAAACCCTAATAAATGCCCTGTTATTTCACCTGACGGATAAAATCGTTTAAATTCTCGGCTTAAATGTACACCGGTGATATCTAATGCTTTAACCCGTTCAGCTACCGACGGGCTGACTTGTCGCTTAAGATAAGCAAAGTGTTTGCCTGTGTTTTTTTTAACAACTTTGGTGAATTTTCCACGAGGGATCTTAAGCGTACTTTCAAGCTTAACAATCTGCTGCGAATCTACATCGCTGACTTCTTTCGGGTTTAACCATACCGATTTTACGGGCGTACTTATCGCCAACGGCTCACCATTCCTGTCAAAAATCTTCCCTCTGTAAGCCGATACATCGGTAGCAACAATATGCCTCATATCACCTTGTTGCTGTAAAAATTCTTTTTCTAAAACTTGTAGAGAAATGGCCTTTCCGAGCAACATTAACATACCAGAAAACATCAGCCCGCCCAGAAACCGTCGTCTCAATTTAGATCCTGTTTTACGCTCTATTTTTTGGTATCGTGAAATCATCACTGTTTAATGTAAATAATGTCATTATATTTTGGCGTAATAAAATGCAGCTTTGAATACGCTGCGTCCTCAATACGACTGTGCTCTGATAAGGTCATCAATTCTAATTGCAATTGCCCCCACTCGGTTTCATAGCGGTCTAAACTGACTTTAAGTTGCTGTATTTCAATAAATAATGTTCGCGCCTGATATTGGCTGTATACGACAGCAACGGCTGTGCCTAAAAAAACAACGACTAACAAGGTTCTTTTAATCATCACGACCTAGCCCAATCGCTCAGCCAGACGTAACACCGCACTTCTTGACCGAGGGTTGTGCTTGACTTCATCCTCACTCGCCTTAATTGCTTTACCCACCTTCTTAAAGGTTATTTGACTACCCTCGTTCTCTAAAAGTCTTCGCGAGAAAGGGGTATATTTGCCACGAGACTGATCACGAATAAAGCGCTTAACAATCCGGTCTTCCAACGAATGAAAAGACATAACCACTAAAACACCACCCGGACTCAATGCATTAATTGATTGCTGAAGCGCTTGTTTTAACTGCTCCAACTCCTGATTTATTTCAATTCTTATCGCTTGAAAACTACGTGTCGCAGGATGTTTATGCTTCTCCTTCACCGGAATAGCTGTCTCAATTAGACGCGCCAATTGCCGCGTTGTTTGTAATGGCTCAATATCCCTTTCTTTAATAACGGCTACCGCTATTCTTCGAGCGAACCGTTCTTCGCCATAATGTCTGAGCACAGAAATCAATGTATGTTCGTCTACGCTCGCCAGCCACTGTGCAGCACTGACTCCCGCACTCGTATCCATACGCATATCTAACGGACCATCTCTCATAAAGCTAAACCCACGAGAAGAGTCATCCAATTGCGGAGATGACACGCCGAGATCTAACAAAATCCCATCAACCTGGCCGTCCCAACCTCGATCTGAAACGGACTCGCCTAACAATGAAAAACTTTGATGCTGTAACCGAAAACGACGATCTAATAGTAACTGCTGAGCGTTATCCGAAGTAATTGCCATCGGGTCTCTATCTAATGCCAGCAAACTCCCCTGCTCACCTAACTCAGCGAGTATGTGTTTACTGTGCCCACCGCGACCAAAAGTACAATCTAAATATTTACCATCCTTCTTAATGTTAAGGCCTTGAATACACTCCTTAAGCATTACCGGTAAATGTCCATCCATGCCAATACCCGTCCTCAAAAATTAAAAAGAAATTGATGCCAATTCTTCTGTGGCATTACCCTCATCACTTGATAACCAATCACTTTCCTTAGTTGTCCAAATAGACTCATTCCAAATTTCAAATTTATTCAATTGCCCTAACAGAACAACTTGCTTCTCTAATTTGGCAAAGCTTCTTAAATTTTCGGATAACAAAAGCCGTCCCTGAGCATCCATTTCACACTCAGTCGCATAACCAATAACAAAACGCCTCAACCTTCCAGCCATTTTATTTAATGTTGGTAATTTGCTGATTTTTTCTTCCAAAGATTCCCATTCAGAAAGCGGATATAGCCATAAGCACCCGGATTCACCTGATCCTGTCTCATCGACAGCAACAGTGACGACTAATTGTCCTGAACAACAGTCAAAAAGTTCCGCCCGATAACGCGTTGGGATCGCTAACCGTCCCTTTGCATCCAGACTCACCGAACTGACCCCTCGAAACAAAACCCACCTCTAATATCCAAAAAAAACCACTATTAACCACTTTTACCCACTTTATAGGGACTATATGGTTCTCTTTTGAGATAGTCAAGCGTGTTAAGTGGTTTTTTTCCTTTCGTGACAATGACTTAGATGCATTATCACCGTAATTATTTTAAAATATAGCCCATAAAAACTCTAAAAATACATATTTTTCATGTAATTATAGGTATATATTAATGTTAATTAGATGATCTATATGGCCGTTTAGGCGTATGGGATAATTCACTCGCGCCCTAAAGCATTACCTTTTTAACCAGACTTCTTGGAAAATACAAGATACGCCCATCGGGAAATAGGCGCTAAAAAAAGCGAGCCGGCCTATAAGCCGGGTTCTGTCGAGAACAGTCATTCATCTAGGCAACAAGTCGCCTCGTTGCTCAAGCAATCTACCCAAGAATCATGCGGGCCGCATGTCTGACATCAGTCAATATTCTTCTATTTGATCTTGCTCCGGGATGGGGTTTACCCTGCCATTGCTGTTACCAGCAACGCGGTGCGCTCTTACCGCACCATTTCACCCTTACCCCCTGTAAACAAGAGGCGGTATATTTTCTGTGGCACTTTCCGTGGACTTACGTCCCCCAGGCGTTACCTGGCACCCTGCCCTATGGAGCCCGGACTTTCCTCTACACCTTAAATTTAAAGATATAGCGACTGCTCAGCCGGCTCACTGGAGAACTATAGCATATTCAGTAGTTATTTTTATCTTCACAAGACCAACCTAAAAGAAAATACTCACTCACGCTGTTCTTTCATAATCCGCAAAGCCTCACGGTACAATAATTTCTTACTGCCTTCTGTTATCTCTACTGCTAATGCGACAGCGCCTTTGACTGTTTGCGTTTTCAACAAAATAGTCAGAACCCGTAATTGTTCGGCCGATACCTCACTCACTTTCTTTAAAGCGCAGCCTTCAACAATAACGACAAACTCACCTTTACGCATATTTTCATTATCTTCAACCTCACGTAACACTTCAGAAACCGGGGCATAAAGGACCGTTTCATAAATTTTGGTCATCTCTCGCGCTACCGCTATCTTTCTGTTATCAGGAAGAGTCGCCGCTAAATCTTTTAAACACGCTAAAATACGGTGGCTGGATTCATAAAAAACCCATGTCCGAGTGTCCGCTAACTTCTCAGTAAAAAAGGCTCTTCTTGATGCCGAAGTACGCCCTAAAAAACCTTCAAAACTAAAACCACTTACAGCCACACCGGAAACCGATAATGCAGCGACTAAAGCACAAGCCCCAGGAATAGGCGAGACCTTAACGCCCGCCTCTTTTGCCAATCGCACCAACGGTAAACCAGGATCACTAATTAACGGTGTCCCCGCATCTGAAATAAGCGCGCCACTCATACCAGAGACTAACTTCTTAATCAATTCAGGCGCCTTAAATGCTTCATTATGATCATGCACTGAAACCAGTTTATTCTGTATGCCATAATGCTGTAACAATAAGCGCGCTCGCCGCGTATCTTCTGCAGCAATCCAATCAACTGAACGCAAAACCTCAACGGCTCGATAACTAAAATCTTGTAAATTACCTATTGGTGTCGCGACAATATATAGTCTATTATCCAAGTTAGTCACTTAACCCTCTTTTAATCCATGCTTGCAATGAAATACCCCTGTCTCTACTTACTGATTACACTACTGATTAGCCTGACAACAGGTTGTAGTAAAAACTTACAACAGAACAACCTAACCCTACAAAAAACTGAAACTGCAGATCACTTATTTAACCAAGGACAGTTCCAAGGCGCGGCAGAAATCTACCAAAAGTTAGCGGATCAAAAAGGCCCGCAACAAGACCTTTTTCGCTTCAAGACCATTCACGCCTTAATAAAGTCAAATGACATACCAGCCACCCTGATTTACGCTAAAAACATTAACCCCAGCCATCTTAATCAACATCAACGTTTATATCTTAACCTGCTTTTCGCACAAATAAACTTACACTACCATGCAGCAAAAAAAGCTCTTAAGCAACTCGCACGGCTATCACCCCAACAACTTAACCCTGAAGACCAAATAACTTACCAAAAGTGCCTATCACTGGGTTATTCACTCACTGGCCAGGCCATTAAAAGCATTCGCGCTCAAGTAACACTCGCGCCACTCCTTTCACCACCCAGCCAACAACAAACCCTTTCCACGATTTTAGAAACACTGCATCAACTCCCTATAGAAGAACTAAGCACCCTTGAATCAAGCGACCTTAGTGACTGGGCCACACTCGCTCAGCTATTACGTCAGACCATTCGCCAAACACCTGACTCAGAAGCAAAAATAACTCACTGGCTAAAACAACACCCAGAAACACTAATCACCACCGAACTACTAAACACCCATTTAAACGCTAACAAAAACGCTAGATCAGCCACTCACACTATCGCACTAATCCTTCCCAATAGCGGGCCACATCACCAACAAGCCAAGGTCATCAAAACAGGGTTTCTCGCAGCCTACTATAACAGTAAGGCTACCAACAAGCCGAGCATACACCTTTATGACAGCTCAAAAGATGACCCTAAACAGCTTTACCGTCGGGCTGTTAAAGAGGGCGCAGACCTAATTATCGGCCCGCTAGAAAAACAAAACATAGTAGCCCTCACCCAAATAAAAACGCTAGCAACTCCCGTCTTAGCACTGAATCAAATTGATAATCTAGCCAAAAAGAATCTCTACCAATTAAGCCTTTCCCCGATAGATGATATTTTTCAATTAACGATGAAAGCGACACAACAAGGCCACAATCGAACCTTATTATTGAAACCAGACAACACCACAGGAAGTAGGTTGGAACACTATTTAGACTACTTCTGGTCCAAACAAGGCCAGCACATTGTTGACAAGCAAACTTACTCCCCTCAAAAAAATGATTTCTCTACCCCCATCCAGCAACTGCTCAACCTTAACGAAAGCAATTCACGAATCAAAGAACTACAAGGCTTTATCCCTGATTTAAAAACTATTGCCAGAAGACGTCAGGATATTGATGCTATTTTCCTTATCGGTCAACCACGCTCAGCACGATTACTAAAACCCCAGCTACAATTTTACCGGGCTGAAAAACTACCTGTTTATGCAACATCACAAATCTATTCCGGTCTCCCTAACCCGCGACAAGATAACGACCTAGATGAAATCACTTTCTGTGACATCCCTTGGCTTTTCAAGAAAAGCTATTCTGGTCCTTTAAGCCTGAATAATTTAAAACCCTACTGGCAACAATTTCCCCAGCCCTACTTGAGACTGATTGCCCTTGGGATTGACGCCTACCAACTCATCCCACACCTAAAAGATCTACAAAAAACGCTATTCAAAGGCGCTACCGGCCACCTACAACTGACCAAAAACAACCATATCAGCCGCCAACTCGTCTGTGCAAAATTTCATAAAGGAAAACCTAAGCTCTTAGGTTTCACCCCGCACCAAGCACTACTCCCATCGAACTAGTACTTTTAACCCACAATGACACCTAAACCACCCCTAAAGAACACCACAAAAGGTGCTATCGCTGAAGAAATTGCTCATAACTTTCTAATCAAAAAAGGACTTATCCCCATTGATCGAAACTACCGCACATCCTTTGGCGAAATTGATCTCATCATGAATGACCAAAATACATTCGTTTTTATTGAGGTCCGCTATCGTTCTTATGATTACTTCGGCTCAGCAACTGAAAGTATCACCAAAAGCAAACAAAACCGTATCATTAAAACGGCACAACATTTTATAATGGCACATCAGGTTAACAACGCCATTAGATTTGATGTTGTCGCTGTAGTACCCGACAAATCAAAAAACACCACATGCCATTGGATAAAAAATGCTTTTCAAGACTGTTTATAAACGCTCATGACACTACAAGACCGGATCAATCAGCACTTTACGGCGAGCATTGAAACAAAACAAGCTGCAGCCGCTTCACTGGGCCCCGACATCAGTGCTGCTGCACAAACCCTAGTCACCGCCCTACTCGAAGGTAAAAAAATATTAACCTGTGGCAATGGCGGCTCAGCCGGAGACGCACAACACTTCTCCTCTGAATTATTAAACCGTTTTGAACGCGAACGCCCGCCATTACCTGCTATTGCACTAACAACTGACAGTTCAACACTCACATCGATTGCCAACGACTACCATTACAATCAAGTTTTTGCAAAACAACTACGTGCCCTAGGACAACCCGGCGACATATTAGTCACCTACAGCACCAGCGGTAATTCTGAATCGATTATTCAAGCCATTAACAGCGCACATGATAAGAAAATTACCACCATCGCCTTAACCGGAAAAGACGGCGGCGCCGTTGCAAATCTTCTTTTTGAAAACGACATCGAAATCAGAGTACCCTCCCCATCAACAGCGCGCATTCAAGAAACCCATTTATTAATCACTCACTGCCTCTGTGACCTGATTGACCACCAACTATTCGGCGATGAACTATGACACTATTTCGCATCACCTTACTCTGCACCCTCTCTTTATTAACTGGCTGCAGCCAACTTGCCACCTTGGCTTCAGAAGCCTCTGGACTCTCTCTACTCCACGACCGAAGACACAGTGATACGATCATCAATGATGAAATGATCGAACAAAGAGCCACGATAAATTTATTAAGCGATAAACCGTTATTTGCACATGCACACATCAATGTAACCGCATACAACGGCGCTATTCTTGCTACTGGAGAAGTACCGACGCTCAACCTACATAAAAAAACGATTGCGATCTTACGGGTTATCCCTGGTGTTAAATTTGTTCACGACCACCTAAGAACCACACAACCCAGCTCTTTTTATGCCCGTAATCGTGATAGCTTTATTACTGTGAGAGTCAAATCTGACTTAACCAACATCAACTACATCCCTGGTTTTGACGCAACCCGTGTCAAGGTTATTACTGAAAATTCTAAAGTATACCTGATGGGCTTAGTTCGAAAAGATGAGGCCAAAGCTATCATAACTCGAGTTAATAAAATATCTGGCGTCTCAGAGGTCATTCAAACTTTTGAGTATATAGATTAAACCCTAAGCGTTTAAATGGTGATGTTTTATCCCTTTTGAACCGAGACGCGCATTGAAAGGTCAACCGCCGAAACATTTTTAGTTAACGCGCCGACTGAAATAAAATCAACACCCGTTCGCGCTATTGTAGTAATACCCTCCAAGGTAACATCCCCCGACGCTTCCAAAGGAACTCGCCCCGCAACCCATTCCACAGCCCCACGCATGTCCTCAAGAGAAAAATTATCCAGCATAATTCGATCTGGACGCGCATCAACGGCCTCTCTGAGTTCGTGCTGATTCTCAACTTCAACTTCAACAAGTACCGAACTAATTAACCGCGCTCGGGATACAGCGGCAGTAATCGAGCCTGCCGCAACAATATGATTTTCTTTGATTAAGATACCATCATACAAACCCACTCGATGGTTCAAACAGCCGCCACACTTCACCGCATATTTTTGTGCCAGCCGAAGACCTGGCAAGGTCTTACGAGTGTCTAGAATCTGACAAGTGGTTCCCGCAACAGCACGGGCATATTGCCTAGACTCCGTAGCCACAGCAGATAAAGTCTGCAATAAATTAAGAGCCGTACGCTCACCGGTCAGCAACCCCCGCGTATTACCCGAAAGAATACATAATTGACTGCCTGCATCAACCCACTCCCCTTCCTTAACCAACCATTCAATTGCAACCGTCTCATCTAAAGATTTAAATACCGCACTAACCCATGCCTGACCACATAGCACCATTCCTTGCCGAGTTATAATCGTTGCTACCGCCTGAGACTCTTCCGGAATAATAAGCGCAGTAACATCTCCAGAGCCAATATCCTCATCCAAAAACACTTTAACTTGCTCTTCAATGCTCATCATTACCGATACACCCTCATTAATCTAATAGCCCTAAAACGTTAACCAGATCACCTTGACAGGATACTGTAACTTTCTATCTAATACAGTACTGGTTGTTCATTACTTTAACGAAAAAATCATGCAAATAACCCAACATTGGTTAAATCAGGCCACACACCGCCTTTCTCCTAACCACGATAAACGACCCGATGAAGCGGATATATCACTCATTGTTATTCATTGCATCAGCCTACCTAGCGGACAATACCACAATGACAATGTTGACCTTTTCTTCAGCAACAAACTTCCTATCCAAGCCGACCCATCGTTCCAGAACATTGCAAAAATGCAAGTTTCTGCACACCTTTTTATCCGAAGAAATGGAGCTATCACACAATATGTCCCGTTTAATATGCGCGCCTGGCATGCTGGAAAATCATGCTATCAAGGACGAAGTCAATGCAATGATTTTTCAATCGGGATTGAACTGGAAGGTACCGACGACTCTCCTTACCAAGACGCTCAATATCTGAAACTGGCACAGGTCATAAAACTGTTAATCGCTCATTATCCCCAGCTAACTACTAAACAAATAACGGGACACAGCACGATTGCACCCGACAGAAAAAGCGACCCCGGTCATTACTTTAATTGGGAGAAAATAAACCATTTACTTAAAGCCCCTTAGCTCACTAAAGAAGTTACCCCTCAACCTCTTTCGACAATAAAGAATCTAACACCAATAAAGCCACCCCTATTGTAATCGCGCAGTCGGCAATATTAAAAACTGGCCAATGCCATGACTGGTAATACACATCGATAAAATCAATCACATACCCCAATGCAACACGGTCAATCAAATTGCCTATCGCACCACCTAACACCAAAGACAAAGCAATCGCCAACAGTCGCTCGTGCGGCTTAAGTCGAATCAGCCAAACCAACAAAACCAGACTAATGACAACGGCAAAAAATGCAAAAAACCACCGTTGCCAACCTCCAGCCTGGCTAAGGAAACTAAAGGCTGCACCGGTATTATGCACATACGTGAAATTGACAAACGGCATAACCGCTATAGTCTGATAAAGCTCCATCATCGTCAAAACGGCAAATTTACTTGCCTGATCAAACACCACGGTAAACACAGACACCCATAACCAACGAGTCATTGACATACTCACTTTAGACAAACACGCGCGTTTCACCGTCAGCACAAATATTTTCAACACAACGACCACATAATTCAGGGTGGGTATCATCTTGACCGATATCTTCTGAATGATGCCAACAACGGACACATTTTTCATGCGAAGAAACCGCTAACTTTAATTTCACTCCTGATAACTCTGTCTCAATCACATCGTCTGTACATTCGGTTATATGGCTGACCTTTGCCGCTGAAGTGATAAAAACAAAACGCAACTCAGAACCCAATCGTTTTAATAACATTTCTATCTCAGTTGAACAAAACAACTCAACCTCTGCATTCAAAGAAGCCCCGATAGCACCTGACTGCCTTAAAGCCTCAAGCTCTTTACTCACAACCTCACGAATAGCAATAATTTGTGTCCAATCATCACGACTCAACAAGTCACCCTCAGTTAATTGAAATAAACCGTCATACCAAGTCGCTAGAAAAACACTTTCAGATCGTTCGCCAGGTAAATATGACCAAATCTCATCAGCGGTATAACAAGTGATTGGTGCCAACCATCGCGTTAACGCTTCGACAACATGATACATTGCAGTCTGCCCAGAACGACGCGCTAAACTATCCTCTTTCGCGGTATATTGCCTATCCTTAATAATATCCAGATAAAAACCACCTAGCTCAATTGCACAAAAATGATGTACTTTCTGATAAACCTGTAAAAACTCATAATCATCATAAGCGGCTATGACTTCCTGTTGTAATTCATAGCTACGATCAACAACCCATTTATCTAAGTACAATAACTCTCCGGGTGGAACACAGTCAGAGGCGGGGTCAAAACCATCTAAATTAGATAATAAAAAACGCGCCGTATTACGTAATCTACGGTACACATCTGAAGTACGCTTTAGAATCTCATCAGAAACTGACATCTCACCTCGATAATCGGTCGCAGCAACCCATAACCGCAAAACATCCGCACCTAAAGTTTTCATAATAGTTTGCGGCGCAACAACATTGCCTTTTGATTTAGACATTTTTCGGCCATCAGCATCCACAACAAAACCATGCGTTAACACAGCCTTATAAGGTGCCTCACCATTTATCGCAACAGCCGTCAATAAAGACGACTGGAACCAACCCCGGTGCTGATCAGAACCTTCTAGATATAAGTCGGCCGGAAAGTGTAAATTCTCTCGCTCTTGAAGAACACTCGCATGCGTCACACCGGAATCAAACCACACGTCCAACGTATCAGACATTTTCTCGTAATGCTCCGCATCAGACCCTAGAATCTCTTTCGGATCTAAACTAAACCATGCTTCAATTCCTTTTTCTTCAATACGTTTTGCAACCAGTTCAATCAAGGCCTCTGTTTCAGGGTGCAATTCACGCGTAACCTTATGTACAAATAAAGCAACCGGCACGCCCCAGTTACGTTGCCTTGAAATACACCAATCAGGACGACCATCAACCATGCCTTGAATTCTGACCTTACCCCATTCTGGAATCCATTGAACATTATCAATAGCCGTCAACGCCATCTCTCGCAGCTTAGCCTGATCCATAGCAATAAACCATTGCGGTGTCGCCCTAAAAATTATCGGCGTTTTATGACGCCAACAATGCGGATAACTATGCTCCAAAATAGTTTCATGAACGAGTTTTCCATGCTCTTTCAACACCGCTAGGACATGACTGTTTGCTTTAAAAACATGCTCGCCGGCAAAAAACTCTGTTCCCGGTAAAAAAACACCATTATCTGCCACCGGGTTATCTATCGGTAAATCATATTTGAGCCCGACTAGATAATCATCTTGACCATGACCTGGAGCCGTATGCACAGCACCCGTTCCTGCTTCTGTAGTAACATGATCCCCTAAAACAATCGGCACCTGTCGATCATAAAAAGGATGCTGCACCCGTAAGGTCTCAAAAACACGCCCTTCACAACGGGTTAAAACCTCATGCTCCTCAATGCCATACCTTGCAACAACATCACTCAGTAAGGCTTGTGCTAAAACTAAACGCTCCGAACGCCCCTCGATCACACACTGAACGATAACGTATTCTAATTCAGGATGAAGTGCAACCCCCTGATTCGCAGGCAATGTCCACGGGGTTGTGGTCCAAATTACAAATGAAATAGGGCCCTGTCCTTGCCCGCCAGAAACCTCACAGCGATCCCAAAATTCCTGCTCATCCGACACCTGGAATTTGACATCAATGGCCGGCGACTTCTTATCTTCATACTCTACTTCCGCCTCCGCTAAAGCAGACCCACAATCAGTACACCAATGCACAGGCTTTGCACCTTGATGCAAATGACCGCGGCTGGCAATTTTACCTAACGCTCGAACAATATTCGCTTCAACGTTATAATCCATCGTTAAATAGGGTGTCTCCCACTCCCCAAAAACGCCTAACCGAATAAACTCATCACGCTGTAGCGCAACTTGCTTGCTAGCATAATCACGACATAATTCACGAAATTTCGTAGCACTAACCTTATCGCCCGCTTTGCCCGATTTTTTTTCGACCATTAATTCAATGGGCAAGCCATGACAGTCCCAACCCGGAATATAATGCGCATCAAAGCCACTAAGTGTTTTTGATTTAACAATCATATCCTTGAGCACCTTATTAACCGCATGACCTATATGAATAGCTCCATTTGCATACGGAGGCCCATCATGCAAAATGAACTTCTCTCGTCCATCATAGACCTCTCTGATCGCTTGGTATAAAGATGACTTTTGCCAGTGTTTTAAACGCTCCGGCTCTCTTTGCGCCAAATTCGCTTTCATGGGGAAAGCTGTTTTAGGTAAATTCAGTGTCTTTTTATATTCCATGGTCCCATCACTTTTAATAATCTAAGCTACTTTTTGCAACTGTTATATCTTCTCTAATTTGAAGCTTAAGTTCTTCAAGAGATTGAAAATGTTTTTCATCTCTAATTTTCTTCTTAAAATGCACTTCTACATAACGTCCGTATATATCCTCATTGAAATCAAACAAATGAACCTCCAACAAAAGACCTATACCTTTTACCGTGGGCCGATTACCGACATTTGCAACACCACGAATTACTTGCCCACCGAGCCCTGTCAAGGTGATCGCAAAAACACCGACAACCGGCGAGGTTTTTCTAAACATTTCAACATTAGCTGTCGGAAAACCTAAGGTACGTCCTCGCTTGTCGCCATGCACAACTCGACCACAAACAGAAAAAGAACGCCCTAAAAACAATGCGGCGCTGTCAAGATCTCCTTTTGCTAAAGCATCACGTATTAACGTGCTACTGACCCGTTTACCCTGCAATAAATAAGGCTGGGTATCGCTCACATCGAAACCCATTTTATGCCCCCACGACTGCAATAATGAGAACGTCCCTCGCCTTGCTTTACCAAAATGAAAATCGTCGCCAACCACTAAATATTTAACATTCAAGCTATTACATAATACTTCTTGAATAAAATATTCTGGTTCCCAGTCTGCTAAAACACGACTAAAACGAAGCACGTAAACTTCATCAACAGGCAACTGCTTCAACTGCAGCACCTTCTCTCGTAATCGCGTTATCCGTGCAGGGCCATTTTCACCTTGAAAATACTCAAGTGGCTGAGGCTCAAACAACATAATAACAACCGGCAACCCGAGCCTTTTACCCTCTTGCGCTAACCCACTAATAACAGCCTGATGCCCTAGATGCACGCCATCAAAATTCCCAATCGTCAACACGCAGCCTTTAGGAAATTTCTTGGCGTGACTTAACCCCCGAATTAATCGCATAAATTATTTCTTTTTTTACAACCCTGAATATTAGCATTTTTTAATAATCCCTCATAGCCTACTCCCCTCAAGCAGCCCCCTTTAAATGCCTAAGTCGCAACCCAAAAACCAATAACGCACCGAAATAAACCGAAAAACCAACTGCTATCCATCGTATCAACTCAAAAATACGCTGATCCATCTGCCATTCAGACCAATTTGCACCGTACACAAAATAATATAACACCCCACCCATCGCCACATTAGCAATGAAAACTCTAACCATAAATATGCCCCAGCCTTTCTTAGGGATAAAAATCTTTTGCTTCAACAAGGCTCCCAGTAATAACCCGGCATTCAAAAAAGCACTAATTGATGTCGCCAATGCCAACCCTGCATGCGCCAATGGAAAAACTAAACAAATATTAAGTACCATATTAAAACCCATAGCATAAACACCAAACTTAACTGGCGTCTTCATATCTTGCCTCGACGTAAACCCCGGTACCAGAACTTTAATCAAGACGAAACCCAATAATCCTAAGGCATAGGCAATCAAACTTCTTCCTGCCATAACGACATCATGATGAGTGAAATTTTCATATTGGAATAAGGTCGACAACATAGGCTCAGCCAAAAGCCCCAAGCCAATTGAAGCAGGAACGCCGATAATCACAACCCAACGCAACCCCCAATCCAATGCACTAGAAAATGATTGATCATCTCCCGTCGCATAATTTTTAGACAGTCTAGGCAAAATAACCGTTGCTAGCGCCACCCCAAAAACACCCAATGGAAACTCAACAAGTCGATCCGAATAATAAAGCCAAGAAATACTTCCGGTAGCCAAAAAAGAGGCTATTACCGTATCTAACAATAAATTAATTTGCGTGACTGAAGCCCCAAACAATGCCGGCACCATTAAAGACATAATCTTTTTGACGCCAGAATCCTTAAATCCAAATCGTAAACGCGGCAACAAGCCTAAACGCATCAATGCAGGAAATTGAAATAATAATTGCACAATACCGGCCGCAAAAACCCCCCAAGCCAATGCCATAACCGGCTCATTCATGAGCGGAGCCAACCAAATAGCCGCCCCAATTAGACACAAATTTAAAAAGACTGGCGTGAAAGCCGGCACCACAAATTTACCAAACGTATTTAAAATACCGCCCGCAAACGCGACCGAGGAAATAAAAAATAGGTAAGGAAAAGTCAACCGCAATAATGCTACAGCCAAGTCATATTGACCACTTTGTTCCCATAAAAAACCCGGTGCAAACACCATAATTATAACTGGAGCCGCAATAACTCCCACAATAGTTAGCGCAATCAAAACTAAGGCTAAAGACCCTCCCGCTCGATCCACAAACTGTTTTAACGCCTCTTTACCGTGTTGCTCTTTGTACTCCGCTAACACAGGAACAAAGGCCTGAGAGAATGCACCTTCAGCAAAGAGGCGCCTTAAGAAATTAGGTATTTTAAAGGCGATAAAAAATACATCCGTGGCGGCATCAGCACCAAACAGACGCGCGAGCAACATATCCCGAATAAATCCCATAATGCGCGACAACATGGTCATAAAACTCACAATTGCCGTCGATTTTAATAATTGTTTACTCAAAATAGACTATAGATATAAAAATGATTGAATCAAAGTTTGACAATAATAGCATTAATTAAGATAATACCCGATTGATTGAAACTACTTAAATATAAAAAATCATGGCTAACTCACCACAAGCTAAGAAAAGAGCGCGTCAAGCAGAGAAGCACCGCGCACTCAATGCGTCTCAACGCAGCAACTTAAGAACTTATATCAAGACTGTTATCGCAGCGATTAGCAATAACGATCTTGAAGGATCAAAGCAAGCTTACCAAAAAACTGCTTCTGTTATTGATTCAGCAGTAAGCAAAGGCTTAATTCATAAAAATAAAGCCGCTCGCGGAAAAAGCAGACTAAACGCTAAAGTCCGCGCGTTAGCGACCGCTAAATAAAAAGGTTACACAAGGGTAAAGCGTAAAGCTTACCCTTGTCGATCCACCCTACAATAACACCAAGTTATCTCTGTGGATCACTTCAGCATCATCGCTGTAGCCTAGCAAAACCTCAAAGTCGTCACTCGAACGCCCTTTAATTAACTCAACATCACTCGTAGCATAATTAACCAAGCCACGAGCCACCTCATGGCCTGAAAAATCAACGCAAGAAACTAAATCACCGCGTTTAAAAACACCTTCAACGGCCGTTATTCCAACCGCCAAAAGACTCTTCCCCGACTCTTTTAAAACCCGAACAGCCCCGTCATCCAAAGAAAGATACCCTTTGACCTGAAGATGCCCAGCCAACCATTGTTTTCTCGCTACAAAACGCGCGATATCCGGCTTTAAGAATGTTCCAACCTGTTCACCGGCCACCAACCTCAAAATAACATCTTTATCGTAACCCGAAGCAATCATTGTTGCAGCACCCGAACGAGCCGCTAACTTTGCCGCAGAGATCTTAGTCGCCATACCACCACGACCCAACCCACTTCGACTCTCACCGGCCATAGCATCTAATTCAGAAGCATTCACACCGATATCACCAATCAACTTAGCCTCTTCATTAACACTCGGATCGCTGTCGAACAACCCCGATTGATCGGTCAAAATAACCAACAAATCAGCCTCAACCAGATTAGCCAATAAAGCCGCTAGAGTATCATTGTCGCCAAAACGTATCTCCTCGGTCGCAACGGTATCATTTTCATTGATAATCGGTACAACACCATACCCCAATAGGGTTAACAAAGTACTCCGAGCATTTAAATAACGCTGCCGGTCTGACAAATCGTCGTGTGTCAACAATACTTGAGCCGTATGTAAACGATGTTTTTGAAAACTATTCTCATAAGCCTGAACCAGGCCCATTTGACCCACTGAAGCCGCCGCTTGTAACTCGTGCAAAGAATGTGGTCTTTCACTTAAATTAAGGCGGCAAATACCCTCTGCAACCGACCCTGATGAAACCAATAAAACATCCAAGCCACGCTGACGCAAATCAGCAATCTGCGCAACCCAATCAGCGATAGCCGAAACATCTAGCCCTTTACCCCCTTTGGTAAGTAAAGAACTACCGATCTTAACAACAATACGCTGCGACCGAAGAAAATCAGGCCTCTTCACGTTCACGCTCTCGACTTTGTTCTAAGAAATCCATAATAGCAAACATCAAACCAGCCACTCCATTCTTCTTGATGGCAGAAATCTCAAACACCGGACCCGACCAATCCAAAGCATCTACAATGGCTTGACAATGCGCGTCTACCTCATCAGATTGCAGCCTGTCTATTTTATTCAATACCAACCACCGGGTCTTTTTAGCCAACTCATCACTCCACAAAGCAAGCTCCGCTACAATTTTTTCAGCCGCTTCAACCGGTGTTAAATCTGACTCATACGGCTCAACATCAACAATATGCAACAATAACCGCGTTCTAGATAAATGCTTCAAAAACTGCAACCCCAAACCAGCACCTTCTGATGCACCCTCAATAACACCGGGTATATCTGCAATTACGAAACTACGCAAATCATCAACCCTAACCACACCTAAGTTAGGATGCAAAGTCGTAAAAGGATAGTCCGCCACCTTAGGTCTAGCCGAAGAGACCTGCCGAATTAAACTGGACTTACCTGCATTTGGCATACCCAACAAACCGACATCAGCAATTAATTTAAGCTCTAAATTTAAAAAACGCCGCTCCCCTAACGTTCCCTTAGTTGCCTTACGTGGCGCCCGGTTAGTGCTGCTTTTAAAACGTGCATTACCTAAGCCATGAAAGCCCCCTTTAGCGACCAATAGAACATCGCCCGGCGCCGTTAGGTCACCAATTTTTTCATTCGTTTCAGCATCATAAACAAGCGTTCCCGGCGGTACCGCCACATGACAGTCGACCCCCATGCCTCCCGTACAATTGCCCCCCATACCATTTTGACCACGCTGAGCCCGGTGAACAGAATGATAACGAAAATCAACCAAGGTATTTACATTTTCAGTGGCCACCAAAAAAACATTCCCTCCATCACCCCCATCGCCGCCATCAGGCCCTCCAAGTGGAATATATTTCTCACGGCGAAAACCAATCGCCCCATTTCCACCGTCACCGGCCTCAACCCGAATTCGCGCCTCGTCAACAAACTTCATTTTTTTCCTTTCGCCCTATAAAGAATAGCTCCCCTATCAAAACAGAGCCTTCAAAAAATCACACCAGCTACCACTACAAACAAAAAAGCCCCACCTAAAAAGGTGAGGCTTTAATAAACTATCTAGCACTTAAAGCGTCACCGCTTATCTGCGCTTAACTTATGCGGCTACAACGCTCACATAACTGCGTTTTTTAGGTCCTTTAACCTCAAAAACAACACGTCCTTCTGCTTTTGCAAAAAGCGTATGATCCTTCCCGCAACCTACGTTCACCCCGGGATGAAACCGCGTACCGCGCTGACGAACAAGAATATTACCTGCAGCAACTGCTTCTCCACCGTAACGTTTAACGCCTAATCGCTTCGATTCCGAATCGCGACCGTTCCGAGTACTACCGCCTGCCTTTTTATGAGCCATTTTCCAACCCCACCTAAGTATTAATTATGCAGAAATTCCAGTAATTTGGACTTCCGTGTAATATTGACGATGCCCCATTTGCTTCATCTGGTGCTTACGTCTTTTGAATTTAATGATCTTAATTTTCTTATGCCGCCCTTGCGAAGTAACCTTTCCAGTTACCTTACCGCCGTCAACAAAAGGCTGACCAACCTTAATCGCATCATCCGACTGTACCAACAACACCTTATCGAACTCTACATTTTCACCTGAATCTACATCCAGCTTCTCTATTTTAAGGACTGACCCTTCTTCAACGCGATATTGTTTACCGCCTGTTTGAATTACCGCATACATCTGGTTAATCTCCACGTAACATGGTTATTGAAATTAATCGGCAATTTTAATCATAAAAAGCAATATCGTCAACCCAAAATTCATTATTCCTATATTAGGGACCCTTAGAGAAACAGAAATACCAACGTTGAACACAACTTTTATGTAAAATACACGGTATATTTTATCAGAAAAAAGCATCATGCCCGCACAAAGCCAAGAACAAAAACCATTTGACATGAATCAGACTATTGATTTTGACACCATCAAAATGCTCACCCTTGATGACAGTCAAGCAACAGACCAACTGATTTTAAATGAACTCAACTCCGATGTTGTTCTGATTAATCAGATCGGCCACTATATTGTCGGCAGTGGGGGTAAAAGATTACGCCCTATGCTATTGCTTCTTGCGGCCAAAGCACTGAATTATGATGGCCAGCAACACTTAACACTGGCTGCCGTTATTGAATTTATTCATACCGCCACCTTATTACACGATGATGTCGTCGATGAATCTGATTTAAGACGCGGTAAAGGCTCTGCTAATGCCGTGTGGGGTAATGCTGCCAGCGTTCTCGTCGGCGACTTCCTTTATTCCAAAGCCTTTGAGATGATGGTTAGGGCTGACAAGATGCGGGTCATGGAAATCCTTTCTAAAACAACAACCGCAATCGCAGAAGGGGAAGTATTGCAACTCCTTAACTGCAACAACCCGACCACCACAGAAGCTAGCTATCTGGAAGTTATCTCTAGAAAAACAGCGATCCTTTTTAGTGCTGCTACACGCCTAAGCGCGGTACTGGTAAATGCACCTGACGAAACTGAATCCCAAATGGCTGCTTACGGTATGCACCTAGGCAATGCTTTCCAACTCATTGATGACGCCTTAGACTATAAAGCGAACGCTGAAGATCTCGGTAAAAACCTAGGCGATGACCTTGCCGAAGGCAAACCCACACTCCCGCTCATCCATGCTATTGAGCACGCTAATGAACACGACTCTCAAATCATCATCAATGCCATTAAAGAAGGTGACCGCAACGCATTCAACGACGTTTACAAAATCGTTAAAGCAACCGGGGCAATTACTTACACAGAAAAACGTGCTGACGAAGAAGCACAAAAGGCCATTAACGCCCTAGATTTAATACCGGACTCTCCTTATAAACAGGCCATGACAGAATTGGCTGTTTTTTCAGTACAACGAAATTATTAACCCGCTCTCAAATTCAGTCACTCGACGCTACACCGACCTCATTTCATCCACTAGTCGCTTGCAGAAGATTACTTCTCCGTTACCACGACATCAATAAAATTTTTCCGTAATCGCTGACGAACAACTTCTGTCGCAGACATATTTAAAAATGGCCCCAGTTTTACTCGGTACCAATTGACGTCACCGATCCGCGCTAATTCTATTTTTGACTCAATACCTATGAGTGCCAACTTTGCTTTAAGCCGGTCTGCATCTTTATTATTTCTAAATGAACCTGCCTGCATCATGTAACGAACAGCCCTGCTCTTACCTGCTTTTTCCTCACGATTTCGTGTTTTTATCTCGTAATCAGGAATAACCACTTCTTTTTCAGGAAGCAGGGTAAAAAAATCATAGCGCGGTGCCTGCACTTGTTTTTTCTTGAGCGGTGTACCCGCCTTCATCGGCTTGCTTTGCCTCGCTGCGGACACCACAATCTCCTGCTGCGCCTGCTTAGGCGTTGCGGAACTCAACTGCCCAGAAACGCTTTCACTGGATTGACGTAGACTATTTAAAAAATAACCAAACCCTAACAATAACAAGACAACCAAAAAAACCCTGCCAACAGAAAGCCTTTTATTGTATTTTTTGCGCGTAGGGCGCACTCTATTTTTAAAATCTTTCACCATCACATTATCTCTGGACTACTAACACCCAATAAAGCCAAGCCATTCGTAAGACACTGTTGAACTGCCTCTATAAGATTCATACGCGCATCACGCAATTTGGCATCATCAACTAAAAACTGCTCAGCATTGTAATAAGTATGAAAATAATTAGCTAAATCCCTTAAAAAATGTACCAAATGATGCGGCTCATATTTCAAGGCCGAGCGTTCAACCACCTCGGGGTATTGTGCCAATAACCCAATCAAAGAAACCTCATGATCCGTTGACAACAACGCACTGTTGTCTAATCCCTGCTGGCTATTTCTTGATAAGCCCTTTTCTTCTCGTTGCCGTAAAACACTACAAATCCGAGCATAAGCATACTGCACATAAAAAACAGGATTGTCATTCGTCTTGCTTGTCGCCAACTTCAAATCAAAATCCATATGTTGATCTGACTTTCGCATCACATAGAAAAAACGTGCTGCATCAAGACCCACTTCATCACATAAATGATGCAACGTAACAAAGTCACCTGATCGCGTTGACATCTGTACTTTTTCATCACCACGGTATAAAACAGCAAACTGTACCAATAAAACGTCTAATTTATCTGCATCAGCGCCTAAAGCTGTCATTGCCGCCCTAACCCTTGGGATATAACCATGATGGTCGGCCCCCCAAACATTAATAATACGCTCAAAACCACGATCCAATTTATTCATATGGTAAGCGATATCCGATGCAAAATAGGTTGTTTGGCCGTTATCTCTAACCACAACGCGATCCTTTTCATCCCCCAATGCGCTAGAGGCAAACCACGTGGCCCCCTCTTTTTTATAAAGGTGCCCGGCTTTATCTAAACGCCCTAATGCCTCCTCAATGGAGCCATCTTCAACTAATAAACTTTCAAAAAACCAGTGCTGATAATCAACACCAAAAGCAGACAAATCTGCTCTAATATCAGCCAAAATAGCCGTTAATCCTTCTTGAAATATTTGCGCATAACGCTCGCGTCCTAATAACGCCTGCGCCTTACTAATGAGACCATCAATATGCTGCTCTTTATCGCCCCCTTGAGGCTCATCAACTGGGATGCCGTCAAAAACTTCAGTCGCTTCAAAACAAAAATTCTGATTGATCCGATCAAAAATCTGACGCGCAATATCCTTGACATAAGCGCCCTTATAACCGTTGCTCGGGAACTGAAAGGTTTGCCCACAACACTCTAAATAACGCAACCAAACACTGGTTGCCAAAATATCCATTTGACGACCCGCATCATTCACATAATATTCATTAGCGACGTCATAGCCTACCGCTCGCAATAACTCACTGATAACCGAACCATAGACAGCGCCACGGCCATGCCCTACATGCAAGGGACCTGTTGGATTCGCAGAAACAAACTCAACCTGTATTTTCTGACCCGCTCCACTATTACTTTTTCCAAAAGATGCCCCTAACCGCAAAACATCCGCAATTATCGCGTGCTGGGCATTGGGATTAACAAAAAAGTTAATAAACCCTGGGCCGGCGATCTCTACCTTTTCTACGCTAGCATCTTCCGGTAAGGCAGCAATAATGACTTCCGCTAATTGTCTTGGCGATCTCTTGGCAGACTTTGCCAACATCATCGCCAAATTACTTGCAAAATCACCGTGCTGAGCATCACGCGTTCGTTCAACACTAATATCTGGAATCCACTCTGACTGTAGAACCGATTGCTCAATTAACACTTCTACGGCCTTTTGTAACAAGGCCACCACCTTTTGTTTCATATAAACGACTTCTATCAGTTCAAAAAAATAATGCGTTATTATCTAACAACTATCTGGGATTATCTAGCAACAGACCGCTATCCATTGCAAATAGTTTAAAACAAACCTAACCTCTTAGTACAAGTCCACGGGATCGACATCAATAGACCACCGGACTTTTCGAGCTATTTTGATTAACCCCACGTCCTTCACTAAAAGGTCCAACAACTTATGCAATTGTTTTCTCTGCTCCGCCTGTATCAATAATTGATAATGAAACCGCTGTGCACGTCTAACAATAGGGGCAGGAACTGGTCCTAAAATCTGCACTCCGCTCTCCACATGAGGTGTCAGAAAAGACTGTACTTGCTGCAAAAAGGCTACGGCCAACGATTCCGAAGTTGCATTCACTCGAAACAAGGCCTGAAAACTAAAAGGCGGTAATCCCGCAACTTTCCTTTCCAATAAACTTGCCGCAGCAAATGCCGTAAAACCTTTTTCAATTAGCGTTCTTAACAATAAATGCTCCGGTTGCCGGGTTTGCAAGAGCACCAAACCCTTTTTATGAGATCGCCCTGCTCGACCTGAAACCTGAACGATTAATTGCGCCAACTTTTCGGGCGCATGATAATCAACACTAAACAGACCACTATCAATATCAATAATACCGACCAAGGTCACATTCTCAAAATGATGACCTTTTGAGAGCATTTGCGTTCCCAAAATGACCTTTGCTTTACCAGAATGAATGGCCTGCAATGCTAAATCCAAATCACCTCGATGGCGAATACTGTCCCTATCGATACGAATAACCTGATCGCGGCCAAATACGGCAACCAGCAATCTCTCCACACGCTCTGTCCCAACCCCCAACGATACTAACTCAACACACCCACAGCGCCCGCACTGTTTAATTTTTCTGTGCTGATAATCACAATGATGACAACGTAATAACCCCGCCTTCTCATGCACGACCAAATTGACATCACAATGCTTGCACCGAGCAATCCAGCCACAAGCATGACACATTAAAGCAGGTGAAAATCCGCGCCGGTTTAAAAACAAAATGACTTGCTCATCCCGCGCAACTGTTTTTCTTATTGCATCCATTAACTGCCCAGATAACCCATCGTCTAACCGCTGGTTACGAATATCCAGTAATTTTACTTTTGGTAAGACAGCAGTTCCAATACGCTGGGTTAAGCTAAGCTTTTGAAATCGGCCATTCTCCACATTACTTAAACTCTCCAAAGACGGTGTTGCTGAACCGAGAATGATCGGGACATTACCTTTCTTTGCTTTTAATAAGGCCATATCCCGAGCAGAAAACCGTAACCGCTCTTGTTGCTTAAAAGAACTATCATGCTCCTCATCAACAATAATTAAACCTAATCGCGGCATTGAATGAAATAATGCCGAACGAGTACCCAACAAAACACTCGCATGACCTTGCTGCACACTAAGCCACGACTGACAGCGCTGAGTATCTGTTAAACTTGAATGTGAAACCGCAATACGGATGCCAAATCGTTGCCGGAAACGATTCTCAATTTGCGGTGTTAAACTAATCTCGGGCAATAACACCAGCACCTGTCGACCCTGACTGATAACAGAATCAATCACACGCATATAAACTTCTGTTTTACCACTACCGGTGATACCCTCCAACAAAAAGGCCTTATACGCATTAAGACTGTCGTTAACACGATCCACCGCCTGCCGTTGCTCAACCGTTAAAGGCACTTGAGCCTCATTGAAACCGGCCGCTGATGGCTTAGGCAAGGTTACCGGTAAGTCATACAATTCCACGTATCCTTTAACCATTAACTCCGCTATAAACTTCTTACCCCCCTTGTGCCATGACCGCAGTGCTGCCTCGGTAATCAGCCCCTCTTCTTGCTTTATCAGATTAAACAATGCTTTTTGGCGAGGCGATTTCGCCAAGACCGAACTCGAAACAGCCTCCCCTAATTTAGTCAGCCGATACAACAGGTCTTTCTTAAACCGTACTTGCTTACCTTGCCGCAGCAGTACCGGCAAGGCATAACTCACAACCTCTCCTATCGGATAATGATAATAACGACTCACCCACCCTAGAACGTCTAAATCATCGACTGATAATACCGGCTCTGTATCAAGAACCTCCTCGACCACTTTTAACTTTTCTAATGCCCATTCGCTTTCCGAACAAACTTCCAGCAACACACCCACCTGACTCCCGCCACCAAAAGGAACACGCAGCCTAACTCCCGGTCTTAACGAATCACGATCACAACCTTCCGCCACTTTATAATCAAAAAGTCGATATAACGGCACCATAACGGCAACCCGAAGAATATTACTGCTATTTTTACTTGACTTAATCATGTAATTTATTTAAAAAAATAAATATGCTGAACTGTTTTGTTACACAAAAAAATAATAACTCTGATTGCTATTCTTCCGGTGGTAGATATGTCCTTATTTCGACAACAAGTTCTACGCACTGATATTGCAGGCCTACCACTGGAATGGATTGGCATTGAAACTGCTGCAAAACTGTATACCTTAAATCACGTGGTCTATACCTTAGGCTCTCCGCTTTACACTATACATGGAGGAATAAACAGCCAAACCGGCCTCCAAAGCAGCATTCAGATTAATTCTATCCTGGCAACACAGAGCCTACACCACAAGAGTAAAAACCATTCAAAAAAGTTTATTCCCACACTTAATAATGCCACGTTATTTAAGCGCGACAACCACATCTGTTTATATTGCGGTATTCGCCATCCTCGAAGTGAATTATCAAGAGACCATATCACCCCATTATGTCTAAACGGCAAAGACCACTGGAACAATGTAGTCACCGCTTGTAAACGTTGCAATAATGCTAAAGCTGATCACAGTCTAGAAAAATCAGGCTTAGAATTACTCGCCATTCCATTTACGCCCACTTATGCCGAATATATATTTTTACAAGGACGCAATATCTTAGCCGACCAAATGCAATTCCTTCGCTCACACTTCCCCCAAGAAAGCCCTCTACACCAACGCGTCAGGGTTTTATGAAAGAAATCGTCATTCGATCACTTTCACCGATTGACAAATATTTTTCCCGATCTCTTTCTTGCAACTTTAACCGTGGCGGCAAAGTCCAAACGCCTGCAGGGTGATCATGGCTATCTTTAAGGTTAGCATTGATCGTTGAACTGTTCAGAAACTTGAACCCTGCCGCTTCAGCGGTCATTCTTAGATAACGCTCTGAGACATAACCCGTTTTAGCCTGTAGGTCTAATGCTTGCCCTGCAGTCTGACGATGTTCAACAACACCTAAGATACCTCCCGGTTTTAACACCTCAAAAATTGCAGCTAACACCGTAGCTAGATGCCCTGACTTCATCCAGTTATGAATATTCCTAAAAGTTAACACACGATCAACTGTACCTGTAGGTGCAATCTGTAAGACTTCTGGCGGCTCAAGAACAGTCACTTGTGAAGCACCATAGAGCCATGGATCAGCAGCTATTTTCGTTTTAAATGTGGCTACACTTTTTTTAAAATACGGCACTTTTGAATCCGGTGAAAAATGGGCCAAATATAAGGTTCCCTGATCTTTAAGAAAAGGCGCCAAAATTTCACTATACCATCCGGAACCGGGCCAAATCTCGACCACCGTCATGTTTTTCCTAACATCAAAAAAGGTTAATGTTTGTAACGGATGACGGTACTGATCTCGTGATTTATTTTTCTCCTGACGATGATCACCTGCAATCACCTCTGTCAACGTAACCCCATGAGCTACCGGCATCACTAAAAAGAAACTCAAAAACAGTCCTAAAATAAAAGCGTAGTTAACTTGCCTCACAACTCACCTCCACTTCTTGTTAACAACGTAAAAAGCCCCACTAAACCCAACACCAAAAATGCAACAAAAGTCCAGCCTGGAATAGTAAGTCCTAAAAAGACCCATGCAATATCGGCACACTCTCCGGTTCCACTCAACATCAACTTTAATGTTTCTGCCAATGGAAAATTTTCAAAAACATAGGCTAACCCGGGGCTACACTCAGGCACTTCATCAGCGGGTAAATTCTGCAACCACACATGCCGTGCTGAAACACTCGCCCCAATCAGTGCAACACCGACAATAACTCCAGAATAAATTCTCCGCCCTAATTGCCTAGGATTATGAACTGCCGCCACCAAAAAAATAACCCCTATCGCTAAAATAATAATTCGCTGAGAAATACATAAAGGACAGGGCTCAAGTTCTTCTATAAACTGAAAATAAGCTGCTACCAGCAATAGGGCAAAGCACCCCATAAACCCTAATAAAAATATAACTCGGACTCCCGTCATGCCATTCCCTTTTTTAAGACTGTTTGATTACCCCTCATCACTTAAAACGAAGCAACCAAATGTCGTAATGCTTCCGAACCCAATTGAAAAATAGGCCATCCGTCACCGGTTAAAATAACCTCCACATTACAGCGATCCATTAATCGCCTTACCGAATCTTGCGCCTTATGTTTATCGGCTAATTTAGCCACTGGCAACAAGCAAAGGCGGCCCGCCTGATGACAACGAATCAAATCACCGGTGATCAATGTTTTTTCCGCCAACAATAACGCTAGTTCACCGGGTGTTTTAGACCCCTCAAGCGCGAAAACACTCAATTCAGGTACCACCACGTCATTATCTGTAAGCCAACGATCACAATTTATCGGAAATGTTTCTTGTTCTGCTAATGGACCACAAAGTTGAGCATGATAGCGTTGTGCAATATTTTCAGCATCACGGCAATGATCACTATTCGTAACCACCACGATACTCACACCCCCCAAAGCATCTAAATGTTCCTGGTCATGAACTGACAGTGGTAGCGGATCAATCACTACATTACCTTCTTCACGAAGCCATAAAAAGCTGTGAAAATCTAAATTACGCTGCTCATCAAAAACTGACCAACAGTACAACGATTCATTATGTAATTTTTTCATAATTACTCACTTAAATTTAATCATCTTATTGACTGGGTTTATCACTAACTCATCTACCAATATGCCTGGTCGCGTCATTAAAATGTAGCTGACCGCTGCCGCCAAATCTTCTGGCAAAATATAATTATTGTCATCATCACCGGGCTCAAAATCCAATTGATCAAAAAACTCAGACTTCACCATCCCTGGATTGATCAATGTCACCTTAACCTGGCTCTTAGCGCACTCCTCTCTCAACGCCTGAGAAAACCCACGGACCGCAAACTTACTGGCACAATACACCGCACCCTGACGCCGTCCTTGCAAGGCACTTTCAGAACCCATAAAAATTAAATCAGCCCGCCCTTTCTTTTTAAAACTCGGAACAAAAGCACGTGCCAATACGGCTTGGGCAGTAAAATTAACTGTCATTAATGAATTGATTTGTTGATAGGAAAATTGCTCAAGCGCGCCAAAGCGCCCATAACCTGCACAAAAAACAATAACAGAAATACTTGGCTGCTTGGTTTGCAATTGCTTAACTTGTTCGGCTAAAAGTGATAGCTTTGAAAAATCCATTTCAACCGGTGAAAAATGACTATGGCTCGTCTCAAATTGATTGCAATCTCTCGACGTTCCAAAAACAAAATAACCTTGCCGTAACAATTCTTTTGCCACTGCACGACCGATTCCAGAACTGGCGCCGGTGACTAAAACTGTCCGCATTAAATCAGACATGGGAAGAACTTATCTTGCGATACATAACGCGCTAATAACTCACTACAAAATGCCATCATTTCTTGCTCGATATCTACTTGGTAGGAAACCATTTTACGCTGACTTTCGAAGGGGCCTGCAAACAATTTTTCTTCTGGGTATAAACGCTGAATCTTTTTAAAAAAGTTATCCGGCAATCGAAACGCACCCATACTGACTGAATGCAATTGCGCGACATCAATCCGTTTAAATATTTGTTCAAACAATTTTTGATACTGCTGTTGATAATCAACATGGTAAATAATCGGATCAAAGCGCAAACCTATCAACCAGCCGCTAGCTTGTAACTTACACATAGCATCAATACGCCGCTCTACCGACGGTGTTTTCGCTTCAAGTAATTCAGCGACTTCTTTCGGGGTAAAACTAAACGCGACCACACAACGCTCAATGGGGGATTGACTCAGTAGCCGCCTAACCTGAGTACTTTTGGTTCGTAATTCTACCCAAGCATTAGGTATCGTATCAAAAAAAGGTAAAAATTCATCCGCAAACCCCGTAACCGGTTCCATAGCTAAACTATCACAGTCATACCCTGAAAAAAAATGAACCGGTTGCTCCGGATACGCCTGACTACACTGCTTTATTTCTGCTTGAAAATCTTCAAAATTAACAAACAAAATATAGTTAGCGGACTGAAACATACCCTGTAAGAAACAATACCGACAGTCATATAAACAATTCAGCATATGTGAAAAATAATAATTTCTCTGTGCACCAATGCCATAGCCAGACGGCGCTTCCAAAACAAAATTTTTATATTTTTCTGCCAAAATCAATGCTGGCTTAACCTTTTGCAAACGAAAATTCTGTGCTTTAGGATTAAACACCTCTCCATAACGCCCACAATTAACAACCCTAGCCTTTGGAAAACGACTCAGAATATCCTGTACTCGAGGATGTTCTCTGACAGCCTCTTCTATATATATTGTTTCAATCATAATTTTTGATTATTAACGATCCTCTATTAAATAGAAAATAGCTTCTACATACAATCAACCGATGCTAAACCTTAAAAATTTTTTATACCTCATTACCCCATCGAAAAGATAGGGTAAAATAAACGCTATCTTTTTATTAATTCAGCGGCACCCTATGCAAACACAAGCAATCGGCTTTATTGGCGGTGGAAATATGGCAACCAGTCTCATTAGTGGACTCATTGCCAGCAAACACCCGTGTAACCATATCCATGTTTATGATATTGACGACACACAATTACAATCACTCCACGCCACATTTACTATTAATACACATCCAACCCTAGAAGGCTTGGTGCAACACTCAGATATTATTGTTTTAGCCGTTAAGCCACAAATAATGAAAAGTGTCTGTGGCAATATTCTCACTGCTCTCGGCCCCAAAAACCCTTTATTCATTTCTATTGCCGCGGGGATTAATCAATCCAGCCTCAGTCATTGGTTAGGAAAACAACAAGCTATTGTGCGCTGTATGCCTAACACACCTGCTTTAGTTCAGACTGGCGCTACGGCCTTACACGCTAACAATAATGTCAGCCCTCAACAACGTGACTTAACTGAAAATATTTTACGCGCTGTAGGGATAGCGCTTTGGGTTGATGAAGAACGCCTCATGGATACGGTAACTGCCATTTCAGGCAGTGGTCCCGCCTATTTCTTTCTACTCATGGAAGCCATGGAAAAATCAGCGCTTGAACTCGGCCTACCTGAACAAACCGCACGTCTGTTAATCCAACAAACTGCTCTAGGAGCAGCTAAAATCGCCCTAGAATCAGGTGAATCCCCCGAATCACTCCGTAAAAAGGTTACCTCCCCGGGGGGCACCACACAACAGGCCATCAGCACTTTTCAAAATGGCGGCCTTGAAACATTGGTAAATCAGGCCGTACATGCTGCTTTTGACCGATCCATAGAAATGTCCACTGAACTAGGAGAAAACTAATGGACTCTACTTACATGACTGACCCCATTATTTTCCTTATCGATACATTTATTTCTTTGTATGTCCTCGCGATCCTTTTACGATTTTTATTACAGTGGGTTAATGCTGACTTCTATAACCCGTATATCCAGTTATTGGTTAAAATCACCCATCCACCACTCAAGCACCTACGAAGAGTCATCCCTTCAATCGGCAGGGCTGATACGTCATGCATTCTCTTGGCATTAATTATCCAAATATCGTCTACTTACACGATTCTTATGCTCAAAGGCGTTTCTCTATCCATCACTGCATTATTTTTATTAACGGTATCACAGCTCATATCCACCCTCTTAAACATCTATCTCTTTGCAATCTTTGCCCGCGCTATACTCAGTTGGTTTTCACACGGCTACAGCAATCCTGCAGCAACACTGCTACAGAGCCTAACCGAGCCTTTGCTCAAAATTTGCCGCGGACTAGTTCCAGTGATATCGGGCATTGACTTGTCGCCCTTAATTGCCATTATCGCCCTACAATTAGCAAAGATGCTGATTTTACCGCCAATAGAACAAATGATTACCTTACTGGGGTAAATTATAGCGTAACGTTTAAGAAGGCATTTTAAAGCAACAAGGTTCCAACGCCTTTATCCGTAAACAATTCAAGCAAGATCGAGTGCTCCACACGGCCATCAACAATATGTACCCGTGGAACGCCACCTTTAATCGCATCGGTGGCGCATTTGACCTTAGGAATCATACCGCCGTGAATAGTTCCTTCAGCAATCAAATCATCAATATCGGTCACCGACAATCCAGTCAGTGGCTTGTGATCCGCGTCCAATATTCCCGCCGTATTCGTTAATAAAATTAATTTCTCTGCACCTAATACTTCAGCTACTTTCCCAGCCACAAAATCCGCATTAATATTATATGAATGCCCGTCATGACCCACCCCTATCGGGGCGATCACAGGAATAAAGTCACTGCTCGCTAACATATTAACAACAGACGGATCGATACTTTCAACATCACCCACATGACCTAAATCAATGATTTCCGGCACACTGGTTTCTGGTGAAGACTTCTTGACCTCAATCTTTTTAGCCCGAATAAAATCACCGTCTTTGCCCGTTAAACCGACAGCACGACCACCATTTTGGTTAATTAAATTAACAATATCTTTATTAACCAAACCCCCTAAAACCATTTCCACAATATCCATTGTTTCACTGTCAGTCACTCGCAGGCCATCAACAAATTTTGTAGTTTTACCAAATTTCTCTAAAACCCCACCAATCTGCGGCCCACCACCATGAACCACAACAGGATTAATACCAACCAACTTCATCAGAACAATATCTTTAGCAAAACAGTTTTTTAAGGCGTTATCCACCATTGCATTGCCGCCAAATTTAATGACCACCGTTTTTCCAGAAAACTTCTGAATGTAAGGCAATGCCTCTACCAATGTGTGTGTAATTTGACTCGCCACAAAGACTCCCAACGTTTACTTAAATTTAAAATATATTTACTATTGCCGACCGGTATGACCGAAGCCACCGTCAGCACGTTCACTTAAATCAAAATCGTCAACTTGAACCAACTCAGCTTGAACAACGGGTACAAAAATCATTTGTGCAATCCGCTCACCTACTTCAATAGAAAATGCTTTATCGCCTCGATTCCAACAAGACACAAAGACTTGTCCTTGATAATCAGAATCAATCAAACCAACCAAATTTCCCAATACAATACCGTGCTTATGCCCTAATCCTGATCGCGGCAATAACACTGCAGCCAAACTAGGATCATCAATATGAATAGCAAGCCCTGTCGGGATCAACAGGGTCTCCCCAGGATTTAAAACAACTGTAGCATCAAGACAAGCTTTCAGATCTATACCTGCAGAACCATCGGTTGCATATTCAGGTAGCGGTATTTCCGTGCCCAAACGGTTATCGAGAATTTTAAATTTTATTTTTTTCATAATACTGTTGCGCTATTAATTTGATAAGTTGTTGTGCTAAATCCCGCTTAGCTGTCATCGGAAAATCTTGTTGTCCACCGCGCCAATAGACCGTTACCGCATTATTTTCTTTATCAAAGCCACCGTCTGCACGGCCAACCCAATTGGCAGCAACCATATCAACTTTCTTGCGCGCTAATTTATCTTTGGCATACGCCTCAAGGTGTTCTGTTTCAGCGGCAAAACCAACCGTAAACAAAGCCTCATTCGACTCGGCCACTGAGGCTAATATATCGCGTGTTTTTAGTAAAAGTAACGTTTTATTCGCACCGGCTGTTTTTATCTTGTTTTCTTCAGCGACAGGGCTGTAATCTGCAACCGCTGCTGATCCAATAAAAATATTAGCGTTAGCTGAACAGTCCACTACTTGTTCATACATTTGCTCGGCTGTTTCCACCGCAAGTAATTTAACACCGGTCGGTGGAGCTAAAGCCACCGGGCCACTGACTAAAGTCACATCAGCTCCAGCACTTTTAGCCATCTCTGCTAACGCATAGCCCATTTTGCCAGAACTTCGGTTCGTGATATACCGAACTGGATCAATAGGCTCTCGCGTCGGTCCTGCGCTAATGAGCACAGAAACGCCACTTAGCGGCCCAGCCGCAGTCTGCAGTATTTCTTGGCAAATATGTTCTGGCTCAACCATTCGACCTGGACCCGTTTCTCCACAAGCCTGACTACCGTGTTCAGGATTCAAAATAACCATACCCCGTGCACGCAATGTCGCAATATTTTCTTGAACAGCCCCATTAAGCCACATCGCTTGATTCATACTGGGTGCTAACGTGACCTTACCTTGTGTTGCTAAGACCACGGTGCTTAATAAATCATCGGCAACACCATGTGCAAATTTAGCAATACTATTCGCTGAAGCAGGTGCAATAATAATTTCATCGGCCCATCGGGCTAAATTAATATGGCCCATGGCATTCTCTTCATCACTATCTAATAATTTCGAATGAACCGAATGCCCTGATAGCGCCTGAAATGTTAACGGCGTAACAAACTCCATGGCTGAGTCCGTCATTATCACCCTGACATCAACACCCTGCTTACGAAACAACCGGACTAATTCAGCCGATTTGTAAGCGGCTATACCCCCACAAATCCCTAATAAAATTCGCTTAGTAATGCCCGGCTCCTGTCATATCTCTTTGGATCAAAACAATCATAGCTCACTTAGAATAATCGTTATTAGTCGGCTAAACCGGTTAATATAAATTTTGCTTCCCGATATTTTTCACTACTTTTCAGCGCAATATCATCAGGCAATGCAGGCCCAGGAGCCGTTTTGTCCCAATCAAGTGTTTCTAAGTAATCACGAATATATTGTTTATCAAAGCTTGGCGGACTAATACCCACTCGATACTGGTCAGCAGGCCAAAATCGCGATGAATCTGGCGTCAATGCTTCATCAATCAGAAAAAGTATTTGTGCCTCATCCAAGCCAAATTCAAACTTGGTATCAGCAATTATAATACCGCGTTTTAGTGCAAAATCAGCCGCCTCTTGATAAAGCAATAAACTCACTTCTTTCACTTGCTCAGCTAACGACTCACCCAAAAGACCGATGGTTTCAGAAAAAGAAATATTTTCATCATGATCACCTATAACGGCTTTCGTTGATGGTGTATAAATCGGCTTCGGTAATCGCTGTCCTTGTTGTAATCCAGTCGGCAAGGTTATGCCACAAACAGCGCCTGTTTGTTGATAATCCTTCCACCCCGAACCAATTAAATACCCTCTAACGATGGCCTCAACAGGTAATGGTTTTAATTTTTTTACCACAATAGCTCTACCTTCAACCTCTTCACGTTCACGAGGGTCTGGAAGCACATCGGATAAGGGTATATCAACCAAATGATTAGGTACCATTGATTGCGTTTTATCAAACCAAAAATTAGAAACCTCTGTCAGTACTCGCCCTTTACCCGGAATAGGACCCGGCAACACCACATCAAATGCAGAGATTCGATCCGTCGTAACGATCAACATATGTTGCTCGTCAATATCATAAATATCACGCACCTTACCGCGTGCACGTAACGTTAAACTGGTTATAGAAGATTCAAATAATGCTTCAGGTGATGGCATAAATATCGCTGTTAAACTTTATTAAAAGGTTATAAAGGTGTAAGTTTAACATTTTACAAATTAAAATAGATTAAACAATGAGCTGGTTAGGGAAATTTTTAGGCGGTACCTTTGGTTTTATGATGGGTGGCCCTCTCGGTGCTATTCTAGGCGCCTCTTTAGGGCATCAATTAGATATGGGCATGGGCGGCCTAGAAGGCGGTGTTAACCAAGGCTTTAACCCTGGCGACCAACACCGCGTTCAGATGGCCTTTTTCACGGCAACTTTCTCTGTCATGGGTCACATTGCCAAAGCTGATGGCACCGTTTCACCTTCTGAAATAAAATTGGCTCGACGCGTCATGGATGAAATGATGCTTTCAGGTGAACTCCGAGAAGCCGCGATAAAACTTTTTGACCAAGGCAAAGCCTCTGATTTTCCTCTTACCGACGCGCTAACCCAATTCCGTAAAGAATGTTCACGGCGTAACAACCTGATCCGAATGTTTCTCGATATTCAGGTTCAAGCCGCCTTTGCCGATGGCACACTTGCCCCCGAAGAAGAAAATGTTTTATTAAAAATCTGTCAGATTCTGAAGATTTCCCGACTCGAATTTCAACAGATTAAAATGCAAGCTCAGGCGCAACAACGCTTTCATCAACAAGGACAACCACATTCTGGACACTCTGGTGACAACCTTGCAGATGCTTACTCTGTTCTTGGGGTTAGCGAAAACGCGAGCGATATCGAAATCAAAAAAGCCTATCGCCGGTTAATGAGCCAAAATCACCCCGATAAACTCGTTGCTAAAGGCCTCCCTGAAGAAATGATGACTATCGCCAAAAAGAAAACGCAAAAAATAGCCAAAGCATACGATCTTATCCGCGAATACCGGAAAAAATAATCCCTTTATAAAACAACTCACACCAACCTCATGACTACTCACACCCGCCCGTCGAGAAGACATTTCCTCAAAAACACACTCATCAGCATCAGTGCAGGCTTAATACCATTGCTCCCTAATCAGGTCTTTGCCCAAAAAAAAACCGTCGCCAAAAAAGAGCCTGACAGCCCTTCCCCACACCAGGGCTATCATGAAACGGAACACATCAAAACCTACTATCAAAAGGCGCGCTTCTAATACTTTATTTTTTAATTTATTATTGATGGTGTTATGAAACTAATAAAACGCGACGCTAAAAAATCATCGACACCCTCGCCATCATCCACTGAAAGTCCCCTGCTTAACCGGCGTACGTTCATACAGCGCTCTGGTCTAGCTGTTGGAGGCGCGGCTATTAGTAGCGCCTTTCCGCTAACACTGATGCAAGAAGCTAACGCTGAAACAAAAGTTGTCGCCGCAAAAGAAAACACCCTGAAAAAGATACGTAGTGTCTGTACCCATTGCTCAGTCGGTTGCGGTGTTATTGCAGAAGTACAAAATGGTATTTGGGTCGGCCAGGAACCGGCCTTCGACCACCCGTTTAATTTAGGCGCACACTGCGCTAAAGGCGCCTCTGTCAGAGAACATGGTCACGGTGACCGACGGCTCAAATACCCGATGAAAATGGTCGGTGGCGAATGGCGCAAAGTTTCATGGGAAACGGCTATCGAAGAAATTGGCGACCAAATTCTATCCATTCGAGAACAATCAGGCCCCGACTCTACCTACTGGCTAGGTTCGTCTAAACACAACAACGAACAAGCCTACCTTTTCAGAAAATTTGCGGCCTTTTGGGGCTCCAACAACATTGACCATCAAGCTCGAATTTGTCACTCAACGACCGTTGCCGGCGTTGCTAACACCTGGGGTTATGGTGCAATGACAAATTCATTTAATGACATTCATAATGCAAAATCCATTTTAATTATTGGAGGGAATCCGGCCGAAGCACACCCCATCTCCATGCAACATATTTTTCGAGCTAAAGAGCGCGGCGCTCCCATTATTGTCATTGATCCTCGATTTACTCGCACAGCAGCACATGCCAACCAACATATTAAATTACGCCCGGGTACCGATGTCCCACTGATTTGGGGTCTTCTTTGGCATGTTTTTGAAAACCAATGGGAAGATAAGTCGTTCATTGAACAGCGCGTATATGGAATGGATGAAATTCGACAAGAAGTCGCTCAATGGAATCCCAAACAAACCGAAGAAGTTACCGGCGCCAGTGAAGAAGAGCTTTATCTCGCTGCAAAAACCATGGCACACAATAAACCGGGAACCTTTATCTGGTGCATGGGCGGTACACAACACACCAACGGCAATAACAATACCCGCGCCTACTGTATTTTCCAACTAGCCTTAGGCAACATGGGCGTTGCCGGGGGTGGTACTAATATATTTCGTGGCCATGATAATGTCCAAGGTGCTACCGACCTTGGCCCTAACTGCCACACACTTCCTGGCTATTACGGCCTCAGCGAAGGCGCGTGGCAACACTGGGCTAAAGTCTGGGATATTGATTACGATTGGCTAGCAAACCGCTTTGATAACAACCTTTATGACGATGGAACAGGCCTTCAAAAGCGCACGATGAATACCAGCGGCATCCCTGTCTCCCGCTGGATTGATGGCGTTCTCGAAGAAAAAGATTTAATTGCTCAAAATGACAATATCCGTGCGATGGTTTTTTGGGGCCATGCACCCAACAGCCAAACCCGTAACCCGGAAATGAAAGAGGCTATGGAGAAGCTGGACTTATTGGTCGTTGTCGACCCCTACCCTACCGTTGCATCTGTTCTTCATAACCGCACAGAAAACACCTATCTACTTCCCGCCTGCACGCAATTTGAAACCTATGGCTCTGTCACCTCATCCAATCGTTCTATTCAATGGCGTGACCAAGTCATTGACCCGCTGTTTGAGTCAAAACCTGATCATGAAATATTGTATCGATTTGCCAAGAAATTTAATTTTTCGGAGCACATGTTTAAACACATTAGCGTGACCGATAATCAGCCTCTCATAGAAGATGTTACCCGGGAATTCAATAAAGGTATGTGGACTATTGGTTATACCGGACAAACCCCTGAACGATTAAAATTACACCAAAAAAACTGGCACACCTTCAACACAACTTCACTACTGGCCCAAGGCGGCGACTGCGACAACGAATATTTCGGATTACCTTGGCCCTGTTGGGGAACTGCCGATATGAAACACCCCGGCACACCGCTCTTATACGACACTAGCAAATCGGTCGCTGAAGGGGGCCTAACCTTCCGAGCCCGATTTGGCATCGAACGTGACGGGGTAAGCTTACTGGCCAACGAATCCTTCTCCAAGGGCTCTGCAATCAAAAATGGCTACCCAGAATTTAACGACCTGCTGCTCAAAGAACTGGGCTGGTGGCATGACCTCAGCGACAAAGAAAAACAAAGTGCCGAGGGTAAGAACTGGAAAACAGACCTTTCCGGTGGCATTCAACGGGTTGCCATAAAACATGGTTGCGCCCCTTTTGGAAATGCTAAGGCCCGCTGTATTGTTTGGCAATTTCCAGATCCCGTGCCCATTCACCGCGAGCCTCTCTATACCAACCGCCGTGATATGGTTAAGCGCTTCCCAACTTATGATGATAGAAAATCATTTTATCGTTTACCCACTCGCTATGCATCCATCCAAAAAACTGATTTCAGCAAAGATTTCCCGCTCACCATGACAAGTGGTCGGCTCGTAGAATACGAAGGCGGCGGCGAAGAAACTCGCTCCAACCCTTGGTTAGCTGAACTTCAACAGGAGATGTTTGCTGAAGTCAACCCAACTGACGCTAACAATGCAGGTGTTAAGCACCAAGAAGCTATTTGGGTTGAGGGTCCTGAAGGCGGCCGTATAAAAGTTCAGGCTTTTATTACCGAACGGGTACCCCGTGGTTTAATTTTTATGCCTTTTCATTTTGGTGGTCATTACCAAGGGGAGAATTTACACTCAAAATATCCCTCCGGTAGCGCCCCTTATATTTTAGGAGAATCCTGCAATACCATCTTTACCTATGGTTATGATTCAGTCACAGCCATGCAAGAAACTAAAGTCTCCCTTTGTCGCATTAAAAAAGCCACGCAAACATGATGAAAACCTTCTTAACGCCTAGACGGCTCTACACTATTGGAAGACCCAATCCAAAGCACTTATCCTTAGCGCCTAACAGGACAATCTGATATGGCCCGAATGAAATTTCTTTGTGATGATGAACGCTGCATTGAATGCAATGCTTGTGTTACTGCTTGTAAAAATGAACATGAAGTCCCATGGGGCATTAACCGCCGACGTGTTGTGACACTAGACGATGGACAGCCCGGAGAAAAAAGCATCTCTGTTGCTTGCATGCATTGTACTGACGCTCCCTGTGCTGCTGTTTGTCCAGTGGATTGTTTTTACACCACTGAGGATGGTATTGTCTTACACGACAAAGACTTATGTATCGGCTGCGGCTATTGTTTTTATGCCTGCCCGTTTGGTGCCCCTCAGTTCCCGCAAGACGGTCAATTTGGCGCACGCGGCAAAATGGATAAATGTACTTTTTGTGCCGGCGGTCCCGAACCTGACCACAGCGAGGCTGAATTCGATCACTATGGCCGCAACCGAATTGCAGAAGGTAAACTCCCTCTGTGTGCTGAAATGTGCTCAACCAAGGCGTTATTAGCCGGTGATGGCAATATTGTGGCCGACTTATTCCGCGAACGTATCGTCCGTCGCCAATTTAATACCGAACAAACAGATACCGACAATACTGCCGATGATGCTTGGGGCTGGAATACAGCGTATAAAAATGACTAAGACCCTACGCGCCCTAGTATGGCCAATCGGCTTAATCACCTTACTCGGACTTATAGGTTGCTCAGAGCAAAGCCCCATCACCTACCATGAGGCGCATTTATACAAAGGCAAAAAGGACCGCCATAGTGCAAGAGAAAACACCTTAGATCATCGTTTCAAACAAACCCAAACAGACCGCTAAACAAGACTAATGGCTAAATCACTTAAATCACTAGTGCTATTTCTCTTAATGCTCCTTCTGGCTATTACCCTATCAACGGCTAATAGCGCTGAAGTTTCCGACGCCGATTCTTGGCGCCAAATTCGCGAAGGCACCGCAGGTTATAGCGCTGTTAAAGGTCAAGAAACAAATGTTCTGATTCAAGGATCCGGTCAAAATTGGCGTCAACTTCGCAACAGCGTTATCGCCCGCTATCTTGGTATTTTTGTCTCCATGACGTTACTGTTTTTCACCCTATTCTATCTCTTTAGGGGCCCGATTAAACTCGCCAAATCACGATCCGGTAAAATGCTTTTACGCTGGTCAACCTTCGAACGTGTTATACATTGGTACACCGCTCTTATTTTTATCTTATTAACCCTAACCGGACTAACCTTACTGTATGGCCGCAGCCTTTTAATTCCAGTTATCGGTCATGACCTTTTTTCAACCCTTGCAACCTACGCAAAACTCACGCATAACCTTTCAGGACCCTTCTTTCTCGTTGGATTACTTTTTATGTTTTTCATGTGGGTAAAGGACAACATTCCCAACCGTATTGATGTCGCCTGGTTCAAGGCATTTGGCGGTCTCATTGGCACCCACCACCCTTCGGCGGAACGCATGAATGCCGGCGAAAAAAGCTGGTTTTGGCTTTTAGCTATAGCCGGTATTATCGTAAGTTGTACCGGACTTATTTTAGACTTCGCTAACTTTGGTCAAGACCGTTTTATTATGCAGGTTTGTCATCTGCTACACACGCTTTCCGCCTGCCTGTTAATCATCGGTGCTATCGGTCACATCTATATTGGCACTCTAGGCACTGAAGGTGCCTTTGAAGGCATGAAAAACGGTTATGTTGACTCAACATGGGCCAAGCAACATCACGATCTTTGGTATGACAAAATAAAAGAAAAAGATCCTGACTAACTAAAACAGCTACTCCCTTTTTATACTTCCAAACTCATCACTTGATTCGGTTAACTTCATCATTTTTACCGCATCTGTTGACGATTTTGTTTTACCGCCTAAGCCTAACTTGATCATTAGTCGCACTTCATTACTCGAATCTGCTAAAGCCAAGGCACTTTCATAGCTGATTTTATTGGCTTCATATAATTCAAACAATGCCTGATCAAACGTCTGCATTCCCTGTTCTTGCGAACGTTTAATTAATTCCTTAATTTCATCGATCGAACCCTTAGCAATCAGATCACTCATAAGTGGTGTATTCAGCAATACTTCAACGGCGGGACACACGCCTTTTCCGTTATTCCGTTTTACTAATTGCTGAGCAACAACCCCTTTTAGATTTAACGACAACTCTTTTAAAACCTGCCCATGTAATTCTTCTGGGAAAAAACCTAATATCCGGTCCAAAGCTTGGTTGGCATTATTAGCATGTAACGTCGCTAAACATAAATGTCCGGTCTCAGCAAAAGCTAAAGCATGCTGCATAGTTTCGCGCGTTCTTATTTCACCGATTAAAATAACGTCCGGCGCCTGCCGTAAGGTGTTTTTTAACGCCACCTCAAAAGATTGGGTATCAATACCCACTTCACGCTGTGTAATAATACTTTTCTGATGACTATGTACAAACTCAATCGGATCTTCAATAGTAATAATATGGCCACTTACATTCTGATTACGGTATTTAATCATTGCAGCCAAAGTGGTCGACTTACCCGACCCTGTCCCACCCACCACCAAAATCAACCCTCTATTTTCCATAATTAACTGAGGCAAATAAGTGGGTAAATTTAAATCAGATAAATCAGGAATTTTCGACTCAATCCGCCTAATAACCATTCCTGCCTGACCTTGTTGCATAAAAGCACTAACCCTAAAACGCGCCAACCCAGCCACTGAGAATGCAAAATTACATTCTCCTGTGCGCTCAAAATCAAGACGTTGATTATCATCCATCAAACTTTCCACCCAAGCCATAGTCATTTCAGGCTGAAAATCATGCTCAGATAAATCAACTAATTCATTTTCTACTTTTATAGCGGGTGGGCGCCCTGCCGTAATAAAAAAATCAGAAGCTTTTTTTTGCACCATAATTTCGAGAAGATGCTTAAAATCTTGGCTCATAACGTCTCCTACCCAAATAATTTTTTATTCACAGCTTTTGCTAATGCAAGCTGTGTAGTTACTTTTCCCGCTGCGACTAACTCTTTTAAATTTTGATCTAAGGTCCACATCCCCTCTTTTTTACCGGTTTGAATGGCTGAATACATTTGCGCCACTTTGCCCTCTCTAATCAAATTTCTAATCGCTGCTGTACCTATCATGACTTCATGTGCGGCAATACGCCCCCCACCAATCTTCTTTAACAAGGTCTGCGAGATCACTGCTTGAAGAGATTCAGACAACATCGCCCTGACCATGTCTTTTTCAGCAGCAGGAAATACATCAATGATCCGGTCAATGGTTTTAGCAGCCGATGTAGTATGTAAAGTTGCAAATACCAGGTGGCCTGTTTCTGCTGCCGTCATTGCCAGCCGAATCGTCTCTAAATCTCTTAACTCACCGACCAGAATTACATCTGGATCTTCACGCAAGGCGGATCTTAACGCTTCTTGGAAACCCAAGGTATTACGATGAACTTCACGCTGATTAATCAAGGATTTCTGGCACACATGAACAAATTCAATCGGATCTTCAATGGATAAGATATGCGTATAAGCATTGACATTAATATGATTCACCATAGCCGCCAATGTTGTTGACTTTCCAGATCCTGTAGGACCTGTTACCAACACTAGGCCGCGTGTTTTTTTGGTTAGTTCTTCAAAAATTGGGGGTGCCTTCAAGGTTTCCAAACTCAATACCTCGGAAGGAATCGTTCTAAATACCGCTGCTGCACCACGATTCTGATTAAAGGCATTGACTCTAAATCGTGCAATACCGTGAAGTTCAAAGGAAAAATCTGTTTCCATGAATTGTTCAAAATCCCGACGCTGTCGGTCGGTCATAATGTCATAAATTAACCCATGAACCTCTTTGTGATCCAGAGTCGGTAAGTCTATTTGACGTATGTCACCATCCACTCTAATCATCGGCGGTAGACCCGAAGAAAGATGTAAATCAGACGCTTTTTGTTGCACAGAGAAAGTTAACAATTCAGAAAGTTCCATAAAACCCAACAACCTTTAAAAGAAATACACCTATCAAATCTAGTTGACGATTCTTTTTTTAACAGAACTATTGTTTAATAGAGGACCTCTTTATTATTATTGCTTTTATGAACCCTTATAGTGATCGGATTAGCCACATACAACAAACCATTGCAACAGCAAACCTAGGCAGCCCTAATCCAGAACAAGCCATACAATTACTGGCTGTCAGTAAAACGAAGCCAAGCCGTGATCTTAGCTTAGCTTATCAGGCCGGACTTCGTCATTTTGGAGAAAGTTATTTACAAGAAGCGCTTGCTAAACAGGACCAACTGGCCCATTTTGCTATCACTTGGCATTTCATTGGTCCTATTCAATCCAATAAAACGCGCGCCATCGCTAATAATTTTTCCTGGGTACACAGCGTTGATCGCTTAAAAATAGCCAAACGTTTAAATGAACAACGCGCGCCACACCTCTCGCCACTCAACATATTTTTACAAATCAACATCAGTGGCGAACCCAGTAAATCAGGCGTTAGTCTTGATCAACTCCCTACCTTAATCAGTGAAATTAGAGTGCTTAAAAATCTTTCACTTAGAGGGGTCATGGCTATTCCTGAAAAACAAGCCGACTATGATACTCAATGTCGGCCTTATCGCGACATTTATCGGGCTATCCAACAATTAAAAGAACCTGACTTAAATCACTTTTCCTTTGGTATGAGTGGTGACATGACAGCAGCCGTCCACGAAGGTGCCACCATAGTCCGTGTCGGCACAGCATTATTCGGTCAGCGTAACTAATATTCAGAACAAAAAAAAACGGATTAGCTGACTCAGCCTAATCCGTTTCTAAACCACCTAATGCTTTGTTTAAAACATTACGTTGTCTCGCGACTCGGTGTTAAAGAGTCGTCATCATCTTTTTTTGATGCCATCAACTGCTTATAAAAAGGCCATCGACTAACATGAAGCTGTGCTCTGATAGGTGTTTTAATAACCGATACACATAACGCTATCGAGAATAAACACCAAACTGCCGCATACTCATTAGGATCAGATGTTGTTGCCAACGAGATGATAGGCCCTGCAAACAGATGAAACGTTACAAAACGCCAAGAACCATATAAAAAGGGTAGCAAGAAACCACCGAGAATATAGCCGACCCCATGTAAACCACGCGTATTAGCGATTCCATAAGCCATAGGATCTGACCAAATATCATTCAAAGGCATCATCCATGCAATATGCCAATCGCCTGATACGGAACAAAGCTCCGGACCACAGAAAACTTCCAATCCGTAATCACAAGTACCGGTATTTGCAAACGGATACATCTTAACGACCATCATCAATGCCGTAACGGCACAAACCGCATAAACGTAAACGAAAATTTTCTCTTTAACTTCTTTAGGAATAAAGTACATTGCAATCATATTAACGAAGAACGGCTGAAAGGCTATATGAACGTAGCCAAACAGCGTTAATATCTGATTATTGAGATTCCCACATAAATCAATATACACATACGTAAACGCTTGCAACAATTCCATTAATGCAAAATAAACTAATGGAATATATAATTCTTTCGATTCGCCTTTTCTAGCAACATATACGGCTGTCCCGAGACCGACTGTCGCTAAGACTGCTGATGCTTCACCACTCCAACACATTTCTCATACCTCTTCTAAGATGCTATTCTTAACAATGCCCATGAGCCTAAACGACACAATAAAGCAATAAAACCCGTCATTATACCCTAAAAAAATAAATTGGAATCAACAACATGCCTTTTAGAGATCACAAAACAACACATTTACACCCATACACCATTTTATTTTAAGCCTTTACGGCATCACCTTCTCCAGTACACCTGAAAATCCAGCCTCTTATTAAAACCACTCTACCCGCCACTCATGACTAACCCCTTGTTACAACTTTATCCCCACCCGCACCAAGAAGTTCCTTTGCAAGGTCTCTACCTACAACAAAAAATACATCGACTGGGCCAGTCTGGAAAACCCTTTGTTTATGCCAATTTTCTTTCCAGCCTTGACGGACGGATTGCACTAACCAATCCTCTCAGCGGACAATCAGTAACCCCTAAGACACTCACCACGCCCAGCGATTTCAGATTATTTTTGGAACTTCATGCTCAGGCTGATTGTTTAATTACCCATGGCGGATACATGCGTGCCTTATCGGAAAAACGTCTGGGTAATATCCTCAGCCTCAATGCCCACAGTGAACACACTGATTTAGTCTCTTGGCGCCAACAGAACAACCTCTCAACGCAACCGGCTCTGGTTATTGTAAGCGCCAGCCTTGACTTCCCCATTCCTAAAGAACTTGAATCACGAAAAGAATCTGTTTTTATTGCAACCGGAAAAAACGCACCGCCTGAACGCATCAACGCGTGGCAGAAAAAAGGCTTTCAGGTCTTAATAGCCGGTGCCAATAAACTGGTTCAAGGAAAACCCTTAACCCAACAACTCGGCCAGCGGGGATTTAAAAGCATCTACTTAATTGCAGGCCCTATGATCCTTCACACCATGCTAGAAGACCAGCAACTGTCTCGTCTCTACCATACACAGTCAGAGCAACTACTAGGCGGCAACGACTTCCATACTCTACTGTCAGGAAAAGCCCTTAGTCCGCCATTAAATTTGAAACTGTCAACACTCTATTATGAGCCTGCCAGCAATCAAGCGCCAGGGCAGCTTTTCTTTCAATACGATGTTTAATAATCCTTACACTAAACAACTCTACCTTAACTACTCCGCTGACCCACTCGTTTTAGCAATTCTTCAGCAGACTCTTTACGTTCCGAGTACCGATCCAGAAAATAATCTTGCTTATCACGCAAGAGCAAGGTGAATTTAACCAACTCCTCCATAACATCAACCACACGGTCGTATAACGCTGAAGGTTTCATTCGATTATCATCATCAAACTCCAGCCAGGCCTTAGGCACTGAAGACTGATTAGGAATAGTTACCATGCGCATCCAACGCCCCAAAACACGCATTTGATTCACTGCATTAAATGATTGCGACCCGCCACACACCTGCATAACCGCTAATGTTTTACCCTGAGTGGGTCTGACAGCCCCAATCGCCAACGGCACCCAATCAATCTGAGATTTCATCACACCGGTCATCGCACCATGGCGCTCCGGTGAGCACCACACCATGCCTTCACTCCAGGCCACTAAATCACGCAACTCCTGAACTTTAGGGTGATCCGCATCGGTATCATCGGGTAATGGCAATCCTGCTGGATCAAAAGTTTTCGTTTCCGCGCCAAAGTAATCCAGCAACCTCGCCGCTTCTTCTGTTAGCAATCGACTGAACGAACGTTCTCGCAGTGATCCGTACAATAATAATATTTTCGGTTTATGGTTACTTTCTGACGATGGAAAAAGTTTATCTCTGTCAATCAGATTTAATAATTCAGGGTCAATATTCGGTAAGTCTTTCATAATCATTTTTTCTAAAAAAAGAGGCTAACAATAATTCGCTTTAACCCAATGCGCAAGTTTTCTAAAACAGACTTTGTTAAAAATGACCAGAAATCGTGTTTTTAACTAAAAATGCGTATAATGCACGACTTGCTCAGGAGAGATGGCCGAGTGGCCGAAGGCGCACGCCTGGAAAGTGTGTATACGGCAACGTATCGAGGGTTCGAATCCCTCTCTCTCCGCCACCACACCCCTCCCCATCCCGTCCTAAGTTCTAGTCAACACAAAGGCTTTGAAGCCTCAGCGAGTCACGGTAAAGACTAAAGAAAGAAAAAAGCAGGGGCTTTCTTAAACCCAA
>Ga0209494_1000033_pt1 | contig 71597 bp, 68 predicted proteins | sample EN1Hudseemescosm_FD_184628 | JGI IMG/M metagenome (GOLD analysis project Ga0209494, IMG submission 184628) | Methane-oxidizing microbial communities from mesocosms in the Hudson Canyon - EN1B Hudson Canyon (SPAdes) (version 2) | ecosystem: Environmental > Aquatic > Marine > Cold seeps | place... | reverse complement strand
CTCGCCATATCTCCACTCGCATTCCCGGTCGCAACGAACAATTTCCTTACAGCAGTTATTAAGCTTTTTGTAGCTGGGTAGAAAATCTATACCCTGCTCCGCGCACAGTCTGCACATACTCATCATGTCCTGCAACTGAAATTGCCTTGCGCAATCTCCTTATGTGCACATCTACAGTTCTTTCATCTAAATAAACATTTCCCCCCCACACATAATCCAGGATTTGATCCCTCGTATATACACGCTCTTGGTGGGTAAGAAAAAATTGAAGAAGTCTATATTCCGTGGGACCAAGATTCACCGATTGCCCGTCAATACTAACTCGATGTGCCAAAGGATCGAATACAAGACTCCCAACCAAGATTGGCTCTTTAAGCTCCTCCCTGCCTACTCGTCTCAGAACCGCTTTAACTCTTGCCACCAACTCCCGGGGAGAGAATGGTTTGGAAATATAATCATCAGCTCCAGAGTCCAACCCAGAAATTTTATTCGATTCCTCAGCCCTCGCTGTTAGCAAGATGACTGGAATATGATCAGTAAACTCATCACGCTTGAGCCGCCTTAGTAGCTCAAGCCCGCTTGTTCCAGGCATCATCCAATCTAATAAAACTAAATCTGGATGCTTATCAACCACGAGGCCATGAGCCTTTTGCGCATTCTCAGCTTGTAAGACATTATATCCGGCGGCATCCAATGAAATCGCGAGCATGTCCCTAATTGATGGCTCATCATCAACCACTAAAACAGTGTGCCGAGGCATAATTGTTACCTGATCATTCATATACGATACCGTATTAAGCTATACCTATATTACAGAAATGTGACAGCACTCAAACTCCGTCGAATGTTATACGACCTAATGAAAATTAACGACTAATTCTTAGCTGAAAATTCGATATTCTTACGCGAATAACGCATAATGCGGTTTTTTAAATAACTGGAATTAGGCCATGACCATTAAAGAAAACAGCGCGGTAAGCTTTCATTACACTTTAACTGATGATGAAGGCCAACAGCTGGATAGTTCCGCAGGTAAAGACCCCTTGGCGTATTTACATGGCGCAGGAAACATCATTCCCGGATTGGAGAATGCCCTTGAAGGCAAAAGTATTGGTGACTCCATGACAGTCGCGGTATCAGCTGCTGAAGGTTATGGTGAAGTTCAGACCGAGCTAATTCAAGAAGTACCTAGAGGATCGTTCCAAGGTGTTGATGAGATTGAAGTAGGAATGCAGTTTGAAGCTCAAACTGGCAATGGTGACAGTGTGCCTGTCACGGTAACAGCTGTAACTGATGAGTCAGTGACAGTTGATGGTAATCATCCTTTAGCTGGCAAAAATTTGAACTTTGATGTGTCTATAGAAGATGTTCGAGAAGCTAGCCAAGAAGAGTTAGAGCATGGTCATGTCCACGGAGTCGGCGGGCATAATCACTAATTAAGCCTGAAAAAAAGTAATCGCAAAGCCACTGAAAAGTGGCTTTTTTATGGGGTTTTTCTAATTGGTTGTCATAATCCTGTAGCATTACATCGTAATAATTTTTAAGAAGGTAATCTGGAATTAATCATGAAAATTAGAGTAGGTATTAATGGTTTTGGTCGCATTGGTCGCATCGCTTTAAGAGTTGCATGGCACTCTGAGATTATTCAGGTAGTCCATATTAATGAAATAGCTGGCGACGCAGTCGCCGCTGCTCATCTTGCTAAGTATGACTCTATTCACGGCACTTGGGATAAAGAGATTTTTGCTGATGCTGACGGAGCCGCCGTTCTAGTTGACGGTGTGGCTATTGGATATTCTCAGTGCGAAAGTATTGAAAACCCCGCATGGGCGGCAGCTAAAGTAGATCTGGTGATAGATTGCACTGGCAAATTTAAATCCCAAGAGTCTCTAGAGTCCTATTTGAAGCAAAGTATCAAAAAGGTCGTCGTTTCTGCTCCAGTCAAAGATGAAATACCTAATATTGTCATGGGTGTTAATGATGATCTCTATTCTGATCAGCCAATTGTCAGCGCTGCCTCTTGCACAACCAACTGCCTTGCACCGGTTATTGATGTTCTGCAGCAAGAATTTGGAATCGAGCACGCCTCTATTACCACCATTCATGATTTGACTAACACACAAAGTGTACTTGATGAATATCATTCTGACTTGCGGCGTGCTCGTGCGAGTAGCCTTTCTCTAATCCCAACCAGCACTGGCTCCGCCACGGCGATCACCAGAATATTTCCAGAGTTGGAAGGTCGTATTAATGGACTTGCCGTGAGAGTTCCACTGGCCAACGCCTCACTTACCGATTGTGTATTTGAGCTAAAAACATCAACAACAGCAGATAGCGTTAACAAGGCTTTTGAACAGGCTGCTGATAACAGGCTAAGTGGCATACTAGGGTTTGAGGGATTACCATTGGTGTCGGTAGATTACACCAATGATACGCGCTCAGGTATTGTTGATGGGAAGTCCACTATGGTGGTCAATGGCACTCAGCTAAAAGTCTTGATTTGGTATGATAACGAGATGGGCTATGTTCACCGAATGATGGAACTAGCTGAAAAAGTAGCACTGTCTATCTAGAAGGTCTGTTATGGCGCTGGACTCATCCAAAACGGCTTACCAATACGGCCTCGTTACCGCCAGCTACTGGGCGTTTACCCTTACAGACGGCGCATTGCGTATGCTGGTGCTGTTATTTTTCCATGACTTGGGTTTCAGCCCCATGGAAATTGCGAGTTTATTTATTTTATATGAACTTTCAGGAGTTTTTACTAGCTTAATTGGTGGATGGATAGCCTCAAGAATCGGGTTAATAGCGACGTTGCAATTAGGGTTAGCACTGCAGATATTAGCCATTGCTATGTTACTTAAAGAAAACCAGCAATTAACTGTCTTTTATGTAATGTGCGCCCAAGCATTATCCGGTGTTGGTAAAGACCTGAACAAACTGAGTGCAAAGAGCAGCATTAGGGCTTTACTGCCAGATCAAGCCCATAGTCCGCTTTACAAGTGGGTCTCTCTTCTTACTGGATCGAAAAATGCACTAAAAGGAATAGGGTTTTTCCTTGGCGGTGCCCTTCTCTCTGGGATTGGATTTAGGTACACCATCATGTCAATGATCGCGCTGTTAGGGGCGATCCTTGTTGTGGGGCTATTTTTGTTTTCAACCATTCACTACTCTGAAGCAAAACCTCGCTTTCGCGAACTACTATCGAAAAGCCCTGCTATCAACCGTCTCTCTTTAGCTAGATTATTTTTATTTGGGTCCCGAGATGTTTGGTTTGTTATCGCTCTTCCTGTTTATCTGCAGAGCCAACTGCATTGGAGCTATTTGCAAGTGGGAAGCCTTATGGCTACCTGGATTATTGGTTATGGCGCTATTCAAGCAATGACCCCGAAAATTACCAATTGGTCTCGCTCGAAGCATCATGCTTCGACTATAGATGGAAACGTTTTGGCTAAATGGGGGATGTTGCTTGCAGTTATTCCGGTCATCATGGCTCTTGCGCTAACCTTTTCCCAAGATCAAGGCTTGGCGGTGGTTCTATGCCTGGCACCGTTCGCGTTTGTCTTTGCCATTAACTCAGGTGTCCACTCCTATCTTATTCTGGCATACGCTGAGAGAGATAGTGTATCTCTAGATGTAGGTTTTTATTACATGGCGAATGCTGGAGGGCGGCTGCTAGGAACTGTGATGTCTGGGTTCATATATCAGACCTTTGGTCTAGTTAGTTGTTTGATTGCATCCTCTGTCATGATTGTAGTCAGCTGTCTTTCGGCGCGTAACCTCCCATCACCCACTTTCAACTAAGTTTTGGGGCCTAAATCCCAGAGAATCTATACTGGTTCTTCAAGTATTCTTGCAGGTCTGTTAGGGTAGCGGCTGTTTTTAAATGCTTAGGTAATTTTGTTATGTCTGACCAAACTGATAATGCGATGGATCCAAACAGCCTTTATCGAGAAGAAAATTTTACTGATCAAAAATTGGGGGCAATTCGCAAGTTGATACCTGTTAACTCTGATGGGAGTGATGACAAAGATAGAGATGTAATGTTTTATGGTTCAGCCCAAGTAATGACACCTATGGGTGCCCTGCCCCTTAATTTTGCACTTGAAGGGTCCACGATTGGAGCCGCAGCAGAAGATTTTGCTGGCAAGGCAGCTATTGCAGTTGAAGAGGCTGCAAAAGAGCTTGAAAATATGCGCCGAGAGCAGGCTTCTCAGATTGTGGTTCCAGGTCAAGGTGGAGGAATGGGAGGACCTGGACAAGGCGGCATAATAACATAATACTTAAAGTTAGTGTGTACTTACACACTATCGCTGTAACCCAGTAATAACGAGGCATTAATGGGATAAAATTGGGTGGCTGCATCAATGAGAGATTTAGCGGTTAGCCCTGGTGCGCCATACACCCTGGTTTCAATTTTTCCGCTTCGGACGATCCTCTTTAACAGCAAATCAAAGTCGCCATCACCAGACAGTAGCACCACCAAATCTATTCCATTTTTAGGGTCTAAAGCGGCATCCATAACATCGATAGCAATACCTACATCCCAGTCGCCCTTTGCTGAACCATCACTTCTTTGAATGTAGGGTTTAAGCTTCACCTCAAAGCCTATAGCTGTTAATGCCTTTTGAAATGCTTGTTGCTGGCTATCATTGCGATCGATAGCGTAAGCGTTCGCGATACAGATTTCGCCATCTTCGCTTAGCTGGCGCCAAAGCTCCCGATAGTTAAAATGGCAATTGAATGAGTCCTTAACCGTGTAATAGATATTTTGAACGTCAACAAAGACTGCGATTCTCTTCATAGTATTCCTAGCTGATTATCCGAGCATTGCTTATATGTCTGAGCTAAGACTGTATCTTTCCGCAGGATTAATAGCTACTGAGATACTCAATACCGCGTCGCTACACCACTTCCTCATGTTCAATTGCATACAGACCCCTTCCTCTTCACCTGTAAGCAGTAACTTCCGTTTTTGACTTGCAGTTGCCATGGTTGCTGTTATTTTTAGTTCGGTTTGGCTCGGTGGAGCAATCCAGTCTAAATAGGCATCTGGAACTACTTTTTCGTAATTTTGTTTAAGAAACGCAGGCGCCAGCTTGGGGTTAACATAGATTTCCTGGAGTTGAATAGGAATACCCTCAGCCAAATGGATAAACCTTCCTTTATATAGGCTCTCACCGACGTTTATCTCCATGAGGTCAGCGGTACCTGCATCGGCATAGACGGCTGAAGCCTCCATAGTTTGGCAGCTATAACTACCTGCTGCTTGAGCAGCTTCAATAACATCAGGTAAATTTATCTGCGGGGTTGCAGGTTTGGGTTTGGTGACAAAAGAACCTAACCCCGGTGATCTACTAAGCAATCCCTCATCATCCAACTCCTTTAGAGCCCGTCGCGCAGTCATTCGACTTACTGAAAAACGCACAGCGAGCTCGTTTTCTGATGGTACTCGAGTACCTACTAACCACTTCCCAGAACTAATCTGGGTTTCAATGAATTGCTTAATCAACAAAAAACGTGGCAGCTTGACTGAAGTAGTCATTTTTCTCTATCGCTTAAATGTATATACCATTTATATCAGACGACTATTGTAAATACAATTAAATATTTTAGCTATTTAGTTTAAAAACACAAAAATCTGCTAATACCGGTCAAATTCGCCTAAGTATTCGTTAAAAACAATAAAGTATTTATATCTACAAGCACGATATTTAAATTAAATGTATATACAACTATACATTTAATTATTTTCAATAAGACTTAATTTTTGATATCGGGTGAGCTTTTTAATCTCCGCCTCTCTCTTACTTGCGGTACTGCGGGTATGTTTTGACTCTGTAAACACCATCTCCAGCGCATCTCGGCCACGGAAGTATTTTGCCCCTCCCTTGCCAGACTGGTGCTCAGCTAATCGCCGGTCAAGATCTGTGGTGATTCCGGTGTAGAGGGTTTGATCGCTGGCACGAACGATATAAACGTACCATTCTGAGCTATTCATCGCGCTGCGCACTGCTTTAAAGGGCTATGGCACAGCTGACAACGATAGATAGCGCCCTTCTCGACTATTTTGCGATGCCGTAAACTAGTCAAATCATGAGTTCGGCAATCGCACTGATAGCTATATCGTCTATATTGACGGGTTGGAATGCCCTCTAGGTCATAACTTCCAGTAACAATGGGCTCCACACCCATGGCGAACATAGTATCGCGCCACTCTTTACCATGGGGCTTTACATGCCGGATCCCCCAAATACTATCAACCACATAATGAGCAACCTCATGAGTTACTGTATTAATTAGGCTTTCCTCATAGTATTTGGCAAATATCCAGGGATTGTAACGAATGCGCCTTTTCCTGCCGCTAACCTGATACATCCCTGCACACTTCCCCCGCAGATCAAAATCGATGGTTAACAAAGAAAAGTGGCGACTAAAAATATTCCCTGCTTTTTCTACACAGCTATTGGTAGCTTCGACAATCTGGAGGCGTTGATCTTCTGATACTGGCGTAATCAAGTGTTTGTCGACATTGTTGGCTACAGCCTCTGTCTTGGATAAGGGCTGTTGATCTAAATCCACTAATCACTCCTAATGGCCCATTGATAAATGGGCAAAACCAGCATCGCTTGCCTATTTTGTCATGTAAAGACAAGACCGTTTTCGTGAAACTATTGGGCTTCTCCGTAGACTAAAATATACCACATACCGTCGGCGCTAGAAGATACTTATTAATCATGGAAGACGGATCAATGGAGTCAGCGTCCATCTAGCATTCTGCCAAGACCACCTAGAACGGAACCCTCGCCTTTATCTGAACCACCAATACTAGGAGCGCTACTAATAACTCTATCAGCCAACCTCGAGAAGGGTAAGCTCTGCAAATACACAGTCCCTGTACCTTTTAAAGTAGCCAAAAATAGGCCTTCTCCGCCAAAAAACATAGACTTCAGACCACCTGCTCTCTCAATACTATAATCAATACCTGGAGTAAAACCCACGATACAACCGGTATCAACTCTCAGAGTTTCTCCTGTTAACTGCTTCTCAACGATGGTGCCTCCAGCGTGTACAAAAGCCATTCCATCGCCTCTTAGCCGCTGCAAAATAAAACCCTCTCCACCAAAAAACCCTGCGCCTAACTTTTGATTAAAAGCGATGCTAACTTCGGTACCCAGCGCGGCACATAGAAACGCGTCCTTTTGGCAAATAATCTCTCCGCCAAGCTTATCCATATCGAGCGGTACAATTTTACCGGGGTAGGGCGCAGCAAAGGCCGCACGCTTTTTACCGGCACCCGCGTTAGTAAAATGCGTCATAAAAATGGACTCACCGGTAAGGACTCTCTTACCTACGTCCAACAAGCCGCCAAGTAACCCCTTATCGGGCTGAGATCCATCACCCATTTTTGCTTCAAATGTTATTCCATCGTCCATCCAATTCATAGCGCCCGCCTCAGCAATGACTGTTTCTGCGGGATCTAATTCAATCTCAACTAACTGCATATCATTACCAAAGATTTCGTAATCTATCGTGTGGCATCTCACGGGAAACTCCTTTTATAGTCACATTAAATGCTTAGCGCTACTAAAGCGGTTATTAAAACTATACACCGTTGAATAGATATAATAAAGTTAGTACTCGGGGCTCAAGAGCCCTCTGCGCGGCTTGCATGGAGTGCATAGTTTTAAATGATTAGTAGCTCGTTTTCCTTAATTACCATTAATCTCTTACCTGTTACTGACAGGCGTTAATATATTGCTAAAAAAAATTAAAACATCATCTTTAACACTTGGGATGCACATAAACAAATTTTGTGGGCCTTGGCTGGACCATCCTTTTTGGCGCTCAAACTTTACTCTCAGCGTGGAAAGTGACATTCAACGTATCGTTAAAAGTAATATGACAGAGGTTATTATTGACACAGAAAAAGGATGCGATGTCACTCCTTTGAAAACGCTACCCGAGCAAGATGTGCAGCTCGTGGAGATACTACCTCAACCTGATCCCGAGCAAATATCGTTCAATCAAGAACTAAGCAAAGCAATTAAAGTTTATGCTCAATCAAAACAGGCCATGCGATCGATGTTCAATGATGTCCGTATGGGGAGAGCAGTGGATGTTGAATCAGCAAAAACTATCGTCAACCAAATATCGGAATCAGTTATGAATAACTCTGGCGCACTCATTAGTGTTGTGCGTCTAAAAAAAGCTGATGAATATACTTATATGCATTCCGTAGCTGTCTCCGCCTTGATGATTGCGCTGGCAGACGCTGCAGGTCTAAATACAGATGAAACAAGAGAAGCTGGGCTTGCAGGCTTACTGCACGATGTTGGTAAAGCCAAAATTCCCAGTGAAATCACCAATAAAGCAGGGGCCTTGACTGACGAGGAATACCAACTCATGCAGTCACACCCTGAAGAGGGCTACAAAATTCTACAAGAGCATTACTCTGTGAGTGAACCTGTTTTAGACGTCTGCCTTCATCATCATGAAAAAATTGATGGCTCCGGTTACCCCCATGGTCTAGTGAGTGAGAAAATTAGAAAGATCACCAAAATAGCGTCGATCTGCGATGTTTACGACGCAATCACTTCTAACAGACCTTATAAAAAAGGCTGGAATCCAGCCGAGGCGATAAGAAGAATGAGTCAATGGACTGGCCACTTTGATCAGAGCTTATTTCAAATGTTTGTTAAAATTATCGGAATCTACCCTGTCGGATCTTTTGTCAAGCTACAAAGTGGTAAAATGGGGGTTGTTTGTGAGCAAAATAACGAATCTCTTTTAACGCCCCGCGTAAACGTATTCTTCTGCTCTAAAACACTCAGGTTTTTACCACCTAAGGTCTATGACTTGTCTGACAAAACCACTGATGAGCATATCATCGGCCCCGAAGACGCAAAACAATGGGGCATCGCAAATACCCAACAATACTGGGTAGACGAGTAATTTCTCACTTCGAAATGCTTTAACCAGCTGTAGCAATAGCAACTTATGTTACTGGTATAATGAGGCTTGATTTTTATAAAGTGCCACTATGAATATTGATCTCCACTGTCATACAAACGTGTCGGATGGCGTCTTAACTCCTAATCAGTTAATTGATCTTGCAATTGACAGGGGCGTAGATGTGTTATCAATTACTGATCATGACACATTGGGCGCATACTCGATCATTGACGCAGTGCCACCTCACCTGCAATTAATTCCTGGCATAGAATTCTCGAGCCAATGGAGAAAACAGGGTGTTCATATTGTTGGGTTAAAGGTTGATCTTTCTAACGAATCGATTATTAAAGCAGTAACCCAACAAACTGAAGCACGGAAACGCCGAGCACAGATAATCGCTGAAAAGTTAAAGGGGCTGGGCTTTGATAATTGCCTAGAAGGAGCTCAAGCATTTGCTGGGAGCCACATAGGCCGACCACACTTTGCCCAATATCTTGTCCAAATTGGGGCTGTTAAAAATATCAATCAAGCTTTCAAAAAATATCTTGGCGCCGGTAAAGTGGGTGATATTAAAGATGAATGGGCAGACCTAAAAACAGTAGTAGGATGGATTCATCAAGCTGGAGGAGTGGCCGTATTGGCTCACCCAAAAAAATATAACCTTACCCGCACTAAGTTGGTGGATCTCATCAGTGATTTTTGCGAGGCAGGAGGAGGGGCCATGGAGGTTATTTCAGGGTTACAAATCCCCTCAGTTACCAGAGATTTAGCTGGCTTGTGCAACAAGTTCAATCTCTTAGCTTCCTGTGGTTCAGATTTCCATGCCCCAGATAAACAATGGGCGGCGCTAGGAATGGTAGGCCAATTACCCGATGATTGTATTCCCGTTTGGGAGCATTGGAGCTAAGTTTATTCTGAGTAATTCCTAAGTTCGTGTTTCATGTGTATACTTCCGGCCGCGAGATACCAGCGTGTCTCAAAAAATTGACTAATGAGTACCTATATTTTGGATATTTTCGTTTTTGTTAGTGAACAATGGCTACTAATTAGTGCCTTCCTAATACTGCTTTTTATCTTCCTATCCAAGGAACGATCTAACTCTGGCAAGCCTATGGCTACATCAGAGCTAGTTGCATTGATGAATGCAGATCAAGCTGTCCTGGTTGACGTAAGAGCGTCCGCTGAATTTCAGGCAGGGCATATACATGGTGCATTTAATATTCCTCACACTAAGATTACCGGACGTGTCAGTGAGCTTGAAAAACACCGTCAAAAATTAATTGTTCTTGTCGATCAAATGGGTCAGCATGCTGGTTCGGCAGGGAAGTTGCTAACCAAAGATGGATTCAATGTTCGTCGCTTAAAGGGCGGTATGAGCGAATGGCAACATCAGAGTATGCCTGTCGTTCAAGGACAAAAGAACTAGCTTAAAAGGAATTGTTATGCCTCAAGTGTCACTATATGGGACTCGTCTTTGTTCATTCTGCTCAGCGGCAAGGCAGCTACTTGATCGGAAAGGCATAAGTTATAACGATATTTCTGTTGATCAAGATTTAGGCTTACGTAACGAAATTATGCAGAAAAGCGGGCAACGTACGGTTCCACAGATCTGGATTGGGGATAAGCATATTGGCGGATATTCAGAACTTCAAGGCTTAGAAACAACAGGAGAGCTGGATGCACTTTTAAGCCCTAGGGTTGAAATGGATAAAAATAGCGCCATATAGAGAGTAGACTCCTAAAAATATACCAATGAATTATTAAAGGCTATAGAAATGACTGACGAAACAACTCCAGCAAGTGCAGCTGCAGAAACTGAAGACAATGGGCCAGCATTTGCAGTACAACGGATTTATCTGAAAGATCTTTCCTTTGAAACTCCTATGGGCGCAGCGGCATTCCAAAAACAGTGGCAACCTAAAGTTAACCAAGATCTGAGCACCAAAAGTGCTCAGATTGCAGAAGGCATCTATGAAGTTTCTCTGCGCCTGACGATTACTGTGACAGACGGAGAAGACACTATTTATCTGATAGAAGTGGAACAGGCTGGATTGTTCGCGATCAGAGGCCTAGAGCCTCAGCAGATCACTCATGTTCTTAATACAACATGCCCTAACATGTTGTTTCCCTACGCTCGAGAAGTTATCGACAATGCGGTGACTAAAGGTTCGTTCCCAGCCTTGCTGTTACCACCGATTAATTTTGATGCATTGTTCGCCTCAGCCGTTCAACAGGCTGAGTCTGAGGCCGCTGAGGAAGCTAAGCCAGAAGACACAACTCATTAAACAGATCGTAACCGTCATAATCTAAACCCTCGCCAATAGTGGCGGGGGTTTTTTATGACAAGACTTAAACGCTAATACTCTAACCCGTACTCCTGTAACTTGCGTGTTAGGGTGTTCCTTCCCCAACCCAACAACAGTGCTGCGTCTTTTTTACGGCCTCCCGTGTATGCCAATGCTGTTTCAATCATAGCGCGCTCAAAATCAGGAATAGCTTGCTCCAATATGTTCTTTCGACCACTTTTTAATTCACTTTCTCCCCAGAGTCTGAGCATATGTTGCCAATCACCCTGCCCACGGTAGACCCCCTCTGTAGCTTCTGATTTCAGCTCAGGAGGTAAATCTGAAATTAATACCTCTCTTCCCGCTGCCATTACCGTTAACCAGCGACACATATTTTCTAGCTGCCTAACGTTGCCTGGCCAAGGTAAATTGAAAAAGAATTCTTCCGCATCTTTAGACAACACTTTTGGCTCCATCTCAAGCTCTTTTGCTGAGACGTTAAAGAAGTGTTCCATGAGTTGGGGGATATCTTCTCGACGATCCGCTAATTTTGGTAGGTGCACTCTAATAACATTCAATCGATGGAATAAGTCTTCTCTAAAGCGATTCTGCGTGACTAATTCCTCTAGGTTTTGATGAGTAGCTGCAATAATACGAACGTCGACTTTTATTGCAGTGTGCCCTCCAACCCTATAGAACTCTCCATCAGCTAGAACTCGGAGTAGTCTTGTCTGCGCCTCTGCGGGCATATCGCCGATTTCATCAAGAAACAGTGTACCTCCATCAGCTTGCTCAAAGCGACCTTCCCGACGCTGTGAGGCACCAGTAAAGGAACCTTTCTCATGACCAAATAATTCAGATTCAATTAAGTCATGGGGAATGGCGGCCATGTTGAGCGCGATGAACTTGGCACTTTTACGCGGGCTATGCCTGTGCAAAGCCTGTGCTACAAGTTCTTTACCAGTCCCTGACTCACCATTAATCAAGACTGTAATATTTGATTTAGACAAACGTCCAATCGCCCGAAATACCTCTTGCATAGCCGGGGCTTCACCAATAATTTCTTGTGCCACCACAGAAGCTGATGGGGTTTGAATATCTATCTTTTGCTCAAGAGCTAGAGCCACGCCTCGATGGACCACATCGACTAATTCATCTAAATCAAAAGGCTTTGGCAAGTATTCAAAGGCCCCGCCCTGATATGCGGCTACCGCACTATCTAAGTCAGAGTGAGCGGTCGTTATAATTACAGGAATATCAGGATGGCTTCTATGGATCTGTTTGAGTAATTCAAGGCCATCAGTACCAGGCATACGAATATCGGAGATGATAATCTCCGGCTGTGACACTCTTAATGCTACCAATAAGTCGTCGCCGCTCTCAAAACATCGTACGTCCATTCCATCCCGACTAATTGCCTTTTCCATGACCCAACGAAGGGAACGATCATCTTCTGCAATCCATATCTTTACATTATTTTTCATACTAATCTCTGATCGGTAAATAAATTGAGAACCTGGTTTCTCCGGGTTCAGATTCACACTCAATAATCCCCTGATGACCATTAATTGCAGTCTGGGCAATTGTCAGACCTAAACCCGAACCATCACTTCGGCCACTAATCATGGGGAAAAAAATACGCTCTACGATATCCGCCAGAATCCCTGGTCCATTGTCAATAATATCAATTCGACAAACTACTTTATGTCGCTCTCCAGCGATGGTAAAACTGCGCTGAATACGAGACTTAATGGTTACTAACGGCTTTTGTGTTGAGGTCTCCAAGACCGCTTGCATAGCATTCCGCGCCACATTAAGCACTGCCTGAATAAGTTGTGCGCGGTCTCCTCTGACTTCTGGAATACTAGGATCATAGTCTCTAATCAGAGTTAACTGTCCCTGAACTTCGGCCTCCAAGAGGCTCGCTACATGCTCCGTCACTTCATGGATATTAATTTGTTCATACTGAGGAAGTTGATTTGGGCCTAATAATCTATCTACCAGATTTCTAAGCCGATCCGCCTCTGTCGTTATGATCTGACAAAACTCTCTAGTTTCACCCCCTAACCCTCGCTCAATAATCTCTTGGTCAAGTAATTGAGCCGCTCCACGTATGCCGCCCAAAGGGTTTTTAATTTCATGGGCAAGACCACGAATAAGATTTTTTGAGGTGTCATGCACAGAAAGTAAAGCCTCTTCTCTATTAATTTTGAGGAACCTATCAACTGGCTGCATCTCCATTAGTAACATCCGTTGAGAGCCAGCCTCAATTGGAGTGGCGGTGTAGTCGACTTGAGATACATCTGTGGATGCGGGAACACGTAAATATTCGTGCCGGCGAGTATGTGGATTGCCGGATGAGAATGAATCCTCGAGCGTCTGTCTGCAAACATCAGTCTCGGTAAAAAATTCATAAATCGGATGTCCCAACAATCTGGAGTTACCCATTTGTAAGAGAGATTCAACTGCCGAATTGACATAGGTGATCGACAGGTCCTCATTTAGAAGAAGAACTGCGGCATTTAAATTATCTAACAATAATCCGTGGAGTTTTTCTGAATTCATAAAATTTAAACATCTACATGTCTTTTTAGGATGCCAAAAACATCGAATACGCTATCTTTCTTTGTCACTTGCAATAAACAAGCCAATTATTAATTGACCTAAACCCCACTAAACTAAGGCTTAAGAACAAAAATAGTTCAGTCTGCAATAAATCATGCACCATTATAGTGCGTATTTGTGTTGTGCGCACTAATGCCGCTCTATGAGAATTGACTAACATCTGAGTGTTAATTCAAAACAAGAGATAACAGTAGCTGTAGATTTACTAAATCGGAGGGGATCAGAAGAGCCCTGGGAGTAGAATTACTCCCAGGGCAATATAGTTTAAGCTAAGGCTTCTTTGGTGGTTTTAATGATAGCAGCCGCCACCTTATAAGGATCTGCGTTAGAAGCAGTTCTTCGATCTTCTAACCGGCCTTTCCAACCATCTTCAACAGTGCCAATAGGGATGCGGATTGATGAACCACGATCTGAAACGCCAAAGCTGAACTCATCAATTGCCTGAGTCTCATGTAGGCCAGTCAGACGCTGGTCATTATCTGCGCCATACACGCTAATGTGTCGTTCTATATTTTTACCAAACTCTTCACAAATTTTAGTAAATATAGATTCATCACCAAGATCTCGCATGGGGCCATTAGAGAAATTGGCGTGCATACCCGAACCATTCCAGTCTGTATCTCCCAGCGGCTTAGGATGATAGTTAATTGAGTAACCATACTTTTCACCCGTCCTCTCAAGAAGGTAGCGAGCGACCCAAATTTCGTCTCCAGCTTCTTTTGCCCCTTTCGCAAAACACTGAAATTCCCACTGTCCTGCAGCAACTTCCGCGTTAATTCCCTCAACATTCAATCCAGCTTCGAGACAGATATCAAGATGCTCTTCCACACAGCTGCGCCCATAGGCATTAGCAGCACCGACCGAGCAGTAGTAAGGGCCTTGTGGTCGTGGGAATCCGCCATGAGGGAATCCAGGGGGTAACTGAGTATCGACATCCCATAGGAAATACTCTTGCTCAAAGCCGAACCAGAAGTCATTATCATCGTCGTCTATCGTTGCTCGACCGTTAGACACATGGGGTGTTCCGTCAGCGTTAAGAACTTCTGTCATTACCAAAAACGCATTACTGCGGTCTGGATCTGGGTAAATAGCTACGGGTTTAAGCAAGCAATCTGAAGCATTACCTTCTGCTTGTTCTGTGGAGCTTCCATCGAATGACCACATAGGGCACTCTTCTAGGGTTCCACCGAAGTTATCACGAACCTGAGTTTTGCTGCGCAGGCTTTGAGTAGGCATATAACCATCCAGCCAAATATATTCTAACTTTGCTTTCATTTTTAATGACTCTCCGTTTAGATTAGTTCTTTAGATCTTAAATTAGTCAAATACGGCCTACCTCGATTAAAGGGTTTCTGAAACTGACTTAGGCCAACCATAATTAGAAGGAAACTATGACCCGCTTTAGCAGGCAGAGCTGCGATCTATGAACCGGATGTCATGCTCGCGCGATTTAGTAACCTTTTTCCTCAGTTTTCAACTGCAATTGCCGTGCCAATGAAACCATTTTAATGACCCAATGCCCGACCCCATTAGAATAAAGGCTTTCACGGCAAGCCGCTACACCTAAAAAGTTATAAGGTAATATAAAACTTTATAATACGCACCAATTTAGTGCGGCTATAGATGCAGTGATTTATTATGGTGCATAATAGTTCGAAAACTTCAGTTCTAGCCTGCTAATTTAATACGGCCTTATAATTAACCTTGGGTTTTAGCGCATTCTGGTAGGCAATATTGGTAAACTATGTCTGGACTAGAGTTTACCCTGAAAAATCATATGACTTTGGATAAAGACCTGACTCCAAAAAAGGATATTATGCATATTACCTCGCCACGGCGTGGGGATGTAATAATTGATGTGCGCCACCCAAGTGAAATCGAAGATATGCCGCTAGATTGTTATCCGGATAATAAAGTAATTTGTATTCCTTTTTTTAACCTACCAGAGAAAGCCCGTAATCTAGACCGTGAAACCAGCTATCTAGTTTTTTGTGGGAAGGGCATCATGAGCCGGTTGCATGCTAATTTACTTCGAGATAGAGGTTTTTTACATATTGGAATTTTAAAGTATACCGAGAACAAAAAGGCGCTCTAGACCCTTAAATTCTGTATATCCTAGGCTAGTAATTTGCCCCAAAAACACCCGTACCGAAAAGATCAATAGCAGTTTCTGAGAATTCCACTATAATCGCCGCTTTTTGGCTCATCGGGTAGCTTTCATGTCTATAAATAATTTGCGTAATATTGCGATCATCGCTCACGTTGATCATGGCAAAACCACACTAGTGGATAAGCTCTTGAGTCAATCAGGAACCTTAGATCGCAAAGATGTGGGCTCTGAACGTTTGATGGACTCGAATGATCAAGAAAAAGAGCGAGGCATTACCATTCTTGCCAAAAATACTGCCATTAACTGGAATGAGTATCGTATCAATATTGTTGATACTCCAGGACACGCTGATTTTGGTGGTGAGGTTGAACGTGTTCTATCAATGGTAGACTCGGTTCTTCTACTAGTCGATGCTGTTGATGGGCCTATGCCACAAACTCGCTTTGTTACCTCTAAGGCTTTTGAACAGGGACTCCGCCCCATCGTAGTCATTAATAAAGTTGATCGCCCTGGGGCTCGCCCAGACTGGGTTATGGATCAGGTCTTTGACCTATTTGATAATCTCGGCGCAACTGATGAGCAGCTTGATTTTCCAGTTATCTACACATCAGCTATCAATGGCATTGCTGGCCATGATCACGAAGATATGGCTGAGGATATGACTCCGCTCTATGAAATGATTGCCGCTGAGGTTCCAGCACCTGAAGTTGATGCGACCGGGCCATTCCAAATGCAGGTATCTGCTCTTGCGTATGATAGTTATGTAGGCGTTATCGGTGTTGGAAGAATCACCCGCGGCACGCTAAAGCCAGGCCAACAGGTCGTAGTAAAGAATGCCAATGGAGAGCAGAGAAAAGGAAAGATTCTCAATGTTAAAGGTTATCTAGGCCTTGAGCAGATAGAAACTTCTTTAGCTGGGGCAGGGGACATCGTTTGCATAAATGGTATTGACGGCCTGAGTATTTCGGACACTCTCTGCGATCCTGAGCATATTGAGGCTTTACCCGCCCTGAGTGTAGATGAGCCTACGGTAAGTATGACATTTATAGTCAATGACTCTCCTTTTGCCGGCCTAGAAGGGAAATATGTCACCACTCGGAACATCAAGGATCGTCTTGAGCAAGAATTGATACACAATGTTGCTCTCAGAGTTAAGCCAGGCGATACGCCAGACAAATTTGTTGTTTCTGGCCGTGGCGAGCTTCATCTATCAGTTCTCATTGAAACAATGCGACGTGAAGGCTTTGAAATGGGCGTATCGCGCCCAGAAGTCGTTCAAAAACTAGTTGATGGTGTTATACATGAACCCTTTGAGCAAGTTGTTATTGATGTAGAGGAGCAGCATCAAGGATCAGTTATGGAGGAGTTGGGTTTGCGAAAAGCGGAGCTAACTAATATGGAGCCTGATGGAAAAGGCAGGGTGCGCTTGGAATTTTTGATGCCCTCAAGAGGCTTAATTGGTTTCCGGGGAGCCTTTTTAACAATGACCTCCGGATCGGGCATCATGACCAGTATTTTTGATCGATATGCTCCAGCGAAACAGGGTGATAAGTTCTCTCGCGGAAACGGAGCACTTGTTAGTATGGTGAAAGGGAAAACTGCCGCCTTTGCATTATTTAATATTCAAGCAAGGGGTCGATTATTTCTTGGTCATGCAATAGATGTCTATGAAGGGCAAATTGTAGGAATACATTCTAGATCCAACGACTTAGTTGTAAACCCTATCAAAGGTAAACAGCTAACCAATGTTAGAGCTTCTGGCACAGATGAGGCTTTGACCTTAGTTCCCCCTATTAAGCATACCCTCGAGCAAGCATTAGAATTTATTGAAGATGACGAGTTAGTTGAAGTCACTCCTAGTAGCATTAGATTGCGGAAGAAGTTACTAACAGAAATCCAAAGAAAAAGGAGTTCCCGCTAATTATTATTTATTTGTGAATAGTTAATATAGGTGCTATAGTTTTAGTCAACGTAGTGTTTTGAAGTACCTTATGGTCGAGCCCCATCCTAACAAGTTAGTTAAGAGCAGCATCCTTCATATCGCCCTTATATACCAAGGAATAGGTGTTTTTGCATTTTTTTGTCTATCTTATTTCCGACAAGAAATACCTGCTACTATTTTTTTTATGTCCCTTGGCTGCTTGATTTTGCTTAGCTTTGGATTGAGTAAATTATTCAAGTTTAAATATTTTTCTTGGCTACTCCTTCTAGTCACACTTGTCCTCGGTATTGTTTATGTAATCACTATTGACAGAGGAAGCTTATCGTTAGTCTGGTTGCTAACAGCACTGCCAGTTGTCATTGGCATATGCCGATATCCTAATAATCTATACCTGACACTAGGATTGTTTCTTGTCGGTCCGCTTATCTTTTTTACCACAGAATCAACAGGGCAATCAGCCCATTTTTTGAATATCTCCGCATTACAATTCCTCTTAATTGCCACAGTAGTCTGCGGAATATCCTTGGCAGCCAATAAGGCCGTAATTGATCACCAAGCTAAGATTAATCAGCTATCTTCTGCAAATAATGCGCTGGCTTTTCAGGACCCGCTAAGCGGACTTTATAACCGAAGATATATGGAGTCTCACTTGAGCAGTAGATTCTTAAATGCTCAACAAAATGAGCATTTCTCAATCATTATTGCTGACTTGGATAATTTTAGGTCTATCAACGAGCTATACGGCCATAACGTTGGAGACGATGTTATCTCTCAAGTGGGCAAACTATTAGAATCAACGCTCGAAGATACTTACATTATTGCTCGGTGGGATGGCAATGCGTTTATCGTCCTGCTCCCTAATCATGAGGAGGAGGCTAGCAGGCTTATTGCTGAACTGCTGCGTAAAAAAGTTAATCGACTCAAACTTAAAAACCAAGGCGACACTCTAAAGTTATCTATTAGCTTGGGTACTGCATCCAGTGTAAAGTGCGGTGACTTAAATGATCTGCTCTCTCATGCTGAAAATAGTCTTTATCAGGCAAAACACATGGGTGGGAATATCGTTATCCAGAGCTAATCCATTAAGTACCCAAATATTTGAAACAATCCTTTTGATGGTCGTTCACCAACCCCATGGCCTGCATAAAAGCGTAACAAATAGTGCTGCCAAAAAATCGAAAACCTCGATTTTTCATTTCTCTACTAATCCTGTCTGATATCTCTGTCGTTACGGGAATTTCTTTTTGAGATATCCAATGATTAATAATTGGTGTATCACCCACAAATGCCCAAATATATTTGCTGAAGCTGCCGTATTCAGACTGAACTTTTTGATAACATCGCGCATTTGAAATAGCGCTTTCGATTTTTAAACGGTTACGAATAATCCCTTTATTCCCCATCAATCGTGCAACATCTTGGGTGGTAAATTCAGCTACGCGATCCACTTGAAATCCACAAAATGCTTGACGGTATTGCTCCCGTCGTTTCAGGATGGTGATCCAAGATAGTCCGGCCTGGGCCCCTTCCAGAATTAAGAACTCAAACAGTTTCTTATCATCTCTGCAAGGCACTCCCCATTCGCTATCGTGGTATGCTTGATACAACTCATCATTGTTGCACCAGCCACATCTGGTGATTTCAATCATCTATAAATCCTCGATCAGTATTTAAAACCTAAGATTTGTGCTGTTAAAGCGGGCTTTCAACGAAATTTTCTATATTGGCCTCATTCGTATAATATTAGATAATAGATTCAAGGCACTAGGCAAATGAAAAAAGCGTTTCCTGCGATAAGGCCATACCATATTCAGTCAATTGCTGTGACTCCTCCCCATGTGTTGCATGTAGAGGAATCTGGAAACCCAGATGGGATACCTGTTTTATTTGTCCACGGGGGCCCTGGCGGAGGAACTCGACCTACTGACCGCTGCTTCTTTGACCCTGACAAATACCGCATTGTTCTATTCGATCAACGCGGTTCTGGTCAATCCACGCCCCATGCACTCCTAGAAAACAACAATACAGCCGCTTTAATTGCCGATATCGAAGTCATACGAAAGACACTTGAGATAGACCGGTGGGTTGTCTTCGGAGGATCCTGGGGCTCTACTTTGAGCTTGGTTTATGCTCAAACCTATCCTGAACTGATTATGGGTTTAATACTTCGAGGTATTTTCTTGTGCCGCGACCAGGATATTGCTTGGTTCTATCAACATGGTGTGGAGCATGTTTTCCCCGACTATTGGAAAGACTATATTCAGGTTATTCCCGAAGAGGAAAGAGATGACCTACTAGGAGCTTTTTATCGAAGATTAACTGGCGATAATGAATTAGAGCGCATGGCCGCCGCTAAAGCCTGGTCTATTTTAGAAGGGCGCTGCGCAACGCTACAGCCCGACGAAGACTTTGTTGCACATTTCGCTAACCCCCATTTAGCCATTGCAATGGCAAGAATAGAGGCACACTATTTTGTCAACAAGGCATTTTTAGAGCCTAATCAAATCATTGATAATGCTTACAAACTCAAAGATATTCCATCAACTATAGTGCACGGTCGCTATGATATGGTCTGTCCAGTTAACCAAGCTTTTGCTCTGAGCAACGCTTGGCCAGATGCAAGACTTGAGGTCATAGTTGATGCTGGGCATTCATCTAGCGAGCCTGGAACAGTTGATGCTCTTATCAGGGCAACTGAGAGACTCGCCCATCATTTAAATAGCGAAGAATAGTCTATATGCTAGGACTAATTCAGCGAGTCTCCAGCGCATCAGTGGTCATCGACCACGAAACTATAGCTGAAATTGACCAAGGCCTTCTTTTGCTCTTAGGGATCCAAAAGCATGACGTAATGGGCAGCGCTGAAAAACTACTGCGGAAAGTTTTAAGCTACCGTATGTTTTCTGACCCACGAGGGAAAATGAATCTATCACTGAGTGATATCAACGGTGGATTACTAATAGTTTCTCAATTTACTCTTGCGTCAGATACAAAAAAAGGATTGCGGCCCAGCTTTTCTTCAGCAGCTCCCCCTGAGCAAGCTGAAGATTTGTATAACCACTTTGTAAATCAAGCAACACAGCAACACTTAAAAGTTCAGAATGGTCGATTTGGCGCCGACATGCAGGTTTGCTTAGTGAATGATGGGCCCGTCACGTTTATGCTTGAGAGTTAAATCGATTTAATAGCATCGCTTAGCTTGTTATGGAAACCTTCAAAACCACCATTACTCATTATCACAATATGGACATTACTTTGAGCTAAATTCACTGCTTTCTCAATTAAATCATCTAGCTTATTAATTGACATAGAGGGGATCTCAACTGAATCAGACAAACGAGTCATATCCCAGTCAATGGCCGCACTCTGATACCACAAGACATGGTCTGCACTTTTTACCGACGAAGCCAAAGTTTGTTGATGTACCCCCATTTTCATTGTCGCTGAACGCGGTTCAATAATTGCCAAAATGAAGTCATCGCCAACTTTGGCGCGAAGTCCCTCCAAGGTACTTTTAATAGCAGTTGGATGGTGCGCAAAGTCATCATAAATGATCACTCCCTGACTCTCATGTATCACTTCCATGCGGCGCTTTACCCCAATAAAATCGCTTAATGCCTCACAAGACTGACTTACATTAACCCCTACTTGGTATGCGGCTATGACCGCCGCCAGCGCATTTTTAACATTATGAAGCCCAGAGTGGGACCAACCCACTTGTCCTCTTTCTTTTGTAACTCCTTGATCATCAGAAAAAATAATCTCAAATCGTGACCCATCCTCCTCAATAAGTCGGTATTGCCAGTTGTCATCCGATTTAATTCCAAAATGATGTTGGCAACTCCAACATCCTTGAGCAATCACTTGCTTAATATTTTCATCTGACGAGGGCATAATAATGTTACCGCGACTAGGCACTGTTCTCACTAAATGATGAACCTGCTTCTGAATAGCTGCTAAATCCTCAAAAATATCCGCGTGATCAAACTCTAAATTATTAATAACTAGCGTATTTGAAAAGTAATGTATGAATTTTGACCGTTTATCAAAAAAAGCACTGTCGTACTCATCAGCCTCGACCACAAAGTAATTTGAATCTCCTAAGCGAGCAGAAATACCCATATCTTGCGGAATCCCTCCGATTAGGAAGCCAGGATTTAACCCTGAATTCTCCAGAATTTTAGTAAGCATGCTACTAGTAGTCGTTTTCCCATGAGTGCCGGCAACAGCCAGCACATGCCTATCTCGTAGTATATTTTCACCTAGCCATTGAGGGCCTGAAGTGTAGGGCAAGCTATTGTCGAGCATATACTCCACGCAGGGGTTTCCTCGAGACATGGCATTCCCAACAACAACAAGATCTGGGGCTGGTTTGAGCTGCTCAGGATCAAAACCCTCGATTAATTGGATGCCATTTTCCTCAAGCTGAGTACTCATTGGAGGGTACACATTAGCGTCAGAACCAGATACCTGGTGACCAGCTTGCTTAGCTAGCAAAGCGAGACTTCCCATGAATGTGCCGCAGATACCTAGAATATGAATATGCATTAAAGTGGCCTTTCTATACATTAAACCGAGTTCTAATATTCACTATAACGTAAATCAGTTTAGTTTCGCCTTTCACCTTAGCGTGGGAGAGACTAAAATGAAAGCCTAGGGAATGTAGACTTTTAAGAGTGTAATATCATGAGTAAAAAGAACGCGTTTTATGCACAATCCGGAGGTGTCACTGCCGTTATCAATGCCACTGCCGCTGGTGTCATTGAAGCTGCGCGTGAAAATACCGCATCTATTGGTAAGTTATATGCAGGCTTAAACGGTATCGTTGGCGCTCTGCAAGAAGAGCTCGTGGATACAAGCAAGGAATCTTTATCTGCCATAAAGGCCCTCAAACATACCCCTGGCGGTGCATTTGGCTCGTGTCGTTACAAAATGAAAGATTATGATGAGAGTCCAGCTGAGTATGAGCGTCTTATCAATGTCTTCAAGGCCCATGACATAGGGTACTTTTTTTATAACGGAGGAGGTGACTCCGCCGATACCTGTCTTAAGGTATCCCAAATCTCAGAAAAAATGGGCTATCCGATTCAAGCAATCCATATTCCAAAAACAATCGACAATGATCTGCCGCTTACAGACTGCAGCCCAGGGTTTGGATCAGTAGCAAAATACGTAGCTACTTCAACCAGAGAAGCCAGCTTGGATATCGCATCTATGTGTGCATCGTCCACTAAGGTATTTATTTTAGAAGTCATGGGTCGTCATGCAGGCTGGATTGCAGCTTCAGGAGGTCTGGCAGCTGAAAAAGCAGGGGACCCACCCCATATTATTTTATTCCCCGAAATTCCATTTTCTCGTGAGACCTTTATCAGTAAAGTTGAAAAAACAATCCACGACAAGGGCTACTGCGTTGTGGTTGCTTCTGAGGGCACACAATACAGTGATGGAGCACACATCTCTGGCTCTCTAAATAGAGATGCTTTTGGCCACCAACAGCTTGGCGGTGTTGCCCCAACTTTAGCAAGCATGATCAAGCAGTCTACGGGTCATAAATATCATTGGGCCCTTGCAGACTATTTGCAGCGCTCTGCTCGTCATATAGCGTCAAAGACAGATGTTGATCAGGCATATGCGGTAGGCCGAGCAGCTATAGATCTGGCTGTTCAAGGCAAAAGCTCGGTGATGGTTTCGATTGAGCGAGGTTCAGGGAAAAATTATAGCTGGTCCCTTGGTGAAGCATCTTTGGTTAAAGTTGCTAATATGGAAAAGAAAATGCCGCGGTCATTTATCACTAAGGATGGGTTTGGAATAACACAAAAGGCTCGTGACTATTTGCAACCTTTGGTCGAAGGGGAAGACTTCCCTCCCTATAAAAATGGCCTTCCTGATTACGTTCAATTGAAGAAAGTCATGGTTCCAAAAAAGCTGGCTAGTGATTTCACACTTTAGCTCTCCATCTTTCTAAAAAGTGAGTTTACAGCACTTGGTTTCTAGGATTTCCTTCCAGAAACGCTTTCACATTTCCCGCTACTTGCTCAATTAATCGCTGCCTTGCTTCTTGAGCAATCCAAGCTACATGCGGAGTCAGGATAAAATTAGGTATAGCTGTGTCGAGCAAAACATTTCCATCAACTGGCGGCTCTGCACTTAAAACATCAGAGGCAGCTCCCGCAATTTCGCCCTGTTGCAAGGCGTTCTTCAGAGCCACTTCGTCCACCAAAGCACCTCGGGAGGTATTAATTAAAATCGATGAACGCTTCATCAATGCAAGCTCTTTAACTCCGATAAGTTTAGTAGTCTGTTCCGTTAGAGGGCAGTGAAGACTTAATATATCTGCTTTACCCAACAACTCGTCAAAAGGAATTCTGTTTGACTGCGGGGAATGAGTGCGTCCGGGTAATGCCGCAAATACAACATCCATTCCAAAAGCTTCCGCTATCTTTGCCACGCCCCTTCCCAGCTCTCCAGCGCCAACAATACCTAAAGTCTTGCCCTGTAATTCTCGCACAGAAAAACCCATCACACAGAAGAAATGACTGTCTTCCCAACTCCCATCCATCGCTGCCTTGCGGTATTCATCAAGCTTGGTGGTCAAAGATAAAATAAGTGACCAAACATGTTGCACTACAGAACCAGTACCGTAGCTGACGGCATTGCTAACTATAATGTTGCGCTCACGAGCTGCTTTGAGGTCGATAATGTTGGTTCCCGTGGCAAAAATCGAAATCAACTTTAAGCATTTTGCCTGTTCAATCTGTGGCGCTAAAAGAGGTGCTTTATTAATAAGAACGATGTCTGCATCAGTTATTCTCTCGGATACCTGTGCCGGCGAGCAATGAGGATAGATTTTCCATTTAACAGGTAAGTCATGGAGCTTCGTTAAATCAAGATCTGATGGCCCTACGCTGTCAAAATCAAGAATCACACCCTGCATAATTTTCTCCAGTCAGTTTTTGCCCAACAAATGTCCTCACAGCATTTGATGAGAATCTAGTCTGCTGGAATAACTACTTTTTTTGGTGGCCACAATAATAATTTAGATGTCGCCTGAGTATAGCTGAAGTAGTCTGAATCCGAACCCCATTTTTGCTTAGCTAGCCGATCTAAAAGAGGGATCCCACTGACTTTGGTCAACAAAAAATACACGAAGACAGGTGAGATCAGCGTTGCTAATTGCCATCCTGACAGCACTGGGAGGGCAACCAATGCCAGACCAGACCAAAGTGTAATTTCTCCAAAATAATTAGGGTGCTGTGACCATGACCAAACACCAGTTGTGATGAAACGATCTCTATTGTCTGGGTTTGCCCGGAATTCAGTTTTCTGGTTATCTGCAGTGACCTCCACGATAAACCCAAACAGCCAAAGTGCTATCCCTAGATAACTGATCATCCCCAACTCTGCCGTTTTACTGGACGTCAAAGCAGCCAATCCAGCCGCCATAGTCACCAAAACCCAAAGGCCACCGATAGTCCAAGTCATTAAAAACCAAGTAAATTTGGTTTTCATAACGATGAAACGCTTGTCTTGTCCATCTTTCTTGATACGCCAAAACAGGAAGGACCCTAATCTAAGTGCCCAAACCGTAATCATGGCACAGATAATAAGATCTCTCAGGTCAAGAGAGGGGTTAAGAAAAACCGCCGCAGTAACAGTGACAATGTAGGAGAGTGAACCTGTCAAATCGAAGTAATGCTCGGTTTTAAAGGCGTAAGATGGAACGAACACAGCCCAATGAAGAGCAAATCCAATTGCCCCACACAGAGCGAAAAGAGGATACCCTCCAAAAAGAACACTGCCCTGACTCCCCGCCATCAGTATTAGCACTGCAATAAACAGTGACACCACAATGCCCAGCGCACTTTTAAGTCTTGTCATTTTAAACACCTCTTGATTGTTCTTATCTTAGTCTATTCGCAATCAAAATTTTGTTGTATTGAGACGATTTACCAACTAACCGAACGTTAATTTTTTGTTTTAGTTCACGCTAAGACAATCATACGTGTCCACTATACAAAATGGATGATAGTAAGATTAATAATTATTTCTTATAAGAGGCTCTATGTCACAGGGGCAAACTATAATTTCACCTAACAAAACCGCATAATAGCGAATCTGTTTTTTTATTCTCTTTTGAGGTTATCTGTAATCATGCAACCTTCGTTGTTTAAGCTGTACGACAAGATCATTTTGCAAAATCCCTGGACTGCCATTATCGTGGTTCTTACCTTAGCAATTCTCATGGCATTGGGATTGCCAAACTTTAAGCTGGATGCATCTGCGGACTCTCTAACCTTAGAGCACGATGATGATTTAAACTTTTCCCGTGAAATCGTGCAACGCTATGGTAGTGACAACTTTTTGATTGTGACTTTTTCGCCTTCTCAAGGTGTCCTTTTTGATCAAAATAATTTAGCTACCCTCGCTGCATTGCGCGAAGACCTGCTTCAAATCGAAGGCATAGAGTCAGTACTGTCAATGCTCGATGTTCCATTACTCTATAGTCCAAAAATTGATATTACCGACCTCACTGGCGAGCTCAATACTTTGATGTCTGAAGGCGTGGACAAACAGCTAGCTAAATCTGAGTTTCTCAGTAGTCCTATTTACAAAGACGTTATTCTGAGTGCTGACGGAAACACTACAGGCATGATGGCGACCTTGAATCTTGATGAAACTTACTTACAGCTCGTGTCCAAAAGAGATAGCCTACGGCTGCTTCGAGATACCGATGGCCTGAGTCCCCAACAAGAAATACAACTGCAAGAGGTGAGTGCTGAGTTTCTAAATTACCGCACAGCCAAAGCTGAGGTTGATCATAAGCGAGTGGCCCAGATACGCGACCTAATCGAAAATTACCGTGATAGAGCAACTATCTTTTTAGGTGGCCCCGATATGATCACTGCAGATATGATTACGTTCATAAAAAGTGATCTCACTGTTTTTGGCGCTGGAATTCTAGTTTTTATTATCGCCACTTTAGCTCTCATATTTCGCCAAATCCGCTTTGTTGTCCTACCACTGATTACCTGTGCACTCTGCTTGGTCATTATCTTAGGATTTTTAAGTTGGATTGACTGGCGACTAACTGTTATCTCCTCCAACTTCGTCCTTCTACTTTTGATTATTACTCTTGCATTAACCATTCACTTGATTGTGCGCTATCGAGAATTGCAGTCTAGCAATCCAGAATCTAACCAACACGAGTTGGTTAGCCAAACTGTCATTTCCATGGCGAAACCTTGTCTCTACACAGTACTTACAACTATTGTCGCCTTCACATCATTGGTTGTGAGTGATATCCGCCCTGTGATAGATTTCGGATGGATGATGACAATGGGCATCAGCCTAGCTTTAGTCATAGCTTTTATCACAATTCCTGCTGGAATGATTTTGCTAGGCAAAGGGTCACACACGGGTCTTAAAGATAATTCATCAGCATTTACGACAAAGTTTGCCTGGCTAACAGAGCACTATGGAACCCTTATTCTGCTGGCTGGTTTGAGTCTGGCTGCTTTATCTGCCTATGGAATCAACAAACTTGAAGTTGAAAACCGGTTTATCGACTATTTTAGATCAGATACTGAGATCTATCGTGGCATGGAGACTATTGATACGGCTTTGGGTGGAACAACACCCCTAGACATCATCATCCAAGCCCCTATCTTTGAAGAGCCAACAATAAATGACATAGCGAAATTCAAATCAACTGACGATGACTATGCTCTGGAAGATGACTATGCTCTGGACGATGACTATGCTCTTGAAGATGAATATGGCGATATAGGAAGTGAGGAACTTGGTCAGGATGACACCTCCGGCTTGGCGGACAGTTACTGGTTCTCCTCCGCTGGCCTTGCTGATTTAGAAAAACTCCAAACCTTCATTGATGCTCAACCAGAGGTTGGCAAAGTCAACTCTCTAGTACAACTTTACGCGGTCGCTAGGGATCTCAGTAATCGCGATCTCAATGATCTTGAAATTGCTATCATGCGCCAGAGTCTAAGTGACGAAATCTACCAGCAGATGGTTGCTCCCTACCTGCTAGAAGATATAGATGAAGCTCGTATCCAGCTCCGAGCTATGGAAACCGGTGGCCAGTTACGCCGTGCAGAACTTCTTGAAAAAATACATCGGTATGCCATCGATGAAGTGGGTATCGCCCCTGAAAATATTCGGTTCACGGGTATTTTAGTGCTTTATAACAATATGCTTCAGAGCCTCTATAAGTCTCAGATAGTCACTCTGGGCGCCGTATTTATCGGCATTATGATAATGTTTTTAGTTCTTTTCCAGTCTGTGAAAATCTCAATTATTGCAATATTACCCAACTTTTTAGCCGCCGGAATTGTGCTTGGAAGCATGGGTATTCTAGGTATACCGCTGGATATGATGACCATCACCATTGCTGCTATTACGGTGGGAATTGGGGTTGATCATGCTATACATTATTTAACGCGATTCAAACGCGAGTTTAGTCTCGATAGTAATTATATAGGTGCCATGCACCGTGCCCATGCGAGCATAGGGCAAGCACTATTTTATACCTCGATTACGATTATTGCAGGATTCTCAATTTTGGCCCTGTCTAATTTTATTCCCTCGGTTTACTTTGGCTTGCTAACTGGTCTTGCTATGTTAGCTGCATTACTGGGCTCCATGACATTGCTCCCCCAACTCATTATTATTAGTAAACCCTTTGGTGCCGGCATACCCGTGCAACCTAAAGCAGAAGAACAATAAACCCCCTCTATGCCTCTAATTACATTACAAAATATCTTTTTAAGTTATGGCCAACCGCCTCTCATTGACCACGTCAATTTGACCATTGAAGTTGGAGAGCGTGTTTGTCTGATTGGCCGAAATGGTGCGGGTAAATCTACACTACTCAAGATTATTGACGGCCAGATTATCGCCGATGAAGGATCTATTAAACGCGCTAGCGGGGTAAAAGTGGCGCAACTAGAGCAGTCTGTGCCGCAAAATACGCAAGGCTCTGTCTTTGACGTTATCGCTGAGGGCCTCGGTGAAGAGGGAAAGTTAGTGCAGCAATTTCATCATCTAACTCAACAGTTAACTCATGATTCGAGCCCTAAAACATTTAGCCAACTCGAGGAATGTCAGGCAGAGTTAGAGCGAATCAATGGCTGGGATATCAATCAACGGGTTGAATCAATTATTACTAAAATGGAATTGGATCCAGATGTCGACATTCAAAGTTTGTCCGGCGGATACAAGCGGCGAGTTCTTTTAGCCAGGGCTCTGGTATCTAATCCAGACTTGCTGCTGCTCGATGAGCCGACGAATCATCTCGATATTGAAGCTATTCAATGGGTAGAGCAGTTTTTATTGAAATGGGAGGGTTCTCTCCTATTTATCAGTCACGACCGACGCTTTATGGATAACCTAGCTAACCGATTTATAGAGATCGATCGGGGTACGTTGGCCGAATACAATTGCAACTACAGTACTTACTTGACCCGTAAGGAAGAAAATCTCGAGATTGAAGATCGCCAAAACGCTCTCTTTGACAAGCGACTTTCTCAAGAAGAAATATGGATTAGACAGGGTATTAAAGCCCGTCGGACACGCAATGAGGGTCGTGTTAGGTCTCTAGAAGCCATGCGCAAAGAATTCTCGGAACGTCGCAAACGCTTGGGCACTGCCAAAATGGATATTCACCAGGCTGAGAAGTCTGGCAAGATCGTCGCTGAAGCCAATGATATTTCATTTGCTTTTAGTAGTGATACTGTCGTGCGCAACTTTTCTACGCTGATTCAGCGCGGCGATAAAGTCGGTCTAATTGGCCGCAATGGTGTTGGCAAGACAACTCTTATTAAATTACTGTTGGGTGAACTAACTCCTCAATCTGGCATTATTAAAACTGGTACCAGCCTTAGCGTGGCCTATTTTGACCAATACCGCTCAGCGTTAGATGAAGAGAAATCGGTGCAAGACAATGTATCTGGCGGCCGTGACATGCTAGAAATTGGCGGCAAGAGCCGTCATGTAATTAGCTATTTACAAGATTTCTTATTCGCACCGGACCGCTGCCGTCAGCCAGTAAAGGCTTTATCAGGTGGAGAGCGAAACCGGCTCTTACTGGCAAAGTTGTTTACTGCTCCCTCAAATATCTTAGTTCTAGATGAGCCAACCAATGATCTAGATATTGATACTTTAGATTTGCTAGAAGAACTACTTATTGACTACAAGGGCACCATTATTTTGGTAAGTCATGATCGAGCGTTCCTCAATAACGTCGTCACTAGCACCCTCGTTTTCGAGGGCAACGGCGTCATCAATCAGTATGTGGGCGGCTATGATGATTGGCTACGCCAGCGTAAAAATGAAACACCTTCAAACCCCGGAGCTGTTAAAAAAGGCAAAGCTAGAACAACGCCGTCAGCTAACAAACTATCCTATAAAGACCAAAGAGAGTTGGATAGCCTGCCAGGAAAAATTGAAGGTCTTGAGATCCAAATTAGCGAAATTTCCATAAAAATGAGTAAAGCTGATTTTTATACATCTGATCGTACGCTTATAACAGAGACCGAAAACCAACTGGCGGAGTGTCAGACCCAACTGAGTCGTTGCTATGAGCGCTGGGAGTTGCTCGAACAATGACTTTTCCGGCTTCTGATACCCCGCTAAAAGACAAACTGTGCTTTATTTATCTAATCAATGGCTAAGAAGCCAAATTAGCTTTAAAATCAACTACTAAAGAACACGTAAAAAAGGAATGTAATGGATTTTCAGCGAAAACCACTGGTACTTATCGTTTTAGATGGCTGCGGCCATAGCGACAACAAGCAATATAACGCCGTTGCAAACGCAACTACGCCTTTGTGGGAAGAGCTTTGGAAATCCAATCATCCGGGTACTTTTATTGAGACCTCTGGTCTGGCGGTAGGGTTGCCCGAAGGTCAAATGGGAAATTCAGAAGTGGGTCATATGACCATCGGTGCTGGAAGGGTGATATATCAAAATTTTACCCTAATCAACAAAGCTATTGATGAAGGTACTTTTTCGACTAATCAAGTGTATTGCGATGCCATTGACCACTGTGTTTCACACAATAAAGCTGTCCATATATTTGGTCTTCTCTCTCCTGGAGGTGTCCATGCCCATGAGGACCATATCAACGCGATGGTCTCTCTAGCTGCTGCCCGCGGCGCTGAACGAGTCTATGTTCATGCCTTTCTTGATGGGCGTGACTGCCCGCCGCGCAGTGCAGGGCCATCTCTACTTAAGACTCAGGAGTTATGTGAATCCACAGGTGTTGCCAAAATAGCCTCTATTGTTGGTCGCTTCTACGCCATGGACAGAGACAATCGTTGGGATCGCACAAGCCAAGCTTATCGTTTAATTACGGAAGGTGTGGGCAACTACTGCGCCAAAGACTCAATAGCTGCGCTTGAGGCTGCCTATGCAAGAAATGAAGATGATGAATTTGTGAGTGCTACCTGTATTTGTGCACAGGGCGAATCTCCAACAAAAATTGAAGATGGTGATGCAGTTATTTTTATGAATTTTCGCCCAGATCGTGCCCGTCAGTTAAGCCATGCTATGGTTGATAAAGACTTTGATGGATTTGAGCGTTCGGTCATGCCTAAACTAAGTTGCTTTGTGATGTCGACTGAATATGAGGACAACCTAGATTGTCCTTGCGCCTTTCCGCCAACTCCGGTGATTAACTCTCTTGGTGAGTTTCTAGCGAATAATAAGAAGCGTCAATTGCGTATTGCAGAAACCGAAAAGTATGCTCACGTCACTTTCTTCATGAGCGGTGGTCGCGAAGCTGTTTACGAAGGCGAGGAACGTTCTTTACTGCCATCACCCAAGGTCAGCACCTATGATTTGCAGCCAGAGATGAGTGCGCCCGAGGTTACTAAGCAAATAATTGAAGCAATCGAGTCCAATCAATTTGATACGATTATTTGTAACTATGCTAACTGCGATATGGTCGGCCATACTGGTGACTACGCCGCTGCCATGAAATCTGTTGAAGCTGTTTACAACTGTTTGCAGCAGGTTATTGAGAGTTTGCTCAAAGTCGGCGGAGAAGCTCTAATTACTGCCGATCACGGTAATGTTGAAATTATGTTCGATGCCAAGAGCAATCAACCTCATACCCAGCATACCTGTTTACCAGTACCACTGGTGTATGTGGGTGATCGAGAAATAACACTGACAGACGGTGGTTCTCTTGCAGATGTTGCCCCCACGATGTTGGCACTGATGGGTTTAGCTCAACCGGCCGAAATGACTGGTCGATCGCTCATTGCGTATTAATGTCTAATACCGAGGTGCCTCGCTCAGTAAAACGTCTTATATTCAAACCAAGTTTATTTTGGCTTCAAAAAGCACTTCTGATTACGGTAACGCTGCTGTGCTTTACATTGACGGCTAACGCCGATGATAATCAAAAAAAATTAGACGGCCTTAAAAGAACCATCGCTGAATTACAGCGATCCTTAAGTGCCCAAAACAAAGAAAAGGCCGAGTTAGAAATTAGCCTGAAAGCTGTGGAGGTCGAAGCCAGTAATCTTGCTGCCAATATTCGATCTCTGCATGTAAAAATTACTAGAAAGGAGGCCGAACTTAAGGGTAAAGCAGCCGAAAAAAACGAGTTGCAACAAAGGATTAATCAGCAGAATGACGCAATTATCGAGCAACTTCAGTCTGCCCACAAGCTCGGTGACCAAGAACCTGTGAAGCTACTACTCAATCAGGAAGATCCAAAAAAAATGGCGCGTATGTTTAAATACTACGACTATTTTTTATCGGCCCGTGCTGAAAAAATTGATGAGTATTCAGCTGATGTCGACAAACTCTCTGAGGTCATTCAAGCGATCAATAAAAATAAACTAGAATTAATTGCTTCAAATAAAGCATTATCTCTCAAGAATAAATCACTAAAACTTCGTATTAGCGAGCGAGCAAATACCCTTAAAAAACTACAGCTATCTCTAGCTGATGATGCCAAACGCCTAAATAGGCTTCAAACGCAACGGGCAAATTTAGAAGATATTCTCAATGCAGTGGAAGAAGCCGTCGCTGATCTTGTTCTGCCAACCAACTTACAACCTTTTGCTTCTCGTAAGGGCAAGTTAAGCTGGCCTGCTACGGGAAAGCTATTAAAACGTTATGGCTCAAGGCAAAGTGGTCCAATGCGCTGGAAAGGCTGGTTGATTGACGTGAAGGCAGGCACTCCCGTAAAAGCGATTCATCAAGGCCGCGTGGTGTTTTCTAATTATCTGCGTGGATTTGGGCTACTCTTGATTGTAGATCATGGGGACGGATACATGACTCTGTATGGTCACAATGAAGAGTTGTTAAAAGATACTGGAGACTGGGTGCAGTCCAACGAGCAAATCGCTAGAGTCGGTAATACTGGTGGATTGACAAGATCAGCCCTATATTTTGAAGTGCGAAGCCAAGGTAAACCTGCCAATCCTAAATTGTGGTTGAGCCAGAAATAAAGAAAGGAATGAAGTTATGTTAAAGAAATTAACTTTAGTTCTGCTGCTTTTACCAGTAATGCAGACAGAGGCAAATGTGGAGCCTGAGGGATCTCAATCACCTGCTATTAACACCGAGGGTCGCTTACCTCTGAGAGAGTTAAGAACCTTCACCCAGGTGTTTGAGCAGGTACGTCTTGGCTACGTTGAAGAGGTTACCGACACAGAGCTTTTAGAGAATGCTATTGAAGGCCTACTAACAGGGTTGGATCCTCATTCAACCTACCTAAGAAAAGAAGACTACGGTGATCTTCAAGAGAGCGCCTCCGGTGAATACGGCGGCCTAGGTATGGAAGTCGGTGCAGATTCTGGGCTGATAAAGGTCATATCACCAATTGATGGTAGCCCCGCCGCCAAAGCGGGTATTAAGGCAGGCGATTTAATTATTGAAATGAATGGCTCACCCATCCGAGGCATAGGCTTGCAAAAAGCCATCGACAAACTACGAGGTGAGAAGGGGACCAGTATTAAATTGACCATCTATCGCGAAGGTCAAGAGGGGCCGTTAAGCTTCAATCTTGTAAGGGACATTATTCAAATCAGCGCTGTGCGCAGTGAAATGCTAGAACCGGGGTATGGTTATGTGCGAATCGCACAGTTTCAAATCACTTCGGGCGATGACTTTGTCACCGAAGTGGAGAGCCTAAAAAGTGCTTCCCCTGCAGCGCTGAAGGGCCTCATTATTGACTTGCGTAACAATCCTGGCGGGCTTGTGCCTGCCTCAGTTACCGTTGCAGATGCCCTAATTAATGCCGGCACATTGGTCTATACAGAGGGTCGGATGCCTAGTTCCAATCGCCGGTTTGAAGCTGAAAATGGTGATATTCTTGAAGGTGTGCCCATAGTTGTACTCATTAATGGTGGCAGCGCCTCTGCTTCTGAAATTGTTGCTGGTGCATTGCAAGACAATGGCCGTGCCGCCATAGTGGGAACCCAGAGCTTTGGCAAAGGTTCGGTGCAATCAGTTTTGCCTCTTGGTGATGGCCGCGCAGTAAAACTTACCACCGCAAGATACTTTACTCCCAACGGCCGTTCTATACAGGCCGAAGGCATTGCTCCGGATATTGTCATCGAACCCGCGGAAATTAGACCTTATAAAATCACTAATCGGGTGAGAGAAGAGAACCTTGATGGGCACCTTGAATCGGACGGCACTTTGTCAGACGACTCCAAAGAACCTGGGAAAGAACAAATACCAGCGATCGATGACAACCAACTTTATGAAGCCCTTAACCTTCTCAAAGGATTTCAATTATTGGGCCAGAAAACGGAATTAGATTAGATCTATTTAACTATCGCAATCTATATCTAGCCGATCAACCTTCTGGAATCCTCTTGGCAACTTATGCCCTCGTCTGCCACGCTCGCCACGGTAGTGCTCTAAGTCTTTAGGCTTCATGACCAAATAACGTTTGCCTGAATGAACGACTAAAGACTTCCCTTCGGCGATCACGGCGTAGTCGACAACAAATTCTTCACGACTTTGCAGACGTGAGCTGGGTATATTGATGATTTTGTTACCCTTACCGCGAGCCAACTCAGGTATATCAGTGATTGGGAAAACTAGCATACGACCTTCATTACTCACCGCGGCTATATTTGCGTCCATCTGATCAACCAGCTTGGGTTCTAAGATTCGTCCACCTTTGGGAATACTCACCACGGCTTTACCGGCTTTATTTTTTGTAAATAGGTCGCCAATTTTTGTAATAAAACCATAACCCGCATCAGTGCCCATTAGAACTTTCTGCTCATCTGCACCCATCAAAACATCGGTAAACAGTGCGCCGGCAGGCAAATTTAATCGCCCTGTGGCGGGTTCGCCCTGACCTCTAGCAGAGGGCAGTGTATGTCCCGCCAACGAATAATAACGACCGGTAGAGTCTTGCAAAAATACATTTTGGTTGCTGCGCCCAAGGGCTGAGGAGAGGAATTTGTCCCCTGATTTATAATTGAGTGTTGTGGGATCGATTTCATGACCTTTGCCCGCTCTAATCCAACCCTTATCTGAGAGCACCACTGTAATTGGCTCTGCGGTTAACAAGTCTTTTTCGTTAAATGCCGTTGCTTCTTGTCGTTCATGGAGTGGTGAACGACGGGCATCGCCGTATTCTTCAGCGGTGCTTTTAAGTTCGTTTTTGACCAGTGTTTTCAAACGATTATCTGAACCTAATAACAACTCGAGTTCAGCCTTTTCAGTAGCCAATTCATCTTGTTCACCGCGAATTTTAAACTCTTCTAGGCGAGCCAATTGGCGCAATTTGGTATCTAAGATGTATTCAGTCTGTATATCTGATAATCCAAAACGCGCAATTAGGGCAGGCTTTGGTTCATCTTCTGTGCGAATAATATTAATCACTTCATCAATATTCAAAAACGCTATTAATAAACCATCCAAGAGGTGTAACCGCTTGTCCACCTTCTCTAAACGATACTCAAGTCGTCTGCGGGTAACGTCAATGCGAAAACGTAACCACTCTTTAAGAATTTCGCGCAGATTCATAACCGTCGGCTTACCATTGATACCAATGATGTTTAAATTAATTCGGTAGCTACGCTCTAGGTCGGTGGTGGCAAAAAGATGATCCATTAATGCATCGATATCAACACGGTTTGATCGTGGAGAAATGACTAATCGAGTGGGATTCTCGTGGTCAGACTCATCCCTCAGGTCCTCCACCATCGGCAGTTTTTTGTTACGCATCTGTCCCGCTATCTGTTCAAGGATCTTTGAACCAGATGCTTGAAATGGGAGCGCAGTAACAATAATATCTCCATCTTCTTTGTGCCAAATACCACGCATTTTGACCGAGCCACGACCAGTCTCGTAGGTGTTTAATATATCCGCTTGGGGCGTAATAATTTCACCGTCGGTTGGGAAGTCTGGCGCTTTAATATGCTCCATTAACTCAGGAACTGTCGCTTTAGGATTATCCAAAAGATGCAAACAGGCCTTAACTACTTCATTGAGGTTATGAGGAGGTATGTCAGTTGCCATTCCCACAGCAATACCTGTTGTACCATTCAACAGCACATTGGGAACCCGAGCTGGAAGAATTTCAGGTTCATCCATGGTGGCATCAAAATTAGGCCGCCAGTTGGCTGTGCCTTGCCCCAATTCTGACAAGAGTACATCCGCATAGGCAGAGAGCTTTGACTCGGTATAGCGCATCGCAGCAAAGGATTTAGGGTCATCTGCGGATCCCCAGTTGCCCTGGCCATCCACCAGCGGATAACGATAGGAAAAGGACTGCGCCATGAGTACCATTGCTTCATAAGCTGCACTATCGCCGTGAGGGTGAAACTTGCCAATCACATCACCAACGGTTCGCGCTGACTTTTTATACTTAGCGCTAGCTTTTAGACCCAACTCACTCATAGCATATACTATTCTGCGTTGAACCGGCTTTAGTCCATCGCCGATATGAGGCAGTGCACGATCGAGAATCACGTACATGGAGTAATCCAGGTAGGCTTCCTCGGCATAGTTACTTACAGGCCTGCTTTCAAGGCCTTGCTCATTGAAAGTTACGACATCACTCATCAGTTTTCTCGTATTTTAGAAAATTTAAATATTATTAGTATTCGCCAAGTTGCCTTTGCTTTCCAACCAACTGCGACGGTCTGGAGCGCGTTTTTTTGATAACAACATATCCATAACGCCATTGGTATCATCACCGTGCTCCAAAGTTAACTGCACTAATCGTCGAGTATCAGGATCCATTGTGGTTTCTCGCAGTTGCAGTGGATTCATTTCTCCAAGACCTTTGAATCGTTGGACATTGACCTTTCCTCGTTTTTTCTCAGCTTGGATTCTATCGAGAATTCCCTGCTTCTCAGCTTCATCTAATGCGTAGTAAACATCTTTACCTACATCAATTCTAAATAGTGGTGGCATGGCGACATAAATATGGCCTTGGCTGACCAGCGGTCTAAAGTGCCGAACAAAAAGGGCACAGAGTAGGGTGGCAATGTGCAGCCCATCAGAATCCGCATCCGCTAAGATACAAATCTTGTGATAACGTAAAGATTCCAAGTCGTCAATAGCGGGATCAACACCAAGGGCGATAGAAATATCATGGACTTCCTGAGACCCTAAAATTTCTTGGGAGTCGACTTCCCATGTATTTAAAATTTTACCGCGTAAAGGCATTATTGCTTGATTCTCTCTGTTTCGAGCCTGCTTAGCCGAGCCCCCCGCCGAATCACCCTCTACTAAAAATATTTCGCATAGTTCTGGCTCACCACTGGAGCAATCTGCTAATTTACCAGGGAGTGCTGGGCCCTGAGTAATTTTTTTACGCACCACTTTTTTGCTGGCACGCATGCGCCTTTGGGCCGCAAAAATACAGAGTTCTGCGAGTTTCTCCGCTTCTTCAGTATGCTGGTTAAGCCAGAGACTGAAGGCGTCTTTAACTATTCCCGATACAAAAGCTGCAACCTCTCTAGAAGATAACCGATCTTTGGTTTGACCAGAGAACTGCGGATCAGCTAACTTTGATGACAAAACGAAACTGCAGCGATCCCATATATCATCGGGAGCTAATTTAATGCCCCGAGGCAGGAGGTTTCGAAATTCACAAAATTCTCGCATAGCCTCCAAAAGACCTGTTCGCATACCATTAACATGGGTTCCACCTTGGGGTGTTGGTATGAGGTTAACGTAGCTTTCTTGAACTAGTTCGCCACCCTCAGGCATCCATTGGACCGCCCACTCTGCGGCTTCATTCTCTGCTGAAAAGTTTCCAATAAATGGCTCTGCGGGGAGAACTTCCCAACCTTGAAGGGCGCCGGATAAATAGTCTTTCAGTCCATCTTCGTAATACCACTCTTCACTATCTTTAGTGTTCTCATCGTGAAAGCTCACAGTTAAACCGCCGCAAAGAACCGCCTTAGCCCTCAAGACATGTCGAAGTCTTGATACCGAGAACCTAATGGAGTCAAAGTAGTTCGCATTTGGCCAAAAGCGTAGGATCGTTCCTGTATTACGCTGGCCGCAGGTATCAATTACCTTCAAGTCTGTGGTCTTATCACCATCGGCAAAAAACATCTGATGTACTTTGCCATCACGCTTCACTGTGACTTCAAGAGTGTTGGACAAAGCATTGACCACGGATACACCCACACCGTGTAACCCTCCAGAAAACTGATAGTTATCATTAGAGAATTTGCCGCCCGCATGGAGCGTGGACAAAATGACCTCTACGCCTGGAAGTCCCTGCTCAGGATGTATGTCCACAGGCATTCCACGCCCATCATCACATACCGAAAGAGAACCATCTTTATGCAGGGTGACATCAATGCGTTTAGCATGGCCTGCAAGTGCTTCATCGACACTATTATCAATCACCTCTTGAGCAAGATGGTTAGGCCTGCTAGTGTCGGTATACATTCCTGGCCGCTTTCGGACTGGGTCTAAACCAGTGAGGACTTCTATATCTTTGGCGTCGTAGTTGCTCATGGCACCCTTATTTTAGTTTGTTTTGGTATCTGCAAGCAGAAACCGATAAATGTCGAGTAGGTGGTTATCATAATTCAAAAAACTGTGATCACCCCCCTGTTCTATCACTATCTTAGCTCCAGTATAACGAGTCTCAGCATCGCGGTAATCTAGAACTTCATCACCTGTTTGAAGAAAAACCAAGTAATTACTCTGTCGCTGGATCTCAGTGGGGTCTAGTCGTTGAAACTCTTCAATATGGTGGTTTTCAAACACCCATTTCTCACCATTAATATAGTTTGTATTCTGTCCAAGCCATTTTTCTAAACCTCTCGCGGGACTCACAGCAGGATTGACCAATACGCCTCGCAGGTTGTACTGCTCTATCAGGCAAGTCGCAAAAAAACCACCCATTGAACTGCCAACAATACAGACCGGCTCGGACAAATGAGCCTCTACTACTGATTTAAGCATCTTTATCGCTTGATTGGCAAAAGGTGGTAAATCTGGGCATATAAATTTTACGTTGGGTGCATTTGATGCAATCCAATGTTTGGTCTGCAGTGCCTTTTTTGACTGTGACGAACTGTTAAAACCATGCAAATAAAGTAGTGTTGGCATAAACCGCTAATCTTAAATTTAAACAGCATTATAGCCAAAGATCAGGAGATGTCAGTGAATGATTTTGTATTAGTAGCCAGTATTTTTAGTATCTGGGTGCTGATTGAAATTAGAAAGAAATTTGACCCCGGTATTTACTGAGCCATCCCTTTCCAATGTGAGCCAACGATACGCAGGGGGCTGATTTGAGATGGAAAAATTTTCACTCTGTGGTTTGAACTGAATGGAGCTGGACGGGGATGTGTAAAGAGGAATATTACCCCACAATCCGTCAAACTGTTGGTGCACATGACCAGTTACTACCGCCTTTACATTGGTATGGGGTGATAGTAAATCATAGAGATCCTGTGAGTTAGTAATCCTTTGCTTATCCAACCACTGACAGCCTAAAGTAATCGGGCAATGGTGCATTGAGACTAAGATCGATTTACCGGAAAGCTGGGTAAGACCCTCGCTGACCTTTTGTAACTGCTCATCACTAATACGACCGATAGGCGTGCCTGCCTGTGAGCTATCTAAAGTTAAAATCCCCCAACTGCCAATCTCACTGATAGACCGCAAAGGGTAATCAATTAAATACTCCTCCATCAAGGATAAATCATCATGATTGCCTGGCAACCAAATTACATTCTTATCTCGATCTCTTAGTATCCTGTTGAGCATACTGTAGGCACTCGCGCTGGATTCTCCTGATAGGTCTCCTGACAAAAGCAGCAGGTCATCCCCATGCCCGTCTTGATCAAGCGCATCCAACACTGCCAAAAAACTGTCAAGGGGCTTAATTCCAGCGAGTATTGAATCTGGAGTAGCCCCAAGATGGAGATCAGTGATCTGTATAATTCTCAAACTTGTCATGTCGATTAGGCTTTTGCTAGAGCCGAACCGTGACGCAAACCGTAGATCAACAGCTCACTAAGAAAGATATTCCATTGCCATTTTTCATCCCGAGCTTGCATACCTTTTTCCTCAGAGAGCTCCCAAGGGATAGTGCGATCAGTACACCATTCAATCACCTCGAGCATTTTTGCATCGCGGTAAACTCTCGCCTTTATTTCAATCTGTGGCATCCAATGTGGTCCCACTTGGTCCGCTTTAATATTTAATGTACTGGTATATTTTGTAACCTCTATGACTTCAATTGACAACCCGGCATTCGGTTTTTGCGGAAAATTAAGATGGGCTAGCGAGCCCATTTTGGCTGAATCAAAAGAGACTTTCTGCAGGCGTTGATAATTGCGCTCGCATTCATCATGCAATCGCGACAAATCCAATCGTTGTTTACGTAACTCAAAATTTGGCACTTGTCATATCCTGATAAGCATTACTAATCCACTCCTAGTTTAGCTAAGCGTTTAGCTCCTGTCTTGCAAATTTATGTGATGCACTTCTAACCATTGCAAGGCAATCGTCACTGCGGCACTGTTAAGAATCCCAGCAGCCTTAGCTTCCATTGTGTCCTGATAAGACCACACATGCAGCAATATATCCTCATTTTCGCTTTGTAATCCAAAGATACCCTGCTTGTTATGCAGATTTGTTAAGCCACAGTAGAGATGCATTTTTTCATCGGTACCACCTGCACTCACCAGATAATCACAGATAGGTATTAGCTCCGTGGCCGACAATCCCGCCTCTTCTTTCAACTCTCGACACGCCACATCTATAGGGCTTTCACCTGACTCCATTATTCCTGCGACTACTTCGAATTGCCAAGGGCCCTGAGGCTCCCCTAATGCACCCACCCGAAATTGCTCGACTAATCCAACCAATTGATTGGCTGGATCAAAAAGAAGAACGCCAACTGCCGCTCCGCGCTGAAAAATCTCGCGCTTAATGGGTTGACTCCAGTTGCCATCAAATAGCTTATGTCTAACAACTAATTCAGCGATTTTAAAAAATCCATTAAATAGCGTTTTAGAAGATTCTAAACGAACATCGTTGTGACTAAATTGGTGTTTTTTGATCATTATTGTGAATTCCCGCGTAAAACTACTTTTCCATAATACTTTAAAATAGTGTCAACAATTTAGACCTACCTGCGTTCTTAGTTAGTTAACATTAGACTCGCTAGTAGTTTAAGTGTATTTGAATCTAATTTAGCGAAGTATCTCGTCTTAAAAGGGTAATTCAATAGGTACAAGCCAAGAGTAGCGTTAACTGTACACTAGAAATTGGTGTAAACTGCACACCAAACTACGCCATGAATATGGACAAAAAATTTTATACTGGAGAAGTTATGGTAAGGGTAAAACAATCACTTGTAATCATTTTCGCGGCATTGATGACTGCCCAATTATCCTGGGCAGAAACACTAAGCGATATTTATGAAAATGCACTACAAAATGACCCCGTTCTAAGGGCTGCACGAGCTAATTTTCAAGTCGGTAAGGAAACTAAAAATATTAGTCGGGCCTACTTATTACCAGTAATTTCGGCATCGGCTGACTTCTCGCAGTCTGAAAGAAACAGTAACTCGTCTCAAGTGTATTCTTTCATTTCCTCTGATCCATTTTTAAGTGAAAGCTTTTCAGATACTGAAACAACTTCCTACAGTGTATCCCTGAGCCAAGCTATCTTCGATATGCCGTCCTGGTACCAATTTCAAAGTGGTAAAGCATTGAGTGAAAGCGCCCGCGCTCAGTTTGCTGCGGACCAACAGTCTCTCATTTTAAGAGTTAGTAGCGCTTACCTTAATGCGCTGAGAGCCTATGACAACAACGAAACACGCAAAGCTGAGCAAAGAGCAATTCAACGTCAGTTAGAGCAAACAAAAGAGCGCTTTGAAGTTGGCCTATTACCCATTACCGATGTACACGAAGCTCAAGCAGTGTTTGATGATGCCCTGGTTAATAGCCTCGAAGCACGAGGTGCAGTGAATATTGCTTTTGATGGCCTACGGGTACTCACTGGCAAAAACCATAATGTCTTGGCAGGGCTGAAAAATGAATTTATGGCCGTCAATCCAGAACCCCTTAGCAGTGAGGAATGGGTCAGTTTTTCTCTTGGTAATAACTACCAGTTAAAGGTCGCGAAATTAGGTAAAGATTCCTCTTATAACCAAGCTAAGGCTGCCACAGCTCAACTCTACCCCAAGGTGACGGCAAGCGCTCGTTACTCAGATTCAGATACAGATGGCACTCAAATTAGTTATCTACCTTCCGAAAGTAGCTCTGAGATAGCCTCTCTAAGTGACGGACACAGCTTCGGCATCTCGGTTACTATGCCAATCTGGGCAAGTGGTATTAATGCTGGTCGACGGCAAGCGAAACAGCGGGCTATCGCATCAAGTGAGAATTTTGAGGTTGCAAAGCGCAACACTGCCCAGACAGCACGAACAAGACACCAACTTGTAATTACGAATGCTGCTAGGGTCAATGCCCGCAAACAGGCAATCACATCAGCAGAAAGTGCTAGGAATGCTACTCAGGCTGGTTATGAGGTAGGAACCCGCAATATTGTAGATGTGCTAGCGGCTCAGCGGTCGGTATTCCAGGCAAAACGAGCTTATGCCAACGCACGTTACGACTACATTTTGGCGATGATGAGTTTAAAAGAGGTAGCAGGCCAACTCTCTCCGGATGATATTTATCAGCTTAATGCCTGGCTTGATCCGGCTCTAACTGTCACTAAATAGAGTCCTTGATTAGCGTCATCAACTTAGATAGTGCGCCTCGATTAGCCTCAGCTACTTGGCGCGCTGCTGACCCTACCTTTTTTTGAAAATCAGCGTTTGTTATTAACTCAATGCATTGCTCAGCCAATTGTTCAGGGTTTTCACAAATCAGCATTCCACCTCCATCAGATAATAACTGCGAAGCCTCGGAAAAGTTAAATAGGTGGGGGCCGCTTATGACAGGTACGCCCCAAGCAGCTGGTTCGATAATGTTGTGTCCTCCCGTCGGTACTAGGCTGCCGCCCACAAAAGCTACGTCGCAAGCCCCATAGAAAGTCATAAGTTCACCCATGGTGTCGCCTAATAAAATATCGGCTTGAACTTCTTTCAATTGTTCACTGCGCCTGTTGAGGCTGAACCCTGCTTTGTGACATAAATCTGCAACCTGATTAAACCTTTCCGGATGCCGCGGCACTAGTACTAGAAGAACAGATCCAAGTCGCTCTTTAATTCTTTTGAAGCCTTCTAAAACGATCTCATCTTCGCCTCGATGTGTACTGGCCGCAAGAATAACAGGACGACGACTCCCTCTCCAATCTGCAGAGAGTGCTACGGCCTTCTGCTCTAGGGATTCACTAATAGTTAGGTCAAATTTGATATTGCCGGTAACGCTTAAGGCGCTATCAGTCACCCCCAAAAGACTAAAACGATCGGCATCATCTTTGTGTTGAGCTGCGACCTGAGTGATCTGACACATCATAGGCCTTACCAAACCATTAATACGGCGATAGGCCTTGGCAGATTTTGCGGATAATCTTCCGTTAGCAAGCAACACAGGAATGTCTCGCTTATGACAAGCCGCTATGGTGTTAGGCCAAAGCTCGGTTTCCATAATAATTAATAGTTTTGGTTGCACCCGATTTAAAAACCGAGCTACGGAATCTGGCATATCGTAAGGTGCATAGCCATGGTCTACAGTATCTCCAAAACTGGAAACAATGCGCTCTGAACCAGTAGGGGTCATGCAGGTCACCATCAGGCGATACTCGGGGTATTGTTGTTGTAGAGATTTAACCAAAGGCACTGCGGCAAGAGTTTCTCCAACAGATACTGCATGGAGCCAAATAGCGGGCAGCTCTGTGTTTAGCCGTTGGCTAAAGCCAAAACGCTCCGGCCATCGGCGCAGATAATTGGGAGCCTTGAGGCCTCGCCACAACAATCGCAATCCTATTGCCGGCAATAAGCAATAGAAAAATACTGAATATATAAACCTAGGTAGGCTCAAATGTTACACCTTATAACTGGCAGAGTTAAAATCTATCCTTGAGTAAGACTGTTCAAACTAGCCCGTTTCCAATTTTGACAAGATAGCAGAATTCTTTATTAACCACGAATGATAACCGTCATGAACGAATAATTTTTGGATAAGCAGGTTGCAATGAAACGTGTTATCTTTGGAGTAATGAGTGACAGAGCAAGTTAGAGTTCTGGATCATAGATTATTGTATAAAGTACTGAACACGGCTATTTGATGGCACAAAGTAATTTGACTGACTTTAATACCAACACAAATTCGATCGTCTACTTGCGAATTTTGACCTCTCTAACATTCCTTATAATACTGTGCTGTTTAATTTTATTTCTGGCCAGATTAGGAACATGGTTTGCTTATGCGCAGCCAGAAAGTATTAGCCAAAGTAGTGATCTTTGGCGGGCGCTTTGGACAGGTTTTCGCTTTGATTTAGCCATCTTGATTAGACTTGCCATACTTGGAATACTCGTTAGCATCGTTTGTATTCCTCTGCCATTCCCTCTAGCAAAAATTATATGGGTATTAAACTACCTCCTTGGTGGGTTAATCATCACTTTAGTTATCTGGTTAGCCATGGCTAACTTCTCATACATTGGCTTTTTCAATAGGCCAATCGATAGCTTTGCCTTTAGCGGTATGAACTATGGTGCGGAAACTATATGGCCTACGGTAACCAGCATTGAAGCTTTTGAATTAAGAGTAGCCTTATGCATTGTCGTTACCTGGGTATCTTTTTGGTTGTGTCTTCGAGTAACTAAAAGAGTAACGAGCTTAATAAAGACCATTAAAATGGGAAAATTATCTTTCATCACATTTGCCATCTTTATACCCCTCATGATCATGTCCATTCTAGGCAGGGGGACAGTGTCGACATTTCCTCTATCCTATAGACATCTTGTAGTTTCCTCTGAGGCAGCAATAAACAACCTCGTCCCCAATGGAATTGTCGCACTTTATTATGGTTACAAGGAATTTAAGGAGTCAAAAAGAATCGAGCCAGCCACTGAGTCAGAAGGCCGCAAACTATTTCAGGCCTTTTATGGCTATCCGGCGACAGATGACGAACTGTTCCCCCAGTTTTTCACGCACACTAAAGAGTCAAAATTTTTGGAAGATAACCCTCCCCATGTGGTACTTAACTTAGTTGAGAGTATGGCCAACACATTGTTAACCACGGATTTTAGTGGTGACGTTAATCTCGCGGGAGAACTTCAAAAACATCTCAAGGACGACTATTATTTTAAGCGATTTTTACCCGCTCATGATGATACTCAAAAATCTTTGGTGAGTTTGCTGGTGAATACAGAATATAGCGCTATTAGCCACTCTAGGCATCAGACTGTTCCACTTAAGACTTCGGCCGCAAGAATATTTAAGAATGCGGGATACAGAACCGTCTTTGTTTACGCTGGTTTTGAGGGTTTATCCAATCGCAGTAATTACTTTAAAACCCAGGGATTTGATGTGTTTATTGGGGCACATCAACTGACTGATCTTTACCCAGCAATGCAACCCAGCGTTTGGGGAGGTGAAGATCAATTTGTCTTTGATGAAGTCTACAAGCATCTCACAAATTCCGTAGAAGGGAACCAACCATTGTTTATTGTGACCCTTACGGTCACTAACCACCCCCCATACACGCTTCCGCTACAGGAAACTTTGACGCTTCCCAAAAAACCTCAGCAATTACTAGCGCGCTTACAAGATTTACCTGAAGAGTCACTGGATACCTATCTTTACACAAATGATCAACTAGGACAGTTCATCAGCAGAATCAAAGATAGCTCGCTAAAGCAAAAAACTATTATTGCCGTAACTGGAGATCATGCTATTCGCGGTATGCGATTTAATGACGAAGAACGTCTTCATGAAATCAGTGTGCCGTTTTACCTTTATATCCCACAAAACTACAAATCATCTTTTATCCCAGATACCCACCAAATCGCATCACACAAGGATATTATGCCCACATTGTATAATACTGCTTTATCTCAGGTAGCCTACCCAAATCTTGGCCGTAACCTGCTGGACCCAACCACTAAAGATTCGGTTCATAATTTTGCATCTCACGCAGACTATTTAGTTTATAACGATAAAGCCTACCGGAAAAACAACGAAGTTTTGCTGGCTGGTAAGATCGTCAAGCCAAATTTCATGCTAACAAAAGATCAGTCCACCGAACCAAAAGAATTAGATCATGCACGATTTTACAGCCCAGTACTCCAATGGCTAACACGATTTCAATTGCTTGAACCCTCTTCCTGACTAGAACAGCTCATTTCAATACTGTAAATAACTAGTGCGCAACCGCAGGAAAATTCTCATCCTTGAATTTGGTCACTGACGTATTGTCGATAATAGCTTTGAAGCGGCGCTGTATCTCACTTATATGCTCTTCATTAGGAGAGTACCAGGTCTGAGGAATACAATACTCATTGCGCAGATAAGCAATAAACTTTTCTGTGAGTGGAAGATTGCATTGCCAGCTCTCTATGTTGTTTAGTTCTGTAATAAGCTGTGTTTTTGAAGTGACCGTTTTTGTGATTCCATCAATGGCATAACAAGCCATTCCGAGGACAATCACGCGTTTATTTAAGAACAACGATTCCATTCCAACGCTAGAATTGATGGTTACTACAGCCTCAGATTTTTTAATCAGCTCTGATGTATCTCTGTTACTAAACATAATGCGCTGGCTCTTTTTGTAAAGGTCATCGTAGCGGTGAGGGTCAGATGGGTGCTCTTTGATAACAAATTTCAGGCTTGGATCATCACAGTTCAATGCTGCAAATTCAACCCATTCATAAAGTTCACGCATGGTTTTAATATGCGGTGAGTTGCATAAGATTTGGCTGTCAAAATGAACCTGAAACGGAACAAAGATAAACTTTTCGGGTAAGTATTGATGAAACTTGGATGCTAGTGAATGCGTCCTTTTAAATCGATGAAATTTACGCTGCACTAATTTTCGTTCCATTGGGTTTTCAGGGGTCGCTGAATATAAATAATTCCGATAAAACTCCTCTTCCCTGGGAATACTATTGCCGGCATTTATACCTTTGGGATCAAATGTTGTCGTATTAGGTAACAGCCCATTTTCAAAATGTATGATTGGAATAGAAAGTTTAGCTGCAATATTCTTAAGCGCTTGCTCTGGCAATCTATGGCCGTTAAAAATTCCGATGCAGCTAGGATCATAATGCTCTATTAGCTTTGAGAATCGCCTGAAAATGTTCTTAAATTTAAATCTGTAGTAACTCTCTAACAGAGGCCAAACCCAATTAGGGAAGTTATGTTTAGCTTTTTTCCTTTCCAAATGAAACGCTATACCTTGACTTATTTCGTCGTCATTCAGATCAAGTTTCTTTGGCCAAAGGAAAGGCCTTAAGGAAAAATCAAATACCTTTGTATCTAAGTCTAATCGTGCTGAAATGAGCAGGAAATACTTGAACATTGCTCCTCGCCGGGAGACTAACATTACATCCATGAGCGTCTAGCAAATCTATGCGATAATTAATAGCCTTCAAGACTATATATTCGCACGAGAATAATCTCGATATCGGATGGATTACTATTAAAAAAATGCTTTTTTGTGACGCATATCACAATTTTACTGCCAATGATCCTTGATCCAAGTTGCTGGTTTGAACCGCCGGTACCATTTCCCACTAACGCCAATAATGGCCTCGTGAGGATCAGGCTTTCCATGAAAAACAATCACCCGAGCGTCCTCCGGGATTTCAGTATCTCGAGCTGTCAAAAAAGATAGGGGTTTTATGCAGTGGCGCTTAAAACTTCGGCACCAGTGGTCAGGCCAATAAACTAAAGCATTCTTACCCATCAAGGCTGCAGAAAGATACTCTTGCTCATTACGATGGCGCGCTTTAATCTCTTCAAAAGATGCCTCAAACTCAGATAGAATTTCAGGGTGAGCGCCCACTTCAAAACGATAGACTGAGGAATTGCCAGTACCATCTTTTTTAATCCAATCTTTAATAATCATTACTTCACCGGGGTAATCAAAGAGATCATCGAGGCTACCTGTAATAATAAGATCAAGATCTAAACAGAGCACTTTCCCTTTCAAATCATAAAGCTCTTCCGCAAAAACAGCGAGCTTGTTCCAACCTCGCTCAGGTCCACCAAGGTCAACAGATAACTCAGGTAGTGGAAAAGATTCAATATTTTTACTAAGTCCGATATTATCCTCGGTAAGACAGATAAACCGGAAGGGCCGCTGCATATTTCGCGCAACCATAGAGTAAAGGCGGTTGACGTAGTCAGCTGGATACTTGTTACCCCACTTCATACAAAGCACATTGACTAAGTCATTTGTGGCCAGGTTCGAATGATGATCTTCACCCATGAGATAGATACTCGTATTAGTCTGGTCTATTGAATTGCAAGTTACTCAGCGACTGGTGCGAGCCAATTAGCATACTTATCGTTCGCGCCGCGCACTACATCAAAATAGGCTGCCTGCAACATTTCTGCCACTGGCCCACGCTTACCGGTGCCAACTATGCGCCCATCGTATTCTCGAATAGGCACCACCTCTGCCGCAGTCCCAGTGAAGAAGGCTTCATCACAGATGTACACTTCGTCACGAGTGATGCGCTTTTCACGAACTTCTATCCCATGATCAGCTGCCAACTTGAAAATAGTATCACGGGTAATACCATCAAGACATGAGGTTAAATCAGGCGTAAAAATAACGCCATCGCGGACCATAAAGAAATTCTCACCACTCCCTTCCGCCACATAGCCTTCATTATCTAGCATCATTGCTTCATCACACCCGGAGTCTAATGCCTCCCGCAAAGCTAACATTGAGTTTATATAATTGCCGCTAGCTTTGGCTTTACACATCGTAATATTCACATGATGTCTAGTATAGGAGGAGGTACGTACTTTAATGCCCGCCTCTAGAGCCTCAGGGTCCATATACGAAGGCCATTCCCAAGCGGCTATACCGACGTGCACCTTTAAATCTTTTGCTCTAAGGCCCATCCCTTCAGAACCCAGAAACACCAACGGTCGAATATAGGCTTCTTTCAGTTTATTAACATTAACCACTTTGCGGTGAGCGGCATTAATTTCATCCTGAGTAAATGGCACTTCAATTTGAAGAATTTTAGCCGAATTAAACAGTCGTCTGGTATGGTCTTCAAGACGATATATACAAGTACCGGAGTTATTGTTGTGATAAGCCCGAACCCCTTCAAAGACGGATAAACCATAGTGTAGTGAGTGCGTCAGAAAGTGGGTTTGCGCATCGCGCCAATCCACGAGTTTGCCATCCATCCAAATAAAGCCATCGCGGTCTGCAAACGACATCGATTCCTACCTCTCTAAATAATAATTGCTGGTTAATCTCGGCGCGGAGTATAGCACTCTGCGCGGTCAACTTGGGCCTGTTGTTACGATTCCGGCTATAAATCAAATTGAACCATAAATTTAATGCTGGTGGTAGCATGGTTGGAAGCCCTAAATAATCAATCGTTGCAATTTATCCTGGGCTACAGAGATTTTGTTGCTCGAAACCTTCCTTCAACCTATCAATTACAGTAATTGTGATTTTTTTATCTAAAATCACCGTTATAACTGGCACAAATCACACTTTATATGAACTTATTGGCTCCTGTTGATTATAATTGCACCATGAATACACACAACTACGTCAACTTTTTTAGACAAACGTCTCCGTACATCCATGCTCATCGTGGAAAAACCTTTGTCATTGCTATATCTGGTGAGTCTATTTTGGCGCCTAATTTTCACAGTATGATTCATGATATCGCGCTGTTGCAGAGTTTAGGCATGCGAGTGGTGCTGGTTCATGGAGCGCGACCACAAATTGATCAGCGCCTTCAGCTGTCTGGAATAACTCCTCTATTTGAACAGCATATTCGTGTAACTGACAGTGACACCATGCAATGCGTTAAGGAATCTGTTGGCTGTACACGACTAATAATAGAAACTGAGCTTTCTATGGGGCTGCCAAACTCACCCATGCATGGATCACATATTCGAGTGATCGGTGGTAATTTTATCACTGCCAAGCCCGTCGGTATTCAAGAGGGCATCGATTTTCAGCGGGCGGGACAAATTAGGCGAGTGGACAGTGAGGCAATCAACTATCAGCTTCAAAGTGGCGCTTTAGTCTTAGTCTCACCGGTTGGCTTCTCTCCTACAGGAGAATCATTCAACTTGAGCTATCAGGATGTCGCTACGAAAATTGCAATTGATCTTACAGCCGAAAAATTGATTTTAATTAGTCAGCCTAGAGGGGTTGTCGATGGTGATCAACTACTTAGAACGTTATCTCTAGCTCAGGTAGCTGAGCTACAGGAAACCACAAAAGACCCACAACAAGCTGAGTTATTGAGTGCTGCGTCGCTAGCATGCCATGAGGGTGTTGAGCGAGTCCACATGGTTGGCTATGAGGAAGATGGAGCGCTACTAGCTGAATTATTTACTCGAGAAGGCAGCGGCACGCTAATCATGAAAGATTGTGAAGAGGTGATTAGACCTGCGACTATTGAAGACGTGGGTGGGATTCTTAATCTCATCACCCCACTTGAAGAATCTGGAGTACTCGTAAAGCGATCTAGAGAGCTATTAGAGAACGAAATCTCACGCTTTTCAGTGGTCGTCCACCCTGAAGGACTGATTATTGGATGTGCCGCACTTTATCCAACCACCAATAAAGCGGCGGGCGAACTTGCCTGCGTAGCAATCCATGAAGAGTTTCATGGACAGGGTATTGGCGCTCGCCTTCTAGAGAAAGTCGAATATGATAGTAAGGCTACTGGTATTTCAAACTTACTGGCAATGACGACAAAAACTGCCCACTGGTTTATAGAACGAGGATTTGTTGAAGTCAAAGTAAGTGATCTGCCAAAAAATAAGCAGTCTATGTATAATTATCGCCGTAATGCGCGAATTTTTAGTAAAACACTTTAACGATCAACTGCGGCTCAAGTAACTCGCACCGTTATGATTAATTCAGAATAAAACAGCATGAGAATTTAATATGCCCAAGTATCGCTCACATACTACTACCCAAGGTCGGAACATGGCGGGCGCTCGAGCGCTATGGCGTGCCACGGGCATGAAGGATGATGACTTCAACAAACCTATGATTGCCATCGCAAATTCCTACACCCAATTTGTCCCTGGTCATGTTCACTTAAAAGATATGGGCGATCTTGTCGCGGGAGAAGTCGCCAAGGCAGGTGGTATTGCTAGAGAGTTCCATACGATTGCCGTTGATGACGGCATTGCTATGGGCCACGACGGCATGCTTTACTCGCTGCCATCTAGGGATGTGATTGCCGACTCGGTTGAATATATGGTTAATGCCCATTGTGCCGATGCTCTGGTTTGTATATCCAACTGCGACAAAATCACACCTGGAATGCTAATGGCAGCAATGCGTCTAAATATTCCGACTATTTTTGTCTCGGGCGGGCCCATGGAAGCAGGTAAAACCAAGCTGGCTGATCATAATCTAGATCTTGTTGACGCCATGGTTATCGCTGTGGATGACACTGCCAGTGACGAGAAAGTTGCTGAATATGAGCGCTCCGCCTGTCCCACCTGTGGCTCCTGCTCAGGGATGTTTACTGCGAACTCAATGAACTGTCTAACTGAAGCTCTAGGGTTATCTCTCCCAGGAAATGGATCGGTTTTGGCAACGCATTCTGATCGACGGGGACTATTCCTAGAAGCGGGTAGAACTATCGTCAAATTAGCTAAACAGCATTACGAAAACGACGATTATTCAGTGCTCCCCCGCTCGATTGCAAACTTCCGAGCTTTTGAAAATGCTATGACCTTGGATATATGCATGGGAGGATCCACTAATACTATTCTGCACTTATTGGCCGCAGTCCAAGAAGCAGGAATTGACTTTGATCTTTCCAATATCGACAAGCTTTCTCGAGTTGTTCCACAACTGTGTAAGGTTGCCCCCAACACACCGGAATACCACATGGAAGATGTCCATCGTGCTGGCGGTATTATGGGGATTCTGGCCGAACTGGATCGAGCCGGATTAATTCATGGAGATTTACCTACCGTTCACTCTCCAACCATGAAACAAGCTCTCGAAAAATGGGATGTGGCTGGTAGACCCAGTGAAGAAGTAAAAACGTTTTATAAAGCTGGCCCTGCAGGCATACCTACACAAACGGCATTTAGTCAAAGTACTCGATGGCCTTCGGTTGATGCGGATCGGGAGAACGGTTGTATTCGAAATCTTGAGAATGCATATAGCTTAGAAGGAGGACTGGCTGTGCTAACTGGCAATCTTGCTCCAGATGGATGTGTTGTAAAAACCTCTGGAGTAGATGAATCCATTCATGTTTTTGAGGGCCCTGCTTTTATTACCGAGAGCCAAGATGCAGCGGTTGCAGCAATTTTGAATGATGAAGTTGTGGCAGGTGATGTCGTTATAGTCCGCTACGAGGGACCTCGTGGTGGGCCTGGAATGCAGGAAATGCTTTATCCCACGAGTTATATTAAATCAAAGAACCTTGGTAAGGCATGTGCGCTTATTACTGATGGACGCTTTTCCGGCGGAACATCAGGATTATCAATAGGGCATGTTTCACCTGAAGCAGGTGCGGGCGGTAATATTGGTTTGGTTCAAAATGGCGATAGAATTAAAATTGATATTCCCAATCGAACAATTGATGTCTTGGTTTCTGACGAGATACTTATTCAACGGCGTCAAGCACAAGATAAATTGGGTTGGAAACCATTAGAGGAGCGACCAAGAAAAATCACCGCAGCTCTTAAGGCTTATGCCAAGCTCGCAACTAGTGCTGACAAGGGTGCTGTCAGAGATTTATCACAACTTTAAACTCGAAATATATAGTTAGGTGCCAAAAAAAAGCCCAGTGTTACTGGGCTTTTTCTGACTAATTGAGTCCTAGGCCTTACTGCAACTGGGAACTGTAGCGCCCACATCACGAAGTTTTTGTAATCGATCACCCTCATAATTTGCGAACTTTATCCATTGCTTTGGAAACCGCTTTTTCTTTTTGGTATCAGCGGCTTTGACCGCCTTATTGAATACCTTAACTGCATCTTTGTAGCAGTGAAGATTAATCAGGGCACTTCCCATCTTATTGTAGTTTGAGGCCGCATTTTTACCTACCCCTTTCTTCTCTGCCTTCACCGAGGCTCGATAGGCTTTCTTATCTTGGCCAAGATCGAGATATATAGATGCAATCCGATACTGTAACTCTCCAGTGTCAGACAGCTTAGATGCCCCCTCAAATGCCTTCAAAGCTTGTGGCAAGTTTTTAGCTTGAAGCCACGCTTGGCCAAGGGTCTCAAGATTTTTTGGTGTTCGATCTATAATATCGTCAGCCATACCCTTTTCCATCACTATAGCAGCGCGATAAGGGACTTCAGCACCAAGGTATAAGTAAGCCAAATTTAACACCTGTCCTTCAGTTTTCAATTCATCGTTTAAGTAGACAACATCAGTGGCAACTAACTGATCAAGATCACGCTCTAAAGATCCATACATGCCTGCTAGCTGTCTCCAGTGGCTCCACTTAGGATAATACTTGACCAGTTTTTCAAGAATCGAAGAGACCATCGGTAGATTGTCTCTATCGTAATAAATCACTTTTTGAATATTCCAGAAGCCTTCCTTTGGTAGTAAGCCCTTTGCCTCAGCCTCAGCAACACCAATATCAGCCATCTCGAGCGCTTCATCTTTACGATCCAAAAGATGGTAAAGCTGTGCCATCATTAAACGTTGTTCAGCACCGACAACAAAAGCTCTCTCAGCCCAGATTTCAAGCTGTTCTATGGCCAAGGCATACTGCTCGGTTGCTGCGTAAAATTGACCAAGCGTTAATCGAGTATTCAATCTAAACTCTTCCTCAGCTCCATCACTCTCGACAATTTTTTTGTAATAAAAAATTGCTGACTTCATATCATCTAACGAATATGAAACATACCCTTGCATGTTCCATACTTGCGTTTCCTCGTAAGCAGAGTCGCACACTTTTTTGCGAGACTCGATATTGTTCAGCATTGCGCGGGCTTCTAACCAAAGGGCGGAGACATCGGCTTTCTCATCTGCCGCGCCAGCAATACCAATCGGACCTTTCTCTCCTTGAACTTTGTCTAAGGCCTTAGCGCAGGTTTTCCCTACAGATGCTCTCTTGCGAGTTTTTACATCTTTATACTTAGGCTCTTTTTTTTCTTCTGCTGCAATAACCGAAGAGGCAAGCACTGAATCAGTTGAAATTATAGATACCATGGATGGCATCACAAACATCGCCCCCAGTAGAGCCAGAAGTCTTAAATTGTTCATCATCGCAAGCTCCTTATTTAGCCATATTGAAGGTGAATTTATACAACACGTTAGGCACTTCTTGACCGACTCCGTCGATTACTCGAGGGTTATACTTTAGCTTCGTTGCCGCCTTGACTGCAGCACGACCAAATCCCCAGCCTTCGGGTAATTCCTCCAGCAGCTTTGGATCCCGAACACCACCAGTAGTGGTAATGATAACCTCCACTACAGCATACCCTTCTTTTCCACGAGTTTGCGCTCGCCGCGGGTACTGCGGTTGAGGCACATACACGGGAATATAATCAGAATCACGCGAGAAACTACCCAACCCGACATTCAAATTACCACCAACCACGGGTGCTGCCATGCTTACGGCATTATCTGGAACCTCAAAATCGATTTTGTCTTCTGGGATTTCTGGTGGCGGGGTTTCTGGTTCATCAGGCTTTTCAACATCTGTCTTCTTCACATTCTCAGTTAACTCACGCTCAACATGCAAGAAATCAGGGATCTTTATCGCATCTCCCTCATCCAACTCTTTGCTGCCAGAATCAATTAACTTGAACATTAGGAAAACCAATCCCAACGTCACCATTAATCCAAGCCCAGCAGATACTCCAACTCTTAATCCAGTCATTCTATTAACTCAGTCATTTTCTACAGAAATAGCTACCGGAGTGATCCCGATATCGCGAGCGATATCAGCCACTTTGGCTAGCGATTCAATATTGGACTCATTATCGGCTTGGATAACCATGCCGCCCTTAGGATTTTCATTAAACAAGCGGGTTAAATTAATTTTTAGCGCACTCGCTTCAACTCGCTTTTTATCGATCCAGTATTCATTAACTTCTGTTACCGCTACCAATATACCGACTTTTTTATATGAATCATCGGTAGTGGTATCAATTTTATTAACGACCGGCCCCGGCAATTTAATAAAAGTTGCGGTAACAATGAAAAAGATCAACATAATGAAAACCACGTCTAGCATAGGAGTCAGATCAATTGTCTGCCCTTGCGCCTGTGATTTGCCTGTTCTATTACGCATAGTTTTTTCTCATAGGTGAAGCCATAAATCCGACTTCAGCCACTTAGTGATCCATGATCAAATGATCTTCTAGGAGATTCTTTTCCTGCTCAGCAATACGCTCGACATAGGTCATGCCAAACACCCCTGATAGCGCAGCTACCATTCCCGACATGGTCGGTACTGTTGCTTTAGAAACACCCCCTGCCATTGCTTTGACATCGCCGCCGCCGGTAAACGCCATAACGTCAAACACTGTAATCATTCCCGTCACCGTACCTAGCAACCCAAACAAGGGCGCCACAGCAACGAGGGTTTTGATCATCATCATATTAGTATCAATCTCGATACTCACTTCGGAGATTAGTTTTTCTCTAATCTGATGAGCGTGTTTAGACTTACGTTCTTTTCGCTCCTCCCAACTATCAAGAGCTCTTTGAACGTCAACGCCAACCATAGAACGGAGATACCACATGCGCTCGAAAATAAGGGTCCACATGACGAATAGCAGGATGACGATCGCCCAAAGAACGTCGCCTCCTGAATCCATAAATTTACCCATTTCCGCAATCGTATCAACGAAAAACATGTTAGCGGCCCTCTACTGATCCAGCCACAATACCAGCGCTTTGCTCTTCTAGAACATGCAAAATGCGCTGAGCTTTTCCGTTCACAAGGGTATGCATAAGAACCGTTGGAATCGCAACCACCAGACCGAGAACTGTCGTGATCAATGCTTGAGAAATACCACCGGCCATTGCCTTAGGATCTCCTGCACCGAATAAAGTAATCATCTGGAAGGTAATAATCATACCGGTTACTGTTCCTAGAAGGCCCATTAAAGGCGCCACCATCGATATAACTTTTAGTAGGTTCAGGCCTGATTCAATCTCGGGACGTTCTTTGAGCACGGCTTCATGCAATTTCAACTCTAAGGACTCTGCATCAAGCTTTGGATTGTCTGCAGCGACCTGCAACACTCGACCCAATGGGTTGTTAGTGTCTGAGGTGTCAGATTGAAGCTGCGCAGTAACCTGGCTAGACATTCCCATTAAAACAACGAAACGCCATGCGGCTAGAGCAATTGCGAAAGCAAAGACCGCAGTAATAACATAACCCACAATTCCACCAAAATGCCAACGTTCTACCAATGTTGGAGTATTGATCAAAGCACGCAACAATCCACCACCAAGAGGTCCAGTGGGGTCTAAGCCAACCTTAGTGAAGCCAGCAGTCGCTGCTTGCAAATCTGCAGCGCCCGCCTGATGTCCAGCTGGCTGCCGAGCTAGCTCTGAAACTAATCCAGTGGTCGGGCTGTATTCAAGATACATGCCATTTGCGACAAGGTTATAAGTACCAACTCGCACGACATCCATTTCAGCTTGCTCACCATTGGCAAGAAGCACTGATCGATTGAAACTGACGATGCGTGAACTCTCAACCATTTCTCGCTGTTGCTCATACCACAACTGCTCAATATCTTCTATGGATGGCAAACGAGTATCACTGCTCATCTTGGCAATCAACTCATCAAGAAATTCTGTACGTCCAGGAATCTGCGCACTGACGATCGACTGATTAAGGTTTGCGCGAATATCACCGGCAGCCCCCGTAAGATGACCAAAGAGCTCTTTAAGAGACCCAAGCCGCTTGTCACGCTGTTCACGGAGCTTAGCAATCTGGATGTCATTATCTCGAATAGTTTGCTCTAATCGGTCTGAACGACGTTCTTCAGCGGCCTTGGAGTTCTCGGCCTGTTTGAGTAGCTGCGCTTGTTTGCGCTGATCGCCCATAAATGTCGCTTCCCGCTGACGAGAATCTGCAGTCTCAGAAATAGACGAGCTTTCAATCATCTGTAGTAACTCATCCAAGCTTTTAGCATCTTGACCAAATGCGGGCAAACTGAATGCGGCAACGGCTATAAAGGCCGCAAAAACATTAACAAATTTAGTTTTCATTGTGCTGCCTCCGGCGCTGTAATTGGCATTTCCATCACGTCCTGAGTATTGAGTTTCTTAGCAATACGAATACCCTGATCAATCGGTCGACGATATTCAGAATCCAGCGTCTCCCAAGAACCAGTAGTCTTGTTCCAAGCTCCGGACTGAGACTTATCTTTTGTCTGATACATCAAGGCGACTCGACCAATTCGCAGCATATCAACTTCAACTTCCGATCCATCTGCATTGATGTCGATCATGTCTCGGTATGACTCTAGAGACAAACTATATTCAGACTCAATATCATAAAGCTCAAGAATTTGGCGGAATTTTTCCGCTGCAGAAAATTTGGCGCTATCAAGATTTATATTTAAATCAGCAATTGCATCAAGACGATCGTCTTTCTTAAATGGCATATCGAGCGCAACAAAATCTTCAAGCCCAGCAAGCATACTAACCATGAGTGGCGTAACGCCTCGCTCAATGACCGTAGCATTAGCAATAGACTCTTTCAGCTCAGCCATCATTACCTTCTGGCTATCAATCTGACGGTCTAACTGCGAATTATAGACCCGCAAAGATTCGATTTGCTTATTTACCTGTTTGAATTCTTGTAACAGCTCATCAGTTTGATCAGCAATACGATCAACCTTGGTCTGCGACGTTTTGGCTGTTTGAACCTTAGCGGCTCCAGCTTTCAGCACATCACTCACTTCAGTTGCCTGAACTGCAGTTGCAGTCAGACCACCGACAAGAGCGCTTATAAGTGCCAATGCTTTTAGTGGTTGCTTTTTCATGGTTCCCTCAATTTGGGTCTATCAGTTTAATATTCTTACGGCAATTTAGGACATTGCCTTCGTTCAAGAAACTTTGTGAAGATTTTCTTGGCCGTCCTTTTTAACAGTCTCAACTTTAAGAATCAACACGGTGGGCCGCAAAATGAAGCTTTCATGCTTTAACCGTAAATTCTGTTACTTAAAGTAACAAATATTTCTTTAAGTTTACTTAGCAGCGTCTATTGAATAGCAATCATTTCTGCATCGATGGGTCCATCAATTCCTAAGCTAGACTCATCGTCAGAGTTCCTACCTCAGATAAGATAATTTAGTCCCGATCCAAAACCAAAAACTGATAGGGATGCTTGTCAATAATTTCCGGTAATTTGACGCTAGTTTGAGACCAATTGTTAAGATCGATGTTAGGGAAAAATGCGTCTCCCTCCACATCCGCATCAACCTGTGTTAGGTAAATTCGATCCGCAAGGTCAAGCGTCATACGATAAATTTGCTCGCCTCCAATCACCATGATTTCGTCAACATCGGCAGCCTCACAGGCTATTTCGCCAGCCAACAGCGCTTGCTCTACGGACTGCACCACTTCTACACCGTCTGAAATCCACTGAGGGTCTCTGGTGAGAACAATATTAGCTCGACCCGGCAGGGGTCGACCAATAGAGTCAAAGGTTTTACGGCCCATAATTAAAGGCTTACCCATGGTTACAGATTTAAAATACTTAAGGTCTTCTGGCAAATACCAAGGGAGTTGATTGTTAAGTCCAATCGCGCCATTACGGCTAACGGCAACAATCAGCGATATCTTCATAGGATAAGCCTCTTAAACAGCAACAGGTGCCGCAATCGGTCCATGTGATTGATAGTTTTGCAACTCGAAATCATCAAAGACAAAATCAAACAAACAGGTAACCTGAGGATTAATTTTCATGGTAGGCAAATCAAAGGTTGATCGCGATAACTGCTCTTCCACCTGATCCATATGATTAAGGTAAAGATGCGCATCACCAAACGTGTGCACAAAATCACCAAGTCCTAAGCCCGAGACCTGCGCGATCATCATGGTGAGTATGGCATAGGACGCTATATTGAAGGGCACCCCGAGAAACACATCAGCACTGCGCTGGTAGAGCTGACAACTTAATCTCCCGTTCACCACATAAAACTGAAATAAACTATGGCAGGGGGGCAACCCAGACTTGACCATGACAGGAATGTCCTGTGGATTCCAAGCTGAAACAATTAATCTTCTGGAGTCTGGATTACTCTTGATGTCTTCTATTAATTGGGTCAACTGATCAACTCCCCCAAAATTTCGCCACTGCTTCCCGTAAACGGGGCCGAGATCACCATATTGCGCAGCAAAGTCGCTGTCAGTTTTAATTTTTTCGATAAACTCTTTCATCACTGCGCGCCACTCGGGCGAATACTTTTTTAAGGAAGTGTCTTGGCCTGTCTCCCTTAGCCAATTTTGATAAGGCCAGTCATTCCATATTCCCACACCATTTTCTACAAGGTAACGAATATTGGTGTCACCGCGAATGAACCACAATAGTTCATGCAAAATAGATTTTAGGTGTACTTTTTTGCTCGTTACCAAAGGAAATCCAAGGGCCAAATCAAAACGCATCTGGTGTCCAAAAATACTCACTGTCCCAGTACCGGTGCGATCTTCTTTTTTAACACCGTGATCTCGAATATGGCGAACTAAATCTAAATATTGTTGCATTAGGAGCGCTCACTCTTAAGTAATCCTTGAACACTTTTCCGCATCAGCCATAGCCCCACAATAATCATAGGGATACACAGAGTTTGTCCTCTGGTCATCCAATTAAACGATTCGAGCAGCGCCGATTGGCCCGAAAACTGTGCATCTGGCTGTCGTACGAATTCAACACAAAATCGAAATACGCCATATAGAATCAAGAACAGACCTCCAACTTCTCCGCGCAAACGAGGTTTGCTGGCAAACCAGTTGATAATCAGGAATAAGACAAGCCCCTCTAAAGCTGCCTCATACAGCTGCGATGGGTGCCTTGGTAATAATTCCGGATCAGCGGGGAACACCATAGCCCAAGGCACATCGGTCGGCCTTCCATAAAGCTCTTGACCAATAAAGTTACCGAAGCGGCCAAACATAAGACCAGTAGGCACTAGCGGTGCTGCAAAATCACCCAAGCTGAGAAAGGAAATTTGATATTTTCGACTATAGATAAGTATTGCTATAACAACACCCATTAACCCGCCATGGAAAGACATTCCACCCTCCCAAATACGAATCAACATAGCGGGGTCTGCCAGCCACTTGTCGGCACTGTAAAAAAACATGTAGCCAATACGGCCGCCTAAGATGACGCCCCAGGCTCCATAAACAATGAGATCTTCCACCTGATTCTTTTTGATCGGGGACCACGGCCGCTGGCTATTGCGAAGCGCTAAACGCCAAGCAACAAGAAATGCCAAAAGGTACATAACGCCATACCAATGAATCTGCAACGGTCCGATAGATAAGGCCACGGGATCTATAGATGGGTAAGACAACATTAGAAGGAGCTTCTCTTAAGTATTCAGGAATATGATCATAGCGGTTTCTGTCCGTTACTGCCAAGAATGATGACAGAGAAAAGGAGAAATAGTTATACTGTTTTGTATGTGTTTACTTGCCGTTGCTTTTCGTATGCATTCCGATGCGCCGCTGATTGTCATCTCTAATAGAGACGAATTTTATGAACGTCCAACGCTCCCAATGCATTGGTGGACTGACGAGGCAATTCTTGCAGGTCGAGATCAACAAGCAAAGGGTACCTGGCTTGGGATATCGAAAAATGGACGCTTTGCTGCAGTGACGAACTTTCGTAATATTCGGCGTGATGCCATGCCACAAACTAAGTCTCGCTCTCGCGGCGAACTGGTTACTGGGTTTCTTTCTTCAACTAGGGATGTGCATCAGTGGGCAAGCTCGCTTAATAGTTCTTTGTCGGATTATGATGGATTTAATTTGATGATTTTTGATGGCATAACTTTACTCTATGTCAATAATCAAGGTGATCCTGTACAAGTACTTGAGCCGGGAGTTTATGCCCTTAGCAATCATCGCTTGGACAGTCCTTGGCCCAAGGTAGATTATGCTCGAGAGCAACTAGAAAGAGTATTATCCGCAGACACTATAAATCAAGCCACCTTACCTACATTGCTAAATACTCTCGCTCTAGAAAAGACTTATGCGCCTCATCTGCTCCCCGATACCGGTATTACTGTGGAATGGGAAACACTTCTTTCATCGCCCTTTATCATCTCAGAAGGGTATGGTACTCGCGCTGCAACAGCTATAATAATATCTCCCGAAGGAAAGGTGAGCGCGGCAGAACAAGGTTTTGAAAATGGAGAAAAACTGGGTTTTAATCAGTTTGACTATCAAATCCTAGGCAATTAATTTGGTGCTGTCAGCTCGTGGTTTCGGGCTTGTTGTTTTGAGCAGTTTAACAACATCCGGCTGTTCAAGAGATTGCGCTAGAAAAGTGATAATTTCCTTTGAACTTGACATTTTTAATGCTTTCTTAGACAAGAGTTTCGCATCTTTCCTAGATACATTAAGTAATATTGATTTCACTCTTAGCAAGCTGCTTGCACTCATCGAGAAAGTCTCATAGCCCAAACCCAAAAGTATCACAGTGCTCAAGGGGTCACCGGCCATCTCTCCACAAATACTAAGCTGGCAATTAACGCTAGAGGCTTGATCATAGATTTGTTTGAGCGCCCTCAAAACGCTAGGATGTAAAGTATGATACAAATCTGCGACTCTGGGATTATTTCGATCAACAGCCAGTAAATACTGCGTTAAGTCATTCGTCCCAACCGACATGAAGTCAACCCGCCGACCGATTTCTTTTACCTGATAAACTGCGGCAGGTACTTCAATCATAGCTCCAATCAAAGGGCGCTTAATCATGTAGCCCTCTTCTTGGGTTAGCTCCTGATAGGCTCGCTCAATAAGCTGCAAAGCTCGATCAAGCTCAGGAACATTGCTAATCATTGGAAGCATGATACGTAAGTTATTAATTCCTTCACTGGCTCGCAACATCGCTCTTATTTGAACCAAAAATATCTCCGGATGATCCAAGGATATTCGAATTCCTCTCCAACCTAAAAATGGATTCTCTTCCTCAATAGGGAAATAGGGTAAATCTTTGTCTCCACCAATATCCAGGGTCCTCATGGTCACTGGGCGAGGAGCAAAATCTGAGAGCTGCTCTCGATATATTTCTATTTGTTCATCTTCAGTGGGGAAGCTTGCCCTCATTAAGAAAGGAATTTCAGTTCTAAAAAGACCCACAGCTTCCGCGCCACTTTTTAGTGATCTTGCCGTATCTTGCCTCAACCCAGTATTTACCCACAGGGAAAATCTAATTCCATCAGGTGTGTGGCATGGAGTGTCCCTTAGCTTTTCTAAATCCTTATTGAACAGCTTCTCTTCTCGCTGGCGTTGCACATAGTGCCGACGAACCGATCGTGTCGCCCTACTTATAACATCACCAGTGGATCCGTCGACGATAAGCTCTTGTCCTTCTAACTCCGCCCACGGAAGGTTAATCGCCCCCATGACGGTTGGAATACCCAAAGCTCGGCCAACAATGGCCATATGTGAGTTGCTAGATCCTTTAAGAGAAATAATACCGACCAAGCGATGAACAGGGATATCTGCTAACGCTGTAGCCGACAAATCTTCACCAACCAACACAATTCTGCGCGGCATCGGAACTCTATCTTTATCTTTGGCCTGCAAGTATCCAAGTACACGTACACCCAAGTCATTTACATCAGCTGCACGCTCACGCAAGTAAGTGTCATCCATCTTTTGGAAGGTCCGCACGTGTTTAAGAATTACCGTACTCCATGCACTTGGCGCAGCCTGACCCAGTTTAATCGCAGAGATAACTTCGTTGATGAGCGCCCGATCATCAAGCAACCGAATATAGACCTCAAAAAGAGCAAATTCTTCTGCACTTAACTTACCTGATAAACCGTTACCTAAGTTGCGCATGTCTTGCTTCGTAGCTTTCAGCGCTTCACGAAATAGTTTAACTTCAGCGCTGGGGTTGTCAGTTAGGCGTTCTGGAACCATTTTTAAATCGGAGCTAGATGTGACGAGAACCACTCGACCAATTCCTACCCCTGATGAGCTAGGAATACCGGGGAATACCGCCTCTTTACTCTTGCCTCTTCCTGCAGATGCCAATTGGCGTAGGGCTCCTGTTGCCTCAGCATGAGCTATCGCTCCTGACAATTGCGCACATACAGTGACCACAAAAGCTTCTTCTTCAGAAGCAAACCGACGTCGAGTTTCCTGCTGAAGAACTAGAACCCCCAATACTTTTCGGTGGTGAATAATTGGGACGCCAAGAAATGAATGAAAGGGCGCCTCACCAGTCTCCTCAAAATAAGCAAAGTTAGGATGCTGATCTGCATCTTGAAGATTTAGAGGCTCCTCTTTTGCAGCCACTAGCCCTACCAAGCCCTCTCTCATGGCCATGCGCACCTTGCCAATTGATTCTTGGCGAAGACCCTCTGTAGCCATTAAAACATAGCTCTGGTCCGCTTCATCAAACAGATAGACGGAACAAACCCCTGCGCTCATGGCATCACGTACTTCTTTGACGATGATCCCTAAAACTTCCGATAAACTCCGAGCGGAATTTACTTCTTGAACAATCGTACGCAAAGATGACAACATTTTTATGTTCTCGCCGCCTGCTGCTCAAAGCGCATATTTGCAGCGGCAAATTCGTGTAAAGCATTGCGATACACGTTTCGTTTAAAAGATACCACGGAGTTTATGGGATACCAGTAGTTGACCCATTGCCAGCCATCAAATTCAGGACTACCAGAGGTATCAAAGCAAACCTTTGACGGATCCCCAGTTAGCTGAAGAAAATACCATTTTTGTTTTTGACCGATACATAAAGGCTTTGAATTCTTTCTCTGCATTGATGGAGGTATATGATAGCGAAGCCACTTTTTAGTGCGCTGGATGAGTTTCACATCTGATGACTCTAGCCCCACTTCCTCATAAAGTTCTCGAAATAAAGCTTGATCGGCGGACTCACCCTTATCAACACCACCTTGGGGAAACTGCCAAGATTGCTGTCCCAGCCTTTTAGCCAAGAACACCTTGCCTCTACCATCACTAATGACTATGGCAACGTTCGAGCGAAAACCATCTTTATCAACCACTGTATCTCTTCCTTTAAATTAGTTACGTCCTAGCCGATCTATTGTTCCACAGTCTAGGGGCATCAGCAATTTTCTCTTGAGCCATTGTTATATGACCGTTATCCTTCTCCTTACTTGAAACTAATTTGGCAAAACGATGGCTTTGGCAATTTTTGATTTAGATAATACCCTTATCGCAGGTGATAGCGATCACAGTTGGGGAGAATTTTTAATTGATCAAAAGAAAGTCAATCAGTCAGAATACCGGACAATGAACGATAAATTTCTTGCTGACTATGAAGCAGAAAAATTAGACATATCCGCCTATCTTGAATTTTCTTTATCTCCATTAATCAATATGACTACCACTGAGTTAAATCAACTCCACGAAAAGTTCATGGCTCAAGTTATTGAACCGATAAAACTATCTCAAGCCAATGAATTGATTGAAAAACACCGTCAATCTGGAGATCGGCTATTAGTGATTACCGCCACCAATAGATTAGTTGTCGAGCCAATAATTGAATCATTAGGCATTGATGAATTTCTTGCTACCGATCCCGAAATTATCAGCGGCCGTGTTACCGGTAAAATTATTGGCACCCCAACCTTTAGAGAAGGAAAAGTAGAGCGCTTAGAGGACTGGCTAACGGAAAACGATGAGTCTCTTGAGGGCAGTTACTTTTATAGCGACTCCATTAATGATTTACCTCTTTTACAAAAAGTCGACCATCCTGTCGCTGTTGATCCAGATGATGCTCTCCATAGAGAGTCAGAACGCAGAGGCTGGTCAATAATATCCCTGCGGAACTAATCTCCCTCAATGACTAAAAGATACTCATCCGCATCCATCATATCTTCCAGTTCGTCGATATTGGCCACTTTTACGCGAAAGAACCATCCATCAGCATAGGGTGAGTGATTAACTGTCTCGGGCTCGTCCTCAAGAGCCGGATTGATCTCAATAACCTCCCCTGATACTGGAGAATAAATATCGGATGCAGCTTTGACTGACTCAACCACAGCAACTTCTGATCCAGCATCAATTTCTGTACTCACCTCAGGCAACTCAACATAGACCACATCACCGAGAGCTTCTTGAGCATGATTGGTAATACCAATGACTACTGTTCCATCACTATCCAATCTCGCCCATTCATGACTAGATGCATATTTTAATTCTATTGGTAGATCACTCATAATTAATTCTCGACAATTAATTTTTAAGACTGCCAACTCCCTCACTTCTTATTGTGGGTAATCTGGTAGCCTATTTTTAAGGGTCAATAGTGAAAATGCTACCACCCCATTTGGCAGCAAAATTATGTCAGCACACTTTTACCAACGCAACCCACTGAGAACTTATAGTTATGATCCGAGGAATGCTCCACTCCATCGCAATTCTAGTATTGTTACTTTCTACTAAATCTATGGCCGACCAAATCATATTAACCAATGGTGATAGCTTACAAGGCACAAAAACTGGAGAAACTGAATCTCACCTATTTTGGCAGTCAGACACCTTTGGGCCTTTAACTATTGTCCTGGATGACGTGGTGTCTATCAGTGTAGAAACAGAGGTACCTGCACCCGCGATTACTGATCTTTCCAGCGAATTATCTTATGAATCTCTAGAAGGTGCTATCGGATTATCTGGCCTACTTCGCGGCGGCAACGACGATCGCGAGGAGTGGGACGTTTCGGTTAACGTGGCGTGGCGCATTGAGAATATCAGGCACAGAGGGGATATCCATTATCAAACACGTCAGGAGGAAGATGATCAAGCAGAGGAAAATTATGACTTAGGCTATGCTTTTGACTGGTTTTTTAACGATGACTGGTACTGGAGCAACGCCGCCTCTTTTGGCGCTAATGATAATCGAGGACTAGATCAATTTTACTCTGTGGGGAGTCTTGTCGGTAAGCAATTTTGGGAAACAGATAAGGGTGCCTTATCCTTAGAAACCGGACTCACTTGGATCAGTGAAACGTTTATTGTCAGCACGCGAGATCAACGACTTATGCGCGATAAAAAAGATGAAAGACTGACGTGGAACTGGACGACTAATTATAAAAAGATGATTTTTGAGAATATTGAATTTTTCCATACTAACCGACTATTGATATCAGTTGAGGATGCAAACAACAGCCAATTTAATATCGACATGGGCTTTGACTTTCCCCTAGTCGAAGATTTATTTACAAAAATTGCTCTCAAATGGAATTATGATAATCAGCCTACTGAAGGAATTGAAAAAATCGATCGTAGCCTTAGCATAGGAGTGAACTATAACTGGTAAAGCTTTAGAGCCTAACTTCAATAGGCGGTTCATTTAGAGCGGCCAACTGCTCTCTTAATGAAAGAATATGGTCACTCCAATAGCGTGGTGAATCAAACCAAGAAAATGCACGCGGAAACGCAGGGTCAGACCACCGTCTTGCGATCCAAGCACTGTGATGCATAATCCTGAGAGTCCGAAAAACTTCAATAAGCCGCAGTTCTCGATAATCAAAGCTATAGAATTCGTTGTAACCTTCGATTAATTCTGCCATCTGGCTTGTCTGTTCATGTCGATCCCCAGAAAGCAACATCCATAGATCTTGGATGGCTGGCGCCATCCTCGCATCATCAAAATCAACAAAGTGCGGATAATCATCGCGCCATAATATGTTTCCTGAATGACAGTCTCCATGAACACGAATATTATTAATGCTCCCATAGTCACCAAGGATTTGATCAACAGTATTAAGGACATCTACCGCCAGTGAATCATATGCAAGACTGAGTTCCCTTGGCATAAATTTTTGGCTGATAAGCTCATACGACTCCCAACCAAAATTACTCACATTCAACATAGGGCGATGGATAAACGGCTGAGAGGCCCCAACTCCATGGAACCTTCCAAGTAAGCGTCCAAGAATAAATAAATTGTCCAGATTATCTAACTCAGGGGCATGTCCGCCCTTGCGCTCATAGAGTGCAAATCTGAATCCTTGATAATGACTAATACTGGCTCCCTCAGCATTAATCCAGGGGCATACCACTGGCAATTCTTGCTCTTGTAACTGAAAGCAGAATTGATGCTCTTCAAAAATCTGATCATCGCTCCAGCGCTCGGGACGATAAAATTTAGCAATCATTGGTGTTTGCGCTTCAATGCCTATCTGATAAACACGATTTTCGTAGCTATTAAGGGCTAAAAATCGACCATCACAAATAAACCCTTGGCTTTCTACGGCATCGATAAGTAGATCAGGAGTAAGCCTATCAAAAGGGTGGCTATTAAGTTCATTCATAAGGTCTAATCCAGACTCGGTTTCCCACGCATGATTTTCTTTTTACCGTGCTGAGATTTCTTATCCATTCGCCTCATTTGAGAGCCTCGAGTGGGTTTAGTGGGTCGCCTTGGTTTTGCTGTAAATCCTGCAGTCTGAATAAGCATCTGTAATCTGGACAATGCCTCTACACGATTTTTGTCCTGACTGCGATAACGCTGAGCTTTAATAACGACAACCCCATCTTTGGAAATACGTTGGTCATTAAGCTTCAATAATCTTTGTTTGTAAAAGTCTGGTAGTGATGACTGTTGAATATCAAAACGTAAATGAATTGCAGATGAAACCTTATTAACATTTTGTCCGCCCGGGCCCTGGGCACGTATCGCTGAGAAATCTAGTTCTATCTCAGGGATTGAAACGCCACGAGCAATAAATAGCATCAATCACTTGGCTCAACAAAATTAAATCGTGGGACCTGCTGACCATCTACTTCTACAGTCTCTTGAAACATCGTCAAGGGCCTTACCCACATACTGTAATCGCCATACAGTGTTCGATAAACAACTAGCTGCTCCTGAGTTTCACTATGGGTGGCAACCTCAATCACCTGATAAAGATTACCCTTAAAGTGCTTATATATTCCCTTACTAATACTCATGCTGAACCATCCTAAGAGGTATGGACCTCAGTTTTAAAATGAAGAAGATCAGATAGGCTTAATGCTAGTCTATCACCACCCTGCAACGGACCAACTCCCGCAGGCGTTCCTGTTAGAACAATATCCCCCGGTAAAAGTGTAAAAAACTGGCTGATATAAACAAGCAAATCAACAATTGGCATGAGCATGTCTGAGGTGCTGCCATTTTGTCGAACCTCTCCATTCTGATTCAACATAATCTGCTGAGTCTGCAAATCTCCACATTGACCGATTGAGATAAAGTCTGAGGTAGGACAGGCTCCATCAAATGCTTTTGCTTTTTCCCAAGGAAGTCCTTTCTCTTTAAGTTCTTGCTGCAACTCCCTCAGAGTTAGGTCTAAACTAAGTCCTACACCAAGGATTGCATTTTGCGCTTCCTTTAGGTCACAATTTTTAAGGGTGCTGCCTATGAGTAAGCTCATTTCCGTTTCAAAATGGCACTCTCCATGCACAGAGGGGATTGTTATTGGATCCGCCATTGGAGATAGCGAGGTACTCGGTTTGATGAACAGTACAGGTGCAGTGGGGACAGGGTTATTTAACTCTCTTGCATGGGCCGCGTAGTTCCTGCCAACGCAAACAACTTTTCCGATAGGAAGATCCAATTTTCTTCCATCAACAATATGCCTGTACATGTGCATACAAAGATTCCATTTTCACAATGCAGAATAATCACAGTACTCAATCAAGCTGCGATTTAAAAAATAACTGGCTTTCCATCGTTAAGGTATATAGCGCCCTTGGCAATTCTATAGATTAACCAAAGTGTTACCAATGCCCCACTAAACCACCCAAGCAGAATAATCCATGTCAAAAAAGCAATAAAGGTCCACAACAGCCCATACCAAAAGGTATTCAGCTGCCAACGAAAGTGACTCTCAATCCAAGTCCCTCGAATGTCATCCATCTTGATATAATTAATAATCATCGCTGCAACAGCGGTAAGTCCGCCGGTTAAAAACCCCAACCCCAACAACAGGTATACCAGCAGAGCAATATTTTTGTCCTTTTTGTCTTGTAAAGAATTTTCATTCTCTGTCATGGGCTCAATCATTGTTAGTCCTTTATTGTGATTACGCTAGGTTTCAGCTCTATTGAATAACTTTCCTGGGTTCAAAATTCCGTTAGGATCAAATATGTTCTTCACCGAGCGCATTAAATTAATCTCTGTCTCAGATTTAGAATAATGCAGGTAGTCTTTTTTTAGAAGCCCAACGCCGTGCTCAGCACTTATACTACCTTGATATTTTGATACTAAACGGCCAATTTTATCACTGACTCCTTTACATTTTTCAGCGAAGACCTCACTGGACAGCTCTTTTGGTTTAAGTATATTGAGATGTAAGTTTCCATCTCCAATATGACCATACCAAACGACCTCAAAATTCAAATAATACTGCTCTACTAAATTATCTACTTCCTTAAGGAAATCCGGCATTCGAGACGCGCGCACAGATATATCATTTTTGTATGGCTGGTAATGCCAGAGCGTCTCAGAGATATCCTCTCTCAGCTTCCACAATTTCTTTGCCTGAGATTCGCTCTGACTAACAATACCCTCTATTACCCAGCCTTGTTCCACACAATGCTCAAACAGTTCCATTGCTGTATCCAGGATCTGACCACTTTTGGTCTCGAATTCTAAGAGCGCGTAAAAAGGAGCCCGTGTATCAAACGGAGCACTGTGCCCTTGATGCTCAACTACCTTATCAAGCGCAAACTGTGAAAAAAATTCAAACGCCAAGAGATTAATTTGACTGTTAAATATTTTCAGCACATCTAGGATTGCATGGAAGTTATCCACCCCCAGCATTAAGACCACAGACTCTTCAGGTGGCTTGGTTAGTTGAATAGTTGCCTCACAAATAACACCAAGAGTACCTTCTGAACCGATAAAGAGATGGCGAAAATCATAACCTGTATTGTTCTTTATCAAGCCATGATTAAAATCTAAAATGTCTCCTGCTCCAGTTACTACCTTAAGCCCTACCACCCACTCCCGTGTCATACCATAGCGGATAACATTAATGCCGCCAGCGTTCGTCGCTATGTTGCCACCGATCTGGCTCGACCCAGAAGACGCAAAGTCTACCGGATAAAATAGATCTTCATTAGCAGCAATTTTTTGTAAAGCCTCAGTCACCATCCCGGCCCCGACGGTCACAGTTCGATCAGTAGAATTAAAATCAAACAACTTGTTTAGGCGATCCATAGCAACAACAATTTCACCGTCTTTGGCTACGGCTCCGCCACTCAAACCGGTACGCCCCCCAGATGGAACAAGAGCTAAAGAATATTCATTAGCAAGCCAAACAATACTCTGAATCTCTTCAACTGAACCTGGCAAGACAATTAAACTAGGATTTGGCGTCCAATTTGTGGTTCGATCAATGCCAAAGTGCTGCAAATCCTCTGACGAAGATAGCACGCGATTCTCCCCAACAATTTTCTGGAGGCTGCTAAGAATTGTCGTGGACAGCATCTGATATCCCTTACGTTGCTGGATTTTTACCTAGTAAAGCCGACAGAATAATACCATAAAGATACTTAATCTTAGTCCGGAGTTATGCTGAACTCGCTCACTAAGATTAGGGATTTCCCTAAAAAGGACGTAATTTGACAAAAAATAGCGCTAAAAAGAGCTTTTTTCACCGTAAAATTAAACAAAATTAGCCAAATTGAAAAAAAAACAATACACTGCAGGATTCGTAGATCTAAATATTCGTTAGTTGTTTGCGAAGGATTACGAAAAAGTCTTCCACTCAACGTTTGTTTTTTGGAAGGTATTGGCTAGCCCCGTGATGAGGCTGGATATTTTTAACGCCTTAAACGGTATAAATTTTTAAAGTGAGGTTATTATGTCAGGGGAAAGAGTTTCTGGCACTGTTAAGTGGTTTAACGA